>OBLF01000271.1_pt1 | contig 63066 bp, 64 predicted proteins | sample 1519231 | NCBI WGS metagenome assembly OBLF01 (sample SAMEA2602895, study PRJEB22501) | metagenome
TTTTGTGCTGGCGTCGCTCGTCTTCCAAAACCAAGGCTTGCAAATTTTTTAGGTAATCGTTCTCCGCACGCAGTCGCTGCACTTCGGCCAACAGATCTTCTTCTACCTCTTTTGGCAGCTTCTTTGACCGACCAGTGCTGCTGCGGCCCCGTCGCTCAACCGACAAGCCTTCCGGCCCTTCTTCCAAATAAATGCGTTCCCAGCGCTCTATAATTTTATGGTCGTTAATTCCAAATTCCTGCATTGCTGCATAGATACTCAGATGTTCTTTTTCCATGGTTTCTACAACCATTCTCTTGAATTCCGGCGTATATCGTTTGTTCGGTTTTCCTCTTGACATAATAAATCACCCCATCTGTTAGATAGTATATCATACTGTCTAACAAATGGGGTGCAGTTCATATTGGTGGTGCAGGGGAATTTTTGTGTAATTATGTAATTAAAGGGGGCGACAATTTTGTGGTGGATCATTCGTACAGAATCAGTGCGATCATCTCTACCGGCTCGTCGCCCAGGCACTTCAGGCCGTGGCCCTCACCGGGGGCGCAGTAGGTCACGTCGCCAGCACCGATCTCCACCTCGGTGCCGTTGTCGTTGTACAGGCCCTTGCCGCTCAGGATGTAATAGGTTTCGCTGTCGCTGGTATGGATGTGATAGCCAATCTCGGAACCGGGATAGACGGTGGTGTGGCCAAAGACGCGGCCCTTCTGGCTCATCTCTTCGGGACCATTCAGCAGGCTGCGGACGGTGATCTCGCCCACGCCGTTAAACGGCGCCGGCTTGCGGACGGTTTGCTTCTCTTCGCTGCGACGGATCATAATAAATTGCTCCTTTTTAAACAGTAATATGGTAGGCTGCAACCATCGCAATCGATGGCGGCTTTCACTATATTTCTAAGCATATCACACGAAAATCCAAAACTCAATGCACATACTGGGCAAAAACTGGGGGGGGGGGGGGAATTTTGTGCGTTCCGTCAAAAAAGCGCACATGCTGTCAACGAGGAAACTTGCAATGCAAAATCAAAGTGCAAATCCACCGCAGCTTGCAATAAAGTGCACATACAGGAGCTGCTTGTTGCAGCTTTGTTGCAGATAAAATGACTAAACAACAAATTGTTACAAATTTAACTGTACATTTCAATGAAAAAATATCAAAAAGTGGAAAATCTGTTGCCTTTTTGCCAAAACAATGCTATTATACAAATGCAATCGGTTGCAGCGCTGCACCGAAGACAAACAACGATCTGCTCTGACAGAAACGCATACAGAAAACAAAGGAGTGTATTGGCTATGAACCCGCTGACGAAACCCCGCGTACCTTCCCTGATGGAACTGTGCGAGAAAGAACAGATTTTCGCCCCCTGTGTGTGGGACTGCCGCACGATTCATGCAGCCGAGGTTGCCGGGTTCAAGGCGGTACTCCTTTCCGGTGGCCAGGTGGCCGAGAGCATGTGCGGTGTCCCTGACATCGGCTTGATCACCGCAGACGACCTGGTACAGGCGACCGAGCGGGTCTGCCAGTACAGCAAGTTGCCGGTCATAGTGGACGCCGACGACGGCTTTGGTGATACGCCACTTACGACCTATCGTCTTATCAAACGGTTGATCGCCGCTGGTGCTAAGGGCTGCACGCTGGACGATACCACCGGCATCCGCGGCTGGAACCGCTGGGGCGCTGCCATGATGGCGGGCTACAAAGAAGGCTCTATCGACCACAAGAGTGTGAGCCGTGAGCGCTGGCTGTCAAAAGTGAAAGCGGCTCTGAAAGCGGCAGAAGGCACCGATTTTCTGGTGATCGCACGCACCGAGTGCAAACTGAAACTTGGCTTGGAAGAAGCAATCCTGCGCTGCCGCATGGCCCGCGAGCTGGGTGCTAAGATGACCCTGATCATCGGCCTGAAAACGATCGAGGAAGCAAAGGCCGTGGATGCCGCAGACCCCGGCCCCAAGATGTGGCCTGACGTTATGAGCAAAAATGGTGTGCCGGATGTGGTGCTGAGCGATGTGGAACCTTACGGATTCTGCTTCGTGACCTGCCACTATCTGGAAAAGGCAATGATGTTCGGTGCAGCCGATTATTCCAAACATGTTATTGCTGACCGCAGTACAGTCTATGTCGATATGCACGATATGGGCGGCCTAAGTCTCGAAGAACAGCGCCGCTGGCACAGTATGGATCTGGATGCCTGGCTGGATGCCGAGGCCGAGTTTACCGACCTGAGCGCCCTGCAAAAGGACTTCCCCAGGCAGGCAGAGAAGAACCCGCTGGATTATTGAATTTACTGTAGGGCTGAGTGCCCTGCAAAAATAGATACTACATAAGGAGGAACCCCATGTTTGAACCAAAGAACAATCCGCAAAAGCGCGTTACCCTGCGTGAACTAGTTGCCGACCATCAGGTTTTTGCCCCCTGCATCTGGGACGTTTTCAGCGCCCGCGCAGCTGAGCAGGCCGGCTTTGAGGCAACACTCCTTTCCGGCGGCGCACTCTCTGGCTGTTACCACGGCCAGCCGGATATTGGCCTGATGACGGCGGATGATCTGGTACGCGCAACGCAGTTTGTTACTGCTGCTTCGCCGCTGCCCTGCATCATCGATGCAGATGACGGCTACGGTGAATCCCCGTTGCTGGCCTACCGCACCGCTTATCGCTTGGCCCACGCCGGCGCTATGAGCATGACGGTGGATGACACCACGGGTATCCGCGGTTACAACCGTTGGGGCATGCAGCTCCGTCGCGGCGATCCTTTCGGCACGATTGAGCATCCATGCGTAGACCGCAAGACCTGGCTAGCCAAGATGAAAGCCTGCCTGGAAGCTTGCGAAGGCACCGATTGCATGCTGATCGCCCGCACCGAGGCTGCCCTGCAGTACGGTCTGGATGAAGCCATCGAGCGCTGCCTGCTGGCCCGTGAATTGGGTGCTGAGATGACGCTGGTCATCGGCCTGATGAATCAGGAACAGGCCGAGTACGTGGCCAAGTATGACAAGGGCTGGAAGATGTGGCCTGATGTCGCTACCTTCCACGGTGTGCCGGATGTTGAACTGAAAGATATTGAACCGCTGGGCTTCAATCTGGTTACCACCCATATTCTCGAGGGCGGCGCCATGTCTGGCATGGTGAATTTCGGCAAACATGTGCTGGAAGATCAGTCTACGATCTATCCCGATACCCACGGCTTTGCTCTTGACCCCGAAAACTTCCAGAAACCCGGCCCGGATGACATCTGGTTCGAGCGTGAGGCCCGCTTCCGCGACCTGAGCGCGCTGGATGTTGACAAAAAGCTGTAAGGCTTTTCAACAGGATTTCGCGATGATTGAGGTTCATCGCATAAAAATAGTACCATTGTAGAAAAGGAGATTACCATGAAAAAGAACACCTTTAAAAAGGTAGCTGCGCTGAGTGTTGCATGTGCAATGTCAGCTGGTTTGTTGGCAGGCTGCGGCGGCGGTTCCTCAGCTTCGTCCGCTGCAACACCCTCTGCAGGCGACAGCAGTGCCTCCTCTGAGGCTGCCGCACCCACCGCTGCTACGGTCGAGGGTGGTACGGTCACCATCTACCAGCAATCTGACCCGACTACCGTGGTGGCTTGGGACTGCCGCGCTACGCAGAACGTTTTCTGGCAGAGCATCTGCCAGGAGACCCTGATGGTCTATGACGGCAACGGCAACCCCCAGAACTGGTTGATCGATTCCATCACGCCAGATGCGGACGCGCTGACTTACACCATCAAGATCAAAGAGGGCATCAAGTTCAGTGACGGCAGCGACCTGAACGCTGATGCGGTTGCCTGGAACCTGAACAAGTACAAGGCCGAGGGCGTTATGTCCGCCTCGCTCTATTCAAAGTTTGACAATGCTGAGGTTACCGGCGATTATGAGGTCGTCTGCCACTTCAGCAGTTGGGATTCTCTGTTCACCTACACGCTGGCACGTTCCTGCCCCATCGCCTCGAAGGAAGCCTATTATAACAACGGCGGCGACGAGGATGCCGACGGCAACGAGCTGACCGACGGCGAGGATTACCTGGCCGCTAACCCGATCGGCACCGGCCCGTTCGTACTGACCGATTGGCAGCATGACGTCTCGATGACCTTTACCCGCAACGACAATTACTGGGCAGGCAAGGCGATCGTTGACGAGATCAAGTTCGTTGACTACGCTGCAGAACTGACCGCACAGGCTGCTATGCAGGCTGGTGAGCTGAACGCTATGGCTACCACCAACTTCGGCCTGGCCGATCAGATGGCCGCTATGGGCGATTACGAGATCCACGCGGCTTCTCTGCCTACCTCCGCTTACACGCTGTGCTTCACCAGCAACGATCCCTCCGACCCGTTCTATGATCCTGATGTCCGCAAGGCTGTCAGCTATGCAATCGACAGCCAGACTATCGCAGATGGCATCGGCTATGGCTACGCGACCGTCTCTAACCAGTGGTGCATGGAAGGCTCTGACTTCTACAACACTGACATTGAAGGCCAGCCCTACAACGTAGCGAAGGCCAAGGAACTGTTGGCTTCTGCTGGCTATCCTGACGGGTTTGACACGACCCTGACCGTTATCAATGTGACCGGCTACACGGATGTCTGCCAGGTCATCGTTGAGCAGCTTGCCCAGATCGGCGTCAACGTTACGCTGAATCCTGTTGAAGCTGCCAGCTACGCCAACTACATCGCTGCCTGGGGCGGCGGCATGCTGATGCACCCCATGGGCATGGAAAACGGCGCTGCTTCCCAGTACGCTGCTACCTTCGTGCAGGACCTGAGCTTCGCACTCGGCGTTAACGCTTTCGAGCATCCTGATGACCTGAACCAGATCCTGAGCGATGCCCAGAGCGCCGCCACCGAGGACGAGCGCAACAGCCTCATCAAAGAAGCTGCTGCCAAGATCATTGACGATTACTGCTACATGAAGGTCGTCGAGATCGTTCCCACCATCGGTATCACCACCGGCGTTTCCAACATGAACTACTGCTCTACCTACAATCTGTATGTAGACTACATGAACGTAGCGCTGAACGGCTAAATTTTAACCAGTACATACCCCACACCATACGATAAAGCAGGCCGCATTGCACCGCTGCCGCGGCACAATGCGGCCTGCTGCTTTTTTGTAAGAGCATGGGCAGTAGAAATGGCTATTTGCCCACGGAACCAAAAAGAAACGAAGGTAACATGCATGAAGAAATACGTTGCAAAGCGCCTTGCCATTTCTGTACTGCTGATCTTTATTATCTCGGTCTTTTCCTTTATGCTGATCCACATTCTTCCCGGTGACCCGGCCCGCCTGGCGCTGGGATATGAGGCATCTGAGGCAGATGTCCAGGCCTACCGGGTCGAGCTGCATCTGGATAAGCCGTTAGTAACGCAGTATGTCCTGTGGATCAAAGGTCTGTTCCAGGGGGATTTTGGCCGTTCGATCCTGTATAACCGCCCGAACCTGGATATTCTGGCTGAGCGCCTGCCCCGCACGTTGGGCATTGGCCTGCCCGCCCTGTTGATTTCAATCCCGCTGGGTATTTTAGTAGGCGTCATCTGCGCGGTGCGCCGCGGCAAAGCGGTTGACCAGATTTTGACGCTGATCACCACGATCGGTATCGGCACGCCGGTATTCTGGCTGGCAATCATGGGTATTTACTTCTTTGCCCTGGGCATGAAACTGCTGCCCGTCTCCGGTTACACAGCAATATCGGAAAACTTCGGCGACTATGTCCGCCACGCGATTTTGCCGGTCTCCTGTATGAGCGTAAGTATGATCGCCTCTATCGCACGTCAGACCCGAACCAATATGCTGGATTCGCTCAATCAAGACTTTGTGCGCACGGTGCGCGCCAACGGTTTGTCCGAGGGCAGCGCTGTTTATAAACACGCACTGCGCAACGCGCTGATCCCGGTCGTTACTACCATCAGCATGCAGGTGCGAGTGGTCATCGGCGGTTCGCTGCTGGTCGAGCAGGCGTTCGCCATCTCCGGCCTTGGCTCGCTGCTGACCAGCGCCATCAATGGCCGTGACTATGTTATGATCCAAAACACCGTATTGATCATCTCGCTGTTTACCGTGGGTGCTAACTTTCTGGTGGACATCCTGTACGGCATGATCGATCCGCGTATTCGTCTGGGGAAGGGGTGAGCCACTATGAGTGAAACGGTATCTACCGCCGCACGCGAAGCGGAGGTCAAGCGCCACCGCAAAGAAAACTTTAAAGCTACACTGCGGGTCTTCTTCGGCCGTGGAATCCTCTCCAAGGTCTGCTTTGTGATTTTGGTGGCCTTTATCCTGGTTGCTGTCATTGGGCCCTTCTTGCTGTCGGACCCGTACAGCCAATCGGTGCTGCAAAAGTTGTCCGACCCCAGCCAGGAGCATTTCCTTGGCACGGACCAGCTGGGACGTGACCTTTTGACCCGTGTTGTCTGGGGTGCACGTATCAGTATGGTTACGGGCCTGCTGTCCGCCTTCTGGGCAGCGTTGATTGGCACGGCTTTGGGCCTGGTCGCCGGTTATTTCCAGGGCATCGTGGGCAACATTATCATGCGTATCACCGATGCTCTGCTCTCCATCCCGCCGCTGATTTTGACGATGGTCCTGTCCGCTGTCTGCGGCGGCAGCATCCTGAGCATCAGTCTGATCATCGCGGTTTCGTCCGTGCCCGGTTATGTACGTATGATCTACTCCCAGGTGTTGAGCCTGCGCGAAAGCGATTATGTTACCGCCTCCGGCCTGATTGGTCAGAACTCGTTCATGATTCTTGTCAAGCATCTGCTGCCGAACTGCTTTGCGACCCTGATCGTTATGTTCACGATGAGCGTCGGCGCCAACGTTATGATCGAAGCCGGCCTGTCTTACCTGGGTGTTGGCATTACGGCACCCACGCCCGCCTGGGGCACCATGATCAGCGAGGGCTACATGTACCTGACCATTTGCCCGCGCCTGGCATTGATCCCCGGTATCTGCCTGATGCTGCTCATCATCTCCTTGAGTGTTGTTGGCGACGGCCTGCGCGATGCACTCGATCCGAAACTGAGGGGGAAGCTGTAAAATGGGAAAGAAACTGTTGGAAGTTAAAGACCTGCATACCTCCTTTTTTACTGCAAATGGCGAGGTTAAATCCGTCAACGGTGTATCGTACTATATAGACGAGCACGAAATCGTAGCGGTCGTTGGTGAATCCGGCTGCGGCAAGTCTGTGACCCAGATGTCCGTTATGCAGCTGGTGCAAAGCCCTCCGGGTAAGATCAAGAGCGGCGAAGTGCTGCTGGAAAACAAAAACCTGCTGGAATATGGCCCACGCTCGAAAGAGATGCAGGCTGTGCGTGGAGCCCAGATTGCTATGATCTTCCAGGAACCCATGACAAGCTTGGAACCTGTGTATACAGTGGGCAATCAGCTTTGCGAAGTCATCCGCAAGCACCGCAAATGCACGAAAAAAGAAGCCTGGCAAATTGGTGTGCAGGCCCTGGCGGACGTAGGCATCCCGGACCCTGAATCCCGTATGAAGAACTACCCGTTTGAGATGTCCGGCGGTATGCGCCAACGCGCCATGATCGCCACTGCCGTAGCCTGCCAATCCAAGCTTATCATCTGTGATGAGCCCACCACAGCGTTGGATGTTACCACTCAGGCGCAGGTCATGGAAGTGCTGCAAAGTTTGGTGGATAAGTTCGGCACTTCGCTGCTGATCGTTACCCACAATCTGGGCCTTGTTACCCGCTATGCGGACCGTATTTATGTCATGTACGCTGGCCGCATCGTGGAAAGCGGCACGACCGAGGAAATCATCACCAAGCCGTGCCACCCATATACCTTGGGCCTGCTGGCCAGTGTGCCGCTGCTGGAAGAAACCGACGGTGAGCGTCTGGTCCCCATCGATGGTGCGCCGCCGAACCTGGCCAAACTGCCGGATTACTGTTCTTTCTACCCGCGCTGCCCCTACGCATGCGAGAAATGTAAGAACAAGCCCGTGCCGGAACTGCGCAAAGTGGGCAATACAGAACACTATGTGCGCTGCCATCTTGATATAGGAGGGAACGCGCAATGAAAAAAGAAACGACCGCCCCGCTGCTAGAAGTCAAGAATCTGAAAATGTACTTCCAAACTAAGCATAAGGGCCAGAACGGCAATGTAGTCGTCAAAGCTGTGGATGACGTCAGCTTCTCGGTATACCCCGGCGAGACATTTGGCCTTGTGGGTGAATCCGGCTGCGGCAAAACGACCACCGGCAAGGCTATTCTGCGCGTACTCGATCCCACAGATGGCCAGGTGATATATAAGGGGCGCGATATCGCCAAACTTTCCCGTCGTGAGCTGAAAAGTTTCCGCCGCGAACTGCAGTTGATTTTCCAGGACCCGTACAGCTCACTGGACCCACGCCAATCGGTGTACAGCATCCTGAAGGAGGCTGTCTGTGCTGATCATAAGCACCGCACTGAGGCGGAAATCAGGGAACGCTGCGATGAGTTGATGACCCTTGTGGACCTGGACCCCGTTATGATGGGAGACCGTTACCCGCATGAAATGTCCGGCGGCCAGCGCCAGCGCCTGGGTATTGCCCGCGCGCTGGCGTGCAACCCGGAGCTGATCGTCTGCGACGAGCCGGTTTCGGCCCTGGACGTTTCCATCCAGGCGCAAATCATCAACCTATTTGCTGACTTGCAGGAAAAACTGGGCCTTACCTACATTTTTGTGGCGCATGACTTGGCTGTTGTCCGCCATATTGCGGACCGCATCGGCGTTATGTACCTGGGCCACCTGATCGAGGTCATGGATTCCGCTGAGCTGTTCCACAACTCGCTGCATCCGTACACCCGCGCACTGCTTTCGGCCGTACCTACCACGGATTATTACGGCGAGAAGGGCCGCAACCGCGTGGTGCTGGAAGGTGAGGTTCCCAGCCCGCTGCATGCACCTACAGGCTGCCCGTTTCATCCGCGTTGCCGCTGCTGCACCGAGGAATGTAAACAGAAAATGCCGCCGCTGCAGGATGTGGGCGATGGACACTTTGTGGCCTGCTTCAATTACAAAAACGTGGATTATTGAACCAGACAGCTTCTGTGTTTACAACAATGTAAAAGGGCGGATGCGTTGCATCCGCCCTTTGCTTTTAAGGTGATGTGTATGAAGAAACAAGATGCCGAACTCCGCCAGCAGGAAATGCTGGAAAAGCCGGTAGAAAGGCTGATCGTGCGCATGGGGCTGCCGACTATGGCGTCCATGCTGCTGTCCAGCCTGTACAATCTGGTGGACACTTACTTTGTCAGCCAGATCAACACCAGCGCCAGCGCGGCCGCCGGTGTGGCATTTCCATTACTGGTGCTGATACAGGCTGTATCCCTGGCGCTGGCTATTGGCGGCGGTAGTTATGCAGCGCGCTGCCTGGGGGCCGGGCAGAAAGAGGAAGCGGACCGCACGGTTTCCACGGCATTTTTTCTTTCAATCTTTGTGGGCTCGGCAATCGGCATCGTGATCCTTTTAAACATCTCACAGATTTTATCAGTGCTGGGCGCTACACAGACCATTCTGCCATATGCTTCCGGCTATGCGTTCTGGGTCATTATGGCAACGCCATTTTACAGCGCTACCTTTGTGCTGACGACTGTGCTACGGCAGGAGGGCAGCCCTGAACTTGCCATGTTTGGCTCGATTTTTGGTGCACTATTGAACACTGCGCTGGACCCTATCTTTATTTTTGCATTGCACGGTGGTGTCAATGGCGCGGCCATGGCGACCAGCCTAAGCCAGATCGTCACCTTTTGCATCCTGATGAGCTTTGTGCTGCGCGGCAAGACCATTACCCATATCGCGTGGAAAAACTTTTCGCTCGAACGTAAGATCCTTGTGGAACTGGTGCGCATCGGCCTACCGGAATTCTTCCGCCAGGCGCTGGCATGCGCTGCAAGCATCCTTTTAAATGTGGCGGCTTCGGCTTATGGCGACAGTGCGCTTGCGGCTATTTCTATCAGCAACCGGCTGATTCAAATCGTATTTAATGTGCTGATGGGCTTCGGCCAAGGTTTTATGCCAGTCTGCGGCTACAATTTCGGCGCAGGCCGCAAAAAGCGTGTGCTGCGTTCCTATGCGTTTGCCGTGGGTACAGGCATTGTTGCAATGACGATTTGTATGGTAGTGTTCCTGACGGCGGCTGAACCGCTGATGCGTATCTTCCGCGCCGAGGATGCCGAAGTTGTTGCAATTGGATCCCGCCTGCTGCACATCCAGGGCGTTTTAATGCCTATGGCAGCGTTTGTCATCATCTCCAACATGTTGTTCCAAGCGTGCGGCGAGGGGGGCAAGGCAACCGTTATCTCTATTTCACGACAGGGTATCCTGTTTGTGCCGCTGATTCTATTGTTGCCGCGCCTGTGGGGCCTTACCGGCGTGCTTGTCAGCCAGCCTGGCGCGGATCTGCTGACGGGGCTGATCTGCCTCCCTTTAACTTTTAACAGCATTTGCAAAATATGTTCAATGTACAAGGCTACGATCCTACAGCGGTAAAAAACTATTGCCATTCGATAAAAATCATACTATACTATTCATCAGGAAATGATGGAATAGAAAGGAACCCTTATGACGATCTATGATATTGCGGAAATGGCGGGGGTATCCGCCAGCTCCGTATCGCGTGTCATAAACGGAAAGCCGGGAGTTAATCGGAAAAAGCGTGCGGAAATCGAGGCGCTTTTGCATGAACACCACTATATGCCGGACGAGAATGCCCGCAATCTGGTCTTGCAGGAAAATCATACGGTTGGCATCTTGACAGATAACCTCAACGAGGATGTGCGTATGTCTGATGGTTTGGTGCGTGCTGAGTATGAATTGCTGCGCAACGGCTATTATTGCTTTGTAAAGTATATCGGCAAAGGATCGAACGCGATTGAAGAAGGTGTCAAGGACTTGGCGCGCCACCGCGTGCAGGGGGCTCTTTTGATGGGTGTATCCTTTCGCAACACAAAGGAGCTGAAACGGGTCTTGGAACGCTACTTGCCCGATACCCCAGTTTGTTTTGCAAACCAGAAAAGTGATGACCTTGGTTCCAATGTATATATGGTCAATACCGATGAGCGGGAAGGATTCGAACGCTGTGTTGCCTTAATGGTACGCAAAAAACGAAAGCATCTGGCCCTAATGATCGACAAAGGCCGCCCAAGTCTTGAAATCATCCGCACCGGTTTTATGGATGGCCTGCGCAAAGCTCCCGGACTAACAGGCATCGTCTATACTAACATTCCGGCCACGATCGAAGGCGGCGAAAAAGCTGTCATCCGCCTGTTGGCCGAACACCCGGAAGTGGATGGCCTGCTCTGTGCCAGCGATATGGTCGCTATCGGTGCCCTAAACGAGCTGCAGGGCCGAGGCATCCGTGTGCCGGAGCAGATCGCCATTTTGGGCGAGGATAATTCCCCGTATTGCGAGGTCTGCCGCCCCAAGCTATCCTCGATGGATACGATGCTGCCCACGGCAGTTCTGACTTGCACGCGCACATTAATCGATGTCTTGAACGGCGTTGTGGCAAGCCATTACACCAGCCTGCAGATGCAGATCGTAGAGCGCATGACGACCTGATGGTTGTCCTGAATTATTATAGAATAGTTGCCTGCCGCTGTACCCGCGGCAGGCAGTTGTTATGCGCAGCATAAGGCAGCGGCTATAACGGCCATGTTGCATTTTGAGGGAATATAGGGTATACTAAAATAGAGTTATTGTGCGGCAGGGTATGGTTGCCCTGCCGCTCATTATCTGCTGCAATAAATCACAAGCAAAAGCGCAAAGACAAGGGGATAATCCATGAGAGAAAAAACCATCTCCCGTTCGGTGGAAAACGACGAAGTAAATCCGCTGCGGGTGGAGAAAGAGAGCAAGCTGATCGTTGACTTTGCGGTGCCCTGCATCATCTCGATGCTGGTGACCTCGCTGTATAACATTGTCGACCAGATCTTCATTGGCCAGGGCGTGGGCATGCTGGGCAATGCGGCTACCAACATTGCGTTCCCGCTTTCCATTGCCTGTACGGCCATTTCCTTACTGCTGGGCATCGGTGCGGCGTCCAACTTCTCGCTGCATCTGGGTGCAGGGGAGGAAAAGAAGGCCGTTGAGTATGCCGGCACCGGTTTATGCCTGATGGCAATTTGCGGCATCGCGCTGTTTCTGGTCACGACCCTGTTTTTAACGCCGATGCTCAAATTCTTCGGCGCAACCCCGGATGTGCTGCCCTATGCTGAGGAATACACCCGCATCACGGCCATCGGGTTCCCGTTCCTCATCGCCAACACCGGCATCAGTAAGCTGATTCTGGCGGACGGAAGCCCCCGCTACTCGATGACCTCGATGCTGGCGGGTGCCATCGTCAACACCATTCTCGATCCGCTCTTCATCTTCGGCATGAACATGGGCATGCGGGGCGCGGCGCTGGCGACGATCATTGGCCAGATCGTCTCGTTCTGCATCAGTCTGCGGTATCTGTTCCACTTTAAAACCGTGAAGCTGCACAAGGATTGCCTGCGCCTTTCCTGGGATCGCACCTGCAAAATTTGCAGCTACGGTGCCAGCGCCGGTTTCAACCAGGTGGCCATGGCCGTGGTGCAGATCGTCATGAACAACACGCTGGCCCACTACGGGGCACTCTCGGTCTACGGCAGCGACATCCCGCTGGCCTGTGCGGGCATCATCTCCAAGGTGAACATGATCTTCATGTCCTTTGTCATCGGCATTTCGCAGGGCATCCAGCCCATCATCGGCTACAATTACGGCGCTAAGCTGTACCACCGTGTTAAGCACACCTACCTGCTGGCGCTGGGTACGGCCACGGTGCTGTCGATGATCGCGTTTCTCTGCTTCCAGCTGTTCCCGCGGCAGATCATCAGCGTGTTCGGATCGGGCAGCGAGATGTATTTCCAGTTCTCGGAGCGCTACTTCCGCATCTATATGTTCCTCACGCTTATCAATGGCATCCAGCCTGTCACGGCCAATTTCTTCAGCTCTATCGGTAAGGCGCAGCTGGGCGTGTTTATGTCGCTGACGCGGCAGATTTTGTTCCTGCTGCCGCTGATTGTCATCTTCCCGCTCATCTTCGGCATCGATGGCGTTATGTACGCCGGTCCCATCGCCGATGCCGCCACTGCCATTGTCTGCGGCTTCTTCACCCTCCGTGAGCTTCGTGAGCTGACCCAGCTGCAAAAGCAGCAGACAGCCGCCGCATAAAAATAAAAGTAAAACAAAGTTGCCGTGTGAATGGTTTTCTCATTCACACGGTACCTTTTTTAGTTTTAAGTGGTAGGGGCGAGGTACTTTACTACTCCTGCAAGAATTCCAGAAAAATCTTGAGCCCACTACCTGTTTACTTTTTACGGCGTCCACCGCAAGGTGAATCGTCTTGCAGGTCGGCATATTCAAAATGGTTTGACTTTTGGTGGCTAGAAAGCACAAAGGCTGTCTCACTGCAATAGTTCACGGGGATAGTTTTTTATAGCATCGACAAAAAGAAGGTTGCGCTTGGAGGTGATGAACGGTATAATAGATGGTAACAGTGGGGAACTATGTGGTGCAACAATACCGTGCTTGGTTTTGTGATGTGAAAAGGCTTGCGCTGCTTCAGTATGGTAGACGGGAGAAATCTACTTGGCATTATAAAGACGGATGAATAAAAGAAATGCAGCAAAGGGGGAAACGTCAAGTGAACGATCAGCGGTACAAAAAAACAATCAATGAGATATGCCGTTTCGCAGAGGAAAACGATAAGAAGATCAGCCGCTTTTCCGTGGTGGATATCCTGCAAATGGAGTATCCGGACATTGAAGAACCTGAAATTGGTCAGATATGCCAGGCTGTGCAAAGTAATGGGGTACAGATAACAGAGGATAGTGATGAAAACTATTCGGCAGAAGTTGTTGATCCAATCGATTTTTATCCGGCAAATGTGAATATTAGTCAAGTGAATTTGACGGTCGCAACGGTCATGGATCGGCTTTGCTATGATGAATTTAAGTTGAAACCTGTATATCAACGCAAGGGTGGTTTGTGGAGCGATGAAAAGCAGTCGCGGCTGATTGAATCTCTGATGCTTAGGATTCCGCTGCCGGCATTTTATTTCGATGCGACGAAGGAAGGCTATTGGGAGGTAATCGATGGCCAGCAACGTTTAACTGCTTTTCAAAATTATCTGGTAGGGCCAAAGATAAGTGAAGATGATAAAACAGGCGAGCCTGTTTTTGGAAATAAGAAAGCCTTTGAAGGCATGCAGTATCTTCGGGAATTCAACGGAAAAACTTTTGATCAAATTCCACGCCAATATGTTCGAAGAGTCAAAGAGTCCAATTTGATTGCCTATACAGTGAACCGAGGAACCCCAGAAAAAATTATTTATAACATTTTCCAAAGAATCAATACAGGCGGCGTGAATCTGGAGCCGCAGGAGATACGGCATTCACTGTATCAGGGACGTTCCACGGTGCTAATTGAAAAGATGGCCAATGATCCCGCCTTTAAAGAGGCAACGCAGTATGCCATTTCGCCGGACCGAATGTTGGATCGCGAATACGCGCTGCGTTATTTGGCTTTTACAGAGTTGGACTACGAAAAGCTGTATAAGGGAAACATTGATGATTTTCTGATCCTGGTTATGAAGGAAGTAAATAGTGAAAATGATGAGCAGGAAGAGAAAATTTTCAAGGAATTTCAGCGGGTTATGGGAATTTGCCATGAGGTTTTTGGCCGATATGCGTTCCGCAGGTATGCGAAAATGGAAAAAGGGTATCGACGGAGTCCTATCAACAAAGCACTTTTTGAAACCTGGTCTATCTGCATAAAAGAAGCTTCGGATGAAGCAGTGGAACTGCTCTTCCTGTATAAAGAAGATTTTATTGAAAAGTATTGTGATTTCCTCGCGGACGAAAAGTATAGTACATCTCTGAAAGGCGGCGATGAGTCTTCCTTAAAGAGAAGAATTGACCTAACAAAAAATTTCCTGAGGGAGTTTGTTTATGCTTACAAGTCTTAAACTTCACAATTTTAAGTGCTTTGAAGATCTTGAACTGTCTCTTTGCAATCTGAATGTCTTTACAGGAATGAATGGCGCGGGAAAATCAACGATCCTTCAGAGCCTGCTTTTGCTCGCACAGTCTGCTGATTCTATTGAAAATACAGGGAAGATTCGACTGAATGGATCCTTTGAGGAATTAGGAGTCGGGTCGGATATTTTATATGAAAAGGCAGTGAGTGATGATATTGAAATCTCCTACCGATATGATGGGGAAGCGTTCTCCTATCAGATGCACAATAGCGCAGCAGATGAAATTCAGACCATAACAGGGGAAAAAGCGGAAAGACCTTTCAAAGATACACATATTATCTACCTTTCAGCTTATAGAATTGCGCCGCAAAAACTGTATCACATTACAGATGAAAATATGCTGTGTAATCGGGAATTTGATAAAAGCGGTGAATATGTTATCCAATATTTGGATCGATTCCGGAATGATGATGTTAAAAACCAGAATATTCTGCGCGGAACGGATCGGGATAGATCGCTTGGAAAGCAAACAGAATATTGGATGGATTTGATCTCGCCGGGTGTGCGTCCGGAAATTTATATAAATGATTTGGCACGAACAGCGGAACTGCGTTTCAGCTATAAAAAAGGCCGGGATCTAACGAACGCGTATCGAAGCATAAATGTTGGATTTGGAATAACTTATGTGCTGCCGGTAGTTGTTTCCCTGCTGACAGCACAACCGGGAGACATTATTATTCTGGAAAACCCAGAAGCGCATATTCACCCAAAGGGACAGAGAATGCTGGGAGAAATGATTGCGGCCGCCAGTGCCTCAGGTGCACAGATAATGGTAGAGACGCATAGCGATCACGTACTTAACGGAATTCGCCTGGCAGTAAAAAATCGTGTGATTCGCTGTGACACGGTGAAATTGTATTATTTATTTCAGAAAGATGACGCGAATGATGCGGAAGAAAACTATACGCATGAATGCGTCAGTCCCATAATTGATGAGGATGGTATGCTGAACGAATGGCCGGAAGGATTTTTCGATGAATGGGATAATGCATTGATGGAACTTCTAAGCTAAAGGAAGATTCAGATGAAGATAACCTTCAATAAAGCGGCGTATTGCGTTAAGCTGCCCTCGTTAGAAGAAGCGGGTAATGTCTATAAGAACTACATAGATGTGTTTTTCATACTAAAAAAGGAAAAACGTATAACAGAGGGTATTGAATTCTTTGGGGAGATGATCGATACACAACAGTGGATAACATCGCAAGGGCATACAATATACGACTTGAAAAAGTGCTGGGGGAAATACGGCGTTGACCGGCAAAGAATGCTTTTGCAAATGTTTAGTATGATGGCATCTGGCAAAAGTTCGCCTACACCAAGCAAAATCGTTAAACTGGATGATACTAAATTTCAAATACCAGCAGAAGAGCGGACGATGCTTATCAGTCTCGAAACAGCAAGAAAATATGCAGAACCTTTTTTAGAGGGAGTGTTAGAAGATCAGCCGTTGTATAGAATGCTCAATATATCCCGTGCAGATCATATTGAGGTGCATAGGATACCTTTGGGAATACGGATATATCAGCCAAATCCGAAACATAAAAAGGTAGAGACTTTTTTAGGAAAAGGCTTGAAGATTGCTCCGATGACATTGGAAAACAAAGAAGCACAAGAACTGCTGAACAAAGCAATACAAATCGATAAAGAGCGTACGCTTTATGCCGTAAAGGATGGAAAATGCTATGCATTTCCTGAACATGAGCCTGGAAAAAAGATTTACCATGGCTATGAGCTAAAGAACCCATCGGATTTGATAAAAAGGAAATTGGGCCTTTAAAAATGGGAAATAAGCAAAGAAAAAGGCTTGGCAGAAAGAACTAGGGCAAGAAAATAAAAGGAGCCGTGTGAATGGTTTCTCATTCACACGGTTCCTTTTATATTTTCCGGTTACCACATAATGTCACTTAGTGCAGCAAGGATTTTTTCCCGCTCACCACTGCTATGTGTAGGCAGGAGCAGCAGGGGCAGGCCGCACTTTTGCAAAGTGCTGTCCTTCAACCGGTCACACTCTGCCTGGCGGCTGCCGGGCAGGTGGGATGTGGTTCCATCCACCTCAATGGCAAGCAGCGGCTGTTTATCCATTTTGTGGTACAACAGGAAATCCACATGCGACCCGGAACGGCGGCCATAGCGGCGTTCTTCCTCTGTCAATGTAGAAAAATCGCGTATTAGCGTTGACAGCCTGACATGGACAGCGCAGCTGACCATAGAAAACCGAGGCTGCCGCAAAATGTCTTCCAGCAGCGCATACAATAAATTTTCCGATGCTTCGTCTGAAACCCGGCGGTGCTTTTTCAGATACAGCTGCCGCTGCTTGGCATAGTCCCGATACAGCAAATCGAATACCGAGTATACACGCGTAGGCACGACGGAAAAGTTGTTGTACCGCATATATCGCGCCAAATCGCCGTAGTTGGTGTGATCGTTGAGGGGATTGCTGGACATGACGACCGTCAGAGATCGCACAGCGCGGGACACCGCTACATTTAAAAGGTTGGGCCGGTCATTGAATGAGGAAATTACATCATCGACCGAGGACAGCACGATGGTGTCCTTCTCCCGCCCCTGGAACTTGTGTACCGTGGTAATGGCATAAGCCGGACCAAACCGCGCAGTCAGGGCATCAACCTGGTCCTGGTACGGGGCGATAATACCGATTTCATTCGGGTCCTGTTGGCGCAGATGGGGCAGTACTTCCTGCTCGATAATGTCGATCTCGCGGGTGTTGATGTGCTGTTCCTTTAGGTTGCCGTTCTCATCGATAATGGCATGTACCGAGCCATGCTTGCCGGTTGGAATGGTAATCATCTTTAAAACATCCGGTTCGCCGTGATCCTCGGTCATAATGATAAGCCGCCCGCCGTAGAACTTTTCGTTGCAGAAATTGATGATTTTGGGGTGGCAACGGTAATGCTCCCGCAGCAGGGTGATCGGTGCCTGCGGCCAGATTGCCAGCGCAGAGGAAAGCAGATTGTGCAAAGTAAAGTGGTAACGTTCATCCAAATGGTATTGTTGCCAGATAGGTTCCGTGATGGAAGTACATGCATCCTGCAAGGGACTGGGGAGCTGCTGCAAATCGCCGACAATGACGATGCTGCGCGCACAGGCCATAGCCAGCACACCGGTGGCTAAATCGACCTGCGAGGATTCATCCATGATGAGGATATAGTAAAGAAAATCCTAGCTTAAGGTGTTTTTGATGGAGTAGGTCGTGCTCAAAATAATCGGGTACTCTGCAGCCAGCCGGGCGGAGTCCTGCCGGAAATCCTGCTTTTCAAACAGGGGGCGGCCGCTTTGCCAGGGATAGCGTTCAGCCAACTCTGCACGGAACAATTGCAGCGACTGCTGTTCCAGCTGCTTCATTTTGGCATCAAACGCATATTCGCCCAGTTTTTTCTGCAGGGCTTCCTTTTCGGCGGTCAATTCCGCTTTACGGAGAACGTAGAACTGCTGCTGCAGATAGGGGATGACTGCTTCCGGTGCCTGCCGGAACATCTGCAAGGCACGATAGTTGAAATGGAACAGGATGCCCAGCTTTTGGAACAAGCCGAACCGATGGGACGGGTTCGGCATAATGCTCAAATTCCAGCCAGAGAGCCAGCACTTGGTCCGCGTTCAGTCCGCGCAGTTCCGGCTTTTGCAGCTGGGGCTGGGTGGCATAATAATCGTTAAAATATTGCTGTTCAGGGGTCAGCTGTAAAAGTTCCTGCTCGATGGCCGCAATGCGGTTCTTCGCGTTGAGCATCACGTTCAACTCACGAGAAAGCTGTGCGGTATCCTGCGCCAGTTTTTGCTGTTCTTCCTCCGGTAAAAGCCAGTTACCCATATTGGGATAATGGCCGGTTTGTGCCTGCAAAAAGGCTTCTTTGTTCTTGATCCTACCCACGAATGCCGTCAGAAAGCCAAGGCCTTTCTTTTCCAGTTTTTCTGCCACATTGTGGGTGGCAGGGTTATTGCTGGAAACAACAGCAACGGTTTTCCCTCGGCGCACGGCATTGGCCAGAATGTTTAAGATTGTCTGCGTCTTGCCGGTGCCCGGCGGGCCTTGGATGATGCCCACCTGTGAGGTGAGTGCGCGTTCCACCGCAGTTTTCTGGCTTTGATTCAGCCCAAAGGGATACAGCACAGGCTCCGGCAGTGGATACGTTTCCAGTTCAGCCTCCGGGACCAGATATTTTGCCAGTACAGTGTCAGGGCTTACGCTTTGCACCGTTTTATACTGGCTATCCAAAATATTGAAATCGTCAGCAACCAAACTCACCGCAGCGGCGGTCTCACCAAAATACCGGAAAATATCGCGCTTGTCCGCATCGGACAGGCAATTCTTTTTCAATAGGATCTGTGCATCCGGGTAACTGCGGCTTGGTCTACGGCTGAATTGCAGCTGCATCCATGTACCAAAGTCCAAAATCTTTTCTACGTCAAAAAGCTGCTTTCCATCAACAAATACAAGATGATCCTTGCCATCCAGCGTTTGCTGCAGGGTAAGCACCTGCACACGGCTGCGGGCATAGTTGTAAGGGCGGTTCGGCGCACTAGTATAACAGATGATGCAGCTATCCCTGCAAAACTGGTATGAGGCGATCGATGCAGTCTTATCGTAAAAAAGGCCAGTGTCCTTATCCGCTATTAAAATCAACTGGGGCTGCTTATCCATGGGCGGCTCCTGTCAGGGTGAAAAATGTTACGCATCCGAGCGGGAGTACGCATTCTTCATCTGACTGCTCAGCTCAAACAGGACCTTGTCCAGGGTGTCGGCGGCGTGGCGCTTCAGGTTGGCGGCCAGGGCGTCGTTGGCCTGCACACGCAGGGCGGCGCGGGCGGCGGCATCCGGTTCGGCGGCCAGCTTGGCGTCGTAATCGTTCAGGATGGCGCGGCTCTCAGACAGCACAGCCAGCTCATACCGCTCCAGATGGAACTGAGACTTGGCAAAGGAGGCATCTGCCATGGCGGCGATCATGCGGCTGGCCCAGTAGAAGTTGTCGGTGGAGACCTCGCCGGTGGTGTTGGCAAGGTAAGCGGGGGCGGTGTCGATGTTGGCGTAGAACGGCACCATCGTGTTCAGCGCGTTGGAGGCGTAGGCGATCCACTCAATGGCGCGGGACTCTTCCGGCATATCGGGACGCAACTGCAGCAGGGCTACAAAATCGTTGCGGTTGATGCCGATGGAGCGGTAGGCACCCTTCATGCTGCGCTCGCCATAGCTGGCATACGGGTCGTAGGGCGTGCCCTGATAATGGGACGACAGTACGTACTTTACATCCTCCGGCGTGATCTTCTTCTCCGGCACCAGGCACCAGGGCAGGTCGTCAGAGCGCGGCGTAAAGTCGGCTTCCGGGCCGTCCCAGTTCATGGTGTGGGGGTTGAAATAGCGCAGCATGTACCAGGCGCGGGGCGTGTTGTACACATGGTCAGAGTCATCGTGGCTGCCAAAGGCGTCACGCGGGTTCAGCACACCGTCCTGGGAGAGGTCCAAATGGTTCTTGGCGATAAACTCCCGCAGATCGGCGGAACACATGTACTCTTTCTGCTCGCCCAGCGCATCGTCCAGGTCCAGCTCGTCGATGCCCAGCTGGTTGGGCATGACCACGTACACGTCATCGGGCACACGGCGGGCCATCCAATGGTGGCCGCCGATGGTCTCCAGCCACCAGATCTCATCCACGTCCTGGAAGGCGATGCCGTTCATCTCGTAGGTGCCGTAAGTCTCCAGCAGGGAACCCAGGCGCTGCACGCCCTCGCGGGCGTTGTGGATGTAGGGCAGCACAAGGTAGACGATGTCCTCCTCGCCGATGCCGCCCTGCACCAGCGGGTCAGCGCCCAGCACGCGGGAATTGGAGGTAATGGTCTCGGTAGCGGTCATGCCGACGTTGGCGGCGTTGATACCGGCCGCCGCCCAGATGCCTTTGCCCTCCACAGCGTTGGGCATGGCGGTAAAGCGCATAGCCCCGGCGGGCATCGGGATCTCCACGTGAGAAATCACCGACTTATAGGTGGCGGGCAGGTCCTCCGGGTGGACGACCGTCCACTTTTTGGCGGTGAAATGCCCGGAGCCGGAATCGTCGTTGCGGGCGATCATGGTAGAACCGTCGTAGGAGGCATTTTTGCCGACAAGAATAGTAGTGCAGGCCATTTTACAAAACTTCCCTTCCTTATATAAAGTATAAAGTTTTCTCTCCTGGGTGCATTGTAGCACCATTTGCCCGGCGGTGCAAGCGTGGGCGCATAAAAGCTGCCAAAGGAGCGAAAAACCGCGAAAAACTGCGCCAAAATTTCCTAAAATTTACAACCGGCCCCAGATTTGGCGCAATTATACGGTTTTGCCCATTGACACCTTATAAAGGGAACGCGTATACTGATATCGTTCCTTTTTTATAAAGGAAAATTGCGGACTAATTTCATCATAAATTAGGGAGTGTGGAATCATGAAAAACAACAACATCAAAACCTTCGTTGCCATTGGTATCGGCGCAGCTCTGTTCTTTGTCCTGGGCCGCTTTGTGGCCATCCCCAGCCCGGTGCCCAACACCAACATCAGCCTGCAGTATGCCGTGCTGGGCCTGTTGGCTGCCATGTACGGCCCTGTGGCCGGCGGCCTGATCGGCTTCATCGGCCATGCGCTGATCGACCTGTCCTGGGGCGGCATCCCTTGGTGGAGCTGGGTCATCGCCTCTGCCTTCACCGGCGTGGTGGTCGGCCTGTTTGCCAAAAAGCTGAACCTGCAGGAAGGCGACTTCAATAAACGCAAGGTCATAACCTACACCATTTCCAACGTCATTGCCCACCTGATCGCCTGGATCGTGGTTGCTCCGGTGCTGGACATCCTCATCTATGCCGAGCCTGTCAAGAAGGTCTTCGCCCAGGGCGCTTTCGCAGCGATCTCCAACATCATCACCGCTGTTGTCGTCGGCGGCCTGCTGGTGCTGGCCTACACCAAGACCATCGCCAAGAAGGGCTCTTTGGACAAGGAGTAAACCCGTATATTTCCCTTGTGCCTTCCCACATAGGCGGGAAGGCACTTTGTTTGTGAGGTGCCGTATGGCTGCAAAGACCCCCATCATTTCCTTTAAAAATTTCTCGTTCCAGTATCGGGCACAGAAAAAGCCTACCCTGCAGGACATCAACCTGGATATTTACCCCGGCGAGCGTGTGCTTATCGCGGGCCCCTCGGGCAGCGGCAAAAGCACGCTGGCCGCCTGCATCAATGGCTTGAACCCCTTCTCCAACCCCGGCGAGTGCAGCGGCACCCTGATGGTGGACGGCGTGGATGCCCCCCATAGCAGCATTTTTGACCTGGCGGGCCACGTGGGCACCGTGCTGCAGGATCCGGACGGCCAGTTCATCGGCCTGACAGTGGGGGAGGACATTGCCTTTTCGCTGGAGAATAACTGCACCCCGCAGCCGGAAATGAAGGAGATCGTGCAGCATGCCGCTGAGCTGGTGGGCATCGAAAATCACCTCGGCTTTGCCCCGCATGAGCTTTCCGGCGGGCAGAAGCAGCGTGTCAGCCTGGCAGGCGTCATGGTGGACGATGTGAAAATTCTGCTGTTCGATGAGCCGCTGGCCAATCTCGACCCCGCCACCGGCAAGCAGGCTATCGAGCTGATCGACACCATCCAGCAAAAAACCGACACAACCGTGTTGATTATTGAGCACCGCCTGGAGGATGTGCTCTGGCGCAATGTCGACCGCATCGTGCTGGTTAACGAGGGCCGTATTTTGGCTGACATGCGCCCAGATGACCTGCTCTCCGGTTCGCTGCTGGCCGAGAACGGCATCCGTGAGCCGCTCTACCTCACGGCCATGCGTTACGCGGGCATTGCCGTCACGCCCGAAAAGCACCCCGCCCACATTGACTCGGTAGTGCTGGACAAGGCCGACACCGCCCGCCTGCACAGCTGGTTCCAGGCCGAGCCGCTGCCCGCCCCCAAACCGGCCCCGGAGCCGCTGTTGGAAGTACGCGACCTCTGCTTTGGCTACAACAAGGGTCAGCATACGCTGCAAAACGTCAGCTTTTCCATCGGCAAGGGCGAGATGGTCAGCATCGTGGGTCGCAACGGCGCGGGCAAATCTACGCTGTCCAAGCTGATCTGCGGGTTTGAGACCCAGGACTCCGGCGAAATTTACCTCAACGGTAAGGACCTGAAAGATGAAAACATCCGCCGTCGCGCCAAGCACATTGGCTACGTGATGCAGAACCCTAACCAGATGATCTCGAAAACGATGATCTACGACGAGGTCGCCATGGCCCTGCAGGGCAGCGGTTTGACGGAGAAACAGATTCTGGAAAAGGTCGATGATACGCTGAAAGTCTGCGGCTTGTATCCCTTCCGCAATTGGCCGGTCTCGGCATTAAGCTTCGGCCAGAAAAAGCGCGTTACCATCGCCAGCGTGCTGGTACAGGACCCTGAGTTGATTTTACTGGATGAACCTACCGCCGGCCAGGATTTTCGCCATTACACCGACATTATGGAGTTTTTGCAGGGTCTTAACACCCGGGGCGTGACCGTGGTGATGATCACCCACGACATGCACTTGATGCTGGAGTACACCCCCCGCGCGCTGGTATTCTGCGACGGTCAGCTGATCGCTGACCGCAGTGCTTCGGCCGTGCTGTGTGACCCGGAACTCATCGGGCGCGCAGCGTTAAAGGAGACCAGCCTGTACACGCTGGCCAACCGCTGCGGCATTGCCCCGGCCGAAGATTTTGTGGAGCGGTTCATTGCCGCCGACAGGGAGGTGCGCGCCCATGGCTGCTAAGACCGTTTTAAACTACCTGCCGCGCAAAAGTGTGGTGCACCAGCTTACCGGCACCACCAAGCTGGCGTTTTTTCTGCTGTTTACCTTTGCCAGCATGATCACCTACAACACCTGGGTGCTACTGGGGCTGATGGCCGTCAGCTTTGCGGCGTTCAAACTCAGCCACATTAAAATTAAGGAAGTCAGCTTTATGCTGGTCTTCATGCTTGTTTTTTTGATTCTGAACGACCTGTTCATCTTCCTGTTCGACCCCAACCAGGGCACCACACTGTACGGCACCCGCACGGTGCTGTGCCACCTGTTCTGGCGGTACGATGTCACGGCCGAACAGCTGTTTTATATGTTCAATATCTCGCTGAAATACTTCGTGGCGCTGCCGGTGGCGATCCTGTTCATCTCGGCTACCGACCCCAGTGAGTTTGCAGCAAGCTTGAACAGCATCGGTGTATCGTACAAAATTGGCTACTCGGTGGCTATTGCGCTGCGTTATATCCCGGACATTCAGCGCGACTATCACAGCATCAGCCAGGCCCAGCAGGCCCGCGGCGTGGAGCTTGGCCGCAGTGAACCGTTCTTTAAGCGGTTGAAAAACTCGGTCAACATTCTGCTGCCGCTGATCTTAACGAGCCTTAACCGCATCGACGTCATCTCTAACGCGATGGAGTTGCGCGGCTTTGGCAAGGGCAGCAAGCGCACCTGGTACGTTCGCCGTCCCTTCGCCCGGCGTGATTTCATCGCCCTGGCCCTTGGCGTGGTATTGCTGCTGGTCAGCCTGACTGTCACCATCAAGTTTGGTCGCTTTTATAATCCATTTGTATAATGACAAATAAATAATACAAAACGTAAAAACAAACTGCCTTGCAGGGAAAACCTCCCCGCAAGGCAGTTCGTTTTTACTTATCTATTATAGTAGGCTTACAGCCAGATGGGATTCGTCCAGGCGCGGCGGCCTTGGTGGTCGACGACCTCGGCGCGGATCCAGGTCTCGCCGCCGTGCAGTGTGTGCAGGCCATGGGTCAGCGGGCTTTCGTGCTGCAAAATCGTCTCGCTGCCGCCTACGAGCCCGCCCGCAATAAAGTTGATGCGCGCGGCAGGGGAGCAGGTCAGGTACACTTCGTCGCCATCCACACCCCAGGCAGTGATCTCCGGCCCGGCGGAGGCGTAGTAATCACCGGCCAGCAGGTGGTTTACGATAGCCTCGTGGGTCAATTCCTCAGACTTCACACAGACCCAGCCTCCCAGTGCGTCAAAAAACTTGGCAGGGTTGTGGTTATCGTCCGAAGCAAAACAGCCTGTCTGCGTGCCTTTCTGCAGCATCGTGTTCCAAAACGCGGTGTCGCAGCCCTCGCCGCACTCTACCTCGGTGCCATAGTTATATACTTCCACGGCCCAGACCCCTTGCAGGCCGACGACATCGGCCATCTCCACGCGGGACCATGTGGGGTGGTTGTAGGTGGTAAAGCAGCCGCGGCTTTTCAGGTAGTCGGTCAACTGCTGCGCAGCCTGCAAACCGTCCCAATCGCCCACGGCCACCGGCGGGGTCAGGCGTTCGCCGTGGTGCAAAACATTGCCTCCGGCCGCCCTTTGCATGGCTTCGTTGCCCAAGATGCCGTGGATGTGGTGGGTCTTGCGCAGTCCGGTCCCATGGGTGCAGCAGAACTGCACCAGTTCGGGCATCGAGGCATTTTTCTCTTTCAGCGCTGCCAGCTCCTGCAGCGCGGCGGGGTCCTTGGGCGGCTGTACCAGCCAGCTGGAGGCTTCCACGCCGGGCAATAAGATGAAATCTTCACGGTCCAATTCGGCCCGTAGGTCAGTGTAGTAGTCGTGCTCGCTCAGGCACAAAAAGCTGTAGCCGTACTGGCGGAACAGCGCCACCGCCTGTGCCGGGGTCAGGTGCCCGTCCGAGTTGGTGGTGTGGGAGTGCAGATTGCCCTTGTACCACTGGCCGGGGCCGCCGAAACAATCCTTTTTCATACGGCTTCCTCCTCCACATGCAGGCAGTTGCGCTTTTCCAGCGAGAGCCAGACCTTGCTGCCGTTCTCATAAATCGAAAAGCTGCGGAACAGCGTATCGGCGGAAAGCTGCACACCGTTCACATCCACCTTGTAGCGCAGTACATTGCCGCGGGGCGTGCTGTCGATAACGGTGCCCTCAATATCGTAGGTGCCGGGTAAGTTCTGTTTTTCGCGGGCAATGTTCAGCACCTCGGGCCGGATGGCAATGGGCTGCGCGGGCAGGTCGATGTCCCCGGTCACACGGCCAAATTCCAGCGGCTCCAGCACATTGTAGCTGCCGATGAAGCCCGCCGCAAACTTGGTGCGGGGGTGGGTGTAAATGGCAATGGGGGTATCCATCTGCTCGATCTTGCCGCAGTTCAGCAGGCAGATACGGTCGGACATGACCATGGCTTCGTCCTGGTCGTGGGTGACAAAGATGGTGGTAATGTTCAGCTGCTTCTGGATGCGGCGGATCTCCACCTGCAAACTCTTGCGCAGCTTGGCATCAATGGCGCTCAGCGGCTCATCCAACAGCAAAACTTTTGGCCGGGTGACGATGGCGCGGGCCAGTGCCACACGCTGCTGCTGGCCGCCGGAAAGCTGGGCCGGGTAGGCGTCGGCCTTGTCCTGCAAGCCCACCATGGCCAGAGCTTCGGTGATACGGTCGTTGATCTCGGCCTTGCTTAAGCGCTGAATCTTCAGCCCAAAGGCCATGTTCTGCTCCACCGTCATGTTGGGGAACAGGCTGTACTGCTGGAACACCATGCCGATCTGTCGCTGGCGGGCATCCAGGTCGGTGATGTCCCGCCCTTCCAGCAGAATGTGCCCCTGCTGCACCTGCTCCAACCCGGCCAGGCAGCGCAGCAACGTACTTTTGCCGCAGCCGGAAGGTCCCAGCAAGGTCAACAGCTCGCCCTCCTCCACTTCCAGGTCAATGCCTTTCAGCACTTGGGTTTTATTGTCATAGCTTTTGCAGATATTTTTAAAGGTAATGTAAGACATGGCGGACTCCTTAGGATACCCGGTCGGCCGGGTCCGGACTTTTGTGTACAAGATAATTGATCAGCAGCGTGATAAGCAGCAGAATGACCACGGCGGCGCTCAGTTCCTGGGTGTCCTGGGCGCGGTTACGGTACAGGTAGGACTGGGCGGTCTCAAACTGCGAAGACGCGATGATTTTGATGATGGCGAAATCGCCGAACAGCCCCGAAAGACACATCAAAGCGGAGTTGCAAAGCCCCGGCAGGATGGCCGGCACCACGATGATCAAAAAGCTGTGGAACCGCCGCGCACCCAGCATCTCGGCGGCTTCCAGCAGACCGCGGGTGTTTACCGCGTACAGACTGTTGCGCAAACCCTGATAGGTCATGGGCATGATGAACACGCAGTAGATGAAGCTGAGCATCACAATGCGGTTGGCCAAAAGGGTGTTGGTGCCCGCATACGTGCCCAGCACCGAGGTAGCCAGGATAATGCCGTTGAGCGTGGTGGGGATCAGGCAGAGCAGCTGCACCACCTTTTCCAGCCCCGGCAGGTAGACGATGACCACATACAAGGCCAGCAGTACGCTGACATTGGTGATGACCACCGGCACAAAGGAGATGAGCAGCCCGCGCCCGATGCCAAGTAAAAATTTCTGGTTTGTCAGCGTGGCGGCGATGTAGTGCAGGGTGAAGCCCTCTGGCAAAATATGCACCCATCGGGCCGAGAACGCGTAGACGACCGTGACCACCAGCGGCATCAAAAGAAACACGGCAACGATGGTTTTCCAGATCGCTTTGGGGAGTGTATGTTGGTTCATGTTACCGGTTTCCTTTCTCAAAATGCCGCTTGACCAGGTTACTCAGGCAGATTTCCAGCACGACAATGCCCAGCAATACCAGCGAAAGGGCACTGCCCAGTTCGGGCCGCTGACGGGTATCGCCTACAAACATATCCACGATTTTGATGGGCAGCAGCGCAATGCTGTTATTGATGAGCAGGTACGGCGTCGCGTAGGCGGCCACCGCGTTGGCAAACAGCATATTGAAGGTGCCCAGAATGCCCGGCATCATCACGGGAATGCCCACCTGCAGCCAAAAACGGATGCTGCCTGCGTTCATCAGGCGGGCGGCTTCTTTCCACTCCCGCCGCACCTTGTCCACGGTGGGCAGCAACAGCAGCGTACCCATGGGGATCTGGAAGTAGGCGTAGATAATGAACATGCCGGTCATCGAGTACAGGTTGTAGTTGGCCAGCAGGCTGATGCCCAGCTGCTTGCCCAGCAGCACCAGCACACCGGAAGTGCCCATCATCGTGATGAACGCGATGGTCAGCGGCACACCGGAAAAAGTGGAGGTCAGGTTCAATAAAGAAAGATAAAGCGTCTTTTTGCGGCCATGGTCGCCATACAGCGCCAGTGCCAGGAAAAAGTCAATGACCAGCCCCACCGCGGTGGACAGCAGCGTTACCCACAGGCTGTTGATGATGGCCGTGCGGTACACCAGCTGGTGGGCAATGGTGCCGAACTGCGCCAGGCTGAAATGCCCGTTTTCGGAAAAGGCTTTCACGAACATGCTGACCAGCGGGACACACTCAAACAACAGCACGATCAGCCCCAGGGGCACCAGCAGCAGGCAGCGGCTGCCGGTGCGTTTGATTTGTTGCAGCATAGCAAATTGCTCCCATCAGCCCATCAAGGGGATGATCTCTTCCTCCCAGCGGGTGGCGATCTCGGTGCAGGCGGCGGTCACGGCATCGTTGTCGGTCAGGGGGATGGTGTTGGTGTACTCCTCGTCCGGGATCATCTTGGCGGAAAGTTCAGCAGGCAGTTCCACATCGCTGCGGATGGGGCGGGCATAGCCCTCGGCACGGTTGATCTGACCCTCATCGCTCAGCAGATATTCCACAGTCGCTGCGGCCGCGTAGGGGTGCGGGGCGTACTTGTTGATAACCAGCGCATAGCCGGACTGTAGCGCGCCATCCTTCATGACGTGGCACTCGATATTGGCATCGGGTACACTGGCCTTGGTCAGGTCACGGTACTGCAGGGTCAGGTAATCCCAGGTCAGCAGCACATCGATCTCGGCGCGGTCCATGCGCTCCTGACTGTAGGTGCCGGCATCCAGGCGGCCCTCCTGGGCCATCTCTTTAAAGAAGTCGAAGGCCGGATCCAGGTTGTCCATGCCGCCGCCCAGCGCATAGGCGCAGGACAGCACCGCCATCTGGGCGGACGCACCGCGCACCACGTCGCCAATGGTGATGGTGGCGCCGCTGTCTTTCAGCGCCTGCCAGGAATCAATGGTGGTGGAAACGCGGTCCGCGTTGACCATGGCGCTCATAGTGCCCACGTAGCTGATGCACCACTTGCCGTCCGGGTCCTTGGCCCAAGCGGGGATGGAATCCCAAGTGCTGGCCTTGTAGGGCTGCACCACGTCCATCTCCACGGCGGTGGGGCCGAACGCCTGGCCGACATCGCCGATGTCCTTCGTGGCGGCATCCTTCTCCGTCTCAAAGGTAGAAAGCTCCTCGGCGGAGCTCATGTCGGTGTCCTCATGGGTCAGGCCGTACTTCTCGCTCACAGCGGCCCAGCTGCCGCGCCAGTTGGCCCAGTCATCCGGCATGCCTACCGAGTTGATCTGGCCCTCCTCCTTGGCTTTTTCAAGGATGGTGTCCAGCGGCACTTCCCGCAGGTCAACGCTTTCGGCAGTAGAAGCGCCGCCGCAGGCGGTCAGGGACAGGGAGGCAGCCATCATTGTGCCGCACAGAACGGCAACGGCTTTTTTGTGGTTGTTTTTCATGGTGTTCTCCTTTGAACATTCGTCTCATATTTCGTCGGAACATCTCTAACTATACGGAAATTAAGCCCCCCAAACAACCAAATCCCCGCCAAGTTTATGTAAAGCTTTGGCGGGGATGGAGATGCTTTTGTAAAAATTCGGCGCTGGTTGAGGTATGGCAAAATGATTTAAAATCTGTGTATCTGCGTTGCTTTTTGGCCCGGCGGGCGGGCTGACGGGCCGCGACTGGTAAAGCAGATGTAAACGGCGGGTAACGTTTACACACAAAACAAAAGGCTCGCAGCAGCAGGATACTTTAGTATCCTGAACTACTGCGAGCCCTTGTGAGTACCAATTTACCTTGTTATAGTTATCGAAAAATGCAAACCCTTCAGCAGTTTCCCATGGCATAGGCCATATCCCAAAAGCGCAGATCGAAAAGACAGCACTTCTCAAACAGCTCGCACAGGCGATTTTCCTCCTGCGGGGAAATGGACGCCGCCAGCGCGTCGATGCGGTCGATCAGATCCTGGTTGGCTTTGCGGTATTCCTCCGAAAGATAGCCTGCAAACCAGGCACCGTAGGTCTTATTTTGCAGTACCTGGGGATAGCGCTGAACCATCTGCTCGGCAATGTACGCATAACTCCAGGAGCAGTTCAAAAGCGCCACCAACCCGGTCAGCACATTTCCGTTCTGGGTCTCGCACAGCATATAATGACTGTAAGCACAATTGTCAATGTGCGTGTGCGCCTGGCAGATCTCCTCTTCGGTGATGCCAAGGCGCTGCATGTAGGGAATATGGGTGCGATAGGTTTCGCCGAGGGTGCTTTCGATCTCACCGCTCAAAAAGCGGATCTGTTCAAACGTATCAGCCTTTTGCAAAATCGCCGCTAAGATCTTTGTGTAATCCCGCAGGTACAGGTAATCCTGCAGCATATAATAGCGGAATTTCTCTAAAGGCAGGGTGCCGTCTGCCATATGGGTGATAAAAGGGTGGCAAAGATACCGCGGCCAGAGCTTTTCCGCAAGGACAGCGATCTTTTGCGAGAGTTTCCCGCTTGCTTCTATCTTCATTTGCGGGCAATGATGGCAACATAGCCGCCGCTCTGGTAGCCGGGCACAGCGTCCTCGACATCCTCGTTGGTGTACATCGGGTTCTTCAGCAAAGTCTGGCAGTAGTCAAAGTTATGGAAACCGAGGTCTTTCAGCACATTGATCTTCTCCTCGGTGGAGTGCCATACACCGGCGCTGCACAGCTCCAGCGGGTAGGGCAGCTGGGGCATTACCCCGTTCAGATAAGGATGGTCAAAGGTGCCCAGATTCTTAGCCAGCAGATACATAAAGCCGAAAGCACTCTCTTTGGGCACATCCAACGAGATGAAGCGCCCGCCCGGTTTCAGAGCCTTTTTGCAGACAGCGAAAGCCTTGTGCAGATCATCCATATAGCTGGAGCTGCCGTTGAGGTAAATCACATCGTAGGCATTTTCCTCCAGATCGGCATCCTCGATAGCGCCGAAAGCGATGACGTTCACACCGCGCTTCTGGGCAATCGCGCCCATATCGCGGGAAGGCTCGATGCCCTCGATGCCGCTGTGATCGATCATGCTCTCAAACAGGCCACTGCCGCAGCCCACAGAAAGCACGCGCTGGTCGGAAATATCCCCCAGTGCCCGCTGGAACAACCGCAGCTCACTCTGGAACAGGTTGTCGTTTTCCATAAACCAGGCATCATATTGGGCTGCATAACCATCAAATTTGGGTTTCATTTTAGAAGGTTCCTTTCTTTTTTAGCGTGCCGCGCCGGATTTTTCCACCCCGAGCGCCGCCATTTTACAGGCTAAATTATAGCATAAACCCTATGCTGCCGCAATACGGGATGGTGCCTTTGCGGTGCAGATGCACGTCATAGTGCCGGACGGTGTCCGCGTTTTTGCCCGCAGGGGGCGTAAAGTCGCCGACTGCGTGTGCGATACCTACGATTTCGTACTTCATTTTGTACCCTTACTTTCTTTTTCCGGGGCGTTTTGCTTGCCCCCTGTTTTGGGAACCAACTCGGTTTTTGTTGGTGACATAAGAGTACAACTTTTACTGGTAAATCGGAAAGCCTGAAGCACTTCCTTTTTTCATAAAAATCTGATATAATAGACAAAAACAAAGAGATGTGGAGCGTAATGTATGAAAACAGGATTGGTCTTAGAGGGCGGTGCGATGCGCGGCATGTTCACGGCAGGCGTTATGGATGTGCTGATGGAAAACGGCGTGAATTTTGATGGCGTGATCGGCGTATCGGCGGGCGCGGCGTTTGGCTGCAACTATAAGTCAAAACAGATTGGCCGTGTTATCCGCTATAATACACGCTTCTGCGCCGATAAGCGTTACTGCGGCCTTGGCTCGCTTGTCAAAACCGGCGACATTTATAATACGAATTTTTGCTATGGCACGGTGCCGCTGGAACTTGACCCCTTTGACTTTACCGCCTACGATGCCAACCCGCAGGAATTTTACGTTGTCTGCACCGACATCGAAAGCGGCCAGCCAGTTTACCACAAATATCTGGGCCAAAGTGACCACGGATTTGATTGGATACGCGCCTCGGCTTCGATGCCGCTTGTCTCGCGCATCGTTGAAATTGAGAGCCGCAAACTGCTGGACGGCGGCATTGCCGATTCGATCCCCGTGCGGTACTTTCAGTCCATCGGCTACGACCGCAATGTGGTAGTGCTGACCCAGCCTAAAGGCTACCGCAAAGGGAAAAACAGCATTATGCCGTTGATTCGCCGCAAGTATAAGCGCTATCCTAACCTGGTTACGGCGATGGAAAACCGCCCAGCCATGTATAACGAGACGTTGGACTACATCGCCCAGGAGGAAACCGCGGGCCGCCTGCTGGTCATTCGCCCTCCTCAGGCGCTGCCGGTGGACCGGGTAGAGAAGAACCCGGAGCACCTGAAAGCTGCTTACAATATCGGCCGTCAGGAGGCGGAAAAGCGCTTGGCCGAGGTGAAAGCCTATTTACTGGACTGATCTTTGCCGTGCGGCTCCTGAAAGGCAAACTGTATCGTTACATGGCGGTCGGCATCCACGGTAATACGTTTAATAAACTGCTGCAATTGCACCTTGTTTAGGGTGGTAAATTGCAGCAGTTTTTGCATTTCTTCACATAGCGATTCTGCGTCAGCGGCAGGGGAGGGAGCATCGGCTAACGCCTGCAATCGCTGGGTCAGTTGGTCTTCTTCTTTGCGTAAATCAGATGTTATATCGCTGAATTCTTCTCTCGTCAATAGCCCGTCTGTCAGGTCTTTGTAGGCCGACAGACGGGTCTTTTTTGTTTTGTTTAGCTGGGCGGTCAGTCGGTCACGTTCGGCTTGCGCGGTGTTGCTGCCCTTGGCCATCTGCCGCAAGCGCTCCTGCGCAAAGATAGGCAAATCAACTGCACCATCCGCCAGTGCCCGCAATTGATCGCAGATCTGCGATTCCAGCCAATCCTCCCGGATGGCGTGGCTGGTGCACAGATGCTGCCCCGGCCGGCGGCTGTAGGTGTAGCAGGTCAGATAAAAATGCCCGCCTACCTTGTGGGCAAACAATTTACCACCGCAATCGGCACAGTGAACCAGCCCGGTCAGCCGGTGGGCTTGCGCGTCGGGCGTGGTGTAACTGCGGGTTTCCAGCAGCTTTTGCGCCTGCAAAAAATCGGCTTTGGTGACAAGCCCCTCGTGGGTTCCCTCGACCACGATCCAATCAGTGCTGTCCAGGAACCGCGCCTTATGCACCTTGTAACTTACCATCTCGCGGGTGTGCTGGGTCACCGCGCCGTGGTAAGTGGGCAGGGTCAGAATGCGCTTGATCGTGGTGGGGGTCCACTCGCCGGTAAAGCGCCGCCCGGTCATCCCTTTGGTGCGGGCCGGGCAGGGAACTTGTTCCTGCATCAGCAGATGGGCAATATGGGTGCGAGTCTCACCTGTCAAAAATAGTGCGTAGATACGCTGCACAACAGGCGCGGTGTCCGGGTCTGGCACCAGGTGATATTTGTCGGCTGGGTCCAGCTTGTACCCGTAAGGGGCTGAGCCTAGGTACTTGCCTTGGCGCTGTAAAGTGCGCTTGGCGCGCAAAACTTTGTTGCTGCAATCCCGCGCGTAGATGTCGTTCATCAGGTTTTTGAACAGGCTGGGGTCGATGCTGCCGGTGTCGGCACGGGCACTGTCGTACCCGTCATTGACCGCTATGTACCGCACACCTAGGGCAGGAAAAGTCTTTTCCTGCAAAAGGCCCACTTCCAGGTAGTTACGTCCCAGGCGGGAAAGGTCAGTAGTGGCAAAGGTGGTGATACGCTTTTCCTGCAGTGCGGCCATCAGCGCGCGGAAGCCGGGCCGCTCAAAGTCAGTGCCGGTGTGGCCATCATCCAAAAATTCGGCCACGATCTGCCAGCCTTCCCGCGCTGCCCACTGGTGCAGATAGCTGCGCTGGTTGCCGATGGAGTTGCTCTCGGCCTCGGTGCCGTCAGCGGAACTCAGGCGCAGGTAGATGGCAATCTCCCGACTGGCTGTCGCGCCTTTTTTACGTACCGCCATGCTGTTACACTGCCTGCCCCGGCAGAGCCGCGGTGCGCAGCAGAGTCTTTAAAAGTGCTTCCAGTGTGGGACCGTTGGGGGTGTAAGTAAAGGTGACCTCTGCTTGCCGCCGCACCTTGCCAGAGATCTTGTTTTGCTGGACCACCTGCTCACTTTTCATGCAAACGCCCTCCTATTTCAGGTTTGTCCATTTCTATGCCCCACCCCAACAAAAAATGCCGCAGCATTTCTACTGCGGCATTTGCCTCCTGTGCGGATGTGCAGATGCGCCGGAAACCCGGCACATCGACACATCTGCACAACTTTTCAGTCAGCAAATTTGAATTACGGATCATCTTCTATGCGAAGAGATTGGAGAGCTCCAGGATAAGGCTCCCAGGAAGCCAAAAATCTACGGCGGGTGCGTTCAAATACATGATAGTCGGCAATGTTACTTATGGCATTGGCTACTCAAACTCAATCTTACTTTTTAAATTTACGGTAGAATTTGTAATAGTAATATATGATGATCCGGCCCCAAAAGCAAACCGTTAAACCTGTAGTCAACCGTGGGATAACAAAATCTTCCCATTTCTGAATAATATCCGGCTCCCACATCCATGTCGTGAAAACTGGGAATGCAATAATTAAAATGACAAGTATACCTTTTACGAGTACAACATCTACCCAAAATATCCATCGAGATGTCTCCTCTGGAGGCTTATGCTTTTTTTCGTATGGTATGGCATAAGCACCATAATAGATAAAAAGGGCAATAAACAAAAACAAGCCATATGGTAAAATAGTATTATTCATTTGATAAATACCGATTTATCTTCTACACAGATTAACCGTCTGGATACCCGTATCTGTGGTTCCAATATAATTCGTACGGCCTGGATCGGAATACCAATCATAGGAATAATAGTAATTTTGTGTACATTTGTCTACCACTTGACTATTCAAATATTTGGTGTAATAGCTTCCTTGTAAATGATTATTGAGGATATAATTTGCGATGGCTTCCGCAGCAGCCTTCTTAATGCCAGGCGCTTTACTTGTCAACACTGCGACAATCGCGTCAATTACAAATTTGTCAAATGTTGCACTTCCATCGCCAACTTTTTGCTTGTACCAGCCTGCTTCTTGCAATTCCACTTCATCGATAAAATTCAGGGGCACTTCACTTTCTACCATTTCACCTGGAGTCGCCTGATATAGTTCATATGTGTCGGCATGTACAGGCATATTGAGCAGCATCATGCACATAAGGGCAGACAAAATACCAGCTATAACGCGAGTTAAATATTTTTGCTTTTTCATTGGATATACCTCCATCTAAAAAATAAAAGTTATTCGTCTTCTCTTACCCTGCATCGGAATCACCACGCCTTTCTTCTGCTACCTTACCTCTTGCCCAAAGAATAGCATAGATGATCTGATATAGTAATATTGAACAAAATGCAAAGTAGGATTGTCTATGAAACCAGAAAAAAAGTCAAAAAGCGATCCTGCCCAAGGTATGCGGGATGCCATGAAAAAAGCCACCACTGAAATGCTGGTCCTGTTTATGCTACGCCAAAAGCCTATGTACACCTACCAAATGGCTCAAGAGGTGGATCGCCTAACCCAGGGGGTACTAACCTATAACACCATGTATCTAGCAGTGTACCGTCTACAAGAAGGCGGCTATATCCAGGAAACGGAAAAACGCATTGAGGACGGTCGGGCGCGCATTTATATGGATATTACCTCCGCAGGGCAGGAGTATTATGAGAAATTACGCGACGAATACAGAATTTTTATCACGGCATTAGAGAAATTGATGATGCAGGACGGTGCCTTGTACCCGGAGGAAACAAAAGATGTTTGAAAAAGAACTGCAAACCTATTTGAAAGCTGCCTCATCCGCCCTACCCTGTGCTGAAGCGCGGGCGGCTTTTGAGGGTTATGTTCACTGTGTGGCACAGGATGTTTGCAGCGCAACTTCGAAGGAAAGTTTTACTGTGGTGGTGGCACAACTGGGCTCCACACCGGAACAAGCTGCTCGAGATTTTATGGAAAGCCAATCTCCGGAGACGATAGCCAGATGGAAGGCAGCTGCCCATCGACATAAATTTCGCTTGCGGCTGGCACTGGGTTTGGTCATAGGAGTATTGGTGGTGTTGGTTACTTTTTTCGTGGTTACCAAAGGTGTGCTGATTATCAATACGGAAACTACTATCGTTAACTGGGGTGATACGGACATATCGCAGAAAGAAATGTTAAAAAAGGCAATGGAACTTTCGTAATCAAAGGAGTGAATCTCATGAAACGTAAATTCTGGAAAAACATTTTTTCTCTTTTAATGTGTTTTCTATTGGCGATAGCAGCAGCTGTTCCTTGCTTTGCGCAGGAAAACAATCAAGTAGTCACGACTTATACTGAGGATTTGGGCAATGGCATCACCGTTGTTACTACCATCGCAAAAACAGTGACCCGCAGCACTACAAGTACCACAAAAACAAAAGATTATTATTCTGGCGGGCAGAAAATCGGTCGAGCAGCATTGTATGGAAGCTTTTCCTATAACGGCTCCACCGCCCAAGCTACGGGCGCTGACGGTACTGGAACGGGCATCAACGGCTGGAGTTACGGGGGTCAAAGTACCTGGACCAGTGGCAACAGCGCACATTTGAGTGCTACACTGTCCAAAGGCAGTGTTAGTGTTCCTGTTAGCATTTCCTTAAGCTGCGATGCACATGGTAATGTTTCTTGAAACATCTTTGTACGGCTTTTAAATTTACCGAAATTGTGTGTCCTTTGAGGTAGAGACTCTTGGAATTAGAGCTCCGATCGCCCCATTTCACCCGTGCATACCGATCAGTACACAGTAGCACACTCACATAAGAGCAAGAACTCGTAGCAGTTGAGGATGCTAATGTATCCCACTGCTACGAGTCCTTTGTTTGTAATAAGGGTATTAAAGTATCAAATTGCTGGCAATACGCTAATGTCCTCGACCAACCGTTCCTACAGCAAAGCACGAAGAGGTCTTTTGCCACATAGTTATTGCCCATGCCGGATGCACCAAACAAAGCCCCGGTCCGACTTGAACGGACGACAACCCGATTAACAATCAGGTGCTTTGCTGGGAACAAGTAGTGCGCTATCTTGATAGCGTAGCAACCATGACTGATGCCAAATAGTGATGCTCATGAATACCTTTCTTTCTGTTTCACTATTTTCTAAAGCGCTTTAAATAAAAATGTGCGGTGTACAGGTACGCCGCACATTTTTATTACCGTTGTTAAAGCTATAATTAGTCGTATGACGAAAAGGAGTAAGTTGGTAGTAAGTTTCTTTTTGTACTGCAAATTATTGTCGATGAATCGTTCTATTCCGTTTGGGCTTTAAATACTGCCGTGGCACAAAACCGACTTATAGAAAATCTGCAAAGTGCCTTTCCTCAGATGCTGGTCGAAAACCCTGCCAGAGTAAAGCAGTGTGTCCGCATTGCACTCCAAGTACAGCTAAACCATTACAAGCAGCTGGAGGCATCCGAGGGCGTGTTCATTACAAAACCAGGATGGCACACCGACCGGAATGATGAGCTGGTATACTATGTGGGCCCGATCCGGTATGCAGTCCATACAGAAACCGTGGGCATGGCGGATTCGCTAAAAAAGTATCGGGTTCCAGAGCGGGCCACGGCGATAGCACAACAACAGGAATGCGACATAATAATGGAATTGGCCAAAATACCCTGTCCGCCCCTGCACATGGCGTTTCTGTTCCAGATCGCCGCAATCATCAAACCTCTCATGGAACGAGCCGGCATTATTGACAGAAACCCAATCCTTTATTTGTATGGGGAAGCCGGCTCCGGCAAAACGCGTCTTCTTCGGCTCGTCAACAGCTTATACCTCAGAAACGATGGTGACAGAGAAATTTTTGAAATTCCCCTGCGCTCCTGGAAAAACAGTTTATATGGTGGAATGCAGGAGGCATCCGGTACGGTAGTTATCCTGGATGATCTGGCAGGCAGCAACGGTGTACAGTCTGAACAGGATGCCAAAAAGCTGAAAGAGCTGATCATGGCGCTGGGCAATGGGGCCCTGCCTCTCCGTGGAACAGAGGGTAAAGAAAGCCGTGTAGACTTTTTGGCGGCGGTTACAGCAAACAGTATCCTCGATTATACGTTGGAAATCCTGGAACGTATCTGCATCGTGTGTGTGGGGCAGGGTGATATTCCCTTTGAGCGCATCCAACAGATCATCGGCCGTGATCCGTCTCCGCTTGCGGGTATTTACCTGCAGCTGATTCGGCATATCGTAAGTATGAGCGCGGTTACGGCGGAACGATTCACAATTATTCTTACAAGCCGGAACCAATCTTTTACGGGGATGGACCACTCTACCTGGGTGTTGAGCTGGAGGTGGATGAAGCAGGCAAGGACAACATTAATGCGGTCCAAGCGCTGCGGGCGTTTAACCAAGAAAATGTATATGGCTATGTCAAATCGGATGGCAGCCTAAACGATGGATTTGAACTGGTGACACATCCTTGTACGCTGGAAACACACTTACAGCAGGTGCCTTGGCGGGAAACGCTGGAAGCCTTGCGCGGCATGGGCTACCGCAGCCACGCACCGGGAACCTGCGGGCTGCATGTCCATGTCAGCCGTAAGGCATTGGGTAAAGATGTGTACGAGCAGGAAGAGACAATTGCCAAACTGCTGTACATTTTCGAGCGCTTCTGGCAGGAGATTTTGCGCTTCTCCCGGCGAACAGAAAGCCAGATCAACCACTGGGCTGCGCGGTACGGCTACAAAGATCGCGGCGAAGAGATTTTAAAGGAGGCAAAGCACGGAGCTAATGGTAGATACGCCTGCATCAACCTGACTAACACGGACACGATCGAATTTCGTGTGTTCCGCGGAACTCTGAAATACAATACAGTAATTGCCACCCTGCAGTTCGTTGCGAACCTGTGTCGGGTGGCAATTTCTTTGCCGGAATATCGCATCCAAGAGTTCAGCTGGCCGGCGCTGATTGAAGCCCTGACGCAGGATAATTGCCCGGAACTGGTGCAGTACCTAAAAGAACGGAACCTGTATGTCAATGAGCCGGTCACGGCAGAAAGAGAGGTTTAACCTATGTGTGGATTGTTTGGATTTAGTGACCTGCAGCACAGTCTGACGGAAAAACAGGCCAGCGCCCTTGCCAATTCGCTGGCCCGCGCCAGTGCAGTTCGTGGGCAGGATGCAACAGGAATTGCCTACGTACAGAGTGGAAAACTGCGTATATACAAGCGCCCGAAACCTGCCGCGCGGATGCAACTGCGGCTCCCCAAAGGCACGACCCAACTGCTGGGCCATGTGCGGATGACGACCCAGGGGAGCGAGAAGAAAAACTATAACAATCATCCGTTCCGCGGTGCATTGCCCGGCGGAGACTTTGCATTGGCCCACAACGGTGTACTGCATAACGAAACGGGCATTCGCCTGCGGTTTAACCTGCCACAGACGGCGGTGGAAACAGACAGTTTTGTTGCCGTCCAATTGCTGCAAAGTTATGGCGCGGTGACACCGCAGACCATTGCTGCTATGGCAGAACAGTTGGAGGGGACGTTCACGTTTTCGATTCTGACTTCCGGAAATGATCTGTACCTTGTGCGGGGCAATAACCCGCTGTCAGTGTGGTATTACCCGGCCACGGGGGTGCATCTCTACGCAAGTACGCCGGAAATTTTGGCGGCGGCAGTGATTCCGCTGCCATATTTGCGGGGAAAAGTACATCAGACCGTTAAGGTGGCTGAGGGTGAGATACTTTGCATAACGGCGGAAGGGAAAATGCATCGCAACCATTTTTCAACGGAACGAATCGATTATAGGCGTTTCTGGCAGTCGATTTGCTGGCCGTATAAGAAGGACACCCAGAAGCAACGGAGAGATTTGACCGTGACGGCCCATAACATGGGCTTCGACCCGGCGGATGTGGATTGGCTGTCGGATTGTGGTTACGGCGAGGAAGAAATCGAGGCAGCTCTGAACGACAGTGATGCGTTCCGCGCATTGCTGTCCGATGCCTGTTACGAGATGTTATATTACTGAGGTGTGCTTATGAAAGAAGAAAAAATCCGTGTTCTGGCGTTACTGCCGACTGAGTACGCCAAGATGGTTACAATCGATAACACACTGGAAGCCATGCAGCAATTTGTCGGTGGCCTGATCGAGTGCCTGCCCATGGATGACCCGGAGGCAGATATTGTTCTGGTATGCAACGATGAGGGAAAATTGCTACAGCTGCCGCCCAACCGTTGGCTTTGGGGCGGCCAAGACCCGCTGGTCGGCCCGGCTTTTATCGCCGCAGGGGACGAGGAGGGCAACCTGTGTTCTTTGTCCGATGTCATGTTAGAAAAGTACACAAACCTGTTTAAGGAACCCATGTTCCTGGCCTGGTAACCCAAAGAGGGGACAGCATTAAGTTGCACCCCTCTTTTTTGCTATAAAATTGTGCGTTTTTGCACCACAACATTAGCCATTACTTGTCAGTATGGCGAAATATTGTTTGCAACGTCCCCGAGACCCTGTTTACAATTGAAATAATTTGTCGAATATGGTAGAATTGCTGTATATAGAATCGAAAAGTGTAGAAATAATTAGAGAGATGTCGAAAGTGCGGATTGGGTATATTGTTACATATAGAAAACAAATATAAACAATGATTCTAAAACGAATACAGAAATGACAAGGCGAGGGGGAGAAGACGATTGGAGTCTTCAGGAGGATACCCGCTCTTTGTGTTGGCCGAGATATTGATGAAAAAATTGAGTGGGATTGTGGAAAAAATTTATGAGTAAGAAACTTGCGATTGCGATGTTCGGACAGAAGCGATTATCGAGAGAAGGCGGAGTAGAGATCGTTGTCAAAGAGCTCTGCACCCGAATGGCACAGAATGGCTGTGACGTGACCTGTTACAACCGCTCAGGTCATCATGTGAGTGGTGCAGAATATGACGATGCTGGCAAAACGGAGTACGAGGGAATCCGTCAGAAGGCTGTTCCGACCATTGAACGGCGCGGGGCTAGAGATATAATAGGGTCAACCAAGAAAAACTACGATAACTAAAGGGTTTTGACGGCTTGAGTTGTCCTTCAAAAGTTTTATTTGTTGAAAAACTGCAAGAAGCGGAAAATCCTGAGGGTTATATGTAGGAGGCTTTTGGAAGCTCTGTTTTGACCCACAAAAGGAGCAGCAAATAAAGATTGAAGGAGAGTTCAAGCCTACGGTGGATTGCCTTTGTGCGACCCGCCGTGGGTTTGTTGCTGTTTTATAAAGAGAAAAGTGAGGAGAATGAAAATATGAAAACTTACAAAATCGCCGTGGCTGGCACTGGATACGTGGGCCTCTCCCTTAGCGTGCTGTTAGCACAGCATAACCAAGTGATGGCTGTTGACATTGTGCAAGCAAAAGTGGATATGCTTTAAAGATTAAAAGACGGAGGAATAGATGTTATGAAGGGCATTATTTTAGCAGGAGGATCTGGTACACGCCTGTATCCATTAACGAAAGTTACGAGCAAGCAGCTCTTACCTATATTTGATAAACCGATGATTTATTATCCGATGTCCGTTCTGATGAACGCCGGCATCCGCGATATTTTGATTATTTCCACACCACAGGATACTCCTCGTTTCGAGAACTTGCTGGGTGATGGACACCAGTTTGGTGTGAATCTGACCTATGCGGTTCAGCCGTCTCCGGATGGACTGGCACAGGCCTTTATCATTGGTGCCGACTTTATCGGTGACGATTCTGTGGCTATGGTGCTGGGCGACAACATCTTTGCGGGTCATGGTCTGAAGAAGCGCCTGCAGGCAGCAGTCCAGAATGCAGAAAACGGCAAGGGCGCAACGGTGTTTGGCTACTATGTGGACGATCCGGAGCGTTTCGGAATTGTGGAGTTTGACAAGAACGGTAAGGCCATTTCTATCGAGGAAAAGCCAGAACATCCGAAGAGCAACTACTGCGTGACTGGCCTGTACTTCTATGATAACCGTGTGGTTGACTTTGCAAAGCAGCTGAAACCGTCTGCCCGTGGTGAACTGGAGATCACTGATTTGAACCGCATCTATCTGGAGGATGGCTCGCTGAATGTGGAACTGCTGGGTCAGGGCTTCACTTGGCTGGATACAGGTACACATGAGAGCTTGGTGGATGCCACCAACTTCGTTAAGACTGTCGAGCAGCATCAGCATCGTAAGATTGCCTGCTTGGAAGAAATCGCATACTTGAACGGCTGGATCAGCAAGGATGAGCTGATGGAAGTTTATGAGGTCATGAAGAAGAACCAGTATGGACAGTATCTGAAGGACGTCATGGATGGCAAGTATCAGGAACATCTGTATTAAAAAGAAAAACCAAAAGATAAGTGTAGAGGAGAATTAAAATCATGAAGATTATTGTTACCGGCGGTGCTGGGTTTATTGGTAGTAACTTTGTGTTTCACATGCTGAAGAAGTATCCGGATTACCGGATTATCTGTCTGGACAAGCTGACCTATGCAGGTAATCTGTCCACACTGGCACCTGTTATGGACAATCCCAATTTCCGCTTCGTGAAAGCTGACATCTGTGACCGCGAGGCTGTGGATAAGCTGTTTGAAGAAGAGCATCCTGACATCGTGGTTAACTTTGCGGCAGAATCACATGTTGACCGTTCTATCGAAGATCCTGGCATCTTCCTCCAGACAAATATCATCGGTACCAGTGTGCTGATGGACGCATGCCGCAAGTACGGCATCCAGCGTTACCATCAGGTTTCCACCGATGAGGTTTATGGTGACCTGCCTCTGGATCGTCCTGACCTGTTCTTCACTGAGGAGACTCCGATCCATACCAGCTCTCCGTATAGCAGCTCCAAAGCAGCCGCTGACCTGCTGGTTTTGGCTTACCACCGTACCTACGGCCTGCCTGTGACCATTTCCCGTTGCTCCAACAACTATGGTCCGTATCATTTCCCGGAGAAGCTGATTCCGCTGATGATTGCCAATGCACTGGCTGACAAGCCGCTGCCTGTTTACGGCGAGGGTCTGAATGTTCGTGACTGGCTGTATGTCGAAGACCACTGCAAGGCCATTGATTTGATTATCCACAAGGGTCGTGTTGGTGAAGTTTACAATGTTGGCGGTCATAATGAAAAGCAGAACATCGAGATCGTGAAAATCATCTGTAAGGAATTGGGCAAGCCGGAGAGCCTGATCACCCATGTTGGCGACCGTAAGGGTCATGATATGCGCTATGCCATCGATCCGACCAAGATCCACAATGAGCTGGGCTGGCTGCCGGAGACCAAGTTTGAGGACGGCATCAAGAAGACTATTCAGTGGTACCTTGATAACCGTGAGTGGTGGGAGACCATCATCAGCGGTGAGTATCAGAACTACTACGAGAAGATGTACAACAACCGCTAAGAAGCCAGAGGAGGAAAGAACATGAAGTTTTTTGTAACGGGCGTTGGCGGTCAGTTGGGCCATGATGTGATGAATGAGCTGCTGAAGCGTGGCCATGAAGGGGTAGGTTCTGACATTCAGGAAAACTACAGTGGTGTTGCTGATGGTTCTGCGGTGACAAAAGCACCGTATGTGGCATTGGATATCACTGATAAGGACGCTGTCGAAAAAGTAATTACAGAAGTAAATCCGGATGCTGTGATCCATTGTGCAGCATGGACTGCTGTGGATATGGCTGAGGATGAAGATAAAGTATCGAAAGTTCGTGCCATCAATGCTGGAGGCACTCAGAACATTGCAGATGTCTGCAAGAAGCTGAACTGCAAAATGACCTATATCAGCACAGACTATGTGTTTGATGGTCAGGGTACAGAGCCTTGGCAGCCGGACTGCAAGGATTACAAACCTCTGAATGTGTACGGTCAGACGAAACTAGAAGGTGAACTGGCAGTCAGCCAGACACTGGAGAAGTATTTCATTGTCCGCATTGCATGGGTGTTCGGCCTGAATGGTAAGAACTTCATCAAGACTATGCTGAATGTCGGCAAGACCCATGGCACTGTTCGCGTAGTCAATGATCAGATCGGCACACCAACCTATACATACGATTTGGCTCGACTGCTCGTTGATATGAATGAGACTGAAAAGTACGGCTATTATCACGCCACCAACGAGGGCGGCTATATCAGCTGGTATGACTTCACGAAAGAAATCTATCGTCAGGCTGGGTATAAGACGGAAGTTCTCCCGGTGACCACGGCAGAGTACGGTCTGAGTAAAGCTGCTCGTCCGTTCAACAGTCGTTTGGATAAGAGCAAGCTGGTGGAGGCTGGATTTGCTCCGCTTCCGACTTGGCAGGATGCACTGAGTCGTTATCTGAAAGAGATCGATCAGTAAATAGAGGAGATAAAAGAAATGGGACAGATTAAAGTTGAGAAAAATGTAGGTGGCATCGAGGGCCTCTGTGTTATTGAGCCTGCTGTTCATGGTGATGCCCGTGGCTATTTCATGGAAACTTACAACGAAAAAGATATGAAGGAAGCTGGTATCGACATCCACTTCGTGCAGGACAATCAGTCTATGTCCACAAAGGGTGTGCTGCGTGGTCTGCACTTCCAGAAACAGTATCCGCAATGCAAGCTGGTGCGCGCCGTGCGCGGTACTGTGTTTGATGTTGCTGTTGATCTCAGAAGCAATTCCAAAACTTATGGTAAGTGGTATGGTGTGACCCTGTCTGCTGAGAACAAGAAGCAGTTCCTTATCCCGGAAGGTTTTGCGCATGGTTTCTTGGTTCTGAGTGACGAGGCAGAGTTTTGCTACAAGGTGAATGACTTCTGGCATCCGAACGATGAGGGTGGTATGGCTTGGAACGACCCGCAGATCGGCATTGAATGGCCGGAACTGAAGGGTGAGTACAAGGGCAGTGCAAGCGCAGAGGGCTACACGCTGGAGGATGGCACTGCACTGAACCTGAGCGATAAGGACCAGAAGTGGCTGGGATTGAAAGATACTTTTAAATTTTAAGAACGCAGGGGTAGGAAGAATGCAGCGGGAAAACGAAGTACAGCACGTATTTCTGGTGGGAGCCAAGAGCCTCGGAGCTTACGGTGGTTACGAGACATTTATTAATAAGCTGACGGAATACCACCAAAACAATGAAAAATTGAAATATCATGTGGCGTGTAAAGCGAACGGTGACGGCTGCATGGATCCTTATAAAACACAAGGCGCAGAGATTATTTCTGATCGCGAGTTTATCTATCACAATGCAGAGTGCTTTCGGATTCACGTGCCGGAGAAACTGGGACCCGCACAGGCTATTTACTACGATGTTGCAGCGCTGCAGGAGTGCTGCAACATCATCAAAGAGCAAAAGATATCGCATCCCATTGTTTATATCATGGCTTGTCGGATAGGACCGTTCATGAAGCACTTTTATGAGGAGATCCATAAGCTGGGTGGTACCGTGTACCTGAACCCAGACGGACACGAATGGATGAGAGCAAAGTGGTCGGCGCCGATTCGGAAATACTGGAAGGTTTCTGAACAGATGATGGTTAAATACTGTGACCTTGCTATCTGTGATTCAGTAAACATCGAGAAGTATATTCATGAGTGCTACGACGGAAAGGGCATTAACGGGAGAAATCCGAAGACAACATTTATCGCTTATGGTGCAGATCTGACTCTTAGCAAGCTGGCAGATGACAATGAGAAGTTGGTGAACTGGTATAAGGAAAAAGGACTGACGAAAAAGGATTATTACCTTGTTGTCGGTCGCTTTGTACCAGAGAACTCTTTTGAGGTTATGATTCGAGAGTTCATGAAGAGTAAAAGTAAAAAGAACTTTGCCATTATTACAAATGTGAATGAGAAGTTCTTGAATGAGCTTGAGGAAAAACTTCATTTCAAGAGCGATAAGAGAATTAAATTTGTTGGAACTGTCTATGATCAGGAACTTCTAAAGAAGATTCGAGAGAATGCATACGCATATTTTCACGGTCATACCGTTGGTGGTACGAACCCATCGCTGATTGAGGCTCTTGGCAGTACAGATCTGAACCTGCTGGTTGATGTTGGTTTTAATAAAGAAGTCGCAGAAGACTGCGCTTTGTATTGGAGCCGCAAGTCTGGTAGCCTTGCAAAGCTGATTGATAAAGCGGATCGGTTGAGTGTAGATGAAATCGCGGAGATGGGGCGGAGAGCTAAGAAACGTGTTGCTGAAGAGTACACGTGGGAGAAAATTTGCGGCCTGTACGAAGAGGCCTTTTTAAGATAGGAAAATTGAGATCATGAAAATACTGGCAATACATAATTTTCATCGAAAAGGTTCAGCAAGCGGGGATGATCAGGTCTTTAAAAGCGAGACGGCGTTGCTGGAAGACCATGGTCACGAAATTGTTCGATATACGGTATCTAACGACGAGTTCGATAATACTGGAGTCATCGGGAAGTTTTCTGCAGCTCTTGGAATGTTGTGGAGTTTTAAAAATTACAAAAAAGTCAAGAAGCTGGTTGAAACAGAGAAACCGGATATTGTACACATTCATACTTTTTTTCCGTTACTTTCACCATCGATCTTGTACGCCGCAAAAAGAAGCGGTGCAAGGGTTGTTGCAACATTGCATGATACCAGGTTTATCTGTCCCTGCGCTACTTCTTTAAGAGGCACCGAACTTTGTAATCGGTGCGGTGATGGAAACTATTTTCGCATGTGCAAATACGCTTGCTTCAAAGGGAGCCGGTTGCAGAGCTTTATTGTGGCGTGTATTTTTACATATCACAGAATGCGGAAGAGCTTTTACAAGCAGATTGACCGATATATCTGTCTGAATGAAAATCAGATTCAACTGCTGAAAGATATTGGATTTGATGAAAACAAAGTAGTAAAGAAATATAATTTTGTTCCGGATGCAAATGTCTGCGCGGACGTGACGCTGGCCTCGAATCTGCCGAAACGATATGTGGTCTTTTACGGCAGGATTGGCGAAGAAAAGGGAATCCGCATCCTGATGCAGATCTGGGACAGAATTCAGGACATTCCACTGGTGGTTATGGGTGGTGGCCCACTGGAAGAAGAATTCCGGGCTTGGGCAGAAACGAAGGATAATGTGTTTTTTCTGGGTTATACGCAGCATGACAAGTGCCTTGGCATTGTGAAGAAAGCTGAGTTTGTCGTTTTTCCGAGTATCTGGTACGAAGGCTGTTCCATGGTGGAAATCGAAACAGAGAGCCTTGGCAAGGGGCTAATTGCCACAGATCTTGGATTCTCCCAAGAGGCAATTGAGGACGGTGTAAACGGATTTAAGGTGCCATTGGGCAGCGTGGATGGCTTTGAACAGACCATCCGAAAACTGTGGCTTGCTCCGGAACAGATAGCCGTTATTGGAAAAAACGCAAGAATAGACTATGAATCAAAGTACATGCCGGAGGATAATTATCGACAGCTTGAAGAAATTTATATTGATTTAATTAAGGAGAAATAAAATGCTGCTTCTAGAAAAAGTTTTTAAGGTAATTAATGAAAGCAATTTGGATTACTGCATTCAGAATAAGTATGAGATGATGCCAGAAGAGATACCTTCTGACATTGATATGATGTACAGAGATGCAAGCGAAGAAGATTTAGATAACTTAGTCAACAAGGTTGCAAAAGAAACAGGATTGATTGTTACCCAAAAAATTTGTCAGGGTTATTTTGAATACACATATATAATTTCATATCCTTGCCCTCAAAAGTATTTTCAGCTGCAGTTGGATTTTTATCGTGCAATATCTCGTAGAGGGTATTTGAATATCATGCCGGCTGAAGAGATGCTGGAAAACAAACGATTTTATAAATGTTTTTATGTTCCAGATCCCTATATTGAATTTAAATATATGTGGATTCGACGTACAATTAAGCACGACATGAATAATGAACACATTGAAATTGCAAAAAAGCTATATTTGAATAACCCAGAGAAATATATTGAACAATTAAAAAAAGACTTTGGCGCTGAAGTTTCAAGTTTGGTACTCGAGATCCTTGACAAAAATGATGTGGAAATCTTCAATAGAAATTTTGAGGTGTTTAACAGTGCGGCGAAGCGTATTTCCAGAAAAAACGCCTCACTGCCTGTTAGACTGAAATATACAGCTTTCATGCTGGGAACAGTTATCCCAAAGCGGATATTCCACAAATGTGGCCTTTCTGTGGCATTTATTGCTCCTGACGGTGCAGGAAAGAGTACGATTATTAATCGAGTAAAAGAAACTGTAAGTGGTAGTTTCTATGGGGTTAATCTGTACTATATGCGCCCACATTTATTCAAGAATTTGGGGCACTACAATAAATTGAATCCTACCGAAGAGGCCGCAACGAATGATAATCCTCATGGTGTGGTTTGCGATGGGGTATTTAAGTCTGCGGTGCGTTTCTTCTTTTACAATCTAGATTTTCAGCTGGGAACTTTATTAAAAATTAATCGAAAAAAAATCAACAAGCAATTGGTAATCTTTGATAGATACTATTATGATTATTTTGCAGATATGAAGCGATATAAGTATTCGCTTCCTGCGTGGTTTCCGGCCGCTTTTGAATGGATGATTCCCAAGCCAGACATGGTATTTGTATTGGATGGTAATCCAGAAGTGCTGTATGAAAGAAAAAAGGAACTGCCAATCAGTGAGTTGGAAAAACAATGTTCTGTATTCCATCAGCTGGCACAAAACAGAAAGAACTTCTATGCCATTAACGTGAATCGCGATGTTGATACAATTGTTGATGAAGTCACGGAAACTATTCTTCAGGAAATGTCAAGAAGAACATCTCGGATAATGAAGTGAATTGGTGCTGTTTTTTCAAGATAGGAAAAAGTGTTAAAAATACCGGTTTCATGAGAGGTTTAAGTATGTTAACGAAAGATAATAAAAAAAAGACATTCCTTATGTCCGCCTATGCGTGTGAACCGGGGGAAGGCTCAGAACCAGGTGTAGGCTGGAATTGGGCAATTGAGTTGGCAAAAAAGCATAATGTAATTGTTATCACACGAGAAAACAATCGTGGCAAAATAGAGGCAAAATATTCTAAGAAACAGTATCCCAATCTAGTGTTTTATTATTGTGATGTTCCTCGATGTTTGTCTTTCTGGAAAAAGGGACAAAAAGGTGTACATTTATATTATTTTTTATGGCAAATATATTGTTATAAGCTAGCCAAGAAAATAATAAAAGAATACTCGATAGATTATACACTGGCGGTTACTTTTGGCAATATTTGGATGCCGTCGTTTATGTATAAACTTCCTTGTAAGTTTATCTGGGGGCCTCTTGGAGGAGGAGAGGGGGTGCCGAGGGAACTTTGGTCGCACCTGACGGAAAAGCAGAGAATGATAGAAAGAGTTCGTCATTTTAACATGATTTTCCCGCTAACGAATCCTTGGAAGAATGTAGCTATCAGAAAAGCATGCCTTCTTATTGTCAGAACTAATGACACATTGGCCTGTATTCCTCCAAAGTACCGGAATAAGTGTCAACTGATGATCGAGACTGGAATCTCACAAAGTGATATTGAATCTTTCAAAGCAGTAGGAACGAATCTAAATTCAGAGCTTAGAAATGATTTCCTGATTTGCGGAAAGATGGTTCCTTATAAGTTGTTTGATTTGGCAATTGATGCCTTTGGAAATGCAGATGAAATTAATGGAAATGCAAAGTTACATATTATTGGTGATGGTCCATTGATGAACAGTCTGAAAAGAGAGGCTCAAAAGTATGAGGCTTCCACCAATATCGTATTTCACGGGAAACTGAGCAGGAAGGAAACCTTAGAAATTATGGCATCCTGTAAAGCGTTACTTTTGACTAGCGCCCGTGAGGGTGGATCATGGGTCATGTTTGAGGCGATGTTGCTGAAGAAGCCCATTATCTGCTTTGATACTTCCGGTATGACAGTGGTTGTTAATCGTGAAATGGGATATATGATTCCTGTTTGCGCTTATGAGGAAGCTATTGTGCATTTCAAACAGGCGCTAATCGATTGTTACTATCAGGATACAACGGAGATGGGCAATCAGGCCTATTGGCGTGTTACTGAACAGTTCACTTGGAAAGCGAAGATCGAACAGATGTTAAAGCAACTTGACGAAAACAACTAATTAAAAATTTGACTTTAATTTTTAGTTTATATGAAGGAGAATGATTATGAAGATATTAGCATTATACTTGCCGCAGTTTCATGCTATTCCGGAAAATGATGAATGGTGGGGCAAAGGCTTTACCGAATGGGTAAATGTTAAAAAGGCAAGGCCACTTTTTGAGGGGCACTACCAACCGCGGATACCTTTGAATGAGAACTACTATAATCTACTGGATAATTCCGTGAAGAAATGGCAAATTGATCTGGCAAAAGAGCATGGAATTTATGGCTTCTGTGTCTATCATTACTGGTTTTGTGGTAAGAAGCTATTGGAAAAACCCATGGAACAATACTTGGCAGATAAATCTTTGGATTTCCCCTTCTGTTTTTGCTGGGCCAATGAGCATTGGAGCAACGCCTGGGTTTCTGGTGAAAACAAGATTCTGATGGCACAAAATTTTGAAGATCGAGAAGACTGGGATAACCACTTCTATTATATGTTACCCTTCTTTCAGGATGAGCGGTATATTAAAGAAGACGGAAAACCTTTGTACGTTATATATCTGCCAAATATTATCGGTCCGCTCAATGAGATGCTTGACAGATGGCAGGAACTGGCCAAACAGAATGGGCTTCCCGGAATCAAGTTTATTTCTCAGAGCCCCTTCTGGCATTTAGATAATAATGTAGATAAGAGTAGATTTGATTATTCTATCGAGTTTCAGCCTTCTATGATAAACCACTTGGAAAAGGGCAAACAAGGTGCAAAATGGGTTCGATGGAAGGCAAAACTGTCCCTGTTCCTCCAAAACAAACTTCACATTTATGTTAAGCTGCCTAAGAAAGAGGTTCACAGAAGCTGTTATGACGATAAATGGAAACAGGTGTTAGCAATCCATCCTCAGAATGATAGCTGCATTCCCGGCGCCTTTGTGGATTGGGACAATACGCCGCGCAAAGGAGAACGCGGAGATGTTTATGTCGGTGCTTCTCCAGAAAAATTTAAGCATTATTTTGATTTGCAGGTAAAACATGTAAAAAGGGAATACAAAACGGATTGGCTTGTTATGTTTGCATGGAACGAATGGGCAGAAGGTGGAATCCTTGAGCCGACAGAACGATATGGTACCGGGTATCTTGATGCAATTCGGGATGTGTTGCTGGAAAATGAAGAGTTTCCCACTTGGGATGGTAATAAATGATGAGAATCGGAATTTTAACCTTTCACTTTGCTCATAACTATGGTGCTTTGCTTCAGGCATATGCATTGAAGTGTTATCTGACTCAGCATGGATATGATACTTCTATCATCAATTACACGCCGGAGAAATTGAGAAAAGAGTATTCAATGAATCCATTTGTCTATTCAAAGAATCCGAAAGTTTTGCTAAGTTTATCGTTGCGTAATTATCGTAGACGGAAGCAGAATAGACTCTTTACCCAGTTTCAGAATAACGAACTTGGGGTGAAAAAAAAGATTTTCACAAGTGAGGAATTGATTGCTGCTATGAATACCTACGATATGGTATCTGTAGGCAGTGATCAGGTTTGGAATACCAATATTACAGGTAATATAAAGTGCTATTTTTTGGAAAAAGAAGTACAGGCTCAAAAAATTTCTTATGCGGCTAGTTTTGGCACTGACAGCATTTGTGTATATCAAAAGAATGCGATTAATGAATGCCTTCCCCTTTATTCGAAAATCTCTGTAAGAGAACAACAAGCTAAAAAGATTCTCGAAGAAGAAAAAATTGGAGCCGAACTGGTCTGCGACCCTGTGTTTTTGATTGGTAGAGAAGAGTGGGATGCATTTGCAAGAAAGCCAGAATCTGTGGCAGAAGACAGTCGATATGTTTTACTATATGGATTATCTAGAAATGAGCAATTGGAAAAATCCGCCGCTCGTTATGCTGAATCTGAGGGGATTCCATTATATGTGATCCATCCTACTGCACAAAAACTCACAAGAAAGGGAACTTTACTGTACGACGTGGGGCCAAGGGAGTTTGTGTGGCTGATTCGTAATGCAGTGAAAGTATATTCTAACTCTTTCCATGCCACGGCAGTATCCGTGCTGTACGGTAGAACACTGGTATATGATGCTGTGAATGGCCTTGGTAGTAGGGTTGCTTCCCTGTTTGATTCTCTTGGAATGAATTTGCGAGAGGGTGTCAATGAATATAAACTGAGTCTGATATCAGAAAAAAAGATAGGGGACTATGCCCAAACAGGCAAAGCTTTTCTATCAAATTTATAGAAAACAAAAGCGGAGGTTCTATGTATGCAATTAAGCAATAGAAAGTATATTCTATCTATTTCTGGAGGTAATATCTTCACTTCACTGGGAGGAACGGAGAAGGTCATTCTTTCTCAACAGAAAATGTTTAATGCTGTTGGAATCTCCTATGTTTATATCTATCCGGTATCAAAGAAGGTTTCAGGATTACTATTATACAACTATTGGGGTGTTGTGGTAGATGGAAAAATGGTGGGTCTCTTTGAAACAAAGCAGCTCCTTTCTTTCTTGGGTACATCTGAGGGGGCTAATAATCGACTATTGAAAATACATATTCATCATCTCAGAGGGATTAAATTATATGAGCTTTCTGAAATTCTGGATTACATTCCGAAAGCAGAGATTTTCTTCTATCTACATGACTATAATTTGATATGCGATTCCAATACACTCAAGGATTCTTCTGGTACATATTGTGGTATTGGAATACCATCTCAGACCAAATGCAAAAATTGTGCATTTTGGAATTTACATCAACACTCTGAGGAAAGAAGACGATTTTTGAAAAAGTATTTGGATCGGATGACATTCATTGCACCATCAGAATGTCCAGCCGAGATCATCGGAGATTCTATTCCGGAGATCCGAAATCGGATTAGAGTCATTTATCATCAGAAGGCAATTGGTCAGTACAAGGGAAATAGGAATCCTGTCCAAGAGAAACTGAAGATTGCATTTTGCGGTCTTCCTGTCAGTGCGAAAGGATGGGAGGAATTTCTTTACGCTTCTCAAATTGCAGCAAATAATGGCGCTGATGTTCAATTCTACCATCTGGGGAAAAAAGATAATCAATACGATTATATTATTAACTATCCGGTAGGTTTCAAAAATGGGAGTAAAACCATGACCGAAATGTTGCGAGAGTTGGAAATCGACTGTGTTATCCTGTGGTCTAATTGGCCGGAAACATACAGTTATGTATATTTTGAATGCTTTGCAGCAAATACCTTTATTCTCGCAAATAGTTTAAGCGGAAACATTGCAAAACAGGTTTTGAAAAATAAAAACGGCATTGTTTTAGAGGGAAAAGAGGAACTGAGTTGCATTTTGTCCAAACCGCAAAAGTTAAGGGAATTAGTGGAAAACTACAAGTGTTCGGGAAAATGCGGTCCCATGGAACTTGTGGAAAACGATGCAATCATTGAACTGTCAATGTGCGATGGAGTAAAAATAAAACCCATGAATTTCAGAAGGTTTAGTATAAAGAGAAAAATAGTGGAGAAAGCTTATTGGCAGCACTTGAGAAATAAGAGCAGTTGTAATTGAGCTGAGGGAGTAGAATGAATTATAATACAGATTATATCGATGATATCTTTAAGGATGAGTTCCTTACGCTTGCCAGTAGAAGCTATACATATAGAGAGGATATTCACGTTCAGGTATGCGACAAGGCCACAGTGCTCCCGTTTGTCTCTGATTTGAATTGCACAACAAAGGGTGCAGGTGGTGTCATCGATGAAAATGGGCAATATGTGGCGATATCCTCCACATCTCAGGAAAATCTTATGCCATGCGGGTATGCAGTGGACAAAGAACCCAAATATTACGAGGAAACCGCAATTTATTTGGGGTATTATATTATGCAGTGGGGACATTTCTTGGTTGATTTTGTTCCTCGCCTATGGTTGTTGCGCCAGCATTATCATGGAGAAAAACTGCTGGTATTGACCAGCAACCGAAAATCCAAAATCAATGGTAATTATTTGGAATTGCTCAGTCTTTTTGGTATTTCAGAAGACAAGATCCATTATGTTTATGAGCCTGAAAAATACAGTAGGATTATTGTTCCTGAAATGTCTATGGTAAGACCAGCATATTATTCCGAACAATCGCAGGAGTTATTTCATTACATCGTTGAGAAGGCTACAGATTTGGGCAAGTATAAGAAATACGAAAAAATCTATTTCTCTCGTTCCAAATTGAAAAAGGCTGTCATGACGGAAATCGGTGAGCCTGAGATTGAGAGAGTGTACCGGAAGAATGGTTATAAAATTATTTATCCGGAACGGTGCAGTTTCAAGGAATTGGTTTTTTATATTTCTAACTGCAAAGAGTTTGTTTCTTTATCTGGTACGATTCCACATAATATCGTTTTTGCTAGACCGGGTACCAAGGTAGTGATACTCAACAAAACATATCGAATTAACACAATTCAACTGATGCTGAATGCGCAGGCAAAAATTTGTCCGATTTATGTGGATATAAATATCTGTCTGTTTCCAGCTAGCCCAGGCTCTGGTCCGTTCTGGATGGAGATTGAGGATAATTTTATTCGATACGCAAAACAAAATGGTTTAGCGCTTCCAATCACGGCTACTTCTCGAAACCGGATTGTCGAGTATTATCGCAGACAAAAGAGGGCAAAGAAAATGAAGAAGTATGCTCTTATGTATGTGCGCCTGAGAGATCAAAATTTAGACATTGGAGGTTCTATTGTTGGCGCTGCAAGACCGGATGAGTCTTTTGTGGATAAACCAATCTATTACTTTTATAGGGAAAAAGTAAAAGAAATCAATACAAATACAAATTTGATCAGTTTTTTGACAAATCTGTATCATTATATTAGGGAGACGGGCAAATGGTAATTGGAAAGCAGACTCTGAGAGTCTATCTTGGAATGTTCTTGATCTGCTTATTTGCTTTTACAACAGGTATGCACCCCGTTTTATTTGGAGGACTGAATAACGCAATTCTTGTGTTGTTGCTTGGCATTTTTCTTGTATGGGATCGTAAGAAATTTTTCCTAAATAATAAGATGATGCTTTGGGCTCTCTTGTTGGTGGCAATTATGCTGTCAAATAATCAGGACAATAAGCGATTTGGAACGATCTTGGTATATGATACTTTGGCCTACATATTGGCATGGCTTTTTTATATTCTTGCCGTAAAAGACAGTAAATGGCACAAAGCTTTTTTTGATGTGTGTCTGAGCTTTGGATTGTTTCATGCGCTGGCGACTTGGTTTTTCAAGTTTGTTCCAAGCCTACACAGTTCATTCATTGTGCCGCTTCTTGGAACATGGGGAAGCCATGCATTGAGAGAAGTTCAGATAGGGTTGGCACCGGGTATTGCGCCCACATACAGTACTAATGCGATATATTTGGCTTTTGGTTTTTGTACCACGGTAAGTCTATTCATTAATGATAGAAGACAAAAGTACTTTATTCCGGTACTGATTTGCATCTCTGCGCTGTTGCTAACCGGTAAGAGATCGCAGTTGCTTGTGTCTCTTTTTGCTTTTCTGTTGTTATACTATCTCTACAATAGTGACAAGAAAATGACTCGATTTTTTAACATCTGCGGTATTGTCCTTGCATCGATTCTGGTATTTGATATTGTAGTCCAATTTGTACCGGAATTAGCCACCTTTATAGTCAGATTCCAACAGACTGCGGAGATGGGAGATGTGACGCTTGGAAGAACTGATCGATTTGCAGAAGCAATGCAGATTTTCTGTAAACATGTATTCTTTGGAATTGGATGGAATGGTTCTTCTTATTACTTCGCGCAGACACTAGGCATTTTTATCAATGTCCACAATATCTATGTCCAGCTTCTGTGTGAAACTGGTATTGTTGGATCCATTTTATATTTCACCTTTTTTTTATATAACTATCTTCAAGCATGGCAAATTATAAAAAAGGTAAAGCATAGCAAATATTCAGAAAGCGAAAAAGCAACGATATGCGCTGCATTTATGATAGAGACATTCTTTTTGTTGTACGGAATTACTGGTAACTCACTGTATGATTTTCAAACGCTATTCCCGTATTTAGCATCGTGCGGTATCGTTCATTATTATAGTAAATATACAGTCAATATAGCTAACGAATTGGGCGCAAGAACTGAACAGTAATGGTTTTTACCATATGTACAGTTCAAAGGATTTGAGATATTAACAGGAATTCGAGTTATCTACAAATTTCTATGAATATTGTAGTGATAGTTGCTGTTTATGTGGTTATAGTGGGGAAATTGATGAACATTAACAATGAAATGGAGCGGAGTATGGAAGAATGAAGTCAAATTACAAAAAACTTGGTAAAAACACATTGATTTTTGCGTTGGGCAGTTTCACGCAAAAGGCAATGGCCTTTTTGCTGGTACCATTTTATACATATGTACTGTCTACGCCCGATTATGGAACGTCGGATCTGATTGTTACAATCAGCAGTATGATTTGGCCTCTGTTTACACTGCTGATTGATGAGGCTGTTCTTAGGTATTCTTTGGATAAGAACGAAAAGAAAGAGCAAATTATCAGCATCGGATTTTATGTTAATTTGCTTGGCTTTTTGATTATGCTGTGCTTCTCACCGCTGGTATTACTTGTTGGAGCCTTGAAAGATTATTATCTGCTATTTGTGCTGTACTACTTTACCTATTCGGTAAATTCGTTTTTCTCTTATGCACTTAGAGGTTTGGAGAAAACAACATTATTCTCGGTGACAGGTATTATTTCCAGTTTCATAGCAATCTCCTGCAATTTGCTGTTCCTGCTTATATTTCATTGGGGGATTCGCGGATATTTACTGTCTTATATTTTTGCTTTCCTGATTACGGGCATTGTCCAGTTTTCTCTAGGCAATTTTAGAAGCTATATAATTCCACTCTCAGTCATTGATAAGGACAAAAGGAGGGAAATGCTTCGTTATGCTATTCCGCTGATTCCTAATTCGATTAGCTGGTGGATCAGTAATTCCTCTGACAAATTAATCGTCTCCTATGTGTGTGGTGTTGCGGCGAATGGAATATACTCTGTGAGTTATAAAATTCCTTCGTTGATAACCACTTGTTCAAGTATTTTTTCTAACGCCTGGCAGATTTCAGCGGTGGAAGGATTTGGAAGCGAGGAGAACAGAAAATATTTTAGTGATGTTTATTACAAATACTCAACAGTATGTATGTTTCTTGCAACAATATTGATTGCGTTTAATAAGGTTGTTTGCAGAATAGTGTTTTCCAAAGATTTCTATATGGCATGGTTGAATGTACCGGTGTTGCTTTTCGCGGTAACATTTCAAATCATGTCCGGGTTTCTAGGAACGATCTATACCACATCTAAACAGACGAAGATGGTGTTTACTTCTACTGTGATTGCGGCATTGTCGAATATTGTCCTCAACATCATCTTGATTCCTCTGTATGGCGGACTTGGAGCAGCATGGGCAACTTGTATCAGCTATATTACAATTTGGCTGATTCGTTTGATTGATTCTCGAAAAATCATGAGGTTGTCCGTAAATTGGCTCAAAGAGATTATTTGTAATTTACTGCTTTTGCTTCAAGTATGTATTGCTTGTACCGATGACAGTAAAACATTTTTTTGCACATTTTTGTTAATGTTGGCGATTTTCTTTATTAAGAGAGACTTTTTGATAGAGTGTGTAAAGATCTTGAAACTGTTGAAGCATAAGATGAGGAAAGAATAGAGTACATGAAGACAATTGTTAATTATTCGGACACAGGTATAAAATATTTGGAAATAAAAAATATGGATGGAAAGATATGGCTCGTCCCGTTTTCTAGTGTAAGCAAAGGGCTAGAGTTGTATCAGCCATCCTCAAAAAAAGGACAATTTCTGAAGAAATACCTTTGTGCATTTAAGTATTTCACATTTATCATCAGAAAATTCGGAATACGAACTGTCCAAATCCAAATTGATTCGGATTTTATGCACAGTATGAAAAACTTGTTTAATAAAGCTGATATCCAGTATTCAATCTTTCTTGGTACACCTGGCAGAGATAATAAACCTACAATTCAGCTATATACCGCTAATGAAATATTAGCCTTTTGCAAATTCTCAGCAACGCCTAGAATCTGTGATTCTTTCCGTAAAGAAGCTAAGTGTTTAACATATCTTGGTGAAAAAGGTGTTCATGCAATTCCGAAGGTTCTATCTTTAGAAAAATTGGATAAAGAGGAATCCGTTTTTATTCAGAGCACAGAAAAAGCTTTTGGCGCGACCACTCTGCATGATATTACGGATCTGCACATTGCATTTTTGCGGGATTTAGCTGATAAAACGTGTCAGAATTGTAAATACATAGAAACTGATTATTATAAATCCCTTTGCAAATTCAAAGACAACCACAATAAGATTCCATTTATCTATGATAAGAATTTTATTGAGAATGTGATACAATTTATTTCAGCGCGGATGGAGGGTATACAGGAGTATTCTTTCTATCACGGAGATTTTACACCGTGGAATACATATTTAACCGAAAAAAATACGTTAGAAGTATTTGATTTTGAGTACGCAAAGTATACTTATCCGAAGCTACTGGACATTTTTCATTTTTTCACGCAAATCAAGTTATATGAGAGTAACGAGAATGCCGACGAAATTATGGAAGATTTTAAAATATATTTTGTTCATGGAAAACTGGGTTCCTTGTTTGAGAATGTTTATTTTAGCTATTTGCTGTATTTGGTAGACATTATGAATTTTTATCTAGAAAGGGACTATGGGTATTTCTCAGAAGAAACCGTAAAATGTCTCAAGATTCGGTATGAATTGATGATTCGCTGTTTCACAGCATGTCTGGAAGGAAGAAAAACATGAGCCGTTTAAGGAAGACTAAAGCATTTGCTGTAAAACTGAAAGATAGTCAGAAATTGGAACATAGTTCATCGGGGGGCGCATTTACTGCAATTTCGGATGTGTTTTTGTCCTGCGGTGGAGTTGTTGTTTCTTCGGTCTATAACTATGAGACGTCTCAAACAGAGTTTGCCCTATATGGTACCACCAAGGTAAGAGACGAAGCCAGAGGCTCTAAATATATGCAATCCTATCCGCTCAATATTTTTCAAGAAGCAGAAACCTGGCTGAAGAACAATAACGGTAATCTGCTGTTTGTAGGCGTTGGCTGCCAGGCCGATGGTTTCCGACGCTTCATGGAATTGCGAGGATTAAGAAATCGGGTCACGATTGTAGGTATCATTTGCCATGGTTCATCATCCCCTAAAATTTGGAAGGATTATGTAAAGGGCAAGGATAATCTTTCCAATCTAAACTTTCGAGATAAGCGAAATGGTTGGCATAAACCAGTTGCTCACGTAGACATCAACGGGAAGGAAAAAAATATTCAGGATTATCTGACTCTTTTTTATAATAAATGCATTCTTAGACCTTCTTGTTATCAATGTCCCTATGCAACAACAGAAAGAGAAGTTGACTTGACTATTGGGGACTTTTGGGGTGTTGAAAAAGCAATACCGGATTTCAATATTGATGGTGGTGTTTCGTTGGTTCTAGTTCACACAGAGAAGGGACTGGAAGTATTTGAGGGGATCAAGGAATCTGTATATTGGACAGAGAGCAATACGAAAGACTGTTTACAGCCGAATCTTATGAAACCAACAGACAAATCTCCCAGAAGAGGTGAGTTTTGGAGCGACTACAATAACTATGGAATTCAGTTTATTCTGAAAAAGTATGCTCCGCAGCCCTCTATCCTGAGACGTGCAGTTCGAAAGTTCAAGGTAGTATTAAAGGAGGGGTTGAAGTAGTGAGATATAGAAGTATAGATGCGTTGAGAATGCTATGTGCGTTTATGATAGTATGTATTCATATACCTCCGAAATTTATGGGGGGGGGGTACTGGATAGCGGTATGCAGAATAGCAGTACCAATTTTTCTAATGATTTCGGGATACTTCTATAATAAAGAAAGTGCGATAAAACAGATCAAGAAGATAGGATTTTTATTTATTGAAGCCAATCTGCTATATGGTGTCTGGAGCTGTTTCTACGGAGTAGTTTCTGGTGTGTATCCGATTATAAACGGTAATTCGATTTTGAAATTTATATTTCTGAACGAATCACCTTTCTCGGGACACCTATGGTATCTTGGTGCCATCTTGTACACACAAATTTTTGTGTACACTATAGACCAAATTAGAATGAAAAAAGTATTATACCTGACTATACCAATTCTTCTTGTTATAGATATTGCCTTTGGAAAGTATTCATTACTTTTATTCGGTAGGGAATTCGATTATGTTTTTATACGCAATTGGATATTTGTGGGAATCCCATTCTATACAATTGGCTTGCTGCTACGAGAAAAGGGATATCGGATTGGTTCATGGGGAGTACCGGTTTTTATTTTGACAACAGTCCTTGAGCGCTATCTTCTGGTAGCAAATGGGTTAAATGCAACGCGAGACCAGTATATCAGTACGACATTTCTATCAATAGCGGTATTTAGCGTTGCTCTTGAATATAGGGGATCTATAAATGAGTGTGTAGCAAAAGTTGGACGGGAATACTCAACATGGCTGTATATTGTGCATCCCATTTTTGTTAAGTGTTTAACATTCGTGGCATACAGAATGGGTATTCATCATATCTGGGGATATATTGGCTCATTCGTAGTATTTACTGTGAGTTTTGTATTTGTAGCTGTTGTAACTGAGTTATCACGATATATTATGAAAAATCGAATGACTCATATATAATGAATTATATACTATGATTTTAGTATATGTATGATAGTGGAGTGATTGGATATGGAAAGAGAAATACCAGTACTATATAAGAGAAAAGAAGAATGTTGCGGGTGTACAGCCTGTTATGCCATTTGTCCGAAAGAAGCCATTTCTATGATAGAGGACGAAGAGGGCTTTGAGTATCCGCAGATAGATGAAAGCAAATGTGTCCGTTGCTATCAGTGCATTAAGGTATGTCCAATCAAAGCAGCAAGAGCACAGTAAGGAGATGTATGAAAACAACATTACTTATCATGGTTGCTGGTATCGGTAGCCGCTTCGGAACGGGAATCAAGCAGTTGGAGCCGGTGGATGATTCTAATGGAAGTAATAAAAGTATTAGCCAAAATCCTCACAAACATCCTGACTGCTTTGTATGAGCCGTTTGGATTTTCACTTTTGCTTTCCTTTTTGGCTATGTTTTTCTACCTGTATGCATATGAGCCTACAGCAGCAGGCAAAGGCTGGAAGAACGCCATAGTAACATGGTATCAGAAATTCAAGGAGAGCGTGTTCTTTCGGAAACTATTCTTCTTGGCCTTTGTGACCTCACTTATTCTGTTTCGAACCCTGCTAAACCGGAACCTGTGGATGAACCCATTGTCCGATGTTATGGGTGGCTGGGGCATCTGGGAGACAGTGAATGGCGAGCAGAAGCTGACAACCGAGTGCATTGAGAATGTGATCATGATGGTGCCGTTTTCAGCAATAGTGATGTGGACGTTCAGAGAGAAGATTGAAAACAGCTGGAAGAAGATTCTATGGCAAAGCGGGAAGATAGCATTTGTTTTTTCTGTGAGCATTGAGATGTTGCAATTATTGTTTCGCTTGGGTACGTTCCAACTATCGGACATTTTCTATAACACAGTCGGCGGATTGCTCGGTGGATTGATGTATTGCGCGGTGATGAAGGCAAGAAAGCGTCTGTAAAATGGGATGAAATTGTGATATACTAGGAGCGGATGCTCCCTACGCTGCTCGTAATAATCACACACCTCTTCGTGGTGAGCAGCAGGCAACGGTCTTATGGCTGGCCAAGTGTGAGAAAAGAAATAGTCGGGAGGAGTCAGAATGGATTACAAAGAACGATTCCGCAATATACTGAAGCGACTTAAGAGCAGTTCCAATAGGGAGCGGTATAATGCAATCTGTACTTTAACACAGAATGATGATGAGCAAAGAGTGTGGGCTATTTGCAGAAAATTCTGGGGAAACAATAAAGAGCCTCTGGATATAGAGAATTATGATGTGAAGGATTTGGATGCGGCTTATGCAAAGAGGCTGTTAAACGAGCTAGAGTCACTTTTGGATAAGCTGGGATGGGAGAAAGAATAATCATATTGCTCTTACCCCAACACAGTGCTATACTTAAACACCTATAAAAGGAAAGAGGTTTGTGTCCTATGCCCAGAACTAAAGGTAGCAAGAATAAGCCCAAAATTGTGACTGCTGATTTCGCAATGCAGATTGCAGAAAAGCAGTCCGCAAAGGAAACGCTCACAGCGGAAATCGCATCTATCACCGCAAACATTGACACTTTGAAGGCTGATCTGAAAGTGAAGAAGACTGCTCTGAAGAAGGCCGAAAAAGAAGTGGCAATGCTGGAAGCGAAGAAGGCAAAGGCAGATGCCAAAGCTGCAGAAGAAGCCAAAAAGACCGAAGCGGAATCCGTTCTGAAAAAGCTGCTTGCCGAAGGCATGAGTGCTGACGAAATCCTCGCTAAACTGAAATAACAGGAAAAACCCGTGATGGACGGTGCATAACGCATCGTTCATTACGGGTTTTAGGGTTATAAGAACATAAGTTTATCCAGCGGCAACATCAAACTGAAAATGTGCTGGAAGGTTGAACTGTTTGATAAACGCATGGTGCTGGGCGTGGTAGTGGCGCAGATCATACCCCAGATGATGCAGTTCCAGTAGATTCACCAGCACCAAATTGAGGTGGATTCCCTTGGCAGCGGCAATCTGAGCAGCATCCAACCCACGCTTCGTCATTTGATAGACTTCATCACTGTCCAGCATCAGGTGG
>OBLF01000279.1_pt1 | contig 61859 bp, 60 predicted proteins | sample 1519231 | NCBI WGS metagenome assembly OBLF01 (sample SAMEA2602895, study PRJEB22501) | metagenome
CGGCTCACGTCGAGATGATGGGTCTGATCGGCGCCGGCAACAACCCGATGGTCGGCATGACCGTCGCCTGCGCTGTTGCTGCTTCTCAGGTCAACGCTTGATTTGAACTGAACCATTAGGCTTTTCGCCGCCCTTTCCGCAAGGAAAGGGCGGCTTTTTTGTGGGTTTTACTTGCTTTACAGCATATCATGTTCTATAATAAAATCGAGTATGTGTAAATTTATCTTGGGAGAAACTACCAATGCCCAAAATTGACATCGACAACTACATAGAACAGAGCGGTATGCGCAAGGCGCGGTTCGGCGGCTATGAGCCGGAGGATGTGCGCCAGGCCATGCTGGACCTCTGCGCCGACTATGAGCAGCATCTGGCAGCAGCTGCCGCCGAGGCCCGCGCCGCCCGGCAGGAGAACGACGCCCTGCGCCGCCACGCCCAAAACCTGATGATGCAGAACCAGACGCTTTCTGGCCAGAACGCAACGCTGGCCGGGCAGGTAGACAAGCTGCAAAGCTACCGCGCCAACCTGGAAACCCAGTTTTCCACTGTCAAAGAGCGCAACCACTCGCTGACAAATCAGGTGGATATGCTGCGGCTGAAAAACAGCGACCTTGTGCGGGAAAATAAGGAACTGACCGAGCAGTGCGAGGAGGCAAACTCCGCCCTGCGGGTCAAGGGCCGCGCCCATGACCAGGCCCGCCAGCAGGTGTTGGCCGACCGCGACAAGGTCATCTCCGATGCCGAGACCGAGGCTGCCCGCATCCGTCAGCAGGCCAAGGATGACGCTGACAAGATCATCAAGGATACGAACCTGAAAGCCGAGGCCATCGACCAGCTGGCCCGGGAACAGGCCATTGCCCAGGCGCGCCAGATGGTGCAGTCTGCCACCGATGAAACGCGGGAGATACAGAACGCCCACCGCCTGCGGCTGCAAGACCTGAAGAGCCGCATCACCGAGATGGAGAAAGCCCGCGGTGAGATGATGGATTACCTGGCCAAAGTCATTGGGGATCTGCAGAAGGCCCAGGACTACGCCAGCCGCACCGCGCCGCTGATCGTCCACAAAGAGGATTTGGAGGAGGCCGACGCCGAGCCGCAGCTCGATTTGTCGGCCCTCAAGGTGGATGCGGCGGCCTCGGCCCTGCGGGACAGCGAACCGGAACCCGATGCCCCGGCCCAGCCCGCCGCTGGCGAGACGACGAACCGCGTGGTGGCCCCCGGCATGGACGACGATGAGCCGCACACGAACACCGTTGTGACGCCGTCGCCCGACTATTTTGACACCGAGCCGAAAGCCCAGCCCGGCGACCCCAACGAGGAAGTTGAGATACCCGGCGCAATTTTCTCCTATCCGATTTTGCGCCAGCAGGGCGAGCCGATTCTGGACGAGGGTGCGCCCCCCGCACCAGTGCCCCACAAGCCGGTCATGCCCAGCTTTACGCTGGCAGACGACGATGAGGACGGGGGGAACGCCGTGCCCGCCTCGGCCCCGGCCCCCATGCCCGCCCCCGCCAGCCCCCAGACCAAACGCCGCCGCAAGGCTATCATGGCGCTGCGTGCCTTACATAAAAAACTTGGCGTGTAGGCGCTGTCGATCAGAAAAGAGGGATGCCCGTGAGACTACATAAACTCTGGTGCTGCCTGCTGGCTGTGCTGGCCCTGGCGGCACTGTGCGCCTTTGGCGCGGCGGCGGATACCACCGTTGGCGTGACCGGCGCGGGCACCTTTAAAATGGAACAGGCCTACGTCAACGTGCCGGAGCTGGATGTGTATTTCTACGCACTGAACGGCGACGGCGACCCCTATTCCTCCATCCAGGTGCAGGCCGCCGGGCCGGAACTGACGCTAGGCGACCGCAAGCTCGAGGTACGGTCAGTAGGCATTGCCAATGACCCAATTTGCTATATCGTCGCGCTGGATAACAGCAGCGGCATCAGCGCAGCAGACTTTTACACAATGCTGGGCGGCGTACGTAAGCTCATCGCGGTGATGGGCGAGAATGACCAGCTGATGCTGTACACGACGGCGGGGGCGACCGAATGCGTGCTGCCCGCCACATCGGACAAAGACCTGATGTACAAGGCACTGGCACATATCCAGCAGGCTGAGGGCAGTATGGATACAGCGCAGCTTGTCTCGGCCGTATACAGTGAGATACAGAGCGACTACCAGGCGCTGGCCCCCCGTAAAGCGGCCATGATCGTGACCGATGCCGGGCAGGTGCTGTCCAATATGGCGCTGTTCGGCACGCTGGCCAGCGATGTCGGCGACCAAATCGGCATGGCGGCCTACGTCTACCTGATGACCGAAGAACCGAAGTTTTTTGAAACATTGGCACAGGCGGCAGACGGTAAGCTGGTGCTGTGTGAAGCATCGACGCTGGGGGATGAACTGAAGAAAAAGCAGGCCTATTTTGCTACAGCACTGGAAATCCGCACCGAGGTCCCCGAGAGTATGTACGGCGAGCGATTGGAAACGTTGACGCTGGCCATGCCCCAGTTGGGCAGTGCCATCAAGAACAGCCAGACCGTTTACATGGGCTACAAACTCACAAAACCCCAGGTCACGAACGTGGAGACGCTGCGGCGCGACAAGCTGCGCCTGACCTTCAACCAGCCCATCCACGAGAATGCCGACAAGATACAACTCTACGAGATACGCTCCAAGGATATCTGGAACTGGCGCGTGCAGGTCAAATCGGTAGAAATTGCCGAGGATGGCCGCACCGCGACACTGGAGATCGAGCCGCTGTACAAGGGCGAATACACCGTGGCGCTGAACCGGGTCTCCAGCAAGATGAGCGCCGCCAACGTCAGCAGCAACCGGCAGACGGCGACATTTAAAGTGGTCGTCTGGCCGCGAGATAAGGAATTTTATTTTGCGCGGTTCCGGGTGCCGCTGTTGCTGGCCACCGTGCTGCTGCTAACGCTGTTCGGCAGCTGGTACGGCGTGCGCCGCCGTGACCGCGCTGCCGAAAAAGAGGCCGAGGCCGAACACCTGCTGGCCGGGGCGGGGGAGCCGGACGCTCTGCCGCGCCGCTGGGTCACGCTGTTCTGGAGCCAGCGGCCCTCCATCGCCGAGAGCCGCTGGGCCGGCATGGTGGAGAGCAGCCTTATCATCGGCAGCGATGCAGCTCAGTGCGATTTGTGCATCCCGGATCGCAAGCTCTCGCCGCAGCATTGCGCGCTGGCGGCCCAGGGAGACTCGCTGCTGGTGCAGACGCTGACCGACCGGGCCAAGGTGTACGTGAACGGTGAACGCATTGAGGGCGAACACCGCCTGCAAAATAACGATACCCTGCGCATCGGAAAGACGACGATAAGGTTAGTTTTGTAGGGAGGCTTGCTCTCTCCGCGGGGCGTCGAGCGCGCCGCCCCCCCTGCATCGAAAAACCACACAAAGGAGCCTTCTTATGAAGCTATCCAAATGCGAAAGCGGCCATTTTTACGACAGCGACAAATACCCCGAATGCCCCTATTGCAACACCGAACTACTGAAAGACCATTCCATCGTCCATGAGGGCGAGGCCGAGCAGCCCGCCGCCGTGGACAAGGCGGCCCCGGCGGGGCCGGTGGTCGGCTGGCTGGTGGTGCTGGACGGCGTGGCCAAGGGCCGTGACCTGCGGCTGGGCATCGGCCGCAGCTTTCTGGGGTTGGACACCGACGGCACGCCGGTTACCTTAAGCGCCGACGCGCCCTTGAGCGCCCGCCAGGCCGCCGTGGTCTACGACGCCGAGAAGAACGCCTTCACGCTGCTGCCCGGTTCCTCCCAGGAACTCTGCTACCTGGGCGAGGATGCCCTGCTGGAACCCCAGCCGCTGACCGGCGGGGAAGTGCTGCGCCTGGGCGGTGCCGCGCTGCAATTTGTGCCGTTTTGCAGTGCAGACTTCCATTGGTAAGGGGGCTGCGCCATGACAAGTGAGATCGTCATTTTAATTACGGAACTGCGCAACAAACAGCGTATCACACTGCCTGCGGGCAGCTACCGCTTTGGCCGCAGCGCCCAGTGCGAGTACGTGCTGCGCCGCAACAGTGTGGGCGATAACCAGTTCACCGTCTCCTTCGAGAACGGCCGGTGGGTCGTCACCGACGACGGCAGCGACTACCGCACCTGGTTCAACAATCGCTATTTGGACTCCGGCGAGACGAGCGTCCTGCAGAGCGGCGATGTCATCGGTTTGAACACCGACGGCGACGCCGACACGCAGGAAATCACCTTCCGCGTGGAAGAAATCACCAACGTGCAGGGCGACGGCGCGGCCCCGATAAAAGAACAGACCTCCGACGCCGTCCTGCGGGAGGTGGACGTCCGCCGCAAGAAGCGGGTGCTCATCGGCCGCGGCGATGACTGCGACATCAAGCTCGTCAGCGACCGCGTCTCCCGCCACCACTGCGAGATTTTGTACAAAGACGGCCACTACGAACTGCACGACCTCGGCTCAACCAACGGCACCTATGTGGACGGCATGCGTGTGACCCGCACGGTGCTGCGCAACGGCGCAGTCATCAACGTTCCTGCGCAGGTTTTCGCCTTTACCGGCGGGATGCTGCACTACCACGCGCACCAGAGCGGCATTAGTATCCAACTTGTAAATGTGTACAAAACGGTAAAAAATGCCAACACAGGCCGCCCGCTGAACATCGTGGACGGAACGAGCTTTCAGGTGGAGCCGAACAGCTTTGTGGTGCTGGTGGGCGGGTCCGGCACGGGCAAATCCAGCCTGCTGACCTGCATCACCGGCACGGCCCCCTGCACGGCGGGCAGCGTGCGGTTTGATGGGCTGGACACCCGCTCCAACCGCAACGCCTTTGAGGCCGCGCTGGGCTATGTGCCGCAAAAGGACATCATGCATGACAACCTGACCGTGGAGCAAAGCCTGACCTACACGGCCAAGCTGCGCATTGCCCACGACGCGACCCGCGCCGAAATCGCCGCCGCTGTGGCCCACGCCATCGAGGCGGTCGATTTGCAGGGCCGCGAGAAAACGTTTATCTCCCGCCTGTCCGGCGGCCAGAAAAAGCGTGTCTCGATTGCGATGGAGCTGCTGGCCAACCCGCGGCTGCTGATTCTGGACGAGCCGACGAGCGGCCTTTCCCCTGATTTGGACCGCAGCATGATGGAGCTGTGCCGCCGTTTGAGCCACCAGAACTGCACAGTGCTGATGGTCACACACAATATGTCCAACATCAACCTATGTGACAAAATCGCATTTCTGGGCGTGGGCGGCGTGCTGTGCTACTACGGTGCGCCCGAGAAGCTGAACGACTATTTTGATGTGGAAATGACCAGCGATATCTTTGAAAAGCTGCGCGATCCGGAGCAAATTGAACTGTACCGCGAAAAATATTACACGACCCCCGAGTTCAACCGCCTGCTGGCGGCCTGCCCGGAGGCAGCGCAGGAGGCGGATAAACGATGCAGCCAGTAAAATTTTTGAAGTTCCTGCGCCAGCTTGGGGTGCTGATCCAGCGCAATCTGCAGCTGATTTGGAACGACAAGCTGCTGCTGGCAAGCCTGGCGCTGCAATCGCCGTTTATGGTGCTGGTCGTCAAGCTGACGGCGGACCCCAACTGCTTTACCTCGAACCTTGTCAACATCGGCAGCCGCACGGCGCTGTTTATTCTGGCCGCCATGGCGACGTTTATGGGCACGCTGAACTCCTACCGCGAAATTTGTAAGGAGCGGGAGATCATCCTGCGCGAAGCCTCGGTCGGCGTCAGCCTGCAGGCCGTTGTTTTGAGCAAGGCGGCGGTGCTGCTGCTGGTGGAAATTGCCCAGGCGGCCATTCTGGCGCTGGGATTTGTGTCCATCGTCCATGTGCCGCAGAACCACCTGCTGCTGGAAACCGACATGGAGATTTTTGTCACGCTGCTGCTGACGATGTTCTCGTCCAGCTGCGTTGGCCTGCTGATTTCGGCGCTGTTCACCAACGGTGAAAGCGCGATCCTGGCTGTGCTGGTGCTGATGATTGGGCAGGTCGTGTTCAGCAATGTTATGTTCACTGTGACCGGTGCGGCGGCGACGATTTCCAACATCATCGTCTGCCGCTGGGGCATGGGTGCGTTGGGCGCATCCACCGACCTGAACAGCCGCATGGCCTGGCTGCAAGCCGGGCTGGATGGCCCGATGTACGACGCGACTGTTGAAAACCTGACCCACTCCTGGCAGATGCTGGGGTTGATTTCGGTAGTCTGCCTTGTAGCGGCCTGGCTGGTATTGCAGATTGCGTTCGACAGGAAGAAGGCATAAGAGGCGGTGCGGGCGGAATCTCTCCGACCTCGCTTTAACAAGGGAGGCTTTAATGGCCCCCCCCTGTCAAAGGGGCTGTCCGCGAAGCGGACTGGGGGATTCCGGCCGCCTGCTTTAGTACAACATAAACCAACGCCCCGAGCTTTTAACAGCTCGGGGCGTATTTGTTGAAAATTATGCCTTTTTGATTTTTTCCGCAGCATTCGCGGCGGTCTCTTTGGCGGCGGCCTTTGCAGCGGCGGCCAGCTCACGCAGGCGCTGGGTGGCGGCGCGGGTCGCGGCCAGCGTGTCGGCGTAGTTCAAGCTCTTCATATCCGGGAAAGCCCGCAGCAGACGGTGCGCACCGATAAAGTCGTGGTCGGCGGCGGTCAGCTTCTCCCGCAGTTCGCCCACGCGGGCGGTGACTTCGGCCCGCAGCTCGGCAGCGTTCTCGCGGCCCTCCAGCTTGGCAAGGGCCAGCTGCAATTTCTGCTCGTCCAGAATCGTGTCTGCGGTCATGGCACTGGTGCCCAGCACGGTGGTCAGTTTGTCGCTGGTCACACGCAGGCGGGCACGCAGCTCATCGATTTCCCGCAGGTACTTGTTCAGGCCGATGGCGGCGGCGGTGGAAACAATGACGTCCACCACAAAGAAAATGAACAGAACAATGTCCAAAATCAGCATGGCCTTGAACGGCATCGGGTTGGAGCCGCGGGCCAGCAGCGGGTGTACGACTTTGATCATCAGCACGCTGCCCAGCCCCCACAAAAGCGAGAATTGCGGGCAGATGTAGCCGCCCAGGTTGAACTTCATGTTAGAGTAGTCCCACCAGCGGATGCGGTAGACTTTGAACAGTGCCCAGCCGCCCACCAGCTCAATGGCGGTGGTCAGAATCATGCCGATAAAGAAGATGGCAACGGCGCTCATGCTGCCGCTGCTTGGCATCGGGATCAGGCTGACGCTGTACACCAGCCCCACCATGCCGAAGCCGTAAATTGGGCAGATCGGCCCGCAGAGGAACCCGCGGTTGACGAGCTTGTGCTCTTTGATGGCGGCGTAAACGACCTCGACGCCCCAGCCGATGCAGCCGTACAGGAAAAACCAGTAGACGGTCTTAACGACAAATTCACTCGGCGGCATCTTCGCCCTCCTGCTGTTTGGCAAGAACTTTCGGCTCCACCCAGGTCACGGCGCTGTCGGGGCCTTTGCGGGCAATCAGCGCCTTGATGGGGATGCCCTGCTCGCTGAACATACCCTCGTGCTCGGTGCGCAGATTCCAGTCCGGCTCGTTTTTGTGCAGGTCAAAGGTCTGCCAGGTAATTTCAAACCCGGCGGCGGGGAAGTAAGAGAGACTGTCCCGGAACAGGTCGTCGTCGTCGGTCTTGAACCAAATCTCCGCGCCCTCATCCATCAGGCTGCGGTACTGCAAAAGCTGGCGCGGGTGGGTCAGGCGGTGCTTATTGCTGCCGGCGTTCTTGCTCCACGGGTTGCAGAAATTGATGTAGATGCGCGAAACACGGTCGTCTGGTGTGAAGGCATTGCCCAGGCGCTCAATGTCCAGGCTGGCAATTTTCACGTTGTCGGCGGGAATACCGCGCTCTGCATAGGCGGCCTCGACCTTGCGCTTGGCCAGGATCAGCACCTTGTCGGTAATGTCGATGCCGAGGTAATTGATATCCGGGTGGGCCGGGGCGATCTGGGCCAAAAATCCGCCCTTGCCGCAGCCCAGCTCCAGGTGCCAGGGTTGGTCGGGCCGGGCGTACAGCTCGTGCCAGTGGCCGCCGTGGGTCAGCGGCTCGTGAACGTGGAAATCGCAGGCCAGCAGCTCCGGCCGGGCATAGGGTTTAAAACGCATTCGCATGGTGGGGTGTCTCCTTACAATGTATTCAACAAAAAATCTTTTACTTGTTCAAAACTGCCGCTTGCCAGGCTGCCTTGGCAAAAGCCTGGTTTGCCGCCGCCGCGGCCCTGGTAGGCTGCGTTCAGCGCTTTGCAGGTCTCGCGCAGATCGCCGCCCGGGGCAGAGGCCAGCGCATAGGCAAGGCCCTGCCCGCCGGGGGCCAAAGTGCAGCAGGCCGCGCCGGTCTTGGCTGTGATGGACATTGCCACCCGGCGCAGGCCGTCGCCGTCGGCACCGTCCACCCACAGCACGGCGGGCTGGCCCGGTTCCGCTGCGGCGGCGTAAGCGTCTGCCAGCGTGTTTTGCAGCGCGGCCAGGCGGGCTTTCAGTGCCGCCTCGCCGTTTTGCAGCCGTTCAAGTGCCGGAGCCAGGGAGCCAACGGGCGAACTTAGCAGCCGCCCGGCGGCCTCGGTGTCGGCCCAGATGCCTGCAACGGCGTCATAGGCGCGCTGCCCGCAGGCCACGGCCAGCCGCATACCGGATTTGTAGTGGGCATACGAGATAATTTTGATCAGTCCGACCTCGCCGGTGTGGGCCAGGTGCGTGCCGCAGCAGGCGCAGCAGTCGCCGCCGGCCTCCACCAGCCGCACGTCGCCGTCCAGCGCTTTTTTGCTGCGGTACTCGGTGTGGGCCAGCGTTTCCGGGTCGGGTACCCAGCAGCGCACCGGGGTGTCGGCACGCACAGCGGCGTTGGCTTCAGCCTCGGCCTGGGCCAGCTGTGCGGCGGTGAGCGGAATGCTCGTGTCCATCCGCACATAGGGTGTGCCGATGTGGAACCCGACGTTCTCGGCCCCGAACAATCGGTGCAGCGTACCGCTTAAAATATGCTCACCGGTGTGCTGCTGCATCGCGTCCAGCCGTGCGGGCCAGTCGATGCAGCCCTCCACGGTGCCGCCCACAGTCAGCGGGGCGTCGGTGGTGTGGGTGATGGTGGCACCGTCGGTATGCACGGCCAGCACACGCGCTGCGCCCAATGTACCGGTGTCGCAGGGCTGGCCGCCGCCCTCGGGGAAGAAGGCCGTGCGGTCCAGCACGACCGCAAAGCCGCCCTGCACCTGAGTACAGGCCAGCACCTGCGCGGTGAACGTTTGCACATAGGAATCTGTTTCGTATAATTTTTGCGTCACGATAGGCAGAACCTTTCAAAATTTTGCGATTTTTTTTATTATAACATAAAACAGGTGTGGAAAAAAGTTATCTTATCCTATATAATAAAGGATAGCCTGAAATTTTACAACCATTTATGAGGGAAAACTGCGTAATGCAAACTAGGAAAACTGCTGCGGCGCTGGCATTGCCCGCGCTGCTGCTGGCGGGGTGCTCGCTGGCCGACGTACAGGCCGCCGTGCTGCCCGCCGAAAATACCGCGACTATTGAGACGGCTCCCACCGCCGCGCCGCAATCGCTGACTGTCTATGCGTCGGCGTCGCTGGCCCCGGCGGCCAGGGCCTACGCCGATGCCCAGGGGGTAGCGCTGACCGAGACGGACGACGCCGGCACGGCCGACCTGCTGCTGGTGAATCACGCCTCCGGCGGCAGCCTGCTGGATGTGACCAGCGACACGCTGTTGGCCGCAGCTGCCGCCCGGGCTGACATCACCGACAACGCCAACACCCTGCCGCTGGGCCGCAGCCTGTACGGCTACTGGGCCAGCAAAGACGCGCTGACCGCCCTGCTGGGCGATGACGCCGTGACGGCGCTGCAGGGGGCGACCTGGGACGAGTGGAGCGACTTCGTCGAGACACTCTCCGCCTGGCTGGCTGCGCCGAAAGCTGCTGTGGTAACGCTCTCCGGCCAGGACTACACCCTGCCCGAGACAAAGCCCGACGCCGTGAAAGCCACCGGCGTGTTTGCCCAGCCTGCCGACCGCGCCGCCGGGTACAGCGCCGCCATCCTGGCTGCCGACGGCACCTACACTGCCGACGCCTTGACAGGCCCGCTGAACGGTGTGTACAGCGCCGTGGCGTTGGAATGGGACAACATGGCCGACAGCGAGACCAATGCGGTGTTCCGCCGCGCCAAACTGACCGACCTGCTGGCTGAGTACGGCAGCGACGCCTGCCAGGGCATGGTGCTGGTGCCGTTCAAGTGCAATTTTGACGAGAGCGATCTGACCACCGAGGAGTACAACCTGGATGGTCTGCTGGATTACCCGGTGCTGGCTGACGTTGGCTGCATTGCCATCAACGCAGATACCAGCGCCGACGGCCTGAAAGCCGCCAAGGGCGCCGCGCTGTGGCTCTACTCCAACGGCGAGGGCGAGGACGCCCTGACCGAGACGCTGGGGGTCATCACCCCCTGGAACACGGCGTCGGATGCAACGGCGCTGGGGGCCATGCAGGTGGAACAGGCGGGTATCGGCATTTTGCCCGGCACCGCGCTGGACGCCGCAACTGCCGACGCCCTGACCGCCAATGAACTGGCCCTGCAAGGCAACGAGAGCCGCACCAAAGCCGAGCGCACAGCGTTTGTAAAGGCGGCGCTGGCAGCGCTGGGGGCAGGGGAGACGGCGGAGCAATAAACCCCATGCCTTCCCCCCAAGGGGGAAGCCTTTATCGAAGGAAAAGAGGAACATCATGGAATTTAAACGTTGCAGTGGTATTTTAATGCCGATTTCCAGCCTGCCCGGCGGGTATGGCATTGGCAGCATGGGCAAACCGGCCCGTGATTTTGTGGACTTTCTCACTAAGGCGGGGCAAACGATTTGGCAGATTCTGCCGGTCGGCCCCACGGGCTACGCCGACAGCCCCTACCAGAGCTGCTCGGCCTTTGCGGGTAACCCCTATTTTATCGATCTGGATCTGCTGGCCGCCGACGGCCTGCTGACTAAAAAAGACTACGCGAACATCAACTGGGGCGGCGATGCAGCCAAGGTCGATTACGGCACCCTGTATGAAAAGCGCTTCACCGTGCTGCGCAAGGCCTACCACAACTTTATGCGGCAGCGCCCGGTCCCCGGCTATGACACCCCTTACCCGGACGATTGGTACCGTTTCCAGTTTTTGAGCAGCGATTGGCTGCCCGATTACTGCCTGTACATGGCGATCAAAGAGGACAACGGCATGGTGGACTGGCAACAGTGGCCCCGCGCCCTGCGCGTCCGTGAGCCGGAAGCCCTGGCCCGGTTCAGGGCCGAGCACGCCGAGGAGATCGAGTTCTGGGCATTTTTGCAGTACGAGTTCGACCGCCAGTGGCGCAGCCTGCACGCCTATGCAAAATCCAAGGGCATTGCCATCATGGGCGATATCCCCATCTACGTCGCAGCGGATTCCGCCGACGCCTGGGCAGGCCGCGAGCTGTTCGAGACTGACGCCGAGGGCAAGCCACGCCGCGTGGCAGGCTGCCCGCCGGACTACTTTGCCGCCGACGGCCAGCTGTGGGGCAACCCGCTCTACGACTGGAACTACCACCGCAGCACAGGCTATGCCTGGTGGATCCGCCGCATCCGCCATGCGCTGTCCATCTATGACATCCTGCGCATCGACCACTTCCGCGGGTTCGACACCTACTGGGCCATCCCGGCAGGGGAGACGACCGCCCGCAATGGCCGCTGGGAGCAGGGCCCCCGCATGGATCTGTTCCGCGCGCTGCACAACGCCCTGGGCAGCCTGCCCATCGTGGCCGAGGACCTGGGCGAGATGTTCGACTCGGTCCGCCAGCTGCTGGCGGAGAGCGGCTTTCCCGGCATGAAAGTATTGCAGTTCGCCTTTACTGGCGAGGACAGCGTGGATCTGCCCCACAACTACCCGCGCAACTGCGTGGCCTACCCCGGCACCCACGACAACAACACCCTCTCCGGCTGGTTCGGCGAGGAACTGACCCCTGCCCAGCGCAAGCAGGTGGAGGAATACTTCGTCCTGACCAAGCAGGAGGGCATTGTGCGCGGTATGCTGCGCGGCGTGCAGGCCAGCACGGCGGCGCTGGCGATTATCCCGATGGCCGACTGGCTGGAGGAACCCGCTGCCAGCCGTATGAACACCCCGGGCATGGCCCAGGGCAACTGGCAGTGGCGCGCCGATGCCAAAAAGCTGACCCCCGCGCTGGCAAAGGAAATGCGCACCATGGCGGTGCGGTACTTCCGTCATACCGATAAATAATTTGTGTAGTTCGCATGGTATTTTTCGCCTGGCCGAAAAATCTTTGTGCAATGCAAGGCTAGGAAAATTGCCGGCATTGTGGTAAACTATATGAGTTACGAGAGAGAAGCTGTATAGGCCACAATGCCGGAACACACGGCAGAAGGAAACAAAATGAAACAGGACTACACCATTGCCGAATTGCAGGCAGAAATGACCGCCCTGCAGCAGGTTTTTGACAATGTTACGCTGGCAGACCCGCGCATGGGCCTGTTGGACCCCGCCACCCTGCAGCCGCTGAACAAGGTGGCCGCCATGCCTGCGCTGGACAGCACCGGCCGCGGTATGCAGGTCGTGAAGGGTAATGACGGCCTGGAAACCGTGCTGGCCCAGGGCATCAACGTGGAGGGCACCCCCTGTATGCTGCTGATGCAGATGCCGCTGCCCCGCAGCCTGCAGGCCGAAGGGGCGGAGGATTCCTTCATCCGCACCTTGAGCCAGATGCAGGACGACCTGCGCCGCGACTACGTGACCGGCGCGTACAACGCAGTCTACCTGAACGAACAGTACCGCCCCATTGCCGAGCGCGCTGCCATGAGCGGCACGCCGGTCGGCGTCGTGATGGTCCGCGTCAACGAGTATTGGCAACTGCGCGAGCATGAAAGCGACTCCGCCGCCAACTGCTGCCTGAACATGGCGGCGGGTATCTTACAGCTGGCTGTCGGCCCTGACCACGACAAGGCCGTGCTGGCGCGCCTGAACGACGGTTTCTTCGCTATCGTCACCATTGGCACGCCCGCCGCCAGGATGGCCCAGACCGTGCGCGAGGCGATGAACGATTCCCGCCGGGAGTTCAACATTTCGCTGTCCCGCCGCGGCAGCTTCACGGTGGAGATCGCCTCCGCCGAGTGGGGCGAGACGGCGTCCTGGGACATGACCCTCTCGCTGGCACAGCAGCGCCTGTAACTGAATAAACGATCCCCCTTGTGTACATACTGGCATTGACCGCCAAACGTACACAAGGGGGATTTTGTTATGCAGACCGATAATGAAAAAATGCTGCAGGAAATTGTCCAGAACACCGAGATGGGCAAGAACACGCTGGATGAGCTGATGGGGCTGACCCACGACCAGAAATTGAAGGATGAGATGATGCGCCAGAAGCGGGAGTACCGGCGCTTCAACCAGGCGGCACACACGGCGCTGGATGCCATCGGGGCCGAGGCCCACGGCCAGAGCGCCGCTGCCAGGATGAGCGTGAGCATGGGCATCCGCACCCGGACGATGATGGACAAATCGACCCGCAACCTGGCCACAATGCTGGCCGAGGGCAGCGGCCAGGGCGTGCTGGACTGCAAGCGCGCCGAAAAAGACTACCCTACGGCCAGCCCCGGGGCCATGCAGCTCTGCCATGAACTGGGCTGCTTCCAAAGCGAGGCCGAGCAGACCTGGCGCGGTTTCGTGTAAAAAGCCTTCCCTCTCTTGGGGGAAGGTGGCCGTAGACCGGATGAGGGGCGGGCCTGCCGTTACAACCCGTTTATGGGCAATAATGGCAAATCCGCCCCTCATCAGTCTGCTTCGCAGACAGCTTCCCCCTCGGGGGAAGCCTCTTTACTTACAATTTCAGATCGCCCTCTTTGATCCAGCCCTTCTTCCGCAGCACCTCGCAGAAGATGACGCTGAGCACAGCGGGCAGAATGAAGCAGACCAGCACCATGCCGACCCAGTCAAAGGCGGTGATGACCTTGCCGCTCTCGACCCAGCCGGTGTACACGCCGATCTGACCGACCAGGCCGCAGGTGCCCATGCCGCTGGACACGGCCGGGCCGTTCATTTCCAGGTGGAACAGGCAGGTAGCAATGGGGCCGGTGATGGCCGCTGCCAGCGTCGGCGGGATCCAGGTGCGGGGGTTGCGCAGGATGTTGGGCATCTGCAGCATGCTGGTGCCCAGGCCCTGGCTGACCAGGCCGCCGATGCCGTTTTCTTTATAGCTCATCACGGCAAAGCCCACCATCTGGGCGCAGCAGCCGGCTACGGCCGCACCGCCCGCAAGGCCGGTCAGGCCCAGCGCCGCGCAGATGGCCGCGCTGGAAATCGGCAGCGTCAGCGCCATGCCGACGAGGACCGAGACGAGAATGCCCATCAGCAGCGGCTGCAATTCGGTCGCCCACATGATGACGCTGCCCACGGCGGACGCCGCCGCGCCGATGGCCGGGGCACACAGTGCGCTCAGACCTACGCCGACCAAAATCGTCACAGCCGGGGTGACGAGGATATCGACCTTTGTCTCCTTGCTGACCAGCTTGCCGATCTCCGCCGCCGCAATGGCGATCAGGTAGACGGCCAGCGGGCCGCCTGCGCCGCCCAGTTCATTGGCGGCGCCGCCGACGGCAATCAGACTGAACAAAACCAGCTGCGGCGCGTGCAGCGCGTAGCCGATGGATGCGGCCATGGCCGGGCCTGCGACCGCCGCCGCATAGCCGCCCGCCGTGACCAAGAATGCAATGCCGGTCTGCTGGCCCAGCGTCTTGATGATGGTGCCGATCAGCAGGCTGGCGAACAGCCCCTGCGCCATCGCGCCCATGGCGTCGATGCCGTAGCGGTGCGCCGAGATAATAACGTCCTTGCGCTTTAAAAATGCGCGGATATTTTCCATTTTACACACTCCTCTTCTTTTGTTAAAAGTAGAGTAACATTTTGCCGCGCAGAATACAACCCACCCCGCACAATTTTTGTTGAAAAAGCCGGGCAAATGCGCTACAATAATAGAAAATTTGTGTAAAAGGGGGAGATACCCTATGGTCGAAACCTTCACCGTCCATATCACACCCTTCGGGCTGGATCGCAACACCTTCGTCTACCTGCCCGACGGCTGGCAGACCTCCGGCAAGCGCTACCCGGTCGTCTATATGTTTGATGGACATAACCTGTTTTTTGATTCCACGGCCACCTACGGCACCTGCTGGGGGCTGAAAGAATACATGGACGCCCACGGCGAGGCCATCATCGTCGCGCCCGAGTGCAACCACGAGGGCAACGCCCGGCTGGAAGAGTACAGCCCCTACGACTTCACCTGGCAGGAAAACGCCATCCACGGCCGGGGCAAGGCGTATCTGGACTGGATGGTCAACGAGCTGAAACCCCTCATCGACGCGAAATACCCCACGCTGCCCGACCGCGGCAACACGGCTATCGGCGGGTCGAGTATGGGCGGGCTGATGAGCCTGTACGGCGTCACGGCCCACAACGCGACGTTCAGCCGCGCGGCCTGTCTGTCACCGTCGGTGCGGTTCAGCTTTACCGAAGTCAAGGCCGACATCAAAAAGGCAAAGCTGGCCCCCGGCACGCGGGTCTACATCAGCTGGGGCGAGCGCGAGGGCAAGGGCCGCCACGCGCTGGCCCAGTACACGTCCAAAGCGCTGGAAGTCACCAACCTGTTGACTGCGCAGGGCGCGGTGGTCTACCCCTACTGCCAGCTGGACGGCAAACACTGCGAGGCCGACTGGCGGCGGCAGCTGGGCCGCTGCTTCAAATTCCTGTTTGGATGGAGGTAGCCCGTGGCAAAATCACACAAAAAGAAAAAGCGCCCCGTGCCCCCTGCGCCCGCCGCCCCGGCGGCCAGGCCCGCCCCCGCGCCGGACACCCCGCCGCGCAAGACCCGGCTGCTGGCGGCGCTGTGCTATTTAAATGTATTGATCCTGATACCCGCCTGTTGCAAACAGCGGCACGATGCCTTTGTAAAGTTCCACCTGAACCAGGGCCTTGTGGTGCTGGCGCTGGCCACAGTCTGCGCCTGCGTTGGCTTTCTGCCCCATTGCAGCGAGCTGGGCCTGACGCTGACGCTGCTGGTAGATGCCCTGTCCCTCGTCGGGCTGGTGCAGACCCTGCGCGGCCTGCAAACCCCGCTGCCGCTGATCTGGCGCATCACAAAGTCGTTTCACCCGTTTACTTAAACAAGGAGTGTGTATTATGTCTAAAGCTGTCATCTTTTTTGCCCCGGGGCTGGAGGAGTGCGAGGGGCTGCTCTGCGTTGATATCCTGCGCCGCGCGGGGGTCGAAGTGACCATCGCGGCGGTGGGCGGGGAGCGCATCGTCAAGAGCGCCCGGCAGGTCAACGTTGTGGCGGACGCCCTGGCCGAGGAACTGGACTACGCGGCGTTTGACGCCTGCATCCTGCCCGGCGGCATCCCCGGCGTGCCGAACCTGAAAGCCGACGCCACGGTGCGCAAGGTCTGTACAGACTTTGCCGCGCAGGGCAAAATCGTGGCGGCCATCTGCGCCGCGCCCACGGCGCTGGCGGCGTTTGGCGTGCTGGGCGGCAAAAAAGCCACGGTCTACCCGGGCATGGACGCCGACCTGACCGCCGCCGGGGCCAGCTACACCGGCCTGCCCATCACCATCGACGGCAACATCATCACCGGTGAAGCCCTGGGCGCGGCGATCCCCTTTGCCCTGGCCCTGGCCCGGACGCTGGCCGGGGCCGATGCGGCGAATAAGGTAAAGACCGCGATCGTGTATCAATAAGAAAATGGCTTCTCCCTCGGGAGAAGCTGTCCGCGAAGCGGACTGATGAGGGGCGGCTTTGCCATGATTGCCCATGACTGGGTTGACGTGGCAAGTCCGCCCCTCATCCGGCCTTCGGCCACCTTCCCCCCCAGGGTGAAGGCTTATAAAAAACGCATTACTTCTCCCAATCTTCGATCAAGAATGCGTCCGGGTTTTCCTGGGCGTCCAGGATGGGGCAGTGGTAGACGTCGTGGTCGTCGTCGCCGCAGAACACGCACAGGCCGGTCCATGCTGGCATATTGGGGTCGGGGTCGCCTTCCTCGTAGCCAAAGATCACGTTGCGGGGGCCTTTTACATAGAACGAGCCGTCGGGGCGCTGCACCACGCCGCCCTCGGGGATGTCGGGGCTGCCCTCGGGGTAGATGCGGTCGCCCTTGGCGGTCACGGCGTAGTCCTGGGCGGGGGCTGCTGCAGCGGGCTGTTCGGCGGCAGGCTGGGCTGCCGCCGCCGGCTGGGCGGCGGCCTGCTCGACGGCCTGCTGTTGCTGCTGCACAATGGCGGCCTGCCTGGCGGCGGTGCAGTTGTCGGCGGTGTGGCCGGTCAGACCGCAGTAGCTGCACTTGACGACCTCCTGCACGACGAGGTTGTAGGTGGTGGACGCCTCGCCCGCCGTGCTGGCGGCGGTGATGGTCGTCTGGCCCGGGGCCAGCGCCGTGATAATGCCGTTGTCGTCGATGGTGGCAACGCCCTCGTCGCTGGACGTCCAGTGCAGGGTCTTGTCGGCGGCGTCCTCGGGCAGGACGGTGGCGTGCAGCGTCCAGGTCATGCCTTTGTTCAAAATGCCGCCCTCCTGTTCCAGCGTCACGCTGGTGGGCACGATGGGTGCTTCCGTCGGGGCCGGGGTGGCCGCCGCGGTGGGGGCAGGCGTGGCAGTGGGGGCGGTTTCCGGCGTGGCGGCTTCACTGGCGGTAACGCGCTGCGGGGCCGCCCGCTTGATGGTGGTGCTGCAGCCGGTCAGCCCGGCACCCAGCATACAGGCAAGGATGACCGCCGCAGCGGCCAGCTTGTGGGGATGAACCGATTTCGTGTTTTTCATAGCTGCATTCTCCTTTGTGGTTCGGTGGGGGTGGCCCCCTGTGTTGGTTTCAGTGTACCGCAAAGGGGGAAATTTTGCAGGCAAAGCGGGATGAAACGACGGTGAATCGGGATGAAATGCAGGTCCGCCGTGTTTATCTCCCTCTGCGGGGGAGAGAGCCTGGTAATTACCCGAAACGGCGGCCGGTGGTAAACGCGCGGGGTGTCGAGGACGCCGCCCCCTACAACTATGGGGCGTGGGGGCTATTGCCCGATTATACCCCCATTTCCGCCCATTCCAACAATTTCGTGCGTAAAATTCAACGTTTCGTGCGGAGTCGCTTGCAGGGTGCGGCGGGATATTGTACTATAATAAGGGTTAATGTGCAAAATGTACCCGGCAAAATGACAAAAAAGAGGCCGTTATGAATCTATTAGTCGTGGAAGATAACCCGCGCGATATGCAGGAACTGTTAAACCTGCTGCACGGGTGGGAAGAACAAAACCAACCCCTGGGCATCCGCGCGGAAAGCTGCATCACTGCCGATACCATGCAGGCGTTCCAGGGGTACGACGCCGTGCTGCTGGATATCGAGACCCCCGGCATCGACGGCATGGCCTTTGCCCGCCGCCTGCGCGCCTGCAACAGCCGCATCGATATCATCTTTGTCACCTGCCACACGGATCTGGTCATGGACGGCTTCTCGGTCCACGCGGCGGGCTTTCTGCCCAAGCCGGTGGAGCAAAAGCAGCTGTGGGAGACACTGGACTTCCTGGCAAAGCGCTCCATCAGCCGCCGGGCGGACGCCTGTGTGACCTTCAAGCGCGGCACAGCCTGCGACCGCTATTACTACGACGATATCCTTTATATCGAGGCCCGGCTCCACAACATTGTGGTGGTCACGCCCCAGACCCGGCAAAAATACAATCTCTCGCTGACACAGGCGCTGGAAAACCTGCCCCAGCCGCCGTTTGTGCGCTGCCACCGCAGCTATATCGTAAACACCACCAAGGTCACGGCCGTGGAAAAAGACGCATTATTGCTGGCGGGGGGGGGGAAAGCGCCCACGACCCCCCCATACAGCACCGCCATACAAAGCGCCCTGCTGGCGCTGAAAGCATAAGGGGGGTGCAAAATGGAAATTTTAGAGACTCTGTTGGATATTGGCATCGATATGTTGGACGGTTTTGCACTGCTCTACCTCTGCCGCAGCATGCTAAAAGAATGCCGCATCAAGCGCACATGGGTGTACTACCTGTTTGTGCTGCCTATTGCGGCGGTCATTTTTGTGCATAACCACTATTTTCCTACGGTGTGGGGCCTGGTGATTGACTACGCTATTATGCTGGTCACAGTGCTGGCGCTCTTCCGGGATAAGATACGGTATCGCATATTGTGGTACTGTGTGGCGCAGGTGATACCATTTGCAATGGACCTTACGGTGAACAAGGTGATTCTGGAAAGCACCCTTCACCTTTCTGCCTATGAATTGATGACGCATGGGCCGCTGGTTTTTTACCTGTATGCGCTTACCACGCGCTTTGTTATTCTGGGAATCGATGTAATCATCGCCCACCGCAGGCTGTCCACCTCGCTGACGGAAAAGGACTGGCTCTACTTTGCCATCATTCCTGTCCTCAGCTTTGTGGCAAATATGTTTGTGGTGTCGGAGAGTGTGTGGGGCGGCCTGAGGCCAGTGCCCACCGTGATGATTGGCACGCTGATTTTGATTATCAACGTTTTTGCCTACCGCCAGCTGCTGCACGTCTCGGAAAATGCCTACGCCCTGGCGCAGGAGAAAGCCCAGGCCCGCATCGAAGCCTATAAGGTCGAGCAGTACCACCGGCTGATCCAGCAGCACGACGCCACCCGCGGCTGGAAACACGATATGAAAAACCACCTGCTGACCGCAAGCTCCATGCTGGAAAGCGGGCACATCGACGATGCGAAAGCCTACCTGGAGGGTGCCGCCGACCGCCTGGAGCGCGACACCTTTGTGATACAAAGCGGCAACACCGCGCTGGACGGCATCCTGAACGCCAAAATCGAGGAAGCCACCGCCGCCGGCTGCAAGGTCAGCCTGCGGCTGGAGCTGCCCGCCCGCCTGATGGACGAGATCGACTGCTGCACGGTCGTGGACAATTTGTGGGATAACGCCATCCGCGCCAACAGCGTTTTGCCCCAGAATGTGCGCAGCATTAAGTTTACGATCGGCCCGGCGGCGAACTTCTGCCGCATCCGCTGCGAAAACCCGCTGCCCCCGGCGGGTGCTCTGCCGCCCAAAAACGACGGCCAGGAACACGGCATTGGCCTGCGCCAGGTGGAAGCCGTGGCCCACCGCTACAACGGCGTGTATGAGGCCACCCAGGGCAACAACATCTGGCAGGCCGACGTCCTCATCCCCCAGACCGCCGTGGAAGGCTGGAGCCGGATGTATGCGTATGACCTATAATAAGTAGGGGAGAAATTTATCCCTCCCGTGCCCGGCCCCTACCGTTTTGCCTTAATTACCCAAAAAACACCCCACCCCCGCACACATTGTCCGAAGCCTAGTACAATGCGGTGCGGGGGTGGGGTGTTTTATATGGGAAGGGTCAAATTACTTGCCCAGCGCGGCCAGGTAGGCGGCATTCTGCGCGTCGATCTGCTTCTGGAACGCGGCCACAGCGGCAGCGTAAGCGGCCTCGCGCTTGTCAGCGGCTGCCTGTGCCTCGGCGGCGGTGGCGTAGCGGGTCTCGGGGGCGGAAGCCTTGGGCGCAACAGCGGCGATCGCACCGCTGCCGACATAGCCCTTCACACCCTTGGGGCCGACGACCGTGGTGGTCGTGTTGCCGCAGGTGTCGCAGACATAAACGTTGCCCTGGCGGGTCCAGTTGTGGTAGCCGCACTTCTGGCAGGTGGTGTACTCAATACCCCAGGTGCCGTTGGCGATGGCCTCATCGATTTCCTTCTGCTGGGCCGTGCGGGTGTCAACGGCGGGGGTGTTGTCCTCGGAAGAAGCAGCGGGGGCAGCGGCAGTCTCGGCGGGCTGTGCGGGGGTGGTGCTGGCGGCGTCATCCTCAAAGATGGCGTACAGGTTCAGGTTGTAGTCCAGCTCGTCAGCATGGATGCGCCAGAACAGGTCGTCGTAGGTCAGGGTGTTGGGCACGGCAATGTACACGGTCTTATCTGCATTGGCCCACTCCACGACCTTCTTGCCGTCGGCGGTGGCGGGAACTTCGCTCGTGCCGCCCACACTGACAGCGTCGATCTTGACGGCAGATTTGTCGGTGTAGTAGTGGACAAAGACGGTCTCGCCGGACATGGGCATAAAGTAAGCGCCGGTGGTGCGGCTATGGCCGAGGTCATCGTCCAGGTCAACGCTGGGGCACATCCAATCGTCAAGGGAGTCATAGGTCAGCTGCTGGCCGGGGGTGAAGTGCCGGCCGTTGCACATCCAGTAGGCATAGCCATCGGGCAGGGCGGGTACGGTCAGGTAGCCGGTGTCATCCGGGGAGATGGACATCGTATCATAGCCATCAAAGATGAGCTCATAGGTGTACAGGTAGCTCAGCGGCTTGCTGGATTTTGCAAACGCAGAGACAGGCACGCAGACTGCCAGTGCGGCGACCGTCAGCAGCGTAGCCAAGAGTTTGGATGCGGACTTTCTCATTTTTCAGTTCTCCTTTTTTACAATCTAAGCGGCTTCGCAGTTCAGAAAAGTGAACCATACCCCTATTGTAAAAAATCCCCGCCCCATTGCAACCCATTCCGCACGAAACGCCATTTATGACGCACGAAAACCGTAAATGGCGGCCCACGGCGTTCCCCATTTACGCCTATCCCTAAATTCGTGCTTTAAAAACGGCGTTTCGTGCGGAATCGGTTGAGATTTGCCGGGGTATGGCATACAGTTAGCACCCCCCTTTCTGGGGCTGGATTTTGTACGACCAAAAAGGAAAATATCTTTGCCCCATAGGGCACAGAAAATTTCCTGTTTTTTGAAAAATCGAACGAAAATGCGGATTTTCTGCGAAAAATGGAAAATGAGGCTGCCTTTTCGCAAAACAGGAAAACGGCCTTGCCCCCACAACACAGTGCTGCAACGCACAATTTTGTGTTGTGGGGCAAAGCCGTTTTCTATTTTTTCCGAAAATCGATAAAATATACTATATGGAGAGGCACTTGAAAAATTCCAGAAAGGCAAAGCCATTTTCCAAAATTTTTTCAACGAGGCTCGCTCCACTCCGTTCCGCTCGCAGCGCCATTCTTCAAATATTTTCTGATTATTATCTGAAAAATCGGCGGAGAAACGACGGGAAACATATAATCTGAAATCGATTCGGGAAAGAAAAGGGGCCCCGGCGCGGAGCGCCGGGGCCTAATCCTATTTTACTCAACAATTTGCCTTTTTGGCGGAACTGTTTTGCCCTATGTCAGGCGTTGCTATTTTATTTTCTCCCGCGCTGCAATTCGATCCAGGCCAGGTCGCCGCGCTCCAGGCCGTGGATGAGGACCTCGGCGGTGGCAATGTTGGTGGCAACCGGGATGGTGTGCATATCGCACAGGCGCAGCAGCGTCATGTCGTTGGGCTCGCCGGGCTTGGCACCCACCGGGTCACGGAAGAACAGCAGCATATCGACCTCGCCGCAGCCGATCATGGCGGCAATCTGCTCGGCACCGCCGCGCCCGCCCGGGTACAGCGTGCGCACCGGCAGGCCGGTGGCATCATGGACGATCTTGCCGGTCACACCGGTGGCGACCAGGTCATTCTCCGACAAAATGCGCACGTAGGCCGTGCAGAACTGAGCCATCAATTCCTTGCGGGAATCGTGGGCAATCAAGGCAATTCTCATGGCTGAAACTCTCCCTCTACAAGCCGCCGCGCGGCTGAACAACAAGCATATACTATATAATATAACGTATGAATAAAAATTGCAAGTGCCGTGGCCGCAAAAATTGCCAAAAATTGCGCGATGTCCTTACAAATATTGGCGTAATAGCTAAAGACGGCAACAAAAATTTGGTGAAACCGCGCGGCGCAGTTGTGCTATAATGAAAAAAACGGACAGAACATTGTATCGTATTCTGTCTAAAAGGAGGCTCAACCATGAAGAAATCTGCCCAGACCGTCATCCGCCCGGATGCGTACTACACCATTGCCGCCGCCAACGGCCGTGTGCTGGAAGTGGCTGATTTCAACACCGAGAACGGCGCGTCCGTCCGCCTGTGGAGCTACGAAGGCCAACCCTGGCAGCAGTGGCAGTTTGTGGAAGCAGGCGAGGGCGAGTACCGCATCAAGAACCGCTTTACCGGCAAGGTCATGGACCTGGCCATGTCCGGCGTGTGCAACGGCACCTGGGTCCACCAGTGGAGCCAGACCGCCGGGGCGGGCCAGCGCTGGCAGCTTGTGGACGCAGGCGGCGGCAAGGTGAAGCTGCGCAATGTCCTGGCCGACAAGGTCATTGACCTGGTGGGCATGCGCGTGGACAACGGCACCCAGGCCCAGATCTGGCAGGATGTGTTTGGCGAGAACCAGCTGTGGAAGCTGGATCCCGTGCCCGCGCGCCTGCTGGACAAGGAACCACCGGCCCCGAAGCCCGGCACCAGGAAAGCCGCCCCCAAGACGACCCGCACCCAGACGGAGAAGAAAACGTCCGGCAAAGCCGCCCGGCGGACAAGTAAGAACAAGTGAGAAAAGCCTTCCCCTGCGGGGGAAGCTTTTTTTCTGTTGCGGGAACGGAAAAATGTTGTTATAATAAAAAGAAAAACCGAAAGGCAGTACCAACCATGCAGTTTACCGAACTTACCAATGTTTCGCCCGAGATCATCCGCGCTACGCAGGCGATGGGCTTTACCGATATGACCGAAATTCAGGAAAAGGCCATTCCGCTGATGCTGGGCGGGCACGATATGATTGCCAAGGCCCCCACGGGAACCGGCAAAACCGTGGCGTTCGGTATCCCCATCCTGTCCAAGGTTGACCCCGGCAGCCTCAAGCCGCAGGCCGTCATCCTAAGCCCCACGCGTGAGCTGGCCCAGCAGATCGCCCAGGACCTGCAAAACCTGGCGCAGTTTCTGCCTGCCATCAAAATCGTCTGCGTCTACGGCGGCGCGGGCATGGACAAGCAGCAGCGTCAGCTCAAGCAGGGCTGCCAGATCGTTGTTGCCACGCCGGGCCGCCTGATGGATTACTACCGCCACCACGCCATTGATGTGTCCGACGTCAAGACCGTCGTGCTGGACGAGGCCGACGAGATGCTGAACATGGGCTTCTACAAGGACGTCAAGTACATCATCGACCTGATGAAGCACCGAGAGAGCCTGTCGATGTTCTCGGCCACCATCAGCCGTGAGGTGCTGGACATTGGCTGGCTCTACCAGCACAACGCCGCTGAGGTCAGCGTGCAGCCGGTGGAGGATTCCAGCCCGAAAATTGCCCAGTACAAGCTGCTGACCACCGGCCGCGACAAGCTGGCCGACGCCGCCCAGATCATCATTGACGAGGGCTACAAGCGGGTCATGATCTTCTGCAACACCAAGTACAACACCGGTATGCTGGCCAACCAGCTGGCCCGGCTGAATTTCAACGTGGACTGTCTGCACGGCGATTTGTCCCAGGCCGAGCGCAACCGCATCATGACGCGGTTCAAGGCCGGGGAGATCGATGTGCTGGTCGCCACCGATGTGGCCGCCCGCGGCATCGACGTGTCCGACGTGGATGCGGTCATCAACTACGATGTGCCCGAGGAAAACGAGCACTACACCCACCGCATTGGCCGCACGGGCCGCGCCCGCAAGCAGGGCGCAAGCTACCTGTTCTACACGAAAGAGGAGCAGAAGCGTGTGGATCAGCTGCTGCGCCTGACCCGCAACACCGACGACTGCAAGGCCGTGAAGTTTGACTTCAACCACGAGCATCTGAAGGTGGAAGAGGCCAGGCAGGGGGATAAGTTCCAGATCAAGGCGTATTTTTGAGGAAAGAAAAGCCGTAGGGGCCGGGCATGCCCGGCCCGCAACGTGAGGGGGATAGCCCCTTTATCTTTGGCATTGTAGAGAGGGGCCTTGCCCTTCCGCGGGGCGTCGAGGACGCCGCCACCTACAACAAAAAACGCACCTGCCTATTCCACACAGGCAGGTGCATTTTTTGTAGAATCTTACACGCTCTCGATCATCCGCGCGACGATTTCCGTTGCCGTCTTAACGTACTCGGTGATGCTGAACTGCTTGACCACCAGCACCTCATAGCCGCTCTCGTCGGCGTTGTCGCTCATGGCACGCAGAATTACGCAGGGCACGCCGTTGCGGCCCGCCACCTGGCTGACCGCCGCGCCCTCCATCTCGACACAGTCGGGATGACATTTTTCCTCAATGGCTTTTTTCGTCTCGGCGTCGCCGACGAAGGTGTCGCCGGTGGCGATCTTGCCCGCAATAGCCTTCACGCCGCAGGCAGCACAGGCGTCCAGCGCGGCCTTGACCAGCGCAGGGTCGCCGTGGTACTCGGTCTGGAACGGTGCGCTCTGGGCAATCATACTCAGCTCGGCGTCGTGGTAGACGACCGTCTCACCGATGCAGACATCGCCGATGCCGATTTTGCTGGTCATGTTGCCCGCAATGCCGCTGAAAATCAACTTGTCAATGCCATATTTCGTGCACAGCACCTGCACGGTGGACGCGGCGTTGGCCTTGCCCATGCCTGCGCAGCAGACAACGACCTGCTTGCCCTGCAAGGTGCCGCAGTGGTACTCCACCCCGGCGTAGGTCTCCCTGGTCACATTCTCCAGCCGGGCACACAGTTGGTCCACTTCGTCGGGCATGGCGCCCATAATGCCGATAATCATGGTCGGATTCTCCTTATACATTAAACAAAAACTCGATGACATCGCCGTCGTTCACGACGTATTCCTTGCCCTCGGTGCGCTGCAGACCCTTGGCCTTGACGGCGGCGTAGTTGAAGTCGGCGTCCTCCAGATCCTTGTAGGCAATGACCTGGGCGCGGATGAAGCCGCGCTCGAAGTCGCTGTGAATCTTACCGGCAGCCTGCGGGGCCTTGGTGCCGCGCTTGATGGTCCAGGCGCGGCACTCCTTTTTGCCGTCCGTCAAAAAGCTGATGAGGCCCAGCAGCTCATAGCTGGCCTTGATGAGCTTGTCGAGGCCCGTGGACTCGATGCCCATTTCCTGCAGGAACGCGATTTTTTCCTCCTGCGTGGAACCGGCAATGTCCTCCTCGGTCTTGGCGCAGATGGGGATAGCCTGGGCGTTTTCCTCCTTGGCGCGGGCGGCGACCAGAGGATAGTAGGGGTTCTCGTCGAGGCCGCCCAGCAGGTCGTCCTCACCCACATTGCAAGCGTAGATGACCGGCTTTGCGGAGAGCAGGCCCAGCTCCTTGCGGGTGGCCTTCACGGCATCGTCGCTCTCGTCAAAGGCAAAGCTGCGGGCGGGCTTGCCGCCCTCAAGCCAGGCGGCCAGGTCGGCCAGCCAGGCGGCCTCAGCTGCGGCGGCCTTGTTGCCGGTCTTGGCGGCTTTCTGCTGGCGGCCCAGGCGGTTGCTGACGACTTCCAGGTCGGCCAGAATCAGTTCCAGGTCGATGGCATCAATGTCGCGGATGGGGTCAACGCTCTCGGGCTTGTTGACGTCCTCGACGACGTGGATGATGTTGTCATCATCAAAGCAGCGCACGACATGGACGATGGCGTCACACTCGCGGATGTGGCCCAGAAATTTGTTGCCCAGGCCCGCGCCCTGGCTGGCACCCTTGACCAGACCTGCAATGTCGACAAACTCAACGATGGCAGGCGTCTTTTTATCGGTCTGCCAGATCTCGGCCAGCTTGTCCAGCCGCGGATCCGGCACCGGCACGATGCCGGAGTTCGGCTCGATGGTGCAGAAAGGATAGTTGGCTGCCTGCGCGTTCTGCGTGCTGGTCAGCGCGTTGAAAAGGGTGGATTTGCCCACATTTGGAAGGCCGACGATGCCCAATTTCATGATGTTCTATATCTCCTTTGTTGTCGTTGCTTTTTATCGCGCGGGGGGTGTTGCCCCTGAATCATGACATACTATTTAAATTATAACACAGAAATGCACCGCTTTCAACGGGCTTGTGGCGGCTTTTGGCGATTTCTGGCGGCGCAGCCAAATCGCTATTGAGAACGCCCGGCAGGGGGGCATACCATATAAATTTGTTCTGTCACGAAAAATTTGCACAAAGACGGTCATCTGTTCTTTTTTTGTCCACAATTATGCGGTATAATAATCTTATTAAACTGCCGCCTGGCGGCTTAGGGAGGAAACCAAGATGGCAAATGAGAAAATTCTGGTCGTCGATGACGATAAAAATATCTGCGAACTGCTCCGCCTGTACCTGGTCAAGGAAGGCTACAACGTAACGATGGTCCATGACGGCGCGGCCGCCCTGGCTGAGTTCGACAAGCTGCACCCCGATCTGGTGCTGCTGGACGTCATGATGCCGGTGATGGACGGCTGGGAGGTCTGCCGTAAAATCCGTGCCAAGGACAACACCCCCATCATCATGCTGACCGCCAAAGGCGAGACGTATGACAAGGTGCTGGGCCTGGAACTGGGCGCTGATGACTATATCGTCAAGCCCTTTGACGCAAAAGAGGTCACGGCCCGCATCAAGGCCGTGCTGCGCCGCTCCTCCGCCAAGGAGGAAGAAAACAAGGGCGTCTACGACTTCGACAACCTGCACCTCGATATGAACCGCTACGAGCTGAAAGTCAAGGGCAAAGTCGTCGAGGCCCCGCCCAAAGAGCTGGAACTGCTGGCCTGCCTGGCGGGCCACCCCAACCGCGTGTACACCCGCGACCAGCTGCTGGACGAGGTGTGGGGCTTTGAGTATTACGGCGACTCCCGCACCATCGACGTCCATGTCAAGCGTCTGCGCGAGAAGCTGGAAGGTGCGTCCGAGCAGTGGAGCCTGAAAACCGTCTGGGGCGTCGGCTATAAGTTCGAGGTCAGGGAATGAGCCGCCGCAACACGATCAGCCGCGAATTTTTTGCCACCATCGCCGCCGTGCTTGTGCTGGGGCTGAGCGTGATGTGCGCCATCCAGACGGCACTCTCGGCGGCGTACTTCATCAGCGAGCGCAAAAGTTCGCTGACCGATGTGCTCAACGGCGCGACCGCATTGAGTGAGCGGTTTGCCGACGAAGGCTCCATCGTCACAAAGCCTTTGCAGGATGACGATATTATGGAGCGCGCCCACAGTGGGTTTGAACTGTTCAACACGGCGTCCGGGGCGCTGATTTTCATTGCGGACGGCGACGGCAACATTTTACTGCACACCGGCGACGACGCTTTCACCGGCGGCAGCGTGCCAACCGAGTACATAGACGACCTGAACGAGGGCCGCGACATTTTTGAGACCGGCACGCTGGGCGGTGTTTACTGCGCCAAGTATTACACGGCCGGGCGGCGCATCACAGCGGGCGGGCAGGACGGCTACCTGTTTGCCGCCAGCCCCATGGCAGCGCTGGGAGGCTACATGAGCGATATGCTGGCGATGTTCGGCATCTCGGCAGCGGTCATTCTGATTTTGTGCAGCATCCTGTGTTGGGTGCTGGCGCGGCGCATCACCGGGCCGATCGAGGATATCAGCGAGGCTGCGCGGCGGCTGGGCAGCGGCGACTTCACGGCCCGCGCCCCGGTGGACGGTTGTGTGGAGCTGGCCGACTTTGCGACTACTTTTAATAATATGGCCGCGCGGCTGCAAACTATCGACAATTCCCGCGGGCAATTCATGGGCAACATTGCTCACGAGCTGCGTACCCCGATGACGACCATCAAGGGCTTCATCGACGGCATGTTGGACGGCACGATTCCGCAGGAAGAAACCAAGCATTACCTGGGGATCGTCTCGCAGGAGACAGGCCGCCTGGCGCGGCTGGTGCAGAATATGTTGGACATCACCAAGCTCGAGGCGGGCGAGGTGCCTATCCACGCCCAGACTTACGATTTGTGGAAAACTGTCACCGACGTGGTGCTGTCCGACGAGCAGCGCATTGAGGACGGCAAAATCGACATACAGGGGCTGGGCGGCGACCCGCTGCCGATCTATGCCGACCCGGATTTTGTACACCAGGTCGTGTATAACATCGTAGACAATGCCATCAAGTTCACCCCGGCGGGCGGCACCATCAGCTTTGCCGCCGAGCGCCACGGCAACATGGTGGAGGTGCGTATTGAAAATACCGGCGCGGGCATTGCGCCGGAGGCCCTACCCTTTGTGTTTGAGCGGTTCTACAAGGAGGATCGCTCCCGCGGCATGAACACCCGCGGCAGCGGCCTGGGACTGCACATCTGCAAGATTTTGATAAACCTGTCCGGCGGCCAGATCCACGCCGAGAGTGAGGAAGGCAAATGGTGCCGGTTCGTGTTCACCCTGCCGGCAGGGCAGTAAAACAAAAAACAGACGCTGTGAAAACGGCGTCTGTTTTTTTGTACGCGGGAAAGGCTTCCCCCAAAGGGGGAAGGTTTTTTTGGAAACCCTGTAAGATTTCTCCTCCCGCCCGGGTCTATATAGTCAGAACCCACAAAAAGGAGGTACCAACATGAAAGACCGGGAATTGACCCGATTGCTGCAGACACAGCCGGAGGAGGGTCTGGAGGCAGCCATGCTCGACTACGCGCCGCTGGCAAAGGCGGTGCTGAACCGTATCCTGCCGCAGAATCCCTGCGACCGGGAGGAGTGTATGGCCGACGTGTTCGTCTCCCTCTGGCGCAATGCGGCCAAGCTGGAGCGCACCGCCACGCCGCTGCGGCCGTGGCTCATTGTCACGGCGCGCAACAAGGGCATCGACCGCTACAACGCCCTGCGCCGCCGCGAGGCGCTCTCGCTGGACGACGGCCTGGCCGAAACGCTCGGTGAGCTGGCTGAGTTTGACCGCGCCACCGCCGATGCCGCCGACCTTGTCGGGGCGCTGGTAGCCGCCATGGCCCCGCCCGACCGGGACATCTTTCTGCGCAAGTATTATCTGCTGCAATCCGGCAAGGAGATCGCCGCCGCGCTGAATATGAGTGTTGAGAGCGTCAACACCCGCCTGAGCCGCGGGCGTGACCGCCTGCGCCGCCAACTGACCGAGAAGGGAGTGTACACCCATGCGTAACAAAAATTTTGATGCCGATTTGTTGAAAACGCTGAATGAGCAGCCGATGCCCGCCGCCCCGCTGACCGATGATGAATTTGCCCGCGTGCTGGACGCGGCCTGCGCCAAGCTGCCGCAGGCAAAAAAGACCGTCAAGCGCCGTTTTCCATGGGGGCGGGTGGCCGCAGCAGCCGCAGCCTGCATGGCTGTGGGGCTGGGCAGTGTCAACTTTGCCGCCCCCGCCGTGGCCGAGCAGCTGCCTGTGGTGGGCAGCCTGTTCAGCTGGCTGAACCGCGGCGGGCAGGAGGACTACACCTCGCTGCACAGCGAGCAGCTGAATAAATACGCCGAGACGGTGGAGGCCACCGCAGAGAGCGCCGGCAGCCCCTACACCCTGACACTGGGGCAGGTGTTTAACGATGGCGATTGGCTGCGCATCAGCCTGATGCTGACCGCCGAGGACGATAGTCTGGCCGGGTTCAACGCCATCGGCCCCAGCGAGGACGCCGTAGAAAAGGCGCTGCAGAACGGCGGCGGGCAGTACGGCACGCTGGTGCTGGACAACGGCACGGAATTGAACGGCGGTGTTACCTTTGAAAAACGCGATGACCGCACCTTTGTGACGGGCATCAATTATGAGCTGTTCCTTGCACCCGATGATTTGGCCGGGCACACGGCAACGCTGACGCTGTCCGACCTCGTGGCCTGCAACAAGAGTATTCTCGAAACCGATGGCCAGAGTTATTGGCACTATGACTACGCAGACCAGACCCCGCTGCCCGGCACCTACACGCTGACGTTTACGATCCCGGAAGTCAGCGACGCGGGCGTGCGCACGATGAGCACGCCGGTGGAGCAGGACGGTGTTACGCTGCAAAGTATCAAGGCCACGCCCGCTGCGACAAAAGTGCTGCTGAGCTTCCCGTCTGAACAGCATTGGGTGAATGTGAGGCTGTTCACCGAGGATGGCACGGAGCTGGGGCACGAGCGCGGCGAGGGCGGCTGGTGGACGGACGGCGCATGGACGGCCGACCCGGCGGACTTCGACCACCCGGAACAATGCACCAAGGCCAGCTATGACTACTTTGCTGCCGTGCCGGAAAACTGCCGCAGCCTGACGGTAAAGGTCTACGATTTTGACACCGATGCAGAGCTGATGACCTTTACCGTGGAGCTGCCGTAAAGGCTTCCCCCTCGGGGGAAACTGTCCGCGAAGCGGACTGATGAGGGGCGGCCTTGCCCGATTGAGTCCTGTGGGGCAATGACGACACGCACGCCCCTCATCCGGCCCTGCGGGGCCACCTTCCAGTCTACGCGCTAAGAGCCGCCTTCGGCGGTTGCGCTCCGACACGCGCCTGCGGGCGCAGCCCAAGGGGAAGGCAGGGGGTTACTCCACCACCTCACACCCCGGAAAGTACCACTCCAAAATCTCCCGCCAATCCTTGCCGTCCTCGGCCATGGCCTTTGCACCGTACTGGCTCAACCCGACGCCGTGGCCGTAGCCGTGGGTCGTAAAAACAAACGCATTCTCCCCGGGATCATACGCCACCGTGAACGCCGCGGATCGCAGGCTGAACGCGTTGCGCAGCTTTGTCCCGGTGAACACCTGCCCGCAGAGCGGCATCTGCGCCACATAGCCCGCTGCGTCCGATACGCCCCCGCCGAACCAATCGGTGGGGGCGTTTGGTATCTCGTCGGCATCCAGCCCCAGCGCCAGCAGGACGCTGTACACCTGCTCGGCACTGTACGTGACGGCAGTCTCAAACCCCGGCGCGTCGGCGTCCCAGGGCGACGACACCCCCTGTAAGTACGGCACGGCGGTCAGCCAGACGTTCTGGCTTGCCTCGGTCTGCCCGGCGCTGATGCTGTGGTAGCACGCAGCGGCGGGGGATCTCTCCCAGCAGAGCACCGCCCCGGCGGCTTCGTCTGCCAGCGTGGCCAGCCTACTATAATAAGTAGAAAATTCGCCGCCCCACCGCGCCCGCAGCACCTCGGCCGTCGTCCAGCCTGCGCACTGGGCGCTGTTGCAGCTGAACGCCGCGCCGCCCAGGCTCAGCGCGTAGCTGTGGGCGGCCACCATCTGGGCTAAAATCGCGTCGTCGGGCCAGTCGGGCGGCAGCTCACAGGCGGCTGTGCCGATGAGAAAATCCTGCACAGAAACCGAAGTGTTCTTCCCATCGTCACAAATCAAAATGGTCGCAGATGCGTTAAAGCTGCGCTGCATGGGGGCGGCGGTGTACACTGGCAGCGGCGTGGCGGCAGGTTCGGGCAGCACCTCGGGCGGCGGGGTGGTACTCTGTAAATCGGTGGTGGCGGGCTTGGCCAGCGGCAGGGCGGCAAAGGGCGCGGCAAGGGCCAGCAGGCCGAACACTACGGCCCGGCGAAATGTTTTTTTCAAGGGGCGTGCCCTCCTTGCAATTTGCGGCGCAGGGCGGTACAATAGGAATATCCCGCGCGGCTTGTCCTATATATATGCGGCGGCCGCGCCCTGTATGAAATGAGGAACTTTCATGAAAAATAAACATCCCAACGCCATTGTGGTGCTGGCCCTGGGTTTTGCTATGGCGGGGCTGCACCTGGCCGACCTGCTGCTCTGGTCCGACGCCGAAACCGGCTTTGCCACGGCAGGCTCGGTCTGGCTGCGGTACATCCCCTGGCTGGCGGCGCTGGTGCTGCCCTATCTGCCCGCCCGCCGCGCGGCAAACCAGCCGACCGGTTTGCAGGACACCTGCCCGCCGCTGGGGCTGTGTATGGTGCTGGCCGGGGCGGCGCTGGTCACAAGCGGCGTGGCCATGGAGCCGGTGGCAAAATACGCGGTGCAGTACCCGGAAATGTTCTCCACCGGCTACCCGACCTGGGCGGTCTGGGCCGATTTATTGCTGCCGGTTTTGTGCGGCGCATGGCTGCTGTATTACGGCGGCCGGGCGTTCAAGGGTTTTGGGATGCAGCGGCAAAAGCTGGGCAGCCCGCTGTTTGCCGGCACGGTGCCGCTCTATTTTTTGTGGAAATTGATTTGGCGGTTCCAGTTCACGCCCGCGTCGGTCTACCGTATGCCCTGCGCGCTGCGGGTGCTCAGCGCGGCAGCAGCGCTGCTGTTTGCCGTGGTGTTGATCAAAGTGTTCCTTGTGCCGGGGCTGCCCTGCGGCCACACGCTGTACGCGGCGGGCACCGGGGCATATCTGCTCTGCACCGGACTGGAACTGACCCAGACCCTGTTTGAAGCGGCCCACAATATGCTGACCCTGCCCGACTTGGCGGCAGGATTGGGTATTGGGTTGTTTGGCCTGTGCGGACTGTTTTGTGCGTGGGAAGCCTGCGGGGAAGAAATGGAATAAAGGAAAAGCTGCAAAGCCCCTCCGACCATCGCTGGCGCTCGGCTACCTCCCCTGTAAGGGGAGGCCGGTCGAGCCTGCGAGGCCTGAGGGGCTTTTTGCGCGGCCACTATTCCACATCCTCCACACAAAAACCCTGCAAATACACCCGGGGCGGGCTGTATCGGTCCAATACCAGTGCATCCGCATCGGGCGGCGGCGCCAGCGGCAGGGTAGGGGAGAGTGCCAACCGCACCGCTGCGGCGTACCGCGCCCCGGCGGCGGTCACATACGGCCCGCAGCGGTGCAAAAGCGCGGGCAGGTCGCCGGGCATCCGCGCGGGGCTGCCGCCCTGCAAGGCCAGCACGGCGCTGTCACCCTGGGGCAGCAGCCGCACCACGGCCCGGCCCTCGCTGCGCAGCACCCCGCGCAAAAACGTCAGCACCGTGCCCTGCAAAAGCCCGCGGGGCACGGCGGCGGGCAGCGGGGCATCTGTGCCGCAGAAATACAGCCACCCGGCGCGGCAGACGGCCAGTTCCCGCGCGGCGGCACACAGCGCGTCCAATTCTGCGTTCAGCTCCAGCGCATGGGAGGGCGGGGGCGCAGTCAGGGCCTCGGCAGTCAACACCAGCCGCAGCGAGGGTATAATATCCGCCCCGCGGGCCGCAGCCGCCGCCAGCGCCGCCCGCGTCGGGCCGAAAAATGGCATAGCACTCACCTCTCCCCATCCGGTGCGAAATTTACCTTTAGTCTGCCCCAACCGACCCCCAAACCGGGCTGGAAATGGCTGGGATTTCAAAATTTCTGTGGATTTTTTGAAAAATCGTGTTAAAAGAATAACAGACCCCCTTGCAGAATTGTGAAAAATAGGGTACAATAGTACCATACCGACGAGCGGGGAACCGCTCATAAGGTGAAAAAGACAAATCTTGGGAGGATTTCACTATGGCTGTTAAAGTTGCTATCAATGGTTTTGGCCGTATCGGCCGTCTGGCTTTCCGTCAGATGTTTGAGGCTGACGGCTACGAAGTTGTCGCCATCAACGATCTGACCAGCCCCGCTATGCTGGCTCACCTGCTGAAGTACGACACTGCACAGGGTTCTTTCCTGGGCAAGATTGGCGAGAACAAGCACACCGTTGAGGCTGGCGAGGATTACATCGTCGTCGACGGCAAGAAGATCACCATCTACGCAATTAAGGATGCTAAGGATTGCCCCTGGGGCGAGCTGGGCATCGACGTCGTTCTGGAGTGCACCGGCTTCTACACCAGCAAGGCTAAGGCTGAGGCTCACATCCAGGCTGGCGCCCGCAAGGTCGTTATCTCTGCTCCCGCCGGCAACGACCTGAAGACCATCGTCTACTCCGTCAACGAGAAGACCCTGACCGCTGAGGATCAGGTCATCTCCGCTGCTTCCTGCACCACCAACTGCCTGGCTCCTATGGCCGACACCCTGAACAAGACTTTCCCGATCGTTTCCGGCATCATGACCACCGTTCATGCTTACACCGGCGACCAGATGATCCTGGACGGCCCGCAGCGTAAGGGCGACCTGCGCCGCGCTCGTGCTGGTGCTCAGAACATCGTTCCTAACTCCACCGGCGCTGCCAAGGCCATCGGCCTGGTCATCCCCGAGCTGAACGGCAAGCTGATCGGCTCTGCTCAGCGTGTGCCTGTCCCCACCGGCTCCACCACCATTCTGGTCGCTGTCGTCAAGGGCAAGGACGTCACCAAGGAGTCCATCAACGCTGCTATGAAGGCTGCTACTTCTGAGTCCTTCGGCTACAACGAGGATCAGATCGTCTCCTCCGACGTCATCGGTATGCGTTACGGCTCTCTGTTCGACGCTACCCAGACCATGGTCGCTAAGATCGACGACGACACCTATCAGGTTCAGGTCGTTTCTTGGTACGACAACGAGAACTCCTACACCTCTCAGATGGTCCGCACCATTAAGTACTTCGCTGAGCTGTAATCGAAAGATTTCTGCGAAGTATCGCACTAAAATAGACATCCAATCAACAGTTGACCGCGCCGCTTAACCGCCGCGCCGCGCAAAACTCAGTTTTGCTACGACAATTGTTGAGAAAAATCGTAGTTCAACTACGATAGATGTTATAGTACGATGTAAGCCCCTTTTGGCTGCTGTATGGCAGTTGAAAGGGGCTTTTTTAATGTTACTCGCTGATGCTTGCACCGAATATGTTTTTAGTTGCAAAGTGCGCCGCTTGTCTGAGAAAACAATAGACAACTACCGTAAACAAATTCTTTACTGGAATCGCTACCTTGATGAAGTGTGTGATGTTCAAGAGGTAGAGAAAGTACGGCCCATTCATATCAAGAATTTTATTATCCTAAAGGAAAAGGACAAGAGAAAACCCGCCTATATCAATGACTTGCTGAAAGCCTACCGCAGCTTTTTCAATTACTGCGTGGAAGAAGAATATATAGACGAATCGCCCCTTGCAAAAGTAAAGAATGTAAAAGAGCCGCGTGTTATTATTAACACCTTTACGCTAACAGACATTAAAAAGATGCTGGACTATTATAGCGGCGCGGATTATCTTTCGGTGCGCAATCGGGCGATACTCGCCGCGCTATTTGATTCTGGTATACGCTGTGCGGAACTAATGAGCCTTACAGATGATAAAGTGCGCGAGGATTATATGCTGATTCACGGCAAGGGCGATAAAGAGCGCGTAGTGCCTAAATCGCCGTTTTTGTCCAAGTGTATGATACGATACCAGCGAGCAAGAGAAAGCTATTTTGCGGGCAAATTGCCGCCGCAGGGGTACACGTTTTTAAGCAAGACAGGGAAGAAGTTGACCCATGAAGCCGTTGCTAAAATCGTGCGTAATGCGTCAAGAGCAGCAAAGGTAGATAGGTCGGTACGCGCCAGTCCGCACACTTGCCGCCATACTTTTGCACAGCTACAGTTGAAAGATGGGATTGACCTCTATACCCTTAGCCGCTTGATGGGCCATGAGAATATAGCCATCACGCAGCGCTATTTGCGCGGCATGAAAGACGATTCAATACTTCAAGAGGGAAACAAGCACAGCCCTTTAATGCGGCTGTAAAATAGTAGGCAGATTCTACAATATCTTAGAAAATTCTATCAATAGGTAAACAGATAGTCAGCCAGTTGTTGAAAATTCTGGCTGACTTTTTCTATGCGCGGAAAGTGGCGGCAATCTGAAAGATTGACGCATTAAATAATTGAATAGAACAAATTTGCGGAGACAATTTGTTGAAAAAAGAACGATGTTATGATATAATATTTATAGAAGATGAGAAAAGAAAACATCTTCTAAGATTGGGCGAGCTATCGTAAAAAATTATGCGCATCGCGCATAATTTTTCACAGATAGCTGGAAATTTTCAGTATTACATACTTTTTTACGAGATTCACTATTTACATCGTAGAAAAGTATGAAAAGGAGTAATAATATGATGAAAACATCGTAGAAGTTATTAGGATTTAGCAACAATCAGCAAGAAATGCTATACCTTTCAGACGCAATCAGAGGGGAATATGTACAAGATGAGTTTAATGTGATTGAAGCCCCATGCGGTTGCGGTAAGACAGAGTATGCAGTCAACATACTTCCCTACGAGATTTTAGGCAGTAAACCACAATTTAACAAAGTGCTGTATTTGATTGATACTTGCGCAGGACGGCACAGCATTGTTGCAAAACACCCAGAAAAGGCCCGCTGCTATGATAATGTCGTTGATAACGGCGGTAGGCGGTTTGATGGTTTTATTGCAAATAAAATTGTTGTAATTACCTATGCTAAATTGGGCGTTGAGGTGCGCCGCAATCCAGATTTCTTAAAGCAGTTTGATTTGATTATTGCTGACGAGTTCCATAATATTCATTGGCCCATTCCTTATGAGCGCGGCATAATCAAAACAAACTATCCCTATTTAACAAGTAGTGAAGTTGATGCGCTGCTAAAAGAACGCTGCAATAACTATCATGCTATGATGGCATTGTCTCGCGCCGCCGTGAATCCGTCTACTATTGTTGTGGGCATGAGCGCCACACCTTACGACATTGAAACATGGGCAGAATGGCAAGATGTGCCGTTCACCTATATGGAGATTGCATCGAATATTAGACATTATACAGCGCAGAACACAGTTCCCTATAGCCATGTGGACGGCTTGATCAAAAAGCTGCCAGAGGGCCAGAAAACGCTATTTTACGCGGCGCACATTACGGATATAAAGAAGTTCCAAAAAGAATGCGAAACAGCTGGATTGCGTTGTGCGTCCGTGTGGAGCGTAAATAACACAGACAATCCTATGACGGCTGAACAACTAAAAATAAGGAACGATATTATAGAAACAAATGAGTTTCCAGAAAATGTTGATGTACTATTTATCAACAAAAGCATGGAGACGGCAATTAACATCTATACGAATGTTCCGAATGTAGTTGTACACTCAGCAAACAAGAGCGCACAAGTACAGGCGCGTGGACGTATCAGAAATGACATAGAAAATCTATATGTACTTACGCCAGACACGCGCTATATAGATTTGACAGACCGCCGCATCAATGACTTCTTTAATAAGCCGCTTGATGTAGAGCAAAAGGCAGCGTTGGTGCAGGTCGTTGGGCTGAAAGATAGTCAATCACATAAAGTGGGCTGGCCTACGCTGAAAAAGGCGCTATGTGAGAATGGCTGCACGATTTTGACGCACCGCATGGGGACAAAAAACTATGATGTGATTGTGCCGCCAGATAGTGTTGAGGACTGATAAAGCACGGTTGTCCTAATGCCTGCCCTAGTGTGCGGCGCTTGTCTAGTGGTGTGCTTTTGAAATAGAGCAAATGAGTGGAATCCTCTAATATATTCCCCTATATATGGGATTTGTGTGCAACAATAATATATAAAATACATGACCCCCGGCGGATAAAAAATAAACCGCCGGGGGTCGTTGATTTTTGCGGTAACATATAGCGGTATAACGACAAAACTATATATAGTATATGCTGCTTTTGAAACTTGATAGGATTATAAATGTACCTATAAGGCGGGCTATGCTATAATATAAACATCGAAGGGAGATAAAACAAAAACACAAAAACTCCCACACAAACAGCGTCCACGGCATACAGTGGAAGAAAGAGGTTTATTATGACTCAGCAGAAGATTAAGTTTGATTTCACCGAGAATACCATTAAGGTTGATGAGAAGTTCTATAAGAAAGCGCAGAATTATGGTACGGAAGAGTACAGAGTATTGACAAAGATTTGTGCTGAACACCCCACCGCCAGCGTTATGACGGTTCGCCGTGAGGGTAACTATAACCGCGTTACGATTAAGGCCATGGAAGACTTTTTGACTAAGTATGATGCGGATGCTCTTGATGAACTGCACAAGCTGTGCAACGAGACGAAAATGACCGTTTCCAAGACGGGTCGCCCCTACAAAAAGAACAACATGGGAACGATTCGCAAGTGGTTTATGAGCAACTACAGTGACGCTTACAAGGCTGACATGAAAGTGAAAGAAGCAAAGGCCGAAAGAGACAAGGCGGTTGCTGACGCAATCAATGCAGCCAAAAAAGCAGAGAAGGCAGACACCCCTGCGCAGAATCAGTAAGGGGGTCTGACAAATGATTTACGCAAAACTGAATAACAAGAGAAAGGGGACGCAACGAAAATGCGCCCTCTTTTTTATATTCTAAGTGGTAGCGTGATTCGATTTGGGATAGCGTTTTGTTGTGTCTGTCTGAAACAAGATATAATCGACACTTACATTGTAAAGATTAGCCAAAAGAACCAAAATTTCAGCGGTAAGTTGCTGTGTTCCTGTTTCGAGGTAGCTGTACTTGCGTTGAGTAATGCCGATGCAATCCGCAACATATTGTTGAGTATAGTCGTGGTCTTCGCGCAAAGCCTTAATACGATTCATCATAAACAAGTCCTATCTGATGCCTTTTGATATAGAGCATATAATAGATAGTATTTGTCTATTGACATTTAGATAAAATTTATCTAAAATGATGGTAAGGCATTGTCTACTATGACAGCGAAAGGATGAAAAAAGTTATGTTATGCAAGAAATGTGGTAAAGAAATCCAAGAGGATACTAAGTTTTGCCCAAATTGTGGAACAAAGGTTGAGGAAAAAGAAGAAACATTAGAGGATATACTTTCGGGGAGTGTAAAGCCAAGCGAAGGCTATCCTGCAAGCGGCACTATTCAAGCTGTAGACGGTCAGCCCGCCGCAGGGAGTTTGAACGCTAATGCAGGCAATATGAAATTCTGCTCACATTGCGGTAAACAAATTTTGAAAGATGCGGTTGTTTGCCCACATTGCGGTTGTGCCACCGAATCAAAAGCAAGCGTGACAGATGAACCCAACAAAGGGCTGAATATCATTTCTTTTTTACTGCCTATTGTGGGTGCGATTTTGTATCTTGTCTACCATGAGAAAGAACCAAAAAAGGCTGCCGCTGCTGGTAAATGGGCACTGTATGGTTTAGGCTTTTCTGTAATCTGCTATGTTCTGTTGGTTGCTTGCACAGCAATGATATGATGATGAAGGGGCACAATTATGATTTGTAAAAAGTGCGGCTGCCGCGTGAGCGATTCAGCTGCGTTCTGTGATAAATGCGGCGCTTCTATGGCTGAATTTGGACAAAAGGAAGTAAGCGCACCACAAAAAGCCAAGTCGCCAGAAGAAAGAAAAAAGAAGATAATTATAATAGCCCTGATTGTTTTAGGCGTACTGGCCGTCCTTTTCGGAGTGAAAAAGATTGCGGTTGCAAATAAGGCAGTGAAGGCAATACGAAGCGAGTATTTGGTTACTTCTGGCGTGGAAGGAGTTTATATCGAGCATTATACACTCGGTCTTGACAATGTGTATGTGGTATTCAATGATGGAAAAAATTATGTTTGCCATGTGCGCGGCATGAATACGGTCGAAATTTTGACAAGAAGCAATTACCCCTATGGGACAGGCGAAGAAAAGACCAAACTTTATGAATCAATGGCAAGCCGTATTAAAGAACATGGGCTGCCGATAGCGCCTGTATTTGTGATTGGGTCATAAAGAAAAATAATTTGCCACAGATATTGGAAAAGGCGCTTGCCCCTAAAACAGAGGTGAGTGCCTTTTACTTTACTCTTGATGTAAATTTAGAGTATACCCTATCTTTACGCCGTCAAAAGCCACAAAAACGTAAAAATAGAGTTGGTTTTCAAATTATTTTACAAAACGTAAATGAAGTCCAGACTATGGGACTTTTACTATGGTATAATAATAGTAGAAAGCGAAGGGAGAACGTAAAAATGAAAATCGCCTATGTTCGTGTGTCTACTGTTGAGCAAAACGAAGCCCGCCAGATTGAAGCGCTGAAAAAGTACGATGTGGACAAGTGGTTTACGGAAAAGGTATCTGCAAAAGATACGAACCGTCCGCAGCTGCAAGCAATGATTGATTTTGCGCGTGAGGGTGACACGATTTACATTCACGATTTCAGCCGCTTGGCGCGTTCTACTGCCGACCTCTTGAAGCTGGTGGAGCAACTACAGGCAAAGGGCGTGCATCTTGTCAGTAATAAAGAGAACATCGATACCAGCACCCCAACAGGACGATTGATGCTTACAATGATTGGTGCAATCAATGAGTTTGAGCGCTGCAACCTCTTGGAACGCCAGCGCGAGGGTATCGCTATTGCAAAAGCACAAGGCAAGTTCAAAGGCCGCAAAGAGGTCAAAGCGGACGATTTCGCCGCACAGTATCAGCGCTATTTGAACCGCGAGTTGAACAAGGCACAGCTTGCAAAAACGCTTGGAATTTCGCGCCCTACGCTTGATAAACTGATTCGTCAGCATACCACCGCATAAACCGTTACAGCCTCTCTCAGCGCCGCGCAGCGGCGTTAGAGGGAGTATATAAAACAGGCTGGAAAGCCGCAATAAAGCAATAGAAAGAGGGTAGAAAAAGCAAGAATCCTGCTACGAAGGTCAACACCTAAATAAAGAAATAAAGAAGTTTCCCAACTACGACAATTGTTGTGAAATTTCTCTACGAAAAAAGAAAGCATACAGCCACCAAAAGGGCATAAAAACAGCTATACAGCGATAATAATTGATGGAACACCTATCAGGTTCAGGTCGTTTCTTGGTACGACAACGAGAACTCCTACACCTCTCAGATGGTCCGCACCATTAAGTACTTCGCTGAGCTGTAATCTGCGAGTAGCTTAACTGCGAATAGCAAATAGCTGAAACCGCCCCTTCCGGGTCAAACCGGAAGGGGCGGTTTTTGTTATTAGCGGATGTAAGGGCGCACCTGTGTGTGCGCCCGGGGCGGGGTTATGGTTTGTGGTGCCCGCTGATATAGTCGACCAAGTCGTAGACGAGGCGCTTTTCCTGTTCGTTCATACCGCGCAGGCTGATTTTTTCTTCGCTTTCCAGGCCGAGGATGTCATCGGTAGTTGTGTGGAACAGCCGCGCCATTTCCACAAGGTAGACTGCTGTGGGGGAGGATAACTCCATTTCCCACGCATTGACACTGGCGCGCGTTACCCCTAGCTTGCGGGCCAGCGCCGCCTGCTAGAGCCCCATGTTTTCACGTAGCCTTTTGATGTTGTCAGAAATCAAGCTATCACGTCCATTCAAGTGTACAGCAGAATAATAAACAAACCGCAAGGGGAAAATCTTCACGCAGATCGTCAAAAAATGGTGCACAATTCCGCGCAACCGGTTGACGCCGAACCTGCTATTTGTTACAATGGTAACGAACCCTGTATACAAAAGAATGGAGGAAAGTATCTATGCTGCAATCCCTGAAGCAGAAAACCCTGGTCGGCAAGCTGTGGGCCATCATCGTCCTGGCTGTGGCGGCCATCTTCATCGGCGTGGTGTTCGGGCCCGGCATCGCAAAAATGATCGCTGGGCCGACCCATTTCGCACCGCAGGATGACCACGACGTCCTTTCCCTGCAAGGACAGTATCTCGAAGCGGACATTGACACCCTGATTGACTACTACGCCGAGACCGTCGTGAGTGAGAGCGGCAGGCCGGACAAGGTCAGCGCCCGCGAGTACATCATGCCGGTCAACACCCCCGACGCCACCGTCTATATCGGTGTGGAAGTGCCCAAGCCCAAAATCAGCGACGCCGAGGCGGTCGTTGCCGATACCGAGCGGCTTATCGATGACGAGGACGGCAGTTATGAGTGGGACGGCTCCTACGTGTCGGTGCGCGGCACGCTGCAGCCCATGGATGATGAGACCCGGCAGCTGTGGGAAGATTACTTCATTGACGCCGGTTTTAGCTATGATGATATCGGTCTGTTTGACGACTGCACAGCCCTTCCGCTGGTGCTGACCGACGGCGAAATCGACGGCCAGGACACGTTTGTGTATGGTTTTATGGGCGTCATCGGCGTTCTGCTGGTGGTGCTGGCAATCTGGTTCGTGGTTCATTCCCTGACCGGTGGCTTCCAGAAGCAGATTCGCAACTACATCAAGGCTTCGGACGACCCGCAGGCCACCGAGCAGGCCCTCGACCACTTCTACGAGGACACGATGCAGGATGGCAAGGTCCGCATGAGCCGCAGCTGGCTGATGTACGACAAGGGCGGCAATTCCTGGGTGCTGGCCGGTGACGACGTGGTCTGGGCCTACCAGTACACAGTGCGCCACAAGGCTTACGGCATCCTGACCGTGAGGAAAGAGCTGATGGTGCGCGTTTTCGGCGCGAAGGAGAAACGTGCCTGCCACGATATCTACGTCCGCAATGAGGACGAAGCGCAGGAAATTTTGCAGCAGATGGCCCGCACCTACCCGGATGCGCTGATCGGCTACGACAAGGACATTGAGCGCAAGTATCGCGCCAACCCGGCGGCGTTCCACCAGGCGGTCATCACTGCCCGCCATGCCCCAGCTGCCCCGGCCCAGCCTGCCGAACCCCAGGCAGAGGTGACAGGCGAGCCGGAGAGCAAGCCGCTGTATACCTAAAGTAAAAATTGCCCGATGGCACTTGATGCCATCGGGCAATTTTTTGGGCAAAATTTACTTCTGCTCTTCTTTTTCGGCTTTCTCCGCAAATGCAATCATCTTGCTGTACGTTTCCTCGCTCAGGTCGTGCTCGACCTTGCAGGCGTCCTTGGAGGCAGTCTCCGGGTCAACGCCCAGCGCGACGAAGAACGCCGTCAGCTTGCGGTGGCGGCCATAGATGCGCTGGGCAATTTCCATGCCCGGCGCTTCCAGCTTGATAAAACCGTCGGCATCCATCGAAATATAGCCGTTCTCACGCAGGTTTTTCATGGCGACACTGACGCTCGGCTTGGAAAAGCCCATCGCCACCGCAATATCGATCGAGCGCACAGAACCCTTCTGTTCCTGCAGCATCAGAATTTTTTCGAGATAATCCTCTGCGGATTCGTGAATATTCATGGGCGCAGCCCCCTTCCGAACTGAAATATTGTTCAAATTGTTATTGCATCTATCATACCACACCGCGCGGCAGTTTGCAAGGCTGAATCCGTACAGTTCCAGTAAATGCTGCCGCGGCTTCACCAAGTAAAAGCGCGGTATCATCCTTCAGGATGCGTACTTCCAGTGTGCCGCCGGGCATCTGCACCAAAATCGGCACGCCGCGTCCGCTGCGGCCGGTCAGCACAGCGGAGGCCGCCACGGCGCAGGCCCCGGTCCCGCAGGAGAGCGTGGCCCCGCTGCCGCGCTCCCAGACTGTCACGGCGAAGGCTGTGGGGCTGATCTGCCGCGCGAACTCCACGTTGATGCCCCCGGGGAACGCCGGGTGGTGTTCCAGTTCCCGGCCATACAGGGCCAGGTCAGCCCCCTCGGGCGGGGCATCACCCACAAAAACAACGCAGTGCGGGTTGCCCACGGCCACGCAGTTGACACGCCAGCTGCGCCCGCCCGTGCAGAGCGGCACATCCAACAGCGGCCCGCCGCCCAGGTCGGTGGTGCCCACGTCAGCCCCCAGCGCCGAGAAATGCCCCATCTCCACCTGCCATAATCCCGCGCCCACGCGGCGCAGCGTGCGCCGCCCGGCGTTGGGTGTGTCGATGCGGATGCAGTCCCGCCGGACGCCGTGGGTGTATAAAAATTCCGCTACACAGCGTACACCGTTGCCGCACATGGTCCCCTCGCTGCCGTCGGCGTTGAACATCCGCATCGCGGCGTCGCCGTCCGCCAGCAGCGGGGGACAGATAAAAATGACCCCATCGGCCCCCACGGAAAAATGCCGTCGGGACAGCGCCACGGCCAGCGCGGCGGCGTTTGGCGGCAGCCCGGCGGCGCGGCAGTCCAGGTAGATATAATCGTTGCCGGCGGCCTGCATTTTGGTAAAATTCAGTTCCACATGCCCACCTCCCGGCCCATCGTATGCAGCTTGCATAAAATTTAACACTTACCCCCTTGACATTCACCCGCAGATACGCTATATATTAAATGTATATCTGTGTTTATAAAGGAGTTAAATTATGGATTCCGAAGTTTTCAGCCGCATCCGTGGCTATCTGGCAGAACAGCTGGAAGTCGATCCTGAGAAGATCACCCCCGACAGCGACATCGTCAACGATTTCGGCGCGGACAGCCTGGATGTTATCGATATGATCACCGTCCTGTCCGACGAGTTCGGCGTTGAGATCCCCGACGAGGATATCGAGAATTTCCACACCGTCGGTGACGTGGTAAATTACCTGGAAGACCGTATGTAATGCTTGCGGCGCTGCTGCCGCGGACAAGTTTAGAATTTGTGTGAGGATTAACAGGAAATGGCAAACGATAAGAAAAAAATGGTCGAAGCGATCACCGCACAGGAGGTCGATTTCGCCCAGTGGTATACCGATATCTGCACCAAGGCCGAGCTGGTCGAGTATTCCAGCGTCAAGGGTTTCGTGGTGCTGCGCCCCTATGGCTACGCCATCTGGGAGAACATCCAGAAAAACCTGGACGCCCGCTTTAAGGCCACCGGCCATGAGAACGTGGCAATGCCTGTGCTCATCCCCGAGAGCCTGCTGAAGAAGGAGGGCGAGCTGGTCAACGGCTTCGCCCCCGAGGTCGCCTGGGTCACGGCCGGCGGCAGCGACCCGCTGGAAGAGCGCCTTGCGGTGCGCCCCACCAGCGAGACGATGTTCTGCGACCATTTCAGCCATGTGCTGCACTCCTACCGCGACCTGCCCATGCTGTACAACCAGTGGTGCAGCGTCGTCCGCTGGGAGAAATCCACCCGTCCGTTCCTGCGCACCCGCGAGTTCTGGTGGCAGGAAGGCCACACCATCCACGAGACCGCCGAGGAAGCCAAGGCCGAGACCGAGCAGCAGCTGAACTGCTACGCCGACTTTGCCGAGCATGACCTGTGCATTCCCGTGCTGAAGGGCCGCAAGACCGACAAGGAGAAGTTTGCCGGCGCCGAGGCCACCTACACCATCGAGGCTATGATGAAGGACGGCAAGGCCCTGCAGAGCGGCACGAGCCACTACTTTGGCGATAAGTTCAGCCGCGCCTACGACGTGACCTTCACCGGCCGCGACAACACCCTGCAGTATCCGTTCCAGACCTCCTGGGGTGCGTCCACCCGCCTGATCGGTGCCATCATCATGACCCACGGCGACGACGACGGCCTGATCCTGCCCCCGGCCATCGCGCCCATTCAGGTCGTGATCGTGCCCGTGGCTGCCCACAAGCCCGGCGTGCTGGACAAGTGCCGCGAGCTGGCCGCCGAGATCGGCCAGTATGCCCGCGTCAAGCTGGACGACAGCGACAAGCAGCCCGGCTGGAAGTTTGCCCAGTGGGAGATGAAGGGCGTGCCCGTGCGCCTGGAGGTCGGCCCCCGCGACATCGAGAACGGCCAGTGCGTGCTGGTCCGCCGCGACACCCGCGAGAAGCAGTTCGTCAAGTTTGACGAGCTGGCCACTGCTATCCCCGCCGCCATGGACGCTCTGGCGAAGGACCTGTACGAGCGTGCCCTGCAGAACCGCGAGAACCGCACCTACAGCGCCACCACGATGGACGAGGTCAAGCAGATCGCCAAGGAGCACACCGGCTTCATCAAGACGATGTGGTGCGGCGACCTGGCCTGCGAGGAAGCCATGAAGAGCGAGGCTGGTCTGTCCAGCCGTTGTATGCCCTTTGCCCAGGAGCACTTGAGCGACGTTTGCCCGGTCTGCGGCAAGCCCGCCCAAAAGATGGTCGTCTGGGGCGTAGCGTACTAAGACAAAAAAGGGAACGCTGCGAAGCGTTCCCTTTTTTGGTCAGATAAGAACGAAGAAAGAAAAGGAAAAGGACAGCGCTGCCGCGCTCTTTGCCAAACTCACTTCTTTCTTCTTGGTTCTCTCTTCTCTTTTCTCTTTCTGGGTGTCTTATGTCCATTCTACTCACAACATTATTCGTTTACGCCCTCGGTCTGCTGCTCACGGCGGTGGGCAGCCGGCTGGCGGGACGGTGCACCACCTGGTGCTGCGCCCTGCTTGGGCTGCCCATGTGGGTCGTGGGCGGCACGGTTGCACCGTTCTGCCTGGCGCTGCCGCAGCTGATGCTGGCATTTCTGGCGGCCGGTATGTCGGTCACGGCGCTGGCCGTCGGCACCGCGCTGGCGGGCGCCGTCGCCAACTTGGGGCTGGCGCTGGCCGTCTGCCTGCTGAATCGTCGCCGGTATGCCACGGCGGATCGGGACGAGTTTTGCCGCAAATGCCTGTTGCTGCTGGCCGCCTGCGGGGTGCTGGCGGTGTTTGTGCGGGACGGCGAATTGAGCTACACCGGCACCGGCCTGCTGATGCTGCTGTTTGTGCTGTTTATTTTGATGAGCATTGCGTTCCAGCACAACTTTACCTATGGTGAAACGATCGAGGCGGTGTCCACCTCGGATGCCGTGCCCAGCTCGCGCCTGGCCACGAAGGAGTACGGCTACACGGCCCACACGATGGCATTCCCGGTCATGAGCGTGCGGAACTCGCTCAAGAACCTGGCGGGCGTTATTGGCGGGCTGGCGCTGCTGGCGGGCGGAGCTATGGCGCTGGTGTACAGCGCCACCACGCTGGCAAACCTCACCGGCACGATACAGGCCCTGTGGGCGGCGTCGCTCATCAGCTTTGGATTCTGCCTGCCTCTGCTGGCCGAAGCCCTGGAACACCCCCTGGGGTCGGTCTGGAAGCGGTTCACTGTGCGGTGCCGCTACTACCCGCCGGACTCGCTGCCCATCCAGCTGTTGAACAGCGCTATTTTGAACCTGACGCTGGCGCTGCCGATTTCAAGCCTGATGTACCGCCACAAGCTGCCCGTGGGCGCGCAGTTCCGCAGTTACGAGGTGCCGGTCTGCGCCGCCATGGCGCTGGTATTGCTGCTGCCGCCGCTGTGTAAGCATAAGCTCAAGCGCTGGCAGGGCGGGGTATGTATGGCATTGTATTTTGCTTATTTAGCTGCCGCATTGTTTGTGCCGAGAGCGGGGGCGTAATTGAAAAATTGCACGATTGCATTTTCGTAGAGTTGTAGGGGCCGCACATGTGCGGCCCGCAACTGTCCCATTATTGCTCGTCTGCCGTATACATGCGGGCCGGGCATGCCCGGCCCCTACAAAGCAACAGCGGTCCACGCTTCGTATCCCGAAGTGTGGGCCGCTGTTGCTTTGTAGGCTTACTTTTTCAACTCTGTGCAGGCTTCTTTGATGATATCCCGCTCGACGAAATGTTCTTTTTTGCCGTGGATGAGCTGGTAATCTTCGTGACCTTTACCTGCAAACAGGACGATGTCGCCTTCCTCGGCCATCTTGACGGCGGCGTAGATGGCCTCGCGGCGGTCGGTGATGCAGGTGTAGGGCGCGCCGGGGGCCATATGGGCGGCAATGTCGCGGATGACATCCTCCGGCGGCTCGTTGTCCGGGTTGTCGCTGGTGATGATGCTGTAATCCGCATAGGCACTGGATGCGTCGGCCAGTTCCTTGCGGCGGACCTGGGTGCGCCCGCCTACCGAGCCGAACACACAAATCAGGCGGTGCGGATTGTAGGCCCGCAGCGTCTTTAATGCGCTGGTCAGAGCCAGGCCGTTGTGACTGTAATCCACGATGAAGGTGCGCCCGGGCAGACCCTGCACGACCTCAAAACGGCCCTGCACCGGGGTGTGGGCCAGCGTGGCAGAGGCCTGGGCGGGCGTTACGCCGAACGCGCCGCATATGGCGATGGCGCACAGTGCGTCCGACGCACTGAACGCGCCGGGGGACATGACCTCGACGTGGGTACTCTGCCCGGCGCAGCGGCAGACGAAATCAATGCCCAGCGCCATGCGGTTGCGGTACTGCGCCAGCATCACGCCGCGGTAGTCGGCCTCGGCCTTGATGCCGAAGCTGACCTGCTCGCCCTGGAAACCCTCGCGCATGAAATCGCTGTATGGGTCATCGACGTTATAAACCATCGTGCGGGCGTTGTATTCGGCAAACAGACGGCGCTTGGCGCATTTGTAATCCTCAAAATCCGGGTGCTCGCCGGGGCCGATGTGATCTTCGGACAAATTCGTGAAGGCCACGACCTCAAAGGGGACACCGTCCACGCGGTGGTGGCGCAGGGCCTGACTGCTGACTTCCAGCACGCAGTGGTGTACACCCGCGTCCAGCATTTTGCGGAACAGGCGGTGCAGTTCCAGGCTCTCCGGCGTCGTGTTGGCGGTGGCCTCGTGCTGGCCTGCAATGTCCACGCCGTTGGAACCGATGTAGGCGCAGGGCAGCCCTGCCTCGGTCATGATGGCAGCGGTCAGCAGGGCCGTGGTGGTCTTGCCCTTCGTGCCGGTAATGCCAATCAGGTGCAGCTCATCGGTGGGGTTGCCGTAGAAATCTGCACCGATAACGGCCAGCGCCGCGCGGGTATCGTCGGTGACGATCTGCACAGCGTCGGCAGGCAGATCCAGCGCGTGCTCCACCAAAAAGGCACGGCAGCCGTTTTGATAGGCGCTGGCGGCGTAGGTATGACCGTCCAGCCACGCACCCACCAGGCAGACGAACAGCGAACCGGCCGCCGCCTTGCGGGAGTCGTAGATGATGGCGGTGATATCCATGTCGGATGTGCCGGTGTGGGGGATATGTTTGATAAGGTCGTTGAGTTTCATGAAAAACATCCTTCTTAAAAGCCTTCCCCTGAGGAGGAAGGTGGCCGAGCCTGCGAGGCCGGATGAGGGGCGGGGTATCGTGGTCGCCCGCTTACGGGGTGCATCGGCAGACGTGCCCCTCATCAGTCCGCTTCGCGGACAGCTTCTCCCTAAAGGGAGAAGCCTTTTCCCTTACTTCTGTACGGGATAATACTTCTTAAACTTCTTGAACTGCCTTCTCAACTGTTCCAGCACGCAGGCGTAGCGAACCGGGTTCCATAGCAGATCCGGCTTGTACAGCAGGCTGCATGCCTCCTTGTGCTGGGCTTTCAGCGCCTTGGCGCGGGCGACAAGGTCCTTGTCCTCAGTGTAGGTGAAAGCCACCTGCGCGGGCACATGGTGCCAGAACACCTCGTTCTTGTTCAGCACGCAGTCGGTGCCGCCGTCACTCCACTTTTCCACGACCAGCTTGGCAATGTTCATGCCGGTGGCCGTGACATAGTAGTTGCTGCGGCCCTGACGCAGGTTGATCTCAAACACGCGGTAGTCGCCGGGGGTGCCGCTGTACTTGATGTCAAAGTTGGAAAAACCGGTGTAGTGGCAGGCTTCCAGCATATTGCGGATGTTCTCTACCAGCGGCAGGGAGGTCGTGTCCTCGCTGACGATGGCGGCGTGGTTGCCCAGACCGTGGGGGGTGTGCTCCTCGACCATCGTGTGGCCCAAGCACATAGCGCGGACCTTGCCGTTCTCGTCAGAGAATGCGGTCAGCACGCGCATATGGTCATCGCCGCCCGGCACCATCTTTTGCAGCACCATCCGGTCCGGGTAGCCGCTGGCGTAAATGGTTTTCACGATCTCGGCGGCCTCGGCGGGGGTGGCGGCGGTGTAGACCTTCTTCATCGTGTCAAAGGGGTGCTTCCAGTAGTCAACGCTGGACGACGGCTTGACGATGATGGGGTAGGCGAAGCCCAGCTTATCCTCGGTCAGCTCAGCGGCGTCCACCGGCGCGGACAGGATTTTGGAATCCGGGTAGGGGATGCCGAACTTCTCGCAGACTTCATAAAATTCGGCCTTTTTCTGGATGGAGCCGTACAGGTCAGCGGCGGGGCCGGGGGCGATATACTCGGTCAGCTCGGCCTTGCGGCGGATGATCATAGCGGCATAGTCGTCGGTGCAGCCGAACAGATACAGCCGCTTGCCCTTATGCTGCGCGGCGAAATCGTGTAAAATGCGCAGCATCGTGTCCTCGTTGTCCATATCGGGCACGGTGGTAAAGTGCACGATCTTGGAATACTTGGTCGGGGCCATCGGGTAGCGGCCGTAGGCGTAGCTCTCGACGCCGTAAGCCTCATGGAAGGCGCGGGCAAAGTTATAGCAGTTCAGGTCTGCACCAAGGAATACAGGGATAATGTCGGACATGGGAAAGTACATCTCCAATTTTCTAAAATAGGCTTCCCCCGCAGGGGAAGGCTTTATAAATCACGCGTCAAACTTCTCAAAGAACTGCTCATGCCACGTTAAGAACGTGTAGGCGGTCCAGATCTTGCGGCGCTCGTGTTTGGGGTCGCCCAGCATCGCCACCAACTTGTCCTGGTCGAAATACTCTGCGGCCACATCGCTGGTAAAGCTCTTGCGCACCTTGGCGGAAAACTCCGGATCCTCGAGCCACTTGGCAATCGGCACCGGGAAGCCTTTTTTCGTGCGGTTGGCCCAGGCGTCGGGCAGGGTCTTGTTGGCGGCGGTGCGCAGCACGGCCTTTGTGTCGCCGCGCAGCTTGTAGCTGTCGGGGTAGCACTCGGCCTCGCGCAGGACCTCGCGGTCGAGGTAGGGCACGCGCAGTTCCAGGCTGTGGGCCATACTCATTTTGTCGGCCTTCAGCAGAATATCGCCGGGCAGCCAGAGATTCAGGTCGAGGTACTGCTTCTTTTCCAGCTCGCTCAAATCTTTCACGCGGTCGTAGATCGGCGCGGCGATCTCGCGGGCCGTGGGGCCGACGCGGTACTTCGGCTTCAGAATATCGTAGGCGTCCTTCTCCTCAAAGACGTGGGCCTGGCCGATGAACCAATCCTCGGGGCGTCCGCTGCCCTTGATGATGAAGTCGTGGCCCTTGAAGTAGGGCAGGTGCTGGCTCACGTCGCTGGCCAGATGGCGCAGTGGTGCGGGCACGTGCTTGTACTTCTGCATCAGCGGCGTGTCGGCGTACCACTCGTAGCCTGCGTAGATTTCGTCCGCGCCCTCGCCGGACAGCACCACCGTGACGTGCTGGCGCGCCAGCTGGCACAGGAAGTAGAGCGGCACGCTGGACGGGTTGGACTGCGGCTCGTCCATGTGGTACTGGATGTCCGCAAAAGCGTCGAGGCACTGTTCCTTCGTCAGCATTTCGCGGTAGTTCTTGATGCCGAGCTTTTGGGAAAGCTCACCTGCCTCGGTCGTCTCGTCAAACTTATGCGTGCCGTCGGGGCTGGCAAAGCCGACGGAAAACGTCTCGTCGGGCATCAGGCAGGCCGTGATATAGCTGGAATCGACGCCACCGGACAGGAACGAACCGACCTTGACATCGCTGATGCGGTGGGCGGCCACGCTCTCCCGCACGCGGGCGTCGATCTGGTCGGCGCACTGCTCGTAGGAAAGGGTGGTGGGGTGGCGGAAATCCGCATCCCAGTAGCGCTCAATCTGCATCCGGCCGTCTTTGTAAGTGAACCAGTGGGCGGGGGGCAGTTTGTAGGTGCCCTTGAAGAACGTCTCGTTCATGGCGCTGTACTGGAAGGTCAGGTAGGGGCGCAGTGCCTCGGCGTTGACCTCGCGGCGGAAACCGGGGTGCTCCAGCAGGCTCTTGATCTCGCTGCCAAACAGCAACTCGCCCGCGTCGGTTTGGGTGTAATAGAACGGCTTGATGCCGAAAATATCCCGTGCGCCGTACATTTCGTTGGTTTTCGTATCCCACACGACAAAGGCAAACATACCGCGCAGCTTGGCAGCCAGTGCCGTGCCGTATTCCTCATAGCCGTGGATGATGACCTCGGTGTCGCAGTGGGTCTTGAAGATATGGCCCTTGGCCTGCAATTCGGTACGCAGATCCATGAAGTTGTAAATTTCGCCGTTGAACACGCAGACAACGGTGCCGTCCTCGTTGTACATCGGCTGCTTGCCCGCGGCCAGGTCAATGATGCTCAGGCGGCGGAAGCCCAGCGCAATGGCCGTGCGCGGGTCATCGCCGCTGATGTGGTAGCCTTCCATATCGGGACCGCGGTGGATGATGCGATCCGCCATTTTGTGCAGGATGGCCTCGCGCTGTTCACGCAGACCGGTAAAGCCAACAAAACCACACATGGTAAATTTCCCTTTCTCTCTATATAGGCTATATAGGCACAATGATAAATTTTAACTTATATATTTATATATTGTACCACAGAATAGAGGAAAAGAAAAGTGGTCGTAAAGAAAAAAGGACGCAGCGGAATGCTGCGCCCTTGCGAGGGTTATGTGGGTGGCAGGGGCGAGGTAGCAAAGCCCCTGCATTACAATTACTCTTTATCCTCGGTCGTAACCTTATCGGTCTTGCCTTCGCCGTCCAGCGCTTCTTCCAGGGTGTGCCATGCCAGCACGGCGCACTTGACACGGGCGGGGACGTGGGCGATGCCCTGCAAAGCGGCAACATCCTCCAAATCGTCCAGCTCCTCCGGCGTGATCTTGCCCTTGATCATCTGGAAATACAGGCTGATGAGGCGGTGCGCATCCTCGACGGTGCGGCCCTTGACCAGGTCAATCATCAGCGAAGCCGACGCCTGGGAAATCGCGCAGCCGGAGCCAATGAAACCGGCGTCCTCAATTTTGCCGTCCTTCACGCGCAGCTGCAGCGTGATATCGTCGCCGCAGCTGGGGTTCACGCCCTCCAGGCTGTGGGTCGCCCCCTCGACCGGGTGGCGGTTCTCCTTGCTGCGGCTGTTCTCGGTAATGATCTGGGTATACAGTTCGTTCAGGTTCACAGGCCCATCACCTTTCTGACATTTTCAAGATTTTCCAGCAGGGCGTCCACGTCCTCGGGCGTGTTGTAGATCGCCACGCTGGCGCGGCAGCAACTGCCGATGCCCAGGAATTCCATCAAGGGCTGGGCACAGTGATGCCCGGCGCGCACGGCCACGCCGCCCGCATCCAGAATCGTCGCCACGTCGTGGGGGTGTACCTCGTTGACGTTGAAGCTGACGACGCCGTAACGGCCCTCGGCCACCGGCTCGCCGTAGACGGTCAGCCACGGCATGGCGCGCATACCGGCCAGCATACGGTCCAGCAGCATATGCTCGTGGGCTTCCATGGCCTTCCAGCCGATGCCGTTCATGTAGTCGATGGCGGCGGCAAAGCCGACCTCACCGCCGACGTTGCGGGTGCCGGCCTCAAACTTGCGGGGACCGTCGGCCCAGGTGGCACCGCTCTCATGCACAGCGGCGATCATATCGCCGCCGGACAGGAACGGCGGCATCTTTTCCAGCAGCTCGGCGCGGGCGTACAGGGCACCCACGCCCATCGGCGCATACAGCTTGTGGGCAGAGCAGGCCGCAAAATCCACGTCCAGCTTTTTGACATCCACCGGTGTGTGGGGGGCGCTCTGGGCGCAGTCCAGCACGACGACGGCCCCCACGGCATGGGCACGCTTGACAATCTCCTCCACGGGGGCACGCAGGCCCAGGACGTTGGAGACCATCGCCACGGCGACAACCTTGGTTTTGCTGGTGATTTTCTTGTCCAGCTCCTCGGTCGTCAGGCGGCCGTTCTCGCCGGGATACATATAAACGAGCTTTGCGCCGGTGGCCTTCGCCACGCGCTGCCAGGGTACCATGTTGGAGTGATGCTCGGCCACGGAAATGACGATTTCGTCGCCTTCGTGCAGGAAATTCATGCCGTAGCTGTACGCGACAAGATTCAGGCTCTCCGTCGTGTTCTGGGTGAACACAATTTCGTCGTCCTCGGCGTTGAAGAACTGCGCCACGGTATGGCGGGCACCCTCGTGGGCGTCGGTGGCACGCATGGCCAGCTCATAGACGCCGCGGTGGGGGTTTGCGTTCTCTTTATTATAATAGTTGACCACCGCGTTCAGAACCTGGGTGGGGTGCTGGGTGGTGGCGGCGCTGTCCAGATAGACAAGGCGCTTGCCGTTCTCGTCGGCAGCCAGAATGGGGAAATCAGCCGTCCAGTTCATCGTTCAGCCTCCCTGCAACATTTTCACGTACTTCGTCCTGCAAAGATTCCAGCGGGATCTTGTCGATGGCCGGGGCAAAGCGGGCGTCCACCATCAGGCGGCGGGCCTGCGCCTCGCTCAAACCGCGGGAGCGCAAATAGTACAGCTTGTTCTCGTCCAGGCGGCCCACGGACGCGGCGTGCTGGCCTTCGACTTCCTCCTCACCGCAGAGGATGAGGGGCGCGGTACGGTTGCGGGCGTTGGGGCTGAACAGCAGCACGTCCTCGCTCTCGTGGCCGACGCCGCGCTTGGCACCACGCTGAAAATCCACCGTGCCGCGCAGAATTTTATCGGCGCTGCCGGTCAGCACACCGGCGGTGTGCATCTCGCACAGGGTGTCCCTGCCAGTGTGGACGGAGACATCGTTGAAGTCGAGCACATCGTTCCCGTGGCCGAAATAGACGGCGTCCAGGTCGTACTCGCATTTATTGTGGTTCAGCAGGGTGCGGGCACCGCAGGCAACGACACAGCCGCCCAGCTCGATGCGCACCTGCTCGACGCGGGCAGATTTGCCCTGTTCAATGGCAACAGCGTTCCAGCGGCGGGCGCGGTTGCCCAACAGCTGCACCTGCACCAAAGTTACATGGGCGTTTTCGGCAGCGCGGATGCGGGTCAGGCTGGCGGAAACACCGTTCTCGGCATCGCCGCGCACAACCTGCACGACGGTCAGGCTGCTGCCCTCGGCGGCGTCAATGGTCAGGTAGGTCAGCGCGTGGGGGTGGGCGGCGTCCAGCGTGTTTTCAAACACGATAGGGGCGTCAGCTGTGCCGGAAACGGCCAGATGATTGACCAGGTTGGCATTCTCGGCCAGCCAGGTGTCGGTCTCCGCGCCCATGCCGCTGGCGGCAAAATCGCCGAAATCGGCTTCGGCGGGGGCGGTCACACCGGCAGGCAGGGCAGGGGAGAGGATCTCCGCCTTGGCCCAGCCGTCAGCGGGTACAGTGGGCAGTGCCGCCGACGCCGGTGCATAATTCACGCCCAGCGGGTTCCAAGTGGCAACCGGCAGGCGGTTCATGGTTGTAGTCATATATATCACCTTAAACTCAATGCTAAGGCTTCCCCCTCGGGGGAAGCTGTCCGCGAAGCGGACTGATGAGGGGCAGACTTACCGCAGCAGCCCATTACCGGGTTGCACGGGGAACGCTGCCCCTCATCCGGCCTCGGTCGGAGCCTCGGCCACCTTCCCCCGTTGGGGAAGGCTCCACGATCAGCCAATGCTTCCCTTCATCTCCAGATGAATCAGGTTGTTCATCTCCACCGCGTATTCCAGCGGCAGCTCCTTGGCGATGGGCTCGGCAAAGCCGCCGACGATCAGGGCGCGGGCGTCCTCCTCGGTCATGCCGCGGCTCATCAGGTAGAAGATGGCCTCCTCGCTGATGCGGCCAATCTTGGCCTCGTGGCCGACATCCACGGCGTCGCAGCGGATATCCATGGCCGGGATCGTGTCGGAACGGCTGCGGTCGTCCAGCATCAGGGATTCACAGCTCACGCTGGACTTGCTCCCCGCGGCATTGGGCAGAACGACCACGGAAGAACGGAAGTTCGACACGCCGCCGTCGCGGGCGATACTCTTGGTGGAGATATGGCTCGTGGTGTGGGGCGCGGCGTGTACGACCTTGGCACCGGTGTCCAGGTCCTGCCCGGCACCCGCAAAGGTGATGCCGGTAAACTCCATGCGGGCACCCTCACCCTGCAAAATGCTCATCGGGTACAGGCAGCCGGTGTGGGAGCCGAAGGAGCCGGAGACCCACTCGATGGTGCCGCCCTTTTCGACCTTGGCGCGTTTGGTGTTCAGGTTGTACATATTCTTCGACCAGTTCTCGATGGTCGAGTAGCGCACGCGGGCACCCTCGCCGACGAAAATCTCGACGCAGCCTGCGTGCAGGTTGGCAACGTTGTACTTCGGGGCAGAGCAGCCCTCGATAAAGTGCAGGTAGGCGCCCTTATCGACGATGATAAGGGTGTGCTCAAACTGGCCGGCACCGGGGGCGTTCAGGCGGAAGTAGGACTGCAGCGGGATATCCACGTGTACGCCCGCAGGAACGTACACAAACGAACCGCCGCTCCACACAGCGCCGTGCAGCGCCGCAAACTTGTGGTCAGTGGGGGGCACGCACTTCATGAAGTGCTCCTTCACCATGTCGGCGTAGGGGCCGGTCAGGGCGCTTTCCATGTCGGTGTAAACAACACCCTGGGCGGCGACTTCCTCCTTGACGTTGTGATAGACGACCTCGGAGTCGTACTGCGCACCGACGCCCGCAAGGCTCGAACGCTCGGCCTGGGGGATGCCCAGGCGCTCAAACGTGTTCTTGATATCCTCGGGCACATCGCTCCACTTGCCGCGCATCTCGGTGTTGGGACGCACGTAGGTGACGATGTTGCTCATGTCCAGCCCTTCCAGGGAGGGACCCCAGTTGGGGATGGACATTTTGTTGTAGGTTTCCAGCGCTTTCAGGCGGAACTCGCGCATCCACTCGGGGTCGTGCTTTTCCTCGGAAATCTTCTCGACGATCTCTGCCGTCAGGCCGGAGTTGACCTCAAACGCCGCGTTGACCTTGTCCTTGATGTCGTAGACACTGCGGTCGATCTCGGCAACTTCGGTCTTTTCAGTCTCGAAGGCTCTCATTTCGCTTCGTCCTCCTTCAGGGCGGTAAAGCCTTCCTCAATGATCTCATTGACCAGACTGCCGTCACCGGTGCGCACGATGCGGGCGTCGTCCAGCACATGGACGTAATCGACCTGCAGGCCTTCCAGAATCTTGGCGTTGTGGGTGATGATGATGAGGGCGTTGTCAGCGTTGTGGTACGCCTTGATGCCGCTTGCCACGGTCTTGACCGCGTCCACATCCAGGCCGGAGTCCGTCTCGTCCAGCAGGGCCAGAGCGGGCTTGAGCATGAGCAGCTGCAAGATCTCAGCCTTCTTCTTCTCACCGCCGGAGAAGCCGACGTTCAGGTAACGGTCGGCGTAGGACGGATCCATGTTCAGGGCCTCCATCTGGGCGGCCATCTCGTGGCGGAACTTCATGACCTTAACAGGCTTGCCGGTCACAGCACCGGCGGCGGTGCGCAGGAAGCTCTCCAGCGTGATGCCGGGGATCTCCTCCGGCGTCTGGAAGGACAGGAACATACCGGCGCGGGCACGCACATCGGCGGTCTCGTGAGTGATATCCTGACCGCGGAAGATGATCTGGCCGCGGGTGACGGTATAGCGGGGGTCGCCCATCAGGGCGCTCATCAGGGTGGACTTGCCGGCACCGTTGTGACCCATCAGGACATGGGTCTCGCCGGCGTTCACCGTAAGGTTCAAACCGTCGAGAAGGACTTTGTTTTCCTCACCGACGATGACCTGTAAATCTTTGACTTCCAGCAGCGGGCTGCTCATGGAAAAAACACCTCCAAGTGGTATAACCGGGCGTCAGGGCACAGCGGCCCTGCCCAGATAGTTTTGCTCTACCGAACTATACTATACTATTTTTATAGGGATTGCAAGAGGGCAGCGCAAGAAATTGACACAGAACACCCAAATCGGCCAATTTTCGGGCAAAATCCACCGCATTTGTAGGGACCGGGCATACCAGGCCCTCAGTCTGACGGCGGCTGCCCCTCTTTCCATTCTGTATCAAACCTGCTATAATGGGCGGTGTAAAGGGGGCACTGTTATGGAACTGCAAAAGGGCCGACCGGCGGATACGGCGGGCCGACTGGAAAAAGAGATACGCACCTATGACCTGCTGGATCGTCTGGGCGTCGAGTATGAGCGCGTCGACCATGCGCCCGCCATGACGATGGAGGTCTGCCAGGAAATTGACCAAACGCTGCACGCGGTCATCTGCAAGAACCTGTTTTTGTGCAACCGGCAGGAGACAAAATTTTACCTGCTGATGATCCCGGATACCAAGGTGTTCCACACCAAGGACTTGTCCGCGCAGATCGGCTCGGCCCGGCTGTCCTTTGCCAAGGCGGAGTATATGGAAAAGTTTTTGAATATCACGCCGGGTTCGGTCAGCGTGCTGGGCCTTGCCAACGATACCGACCACCGTGTCCAGCTGCTCATCGACGAGGACGTGCTGAACAGCGAGTATGTGGGCTGCCACCCCTGCATCAACACATCCAGCCTGCGGCTGCGCACGAAAGATTTGGTGGAAAAGGTGCTGCCTGCCATGGAACATGACTTTATAAAGGTAAAGCTGTAAGGAGACGGTGATGAATATTACGGTATACCTCGGTGCGAACGAGGGAAATGACCCGCGCCTGGCCCAGGCCGTGCGGGAACTGGGCCGCTGGATCGGCGAGAGCGGCAACGCGCTTATCTACGGCGGCTCTGCCTGCGGCCTGATGGGTGAACTGGCCAAAAGCGTATTGGACGCAGGCGGCAAAGCCACCGGCGTGGAACCGCAGTTTTTTGTAGATCAGGGCCTTTTGTACGACGATCTGACCGAGTTGTTCATCACAAAAGATATGACCGAACGCAAGGCAAAGATGATCGAGCTGGGCGATGCGTTCATTGCTTTCCCCGGCGGCACCGGCACGCTGGAAGAAATCGCCGAGATCATGTCAAAAGTTTCCCTCAAGCAGCTGGACGCACCCTGCATCCTCTACAACCTGAACGGCTACTATGACAGTCTGAAAGCGCTGCTGGATCACATGACTGCCATGGGGCTTTCCAGCCCCGAACGCCAGCAGGGAATCAGCTTTGCGGATAATTTAGCGGAAATCAAGACAATTTTACAGGCATAAACAGCCGGGGCGGATGGGAATATCCGCCCCGGCGTTTCGCTGCACATAAAATAAAAAACCTTGAAGCATACGCTTCAAGGTCAATGGCTGCCCCAGTCCGACTTGAACGGACGACACCCTGATTAACAGTCAGGTGCTCTAACCAACTGAGCTATGGGGCAATATTCAGCTTTGTCAGACGACTTTATTATTATAGCGGTATCAAAAGCCATTGTCAATAGCAAAACCGAAAAAGTTGAAAAATATCGTAGGATCTTGCGAGTCGTTATAGGGGGCCAATGCCTGCACCGGCCCGCAAAGGGGCTTACTTTGTAAGCCGGGCGCTCACCCTTGGGGAGGGTGAAGGCCCAGCCAACGTTGATGGGAAGGATGGTACGCATAGCAGTTCTCCTGATTATACCGCACCGCCGGGGCAGAAAATGCGGTGCTTTTATGAATAAAAACAAAAACCGGCTGAAACTTTCGTTTCAACCGGTTTTGTTTGGAGCGGCCGACGAGGCTCGAACTCGCTACCTCCACCTTGGCAAGGTGGCGCTCTACCAGATGAGCTACGGCCGCATAAAAAATCACCGAAGATGACTCGGTGATTTTTGTTGGCTGCCCCAGTCCGACTTGAACGGACGACACCCTGATTAACAGTCAGGTGCTCTAACCAACTGAGCTATGGGGCAATAACGCTTTGCGCCGCCGTCAGGCGACGCTAATTATTATAGCCATCTGCGGGGCGTTTGTCAACAGGTTTTGCCAATTTTTTTGCAAAAAACTTTTCGCGCGGCCGACCCGGCAGGGCAGGCAGATTTTACACTTGCATTTTTGGGCAGAATCGTCTATGATGGAGCTTGCAACATCATTTATAAAAGGAGTCTGTATCATGGCAGAATTTACCTATGAAGTTACCGAACGCATCGCCGTTCTTTCCACCAACGCCCGCGGCTGGGAGCGTCAGCTGAATATGGTCAGCTGGAACGGCAACCCGCCGAAGTACGATATCCGCGACTGGTCCCCGGACGGCAGCCGCATGGCAAAGGGAATCAGCCTGACCGAGGATGAGCTGAAAACGCTGAAGGGCATTCTGGACGACATGGAACTGTGAGGTTCGTATGCAGGACTACCACGCTGAATTTGTGGAGATCTACAACAAAAACATCCCCCGCCCCGGTGCGGACCGGCTGCTGAACTGGCTGGAAACCACCGACTTTTTCACCGCGCCTGCCTCCACCCGGTTCCACGGCGCGTGCGAGTGCGGCCTGGTCATGCACAGCATCAACGTGTACAACGCAATGATGCAGCACTTCTACACCGAGGGCGAGAACGCCGAGAGTTATGCCATCTGCGGCCTGCTGCACGACCTGTGCAAGGCAAACTTCTATAAGGTCAGCACCCGCAATGTCAAAAACGACGCCACCGGCCAGTGGGAGAAGGTCCCGTTTTACCAGGTGGCGGATCAGCTGCCCTACGGCCACGGCGAGAAGAGTGTCTACCTCATCGAGCATTTTATGCGGCTGAAAACCGCCGAGGCTATTGCCATCCGCTGGCACATGGGCGGCTTTGACGATGCCGCGCGCGGCGGCTGCTTTGCTGTCAGCGAAGCCTACAACACCTACCCGCTGGCGGTCAAGCTGCACATTGCGGACCTGACCGCCACCTACCTGATGGAGCAGGGCACCAGCGAAGTAGAAAACGGTCACCCGAAAAACAAATAAAACCAGGGCACAGACGATGCAGTCTGTGCCCTGGTTTTTTTGCGGCGTCCCCGACGCCCCGCAGGGGGGTTACAAATTTTCCTGCATCCACCCGACCAGCGCGGCTTGAGACTGCGCCGCCGCGCTGCCGGTGATGGCAAGACCCGGGGCAATTACCGCTGTGGGGCAGAGCTTGCGCAGGTCTTTCTCGCTGCGGCCCATGCCGCTGCCCTCGTTGGTGCAGTAGGGCAGCAGCTTTTTGCCGGTAAAGTCGAACGCCTCCAAAAAGGTCGCCACCGCCATGGGGATGGTGCCGCAGTAGTTGGGGTAGCCCAGCACAATGGCGTCGTAGGCCGCAATGCTCTCGGGCAGGGCGGTCAGCGCCGGGCGCTTGTGCAGCATCATGTCTGCGGTGACCTGGCTGACGCATTTGCGGTAGTTGTCCGCGTAAGGCGCTGCCATTTCAATTTTGAACAGGTCGGCGTCGGGGAAAGCCTGCTTGATAAGGTCGGCGCAGATCTCGGTATTGCCGACGGCCACGCTTTTGATTGCGCCGCCAAAGTAGTTTTCGCCCGCGCGGGAGAAATAAGCAACCAGAATTTTAGACATAAAACAGCACCTCCGTTGGATTCTATACGGCAGTATACCATGAAAGGCAACTTTAAGTGCAAGGGGTAAATGCAAAATTTTACGCCCCGGCAGACAAAACGCCGCGCAGGCCCGAAAAAGCCTGCGCGGCGCTGTTTTTATACGGTATCAGGAACGGTTTTTCTTGTGGGCGGCCAGGCCGAGCGTTACGGCGCGGGTGACAAGGTAAAGTGGTAACCGTAGAAACATGAATTTGTTTGAACGCCTGGTTTCGCTGCTGGTTGCCATTTCTACCTGAGTAAAAGGGATAACCGGAATATAAATTACTCCTCTGCCAACTCCACCACCAATTTGGCTTCGGTGGCGGCGATGGCAA
>OBLF01000296.1_pt1 | contig 59346 bp, 50 predicted proteins | sample 1519231 | NCBI WGS metagenome assembly OBLF01 (sample SAMEA2602895, study PRJEB22501) | metagenome
CCTGGCCCACCTTGACTATGATGCCCCTCCATGCCCTGCCTGCAAGGGACAGATGGCCAAATACGACTTCCAGAAACCTTCTAAAATCCCTTATCTGGAAACAGCGGGATACAAAACCCTTATCCGACTCAAAAAGCGTCGCTTTCGCTGTAAGAACTGTGGAAAAATGGCTGTCGCCGAACCCTCCCTCGTCTAGAAAAATCACCAGATTGCCTCTGCAGTCAAACAGAAAATCGCTCAATTATTAGTTGAGAAGCAAGCCATGACTGATATTGCCCACAGGCTATCGATCTCGACTTCAACCGTCATTCGCAAGCTCAAGGAATTCAAATTTGAAACCAACTGGCAGAAACTGCCAGAAATCATGAGCTGGGATGAGTATAGCTTCAAGAAAGGGAAGATGAGCTTTATCGCTCAGGATTTTAATACCAATGAGGTCCTAACCATCCTGGACGGCAGAACCCAAGCGGTCATTTGAAACCATTTTCTACGCTATCCTAGACAGGTTCGTATGAGGGTCAAAGTGATGACCATGGACATGTTCAGTCCTTACTATCAGCTGGCCAAGCAGCTTTTCCCGCATGCCCAAATTGTTCTCGATCGTTTCCACATTATCCAGCACCTCAGCCGAGCTATGAACCGTGTCCGCATCCAAATCATGAACCCATTCGACCGAAAATCTCAGGAATACCGAGCCCTCAAACGCTATTGGAAACTCCTCCAGCAGGACAGCCGCAAGCTCAGCCATAAGCGTTTTTACAGGCCAGCTTTTCGGGCGCATTTAACCAATCAGGAGATTCTCCATCAGCTGCTCAGCTATTCGGACCAACTTCGACAGCACTATGAGCTTTATCAGCTTCTGCTCTTTCACTTTCAGGAAAAGCAAACTAATCATTTCTTTGACCTAATTGAGGAGAATCTTTCAGCTGTTCACCCAATTTTTCAAACCGTCTGTCGGACTTTCCTGAAGGACAGAGACAAGATTCTCAATGCCTTGGAACTGCCCTACTCCAACGCCAAGCTGGAAGCAACTAACAATCTCATCAAGGTCATCAAGCGAAACGCTTTTGGATTCAGGAACTTTGACAACTTTAAGAAACGCATTCTCATCGCTTTGAACATCAAAAGAGAGAGAACGAATCTCGTCCTCTCTAAAGCTTAGCTGACATCAACCCACTACAGTTGACAAAGAGCTACTTTTTTCTATCATTCTCCAAAAACATTTTGAATATCCTCATCCGTTATTCCAATCATAGGGTTGATTTTCAAGAAATTTTCCTCAGTCAAGATATATTTTTCCACAGTTGTTTCCAAATTATTCACAGAAGTGTGTATAACTTTTTCATCAGTTAGGAGGTCTGAAAAGCGTTGGATTAGATAGGTATTGCGAGCTGTGCCAGTGTTTTTGACAGCAAAGTCAAAGGCAGACTTTTCCCCAAGAAGAATCAATTTGCTCTTGGCACGGGTGATAGCAGTATAGATAAGATTGCGTTGCAGCATACGGTGGCTGCTGGATGTAATCGGTAAAATGACTACAGGAAATTCACTACCCTGAGATTTGTGGATACTCATAGCGTATGCCAGACGAATCTTATACCATTCGCTGCGTGGGTAAATGACTTCATTGCCATCAAAGTTGATAGTCAGCTCGTCCTGTTTAGAGTCCGTATATTTTGCTGGCAGCAAATCAGTGATATAACCCAAATCGCCGTTAAAGACATTGCTTTCCGCATCATTGACCAGATGAATCACCTTGTCGCCTTGTCGATATTGACAATCAGTTGCTTCAAAAATGATTTGTTCTGTTTCGACAGGATTGATTAGATTTTGCATGAGTTGATTGATGTGGTCAATCCCAGCCTGTCCGCGGTACATAGGCGCAAGCACCTGCACATCTTGAGCTGGAATGCCACTGCGGAGAGCTGCCTCCACGATGCGCTCGATCATCTGTGGAATATGCTCGTTGCGCGCTTCAAAATAAGAGCGGTCGGCTTTTTTCTCAGTGAAATCAGTTGGGAGGATGCCTTTTTGAATCTGACTGGCTAAGGTGACGATAGTGGAGTCTTTGCTTTGTCGATAAATTTTTTCTAATTTGGTCTGCGGAAGAAGAGGGATTTTCAGCAAATCTGCCAGCACTTGTCCGGGGCTGACAGAAGGCAGCTGGTCGGCATCTCCGACGATTAGGAGTTTGGTGTTTGATGAAATGTTGCTGAGGAGTTGATTGGCTAACCAAGTATCTACCATTGAAAATTCGTCCACAATAATAAAGTCTGCGTCCAAATAATCGTCTAAATGGCTGGTGTCGTCGTCTTCTGTCATGCCTAAATGCCGATGAATTGTAGCGCTTGGAAGCCCTGTTAATTCATTCATGCGTCTGGCAGCACGCCCAGTAGGAGCTGCTAGCAGGATAGGCAAATCCTGAGATTTGCGCAAATCCAACCCATGCAGCAGAGCATAAACAGCAATGATTCCATTGATGACGGTCGTTTTTCCTGTTCCGGGGCCACCCGTTAGGATAAAAATTTTGTGATTGATAGCGTCACAAATTGCTTGTTTTTGAGTCACATCATAGGAAATGGCAAACTCATTTTCGATTTGAGCAATAGCAGCTTCGATTTTTTTCGGTTCAAACTTGTTTTGCTTCCCTTTTTCTAAAATGCGCAAGAGATTGCTACGAATCCCTTCTTCGGCAAAAAAGAGACTGTTTTCAAAAATCTTTGTATCAATATTTTGAACTTTATCTTCTTCAATCAAATGTGCCAGCTCATCCGCAACAGAACTTGGGTCTAACTCAATCTGACGGGAACTTTCGAGGAGTTCAATCGTATGTTCCAGAAGTTCTTTTGCTTCAAGATAGGTGTCGCCTTTTTCCATAGATTGAGTGAGGAGCGTGTGAAGCAACCCAGCACGAAAACGCTCTGGAGCGGTACCTTCAATCCCTAAGCTTTGTGCCAGTTGGTCGGCAATTTTAAAACCAATTCCTTGAATGTCTTCTACCAATTGGTAAGGATAGTGTTCCACGATTTCTAAGGTTTCTTCCTTGTAGAAATCTTGCACTTGAAAAGCTAGTTTGTTGGGGATACCGTATTCAGATAGCTTAGCAAGGATTCTCTCGGTACCGTAATTTTGTCTTAGTTTCGTGAGAAAGGCTTCGCGATTTTTGGCAGAAAGACCTGCAATATCCTTTAATTTTTCTGGCTCTGCTAAAACTTTGTCAATCGTGTTATCGCCATAGAGATCCACGATTTTTTGCGCTGTTTTTACACCAATCCCTTTAAAATGATCGCTTGAAAAATATTTGACTAAGCCTTTGCTGGTTGGCTTTGCCCGCTCATAGCGTGTTATTTTGAGCTGTTCCCCATATTTAGGGTGTTGCACGAGGTTTCCCCAAAAAGTATAGTCTTCGCCCTCCATAATATCCGCCATGGTGCCCGTGACAATAATCTCAAAATCATCAAAATCTGCATCGGTGTCGTCAATATCTATCAGCAGAATCCGAAAGAAACTGCTGGGATTTTCAAAAATAATGCGTTCAATAGTGCCTGAAAAGTAAAATTCCATCATCTTCCTGTATCAATGTTAAAAGAATGGGAGTGGAACAGAACTAAAAATCGAAAATTTTTAGTTCGTAGTCCCACCCCCGCAAGGGTGCTTAAACAGTTATCAAGCTGTTTAAGGTTGCAGATGAAGAAAACGAAGTTTTCGTCAAAGGTGCTCTTCCAAGCTTGAAAAGCGAACAACTTTGATACTTGCTTCGCAAGTCTGATTTCCAACCTTCAACAATTCACTAGATTGTTGAAGCTGCGTTATTCGTTTATTCCTAAATCTGATAGAAGTTGGAACACTTTTTGCCCACCTCCAACGAATCAAAATAGACTTGTTTGGGATTAAAAAGTGCCAATTCTATTCAAAGGCCAGAAGCGGAATTTTGCTTCGCCCTGCAATTGACTGGCTTTAAAGGTTCCTACCTGACGGCTGTCTTTTGAAACAAGACGGTCGTCTCCTAAGAGCAGGTATTCGCCTTTTGGAACTTCAATAGTGAAACTAGTGTTGCCGTTTGCGTCCTGCGTAAAGGCTTGAGCTTTGTCTGCTAAAGATTGGAAGAAACTATTGTAGGAATAGGTTTTCTGCAATTTATCATCTTTAAACTTCGCGAGGTAATTTTTAAGATAAGATTCGTTGGTCTTTTTGCCATTTACATACAATTGGTCGTTTTCGTAGCGGATAGTGTCTCCAGGAAGACCGATCACCCGCTTGACAATTTGCTTGGTTTTTCCGTCTTCGTCTTTTTCACTGGCAACGACAATATCAAAGCGATTGACAGGCAGGTGTTTGACGACAAATAAATACTCTCCATTAGCTAAGGTTGGATCCATTGAATGCCCGTCTACCTTGACAGGAACCCAGAAAAAGGCGCGTGATAAGAAAAGAACGGCCATAAAAAGGATAAACAATCCCCATTCTTTCATAAATTTTGAAAAAGTAGTTGATTTTGCTTGCATAACTTACCTTTCTAGAAGTTTTTTTGCTTTTTCAGTATTTTTAAAATGTAGTTTCGCACTAGCTTCTAAACTCTTCATACCATAGGCTTGAAGAAGCTGACTTGCGACTTTATCGGACTTTGCTCCTGCTCCGCTAGGCAATTCATAGCCGAGCTCTTGACTTAAATTTTCAAGATTTTCTAAAAAGAGGTCGCGTGCAATCATGGAACTGACTGCTACGGCTAAGTATTTCCCTTCTGCTTTTTCCTCTAATGTAATAGGATTTGAAAAGCGATTGCTTTCCTGCTGGAGGTATTTCTGATAATTTTTGTCACTTGTGAAGGCATCAATAACAATTTTTTCTGGCTGCACTCCCGTTTGCAAGAGCAGATAAATGGCTTGATTGTGAAGAGCAACTTTGACAGACACCGCATTGTAGCCAGAATCAATAACTTGGTTGTATTTTTTCGGAGACAATAGCAGAGCTTGGTGTTGAATTTTTTCTTTCAACAGAGGAACGATTTGCCTGATTTTTTGGTCTGTCAGAGTTTTAGAATCGCCAACTCCTAGCTTTCGTAAAAAATAATGCTGCTCTGGTGTGACAAAAGAAGCCACAACAGCGAGTCCGCCAAAATAAGAGCCATTTCCCACCTCATCTGTTCCAATCAGAGGACAATTCTGCCAATGAGGTGTCGTTTTTTCTTTGGACGCTTGATAGCCAAAAAATTGTGCTGCCTGCTCTGCGTTTTCTCCTTGGAAGAGGACTTTTCCTGAAGTGTAGATGGAGGCAGTTGCCTTATCAAGCTTAAAAAGGTAACGAATATAAGGATTTTTACTAGAAACAAGCTGTGCCTGGTATTGGGCAACAAAATCTTGAATTTGTTTCTCACTGGGTTGTAAGGTAATACTTTCCATATTGTTATTGTACCATAAAAGTGATAAATTTCTTTAAAAACTGACAAAATCGCTTCCTTTTGGTATAATATTTTGAGGTGATTTTATGGCAAACTTAAATCGATACAAATTTACTTTCGGAAAGAAGAGTGTAACCTTAACAACAGAACACGATAATTTATTCATGGAAGAAGTTGAAAAGGTTGCGACAGAAAAATATCACGCAATTAAAGAGAAGATGCCTGCGGCAGATGATGAAACATTAGCTATTTTGCTGGCGGTTAATAGTTTAGCGACGCAATTGTCACGTGAGATTGAGTTCGATGACAAGGAGCAAGAGCTGGAAGAACTTCGTAAAAAAGTGCTAGAAGCCAACAAGCAAAAGGTAAGTGAGCAAGAGGGCGCCCTATGATTTCATTAGTAATTTTGCTGATTTTAGCTTGGAGTTTTTACATTGGCTATTCGCGCGGAATTATTTTGCAAGCTTATTATACTGTTTCGGCGGTTGTTTCAGCTATTATTGCGGGGCAATTGTACCAATCTCTAGGTGAAAAAATTAATCTTTTAGTACCCTATGCGAGTGCACAGGAAGGAACATTTACCTATTTCTTTCCCAGCAGCCAATTGTTCCAGTTGGATAAGGTTTTTTATGCCGGTCTGGCTTATTTAGCAGTTTATACGATTGTTTATAGCATAGCCCGTTTTATTGGGATTTTTATTCACTTGGTGCCAAACAAGAAAGCCAATGAGCGTTGGTACAATGTTGCTAGCGGTGCTTTGGCTGTTTGCGTCACTTTGTTTGGGATTCAAATGTTGCTGACCGTTTTAGCAACGATTCCTTTACCACTTGTTCAAAATCATCTCAATGCCAGTGGTTTAGCTCGTTTTATCATCAGTCACACACCAATTACTTCAGGAATGTTGAAACAACTCTGGGTGACCAAAATCATCGGATAAATACAAAGACTCAGTTGGTGGTGCTAGCTGAGTTTCTTTTTCATCAGGGAAGATAAGAATATGAATAGAAAAATTTTAGAAACATTAGAATTTGGGAAAATCAAGGCGCTCTTTGAACCCTATCTTCTGACAGAACAAGGGTGCTTGGAATTGCAGCAGCTGTTCCCATCCAATAAACAGGAAAGGCTGGAGACAGCATTCTTAGAAATGACGGACATGCAGCAGATTTTTGTACAGCGTCCGCATTTTAGTCTGGCTGCGACCCAAGACATTACGGGCTTGACCAAGCGCTTGGAGCTGGAAGGCGACTTAAACATTGAAGAATTTCTCGCTCTGAAGCGGGTTCTGGCTGTCACGCAAGAATTGACTGATTTTTATGAGGATTTGGAAAATGTTGAGTTACAAAGATTGAACCGGCTTTTTGAAAATCTGGTTCCTTTTCCGAGCTTGCAAGGAGCGCTGCAAGCTATCAATGAAGGCGGATTTGTTGAAAGTTTTGCTAGTGATAATTTGGCTCACATTCGCCGGAAAATTCAAGAAAATGAAGTTCAGGTGAGAGATGTTTTGCAGGATATTCTCAAGAACAAGGGCGATATGTTAGTAGATCAAGTAGTAGCCAGTCGAAACGGTCGCAATGTTTTGCCGGTCAAAAATACATTCCGCAATCGTATCTCAGGCGTAGTGCACGATATTTCTGCCAGTGGAAACACGGTGTATATTGAGCCGCGGGCGGTGGTCAATCTCAATGAAGAAATCACCAATGCACGTGCAGACGAGCGCTATGAGATTTTGCGGATTCTGCAAGAGTTATCAGAACGCATTCGTCCGCATGCTGCTGAAATTGCCAATAATGCTTGGATTATCGGACATCTGGACTTTGTTCAAGCTAAGGTGCGCTTTATGCAGGAGAAAGGAGCGGTAGTGCCCGAGCTGTCTGACCGTCAGGATATTCGACTGCTCCATGTTGCTCATCCTCTGATAGAAAATGCAGTAGCCAATGACTTGTACTTTGCGGCGGATTTGACTGAGATTGTCATTACGGGTCCGAATACAGGCGGAAAGACTATTATGCTCAAAAACCTAGGGTTGGCTCAGCTTATGGCACAGTCTGGTCTGCCTATTTTTGCAGATGTAGGGAGTCGAGTGGGGATTTTTGACCAAATCTTTGCGGACATTGGAGATGAGCAGTCTATTGAGCAAAGTTTGTCGACTTTCTCCAGCCACATGACGAACATTGTCTCTATTTTAGAGCAGGCTGATGAGAATGCTTTGGTGCTTTTGGACGAGCTGGGAGCAGGAACTGACCCTCAGGAAGGAGCAGCTCTTGCTATGGCAATTCTTGAGGACTTGCGGCTACGACAAGTCAAGACAATGGCAACGACCCACTATCCAGAACTCAAAGTCTATGGGATTGAGACTGAGGGAGTGCAAAATGCCAGCATGGAATTTGATACAGAGAGCCTAAGACCGACTTATCGTTTTATGCAGGGAGTACCGGGGCGTTCCAATGCTTTTGAGATCGCAAGGCGTTTAGGTCTGTCTGATAGAGTGGTCAAGGATGCTCAAGAATTGACTGACACGGGCAGCGATGTCAATCGCGTTATTGAGCGCTTGGAAGAACAGACATTGGAAAGCCGCAAGCGGTTGGATAATATCCGAGAAGTGGAGCAAGAAAATCTCAAATTTAACCGCGCTCTTAAAAAGCTCTACAATGAGTTTAATCGGGAAAAAGAAGCCGAGCTGAATAAGGCAAGGCTAGAAGCGCAGGAAATCATTGATGTGGCGTTGACGGAGAGTGATACGATTCTCAAAAATCTACATGCTAAATCCAGTCTCAAACCGCACGAAATTATTGAAGCCAAAAGCCAGCTGAAAAAATTGGCTCCTGAAACGGTGGATTTGTCACAGAATAAAGTATTGAAACAAGCTAAAAAAGCGCGAAAACCAAAAGTGGGAGACGATATTCTGGTGATTAGCTATGGCCAGAGAGGCACGCTTGTCAATCAGCTCAAAGACGGTCGCTGGGAAGCACAAGTTGGTCTCATCAAGATGACCTTAGAGGAAGCAGAATTTAACCTGCTCAAAGCTGAAAAAGAACAGCCTAAGAAAAAGCAGGTCAATGTGGTGAAACGAACAACAAGTGGACCAAGAGCTAGACTGGATTTGCGAGGCAAGCGCTACGAAGAAGCTATGCAAGAGTTGGACGCTTTTATTGACCAAGCCTTGCTCAACAATATGGTGCAGGTGGACATTATTCACGGGATTGGGACTGGCGTCATTCGCGAAGGCGTCACCAAATATCTCCGCCGCAATAAGCATGTCAAGAGTTTTGGCTATGCACCGCAAAATGCTGGTGGTAGCGGAGCGACGATTGTGGTGTTTAAGTAATGCAGAGTTGGTGAACAAAACTGTTCATGGTAAAGAAGAAAGATTGAAAAGAGGAAACATTTATGAGACAAAAAGGAATACAAGATTCTTGTACAACGATTCTGGTTGGGAAAAAAGCGAGTTATGATGGTTCAACTATGATTGCACGTACAGAGGATTCGCAAAATGGTGTGTTTACGCCCAAGAAATTTATTGTTGTTAACCCAGAAGATCAGCCGCGGCATTATAAATCAGTGCTGTCAAGTTTTGAGATAGATTTGCCGGACAATCCAGTTCGCTACACCAGTGTACCGGACGCTCTTGCAAAAGACGGGATTTGGGGTGAAGCTGGTATCAATGTCTACAATGTAGCCATGAGCGAGACCGAGACGATTACCACCAATAGCCGAGTGCTGGGAGCAGATCCTTTGGTGGCGACTGGTATCGGAGAAGAAGATATGCTGACCTTGGTGCTGCCTTATATCAAAACGGCGCGTGAGGGCGTGTTGCGCTTAGGGAAGATTCTTGAAGAATACGGCACTTATGAGTCAAACGGGATTGCCTTTTCTGACGTGGATGAAATTTGGTGGTTGGAGACAATCGGCGGACATCATTGGATAGCTCGCCGTGTGCCAGATGACGCCTATGTGACCAATCCAAACCAGCTGGGAATGGATTATTTTGAGTTTAATAATCCAGAATATTTCCTCTGTGATTCTGATTTGAAAGACTTTATTCGTCGCAATCATTTGAATCTCAACTATGACGGGGAATCTTTCAATCCGCGCTATGCTTTTGGCAGTCAGCGTGACAAAGATCGTCATTACAATACACCGCGTGCTTGGGATATTCAGCGTTTTCTCAATCCAGAAATCGAGCAAGATCCGCGCTCCTTTTTCCTTTCTTGGTGTCAAAAACCCTACCGAAAAATCACGATTGAAGATGTCAAGTATGTCCTTAGCAGCCATTACCAAGACTCTCCTTATGACCCTTATGGCTTAGAAGGCACAACTCACAGCCAGCGGACCTTCCGCACGATTGGGATTAACCGCACAAGTCAAACATCTATCTTGCAGTTGAGACCCAATAAACCGCAGGAAACGACGGGCATTCAATGGTTGTCCTATGGCTCTATGCCTTACAATACAGCCGTGCCTTTCTTTACTCAAATTTCTACGACGCCGACTTATTTTGCGAATACAGGTGAGAAAGTCTCTACGGATTCGTTTTATTGGACAAATCGCTTAATCGCTGCTTTGGCTGACGCGCATTTTTCTAGTCATCTGGGAGATTTGGATGATTATCAGGAAACGACTATGGCTTTGGGACATGAAATGCTGGGGCGCGTGGATTGTGCCTTGGAAAAGGGAGAAATAGTTGACTTTGAAGCAGAAAATCAAGCCCTAAGCGATAAGATTCAAGAAGCAACGGACCAACTTCTGAATAAAATCTTGCTAGACGCCGGCAATCTGATGACCAATCATTTTTCTTTGAGCGACTAACCTATGGAATGAGAGGAGTGAGCTTTTCACTCCGTAGTAAATTCTGATATTACAGAAGATTTGTCTCAGGTAATTTCCAACGGATAGAAGTTTATTTTCGGAATGATTGAACGCTAATCTGCGGAGGAGCTTTTCGCTCCGTAGCAAATATTTTGCAAATGCTTCCTTTTAGTGTAGAATGATGTCAAGAAATGAAATAGAGCGATGACATCGGTCATCGTCAGAGGAGAATAATATGGTAGCAGCAGTTACAGATGCAAACTTTGCAGAAAAAACAAAAGACGGACTTGTCCTCATTGACTTTTGGGCAGCATGGTGTGGTCCTTGCCGCATGCAGGCACCGATTTTGGAAAAATTAGCCGAAGAAGTACATGAAGACGAATTGAAGATTTTCAAAATGGACGTGGACGCCAACCCAAATACACCAAGTGAATTTGGAATCATGTCAATCCCGACACTCATCTTCAAAAAAGATGGGCAAGTGGTGAAGCAAGTTGTCGGTGTTCATACCAAAGAACAATTAAAAGCTATTGTAGCTGAATTAAGCTAAAAAAGAAAAGGCTTGAACGAAAGTTTCAAGTCTTTTCTCTTTTTAAGATTAGAAGAGTATTTTTGACGTAAATTCGCTTTCGTCATCCACACCCTTTTGCCAATAGAAAAATGCACAAATCGATGCTATAATGAAAATGAAGAAAGATTGTTTCAATCAGAAGGGGCGGTCAAATTATGGGAACATTTGGAATAGTAGCTGTATTCGTCATTGTTGTACCCTTATTCATTTGTATCTACCTTCTTTTCAGAGTTATCTTCAAAAAATAAAGTTAGAAGTTAAGTAGGAAATAATTACAAACAAGACAATTTCATTTCGTCCGCGCAGCTGACAAGGCAAACTGATTGTCGTTCACTCCGTCCGCCCGGCGGACGAGATAAACTTCTTTTGATTCATGCTGTCCGCCGGGCAGACGGAGTGAACCAAAAGTAAGGGAGACTTTCCGCCGGGCGGACGAAGCAAACGAAAAGTAGTTGAGGTCATCCGCCGCGCTGACGGAAAAAGGAGAAGTCATTGAAACGGTCGCTTTAAGTGATAAGTAAAAAAGGAAAGAAGAAATTTATGAAGCAAGAAAAGCTCATTGGACTTAAACTTAGTAATCTTCCTTTCCGTGCTCAATAACAGCCGCAAGCACTATGCGGATATCCTTGCCCGTTGTAAGGGCAAGGAGTCTAAAGCAGAATTGGGTTAATTAAAAAATGAGGCTGGGACATTTCCAATCTCATTGTATTACGTTTTTTTCCTTTTTCTCCAAGTACTTTTTTCTGCAACTGCGGTAAAGAGGGCATCCGTTGAGGAATTGAGCGCCGTTTCACAGGAATCTTGGATAACTCCAATGATGAATCCTACCCCAACGACTTGCATGGCAACATCATTTGAAATCCCGAAGAGACTACAAGCAACAGGAATGAGCAAAAGAGAGCCACCTGCCACCCCGGAAGCGCCACAAGCAGAGATAGCGGCGACAATGCTGAGGATTAATGCTGTCGCAAAGTCAATCGAAATGCCTAATGTATTGACTGCAGCAAGGGTGAGCACATTGATGGTAATAGCTGCTCCAGCCATGTTAATAGTGGCACCAAGTGGGATAGAAACGGAATAGGTATCTTTGTTGAGTCCTAGTTCTTCACAAAGTTTCATGTTGACAGGAATATTAGCAGCTGAACTACGTGTGAAGAAAGCTGTCACACCACTGACTTTTAAACACCGCCAAACAAGTGGGTAGGGATTTTTTCTCATCAGAACAAAAGCAATGAAAGGGTTGACGACCAGAGCTACAAAAAGCATGATAGCGATTAAAACTGCTAACAAGCTGCCATAGTTAGCCAACACTGCCAACCCTTTGTCAGAAATCGTTTTAAAGACTAAACCAAGAATTCCAAAAGGAGCCAAATTGATAATCCATTCAACGACCTTAGAGGTTACACTTGCCATAGTTTGCAAAAGCTCTTTACTGCTTTTGCTGGCTTCACGCATGGCAAGTCCAAATACCACAGCCCAAGATAATATTCCAATATAGTTTGCGGTGATGAGAGCATTGACTGGATTGTCCACTACTTTGAGCAACAAATTACTGAGGACTTGCCCAATCCCATCTGGTGGTGTAATCTTGGTCTTTGACGCTGTGAGTGTGATGTGTAAAGGAAAAAGGTAGTTAGCTAGCACTGCGACTAAAGCTGCTGAGAATGTTCCCAAAAGATACAAGATAATGATAGTTTTCATGTTGGTTTCTTGCCCTTTTCGATGTTGTGATAGAGCATTGGTCACCAAAGCAAAAACCAACAGTGGAGCAATGCCTTTTAAGCCACCAACAAATATATCTCCTAATAACCCAATTGCTGATAGCTTAGGAAAGGTCAAGCCAAGGACAGCTCCTAATGCAATCCCGATAGCAATACGCTTAATCAAACTAGATTTTTTCCAAGCCAAAACTATTCTTTTCATATCATATAATCCCTTCATGATCATAATGTCTCCCATTATAGTATAAATATTCTGAAAAATCAATCTGTTTTAGATAGAATACACTGGGGGGAGTTCGTATTCCCCTGATTCAATTAGGCTTAGATATGGTATAATAGAAATAAGCAGGAGGTGACCTATGTTATTTGCGAACAAGAATGTATTCTCTCGCTACTTTGAAAAATTCAACTGGTCTAATTTGTTAGATGACGTCTTTAGCAAGCTCGTCTCACTCGTGCTATTGCTAGCTCTCTTTTACCTCGCTAAAAAGCTGGTACATGTACTCGTAAGAAAGATTATCTCACCCTCTTTGAAACTCTCCAGTCAAGACGAAGGGAGGCAAAAGACCCTCACTCGTTTGATTGAAAATTTGCTGAATTACACTCTTTACTTTTTTTTGATTTATTGGATATTGGCGATTTTAGGCTTGCCGGTGTCAAGTTTACTGGCAGGAGCTGGGATTGCTGGGGGGGCAATCGGGATGGGAGCGCAAGGCTTCTTGTCTGATTTAGTCAATGGTTTCTTTATTTTGTTGGAGCGGCAGTTGGATGTCGGAGACAGCGTTCGTCTGACTAATGGCTCGATTAAAATCGCAGGAACAGTCGTGAGTGTCGGAATTCGGACGACACAAGTGCGCGATGCAGATGGCACTTTGCATTACGTTCCTAATCGCAACATTACCGTCGTCAGCAATCTCTCACGCGGCAATATGCGAGCGCTCATTGATATTCCATTATACGCTCAGACGGATTTGGAGAAGGTCACTCGGATTATCCAGCAGGTCAATCAAGAATATGCGGGCGATCAAGTAGAAATTTTGCAGGAACCAGTGATTCTAGGTCCTCAACTCGCAGACAATGGTCAATTTTATTTTCGTATTAGTATCACCGTCCAAAGCGGTAGCCAAAGCACCGTTTATCATCAATTTTACAGACTGTATCATGACGCTCTATTAAAGGGAGGAATTGATTTGCCAACGATTTATGCACCAGCGTAAGCAGAAAGGAGATTATTATGGAAGAACAAGTACCGCATGAAATAACGACCCCTGACGGTCACGTCTATCGCTTGAAACAGCCTTTGTATAAACAGCCTTTGTTTTGGACGACAATCATTAGCTGTGTCATGCTCTTTTGCATCACCCTCATGGTGGCTGGTTTAAGTATTGTCAACCTTGCTTTTCTAGGACATGGCACTCGAACTGAAATGTATCAAGATAATTACAAACATCATCGCCTGGGAGATAGCGTTCGTTTTGAAAATGGTCTGAAAGTTACTGTCCAGTACATTCACGTGGATTCTAAAGAGCGAATGGAAGGTCAAGCAACAGGTGCGATGATTACGGCTAAGGTTATTATCGAAAATACCTCTAGTGAAAAGCTCCCACTCAATGTTTATGACTTTGATTTACAAGACGAAATGGGCGAATCCTATGTAATGGATGATGCCATTTTTGAGACCAACAAAATCAAAGAGGAACTCGTAGCGGGTGAAAAGGTAGAATGGAAGCTGATGTATGACGGTGAGGACGGCGCGCAGCAGCCTTACACTCTCACTTATGACAATGTCAAGTGGGGAGAAACCAAAAGCGTGAAGTTTTAGAAATTTTCAGCAGAAGAACAGTAAAAGGCTGTGGACAAATTCGTCCACAGCCTTTTATCATGTATATTCGTTTAAACAATTCCTTGGGCAATCATAGCGTTGGCGATATTTTCAAAAGCAGCAATGTTTGCTCCTGCTAGATAATCTTTGCCAAGATTGTAGTTTTCAGCAGTTGTCTTAGCAGTGTTGAAGATGTTGGTCATGATGTCTTTCAGACGAGTGTCTACTTCTTCACGCGTCCATGAGAGACGGAGACTATTTTGGCTCATTTCAAGAGCAGATACAGCCACCCCACCGGCATTGGCAGCCTTGGCAGGACCATAAAGGAGACCATTTTCTTTGTAAACGGCAATGGCATCAAGATTACTTGGCATGTTAGCACCTTCTGATACACAGAATACGCCTTGCGCTACCAAGCGTTTTGCTGCTTCACCATCGATTTCATTTTGAGTGGCACATGGCAGGGCAATGTCAAATGCACCTTCGTAAGTCCAGACAGAGCCTTCGTGATAAGTGGCACTGGCTCTTTCAGCAGCGTATTCTGTCAGACGAGCACGACGTTTTTCTTTCACATCTACCAGAAGGTCAAAATCAATTCCGTCCTTGTCAATGATATAACCATTTGAATCAGAAACAGAAATGACTTTAGCGCCGAGGGCAGTTGCTTTTTGCACAGCATATTGAGCTACATTTCCAGCACCGGATACGACAACGGTCTTTCCGTCAAAACTTTCACCGTTTGCTTTAAGCATTTCTTGCGTATAGTAAACAAGGCCGTAACCAGTTGCTTCTGGGCGAATCAGAGAACCTCCAAATCCAAGTGGTTTACCAGTCAAGACACCAGCATCAAATTGGCGTAGGCGTTTGTACTGACCGTAAAGATAGCCAATCTCGCGTCCGCCAACCCCAATGTCACCAGCGGGAACGTCAAGAGAAGGACCGATGTATTTTTGCAATTCTGTCATGAAGCTTTGGCAGAAACGCATCACTTCAGCATCTGTCTTGCCTTTCGGATCAAAGTCAGATCCACCTTTACCACCGCCGATTGGCAGTCCAGTCAAAACATTTTTAAAGATTTGTTCAAATCCAAGAAATTTCAAAATCCCTTGATTAACCGTTGGGTGGAAACGAAGACCGCCCTTATATGGGCCAACTGCGGAATTAAATTGTACGCGGTAACCGCGATTGACTTGAACCTTGCCGTCGCGATCAACCCAAGGAACACGGAAACTAATCACACGTTCTGGCTCGGTAATGCGCGCCAAAATGTTTTCTTCAATGTATTCAGGATGTTTTTCAAAAACTGGTTCAAGCGTGTTTAAAAATTCTTCTACAGCTTGCAGAAATTCTGCTTCGTGAGCATTGCGAGCTTTCACAGCTTCAAAAGTGCTTTGGATATATTCTTTAGCAGTTGTCATAGATTTCTCCTTAAATAAGATACGAGGACGAGTAAAAGTCGTACAAAAATAGGAGGCTAACGCCGTGTTTGATAAACACAAGGAAACCTATCTTTTTTGCTAGACTTTCCATCCTAGTTCAGTTGCAATAAGATACTAAGACCGTAAAAAATAAAAGAAAAATAGGAAATATAACGAAGAAGCGATGCTTCAAGGAATATTTATCTTTTTTCTGAAATTTTTAGGTTGAGTTCAATTACGCTGAACATGCCAGACTTTCGTCCTAGTTCTGTGTGTGTTATCTTTTGTTACATGTGCCATTATAACAGAAAACAAAAGAGCTGTAAAGAAAAAAGTTGAATTTTCTGAAAATTCCGACTTAATATTCAAGACAAACTCTCGCTCAGCAAAGATTCAGTTGTTTATCCCGAACGTTTCTTCTTTCTATTCCGTTAAAAGAGTCAGATTTCTGCTTTTAGTGGTACAATAGAAAAAATGAAAGGAGCATTTCATGCTATCAACTCAAACACAAATTGCTGGTTTTTCTTTTGACAACTGCCTGATGAATGCGGCTGGCGTTGCCTGCATGACGATTGAAGAACTAGAAGAAGTTAAAAACTCAGCTGCGGGAACTTTTGTGACTAAGACAGCAACCTTGCAAGAGCGAGCAGGAAATCCTGAACCTCGTTACCAAGATGTACCACTAGGTTCAATCAATTCAATGGGACTACCCAATCATGGATTGGATTATTATTTGGAGTATTTGTTAGACCTACAAAAAACAGAGTCCAATCGAACCTTCTTTTTGTCGCTGGTAGGTCTGTCGCTAGAAGAAACCCACACCCTTTTGAAAAAGGTGCAGGATAGTAACTTTAAAGGCTTGACTGAGCTCAATCTATCTTGTCCAAATGTTCCTGGAAAGCCACAAATCGCTTATGATTTTGAGGCGACAGAGAAGATTTTGAGTGAAGTATTTGCCTATTTCACTAAACCGCTGGGCATTAAATTACCACCATATTTTGATATGGCACATTTTGATCAAGCGGCAGCAATTTTTAACAAATTTCCTCTTTCTTTTGTCAACTGTGTTAACTCAATCGGAAATGGTCTTTATATTGACGATGAAACAGTTGTTATTCGTCCGAAAAATGGCTTTGGCGGAATTGGTGGTGAATACATCAAACCGACTGCCCTTGCTAATGTTCATGCTTTTTATCAACGGCTCAATCCTACAATCCAAATCATCGGTACAGGTGGTGTGTTGACGGGTCGAGATGCTTTTGAGCATATTCTCTGTGGAGCTAGTATGGTGCAAGTCGGAACAACGCTGCACAAAGAAGGTGTAGGAGCTTTTGAGCGTATTACTGAGGAGCTGAAAGCAATCATGTTAGAAAAAGGCTATGAAAGCATAGAAGATTTTCGTGGGAAGTTGAACTATCTGGATTAAACCAGAGTGGTATTTAACAGTTCATTGCCATATCATTCTCAAGAAAGTTCTAATCAAATTCTTATAACATTTTAGGAATTTGTGAGAAAATAAGAACAAAGAAATGAGGTGTTTTTATGGCTGAAATTTATCTAGCAGGTGGCTGCTTTTGGGGCTTGGAAGAATATTTTTCTCGTATCAAAGGGGTGACTGATACAACTGTCGGTTATGCCAATGGACAAGTAGAATCGACAAATTATCAGTTGATTCACCAAACTGATCATGCTGAAACAGTTCAGGTGACCTATGATGACAATCTTGTTACGTTGCGAGAAATTCTACTCTATTATTTTCGGGTGATTGATCCGTTGTCTGTCAATAAGCAAGGAAATGATGTCGGACGTCAGTACCGCACAGGGATTTATTACATAAACGATATGGATGTGTCAGTTATTAGTGAAGTCGTAAAAGAGCAAGAACGGCAATTTGGCCAGAAGATTGCAGTGGAGGTAGAACCGCTGCGCCATTATGTATTGGCAGAGGATTATCATCAAGATTACCTCAAGAAAAATCCTGGTGGTTATTGCCATATCAATGTCAATGATGCCTACCAGCCTCTAGTAGATCCAGGACAATATGAGAAACCGAACGAAGCAGCTTTAAAGGCAGATTTGTCTGAAGAATCCTACCAAGTTACTCAACATGCCGCAACCGAACGACCATTTCATAACGAATATTTTGCAATGTTTGAAGAAGGCATCTATGTAGATGTGACAACGGGAGAACCGCTTTTCTTTGCCAGTGATAAGTTTGATGCTGGTTGTGGCTGGCCGAGTTTTACAAGACCGATTGCCAAAGATGTGATCAAGTATTATCAAGATAAAAGTCACGGCATGGAGCGGATTGAGGTGCGGTCGCGTTCAGGAAATGCGCATTTAGGCCACGTTTTCACAGATGGTCCACAGGATCAAGGTGGACTTCGCTACTGTATCAATTCCGCGGCATTGCGCTTTATTAAAAAAGAAGACATGGAAGCTGCAGGATATGGCTACTTGCTTTCATATATGAAGTAAGATCAGTAGAGTAAACAGGGCCTGAGCTAGACGGCTCTGCTTATTTCGCAACTACTCATAAATGTGTGGATAGAGCGACTAGCAGTTTCAAAACTAATTACAGACTAAACAAATGTTGTAGTGATTGATTGCTCAAAGTATTGTAGATAGGATTTGCGGAGTAAATTTTAATGTTTTTCCCATTTTTTAAAGCTTGCTATTTGGTATAGATTTTGCTACAATAACTAAAAAATTCAATGAAAACATATAATCTCCATAATAGGGTTGGAGAGTTTCTACCGTCTTACCGTAAATAAGCGTGGCTTTGTCCTTAGTTATGTTGTCAAATACAAATAGAGCATAAGGTGAATGTGAAATGAGTATCCATACGGCTTTTGTTTTTGCGATTGCTGCTAACGATGCACAGTAATTGAACATCATCTTATGGCTCTTGTTTAAAGGAGAAGCGATGAAAGCATTTAAACAGGTGAATTTGGTGACATGTGATGCAGATTTTCATGTCTATCGAAATGGGCTGCTAGTGGTAAACGAGGACAAGATTGTTTATTGTGGGAATGAGGATGCTACTTGGGAAGCGCGGGCAGATGAAACGGTAGATTGTGAAGGCGCGTGGCTTATGCCTGGTCTAGTCAATTGCCATACCCACTCTGCTATGACCACACTGCGTGGCATTCGAGACGACAGCAATCTCCACGAATGGCTAGAAGATTATATCTGGCCGGCAGAAAGCGAGTTTATACCAGAGGTCACAACAAGAGCTGTCAAGCTGGCACTTACAGAAATGCTTCAGACTGGGACGACGACTTTTAATGATATGTACAATCCCAATGGTGTTGAAATTGGGCAGATTCATGAAGTGGTGGCACGCTCTAAAATGCGTTGTTATTTTTCACCGACTTTATTTAGCTCCGATATGGAGACGACGGAAGAAACCTTGGCGCGTACTCGGACTATTATTGAGGAAATTTTGTCCTACAACGATGACCGCTTTAAAGTAATGGTAGCACCACATGCACCATATAGTTGCAGTAAGGAGTTGCTAAAGGGAAGTTTGGAGCTGGCGCGTAAATTACAGCTGAAATTGCATATCCACGTGGCAGAAACACAAGCGGAAAATGGCATGATTTTAGAGCGTTATGGAAAACGTCCACTTGCTTTCTTGAAAGAATTAGGCTATCTGGAGTATGAGGGGATTTTTGCCCACGGTGTGGAATTAAATGAGCGAGAAATTGCAGAACTAACAGCCTCTAAGATTCATATCGCCCACAATCCCATCAGCAATCTCAAATTAGCATCTGGCATCGCTCCCGTAACAGACTTGATTCAAGCTGGCGTGACAGTCGGACTTGCAACGGACTCGGTCGCTTCCAATAATAATTTGGATATGTTTGAAGAAAGTCGTACTGCTGCTCTTTTACAAAAAATGCGCACAGGTGACGCCACTCAATTTACCATTGAGCAGGCTTTGAAAACAATGACAATTGAAGGTGCCAAAGCACTCGGCATGGATGATCAAATCGGCAGCCTAGAAGTTGGCAAACAAGCAGATTTTTTAATCATTCAGCCAAAAGGAAAAGTGCACTTGTACCCAGAGGAAAATATGCTCTCCCACCTCATCTATGCTGTCAAGGGAAATGATGTTAAAGATGTCTATATAGCAGGTGAGCAAGTTGTAAAAGATGGACAAGTCCTGACGATGGATGTAGTTATGTAAAAATGAAAGTTCTAAAGGAATCTTTGAAGAACCTCTTTGACACAATAGAGGTTCTTTCTTTATAAATATTTCAGACAAGTTAGTAAGTCCATCTTGTATTGTATAGTAAAAATTAGAGGTTCGTGACAATTGTTCTGACCTCTAATTTTTGTAATAAGTATAACAAGTTTATGAGCCATAATGAAGCTAAATGGATAAAAACTCCTTTTGCAAACAAAGCGCAACGCCAGCGATTGCGCCAGTAAAATCACTATAAGGCTCGATAATGAGTTCAGGCAAGTCTTTGAAGAGTAGTTTTGGTTGTTGTGAGATTTCTTGATAGAAAGCTGCAATGACTTTGTCATCAGTCAAGAGGGGACTGTGCAGATAAATTTTCTTTGCATCAATCATCATGCTAAGGTTTAGCAGGGATTGTGCTAAATACTTAAATGCCAAATGAAGGAGATTGAGAATAGCTTGGTCTCCTAAGTTATATGCTGTGAGGATAGTTTGAATCGTGATCTCTTCTTTATCTGTGACAAGTGATTTTAAATGTGTCAACTCGGCAGTTTCAAAGATGATTTTTGCTTTTTTTATCAGCCAACTTTCACTAGCATAAGTCTGCAAACAGCCTCTGCGTCCGCAACCACAGACTTCTCCGTCAGGACAAACGACGGTATGACCAATTTCGCCGATGACAATATTGCTTTTGCCGTAGATTTTGCCATTGTACATATAAGAACAGTGCATACCCCGTGCAAAATGAAAATAGATAAAATTCTCATCCAGTTGGTAAGCAGAAAAAAGTCGCTTTGCTAGTGCCATGCAATTGACATTATTAGAAAAGTAAATTGGAAAAGAAAACTCGTTTTTAATCTTTGCTAGATCAAATTGTTTCCATGTTTGATTGTTTGTTGTAATCAAGTCATTGTGCAAATAGCGTCCAGGGATAGCTACTCCCACGGCTTGAATTGTATAGGAATTGTTCCGAAAAATGAATTGTTCAAGTAAATGACAAAACAAATCAGCGCCTTCTGCTAGAATTTTTTCCGAGGTGACGGTTGCTTTATCTTTATCAATCACATTTCCTGTATTATCACTCAACACAAAAGAAAAGTATTTTTCAGACAGTTCACAGCCGATGAAATAAGAGTGCTGTTTTTTAATACCCAAGAGGATTTTCTTGCGTCCGACTTTTGCGTGTTCTTCATCTTCCCCCAGCTCATACAGCAGTTTTTCTTGGATCAAACTTCCTGTAATCGCACTAACTGTGGCAGGAGTAATGCCAGTCTCTTTTGAAATATCAATGCGAGAAATTGGCCCCTTGGCGTAAATTTTATCTAAAATAATCGCTCGTAACTCAGCTTGTTTTTTTGTTTGATTCATTATCTACCATCCTTCCCTGCATCTATTATATATTGATTATAAAAAATTATCAAATATAAGTGAAAGCGCTTGACTTTTACAGAAAATCGTTTTAAAATATAATTAAAAAGCGAGATAAAGTTGGTTTTGTCTGCTATTTAATAATATATTATAACCAAAGGAGATTGTAAAGATGGACAAATTTTTACAAAAGAAGTTAATGCCCATTGCCATTAAGCTGGGAAATAATAAAGGCTTAGTGGCAATTCGGGATGGAATTACGCTTGCAGTACCATTATTGTTGATTGGTTCTTTGTTTATGGTTATTGCTAGTTTTCCTGTTCCAGGATGGGAAGCGTATTTGACAAAAATTGGGGTTTCTGCCTATCTATGGAAAGGCGTGGATAGTAGTTTTGGTCTGATTGGTTTGGTAGCCAGTTTTGGGATTGCCTACTATATGAGCCGCCAATACAAAGTGGATGGGATTCCTTCTGGGATTATCTCGCTTGCTGCCTTTATCACAGTGACACCATTCCTTGCTACTAAAACAGGAAACGGTGTTCCTACAGCATTTTTAGCTTCACAAGGCCTTTTTGTAGCAATTATTCTTGGTTTGGTAAATGGTTACATCTATCAATGGTTTATCAATCATAATGTCCAAATTAAGATGCCTGATGGTGTTCCGCCAGCAGTTTCAAAAAGTTTCAGTGCGATTATTCCAGGAGCAGTGATTATCACAGGTTGGTTGCTGGTTTATGCCCTCTTGGCTAGCCTAAAACTGCCAAACCTGCATGCTGTAGCGCAGACTGTCTTAGGAAAACCGCTAGGTCTACTAGGTAATAATTTATTTGGTTTGATGATTCTAGTTGCTTTAAATAGTTCATTTTGGTTTGTTGGACTTCATGGAGGCAATGTTGTCAATGCGGTTATGAAACCATTGTGGCTTTCGAATCTCGATGCCAATAAAGTTGCTTATCAAGCAGGGGAAAAACTACCGCATATCTTTACCAGTGTCTTTATGGATAACTTTGTCTTTATTGGTGGCGGAGGTGCTACCATTGGACTTGTATTGGCACTTGGTTATTTAGCGAAAAAGAAAAAATCAAGCAAACAAATCAAAGCACTGGCACCTATTACGGTAGTTCCAGGCTTGTTCAATATCAATGAGCCAACCATGTTTGGTGTGCCAATTGTATTAAATATCTTGCTTCTGTTTCCATTCATTTTGGCACCGATTGCGAATCTCATCGTTGCGTGGTCATCCATGGCAAGTGGTCTGGTACCGTTAACATATACTGACCCAGGTTGGACAACTCCTCCGATTATTAGTGGCTTGCTGGCAACGGGAAGTTTTAAAGCATCTATTTTACAAGCTGTTCTTATTGTAATGGATATTTTAATCTATATTCCATTTGTAATTGCTATTGAAAAACGCTTTAAAGCAGAAGAAAATCAGTAGGGAGATGAGAATATGAAACGATTAATTAGTGCAAATCCTTCGGAAATTTTGAATATGACAGCCCAAGAGCTCAAGCAAAGCATTCAAGCGAGTGAAGGGCGAGTTGTCTTATCTGAAAATGTGGTCATTCGTGAAACCTTTATCGGAGATATCACCAATGCTGAAATTGCAAGAGCTTTTGGTGCAGATATGATTTTGCTGAATTGCTTAGATGTTTTCCAACCAGAAATATTTGGCTTAGATTGTAAAAAAGAGCAAATTGTTCACGAATTGCATCGCTTGGTGGGAGCTCCGATTGGAGTGAATTTAGAACCTGTTGATTTGGAAGCTGATATGTTGGAAGAAGTACAAGTGATTGCTGCCGGTCGGCAAGCTAGTCAGGTTTCTTTTGAACAAATTGAAAAATTAGGCTTTGATTTTGTCTGCTTAACAGGTAATCCAGGAACAGGAGTTAGCAATAAAGAAATTATTGATGCAGTAAAATTAGCTAAGCAGCATTTTTCAGGTTTGATTATAGCTGGGAAAATGCACGGTGCAGGGGTATCCGAGCCGGTTGCAGATCTTCAGACAGCTGAACAATTATTAGAAGCTGGTGCAGATGTGATTTTGGTGCCAGCCGTTGGAACGGTTCCTGCTTTCAGCGATGAGGAAATGAGAGCTGTTGTAGATCTAGTACATAGTAAAAGAGGTTTAGTCTTAAGCGCTATTGGGACTAGTCAAGAGACATCAGACGTTGAGACGATTAAGCAGATTGCTCTTCGCAATAAAATCTGTGGTGTTGATATTCAACATATTGGAGATGCAGGCTATGGTGGTTTGGCAGTAGTGGATAATATTTATGCACTGAGCAATACTATTCGTGGCATTCGACATACTGTGTCACGTTTAGCAAGATCCGTTAATCGGTAGAGAGTAATTATTTGATAAAATAGAAGGAGTAAACATGGCTAAAACAACCATTATGTTAGCATGTGCTGCGGGCATGAGTACCAGCTTGCTTGTGACAAAAATGCAAGCTGCAGCAGATGAAAAAGGATTAGATGCAGAGATTTTTGCAGTCCCAGCTCAAGAAGTGGACGATATAATTTTGGAGAAAAAAGTAGATGTTTTGTTATTAGGACCGCAAGTGCGCTATCTTTTAGATCAATTTACAGAAAAGTTAGCTCAAAAGAATATCCCAGTTGGAGTTATCCCAATGGTGGATTATGGCATGATGAACGGTTCAAAGGTGCTAGCGTTAGCTGAGGAACTGATCGGAGGCTAGAAGGTTGATATGGAAAATTCAAATTTAGAAAGTATCATGTCCCTCATTATGTATGGCGGCGAGGCGAAGAGCAATGCTTTTGAAGCGATTCAAAAAGCTAAAAAAGGCCTTTTTGAAGAAGCACGTGAAAAGTTAAAAGCAGCAGATGAGGCATTAGTTTTAGCACACAAGTCACAGACAGAAATGCTGACACAGGAAGCTCAAGGTGAAAAGATTGAGCTTAGTCTTTTGATGGTGCATGCTCAGGATCATTTGATGACAAGTTTGACTTTCATTGACTTGGCAAAAGAAGTCGTTGATGTATACGAGCGGCTGACAAATGAGATGAAGTAAAAAAACGGTTTTACACATTCTTATAAATCAAAACTTTGGTTGGTGATAATCCAATCAAAGTTTTTTAATTGTCTTACTTCGTTATTGAATGGCAGCTCTATCTCTAGTTTGATAACGATTTTTTCAAATTTAAAAAAACTTTTAGAAACCGCTTGCATTTTTAGAAACTTGTGTTATACTTAATTCATGGATTGTTACTGGTCATGCAGGCAAAACCTAGACAAATACGAGATATGAAGTAGGGGAACTACTTTCTATTTGGTATGTGTTTAGGTTTTTTTGTTATCGTTGTTCTATATTTATATGTGCAACAACACAGCTGACCTAAAAAATAAAGGAGGTCCATTATGGCAAAAGATTATACTGACTTAGCTCAGGATATTGTTGCTCACGTTGGTGGCAAGGAAAATATCATCAAGTTAGTGCACTGTGTGACGCGTTTGCGTTTTTCTCTGAAAGATGAGAGCAAGGCAGACACGGAATACTTGAAAAATAGAGACGGTATTGTAACGGTTGTAAAAGCTGGTGGACAATACCAAGTGGTGATTGGGAACCATGTGCCAGATGTGTATGCGGCGGTCATTAAGGAAGCAGGCATTTCTAGTGAGGGAAGTATTGATGTGGATGAGGGAGATGTTCCGCAAGGAAATCTATTTGACCGATTTATCGCTTTGGTGTCAGGACTTTTCCAACCAATGCTGGGAGCTCTTTCTGCAGCTGGTATGATCAAAGGTGTAGTTGCCATTATGGCAGCTTGTGGTGTTAAGTCGACAGACGGTGCTTATGTCATCTTAAATGCCGCTGGTGACGGATTCTTCCAATTCTTACCATTGATTCTGGCTTTGACTGCTGCTAAGCGGTTTAAAATGGAAAAATTCACAGCGCTTGCGATTGGCTTTGCCTTGGTCTATCCAAATATCGCAGCTAGCTTTACAGCTGCTAAACCACTCTACACGCTATTTGCAGGAACTTTTATTGAGTCAAAAATCTACGCAACTTTCTTAGGTTTGCCGATTATCTTTCCTGCTTCTAGTTATCTATCAACTGTATTGCCAATCATTCTAGCAATTTGGGTCGGCTCAAAAATTGAAAAATTCTTTAAACGAATTATTCCAGATGTTGTCAAAGTCTTTGTTGTTCCATTCTTTGTTATCTTAATCACGGTACCGTTATCATTTCTTGTCATTGGACCAGTCATGACATGGGCTTCTGATATAGTCGGTGCTATTTTCACAGGTATTTATAGCTTCAGCCCAATTATTTATGGAATTATTCTGGGTGCTTTGTGGCAAGTGTTGGTTATGTTCGGTCTCCACTGGGGATTGGTGCCGCTTGCAATTTTGGAATTACAAAAAGGACCAGGTGTCATTCTTGTAGCTTCTATTGCTATTTGCTTTGCGCAAGCAGGAGCATTGCTCAATATCTTCTTGCGTACAAAAGAAGAAAAAGTCAAACAGTTGGCTATTCCAGCTTTTATCTCTGCTCTGTTTGGGGTAACAGAACCAGCTATTTACGGGATTACCTTGCCAATGCGAACACCATTTATTATGACTTGTATTGCTGGTGCGGTTCAAGGGGCCTATCTCGCTTTCTTTAATGCCAAAATGCAAGTAATGGGTGGAATGGGACTCTTTGCGATTCCGTCTTTCATTGATCCAAAAGACTCACTATTACTCATTCACTTCCTTGTAGCAATTGCAATCAGCTTTGTTCTTGGATTTGTATTGACCCAACTTACAAAAATTCCAACTCTTTATGGTGGGGCACAAAAAGTTGCTGCTGAAGAAATCAGTCAGCCTGTTGAAGAGATTGCTCCTGAGCAAGTCATCACAGCTCCGCTTAGCGGGAAAGTGGTCGCACTCGAAGATACGCCTGATGCTGTTTTTGCAAGTGGCGCAATGGGTCAAGGTGTAGCAATTGAGCCTAGCGTTGGCGAAGTTGTCGCTCCTGCTGACGGTGTGATTCGTCTGCTTTTCCCAACCAACCATGCGATTGGCTTAGCGACTGATGATGGCGCTGAAATCTTGATTCACGTGGGCATGGATACAGTCGCTCTTGAAGGAGAAGGCTTTATGGCACATGTTACTCAAGGCTCAAAGGTCAAGGCGGGTCAATTATTGCTAAGCTTTGATATAGATACTATCAAAAAAGCAGGTTATCCTGTTACAACTCCAATCATTGTAACCAATACAGCTGATTATAAGACAGTTGAAGCATTAGCTGGCGGCGATGTGAAACTAGGCGATGATTTGCTGAAAGTAAGTAAATAATCTAAGAAAAGGACAAGCAAAATTTGTAGAGTTCCAAAACAGTTGGTCGAAAAAATCAACTAGAGCTACTACAAGCATGCTTTGTCCTTTTTATTATTTATCATTTCCTGCGTCATGTTTGCTTCTTTGTGCTACAATGTAGATAGAGGAGAATGGAACATGAAAAGATCAGAACGAAAAATACAGTCAGCAACTAATTGGCAGTTTATTTTAGGCTTGCTTTGCGTAGTGTTTTTAGTAGCAAGTGTGATTTTAGTAGCTGAAAAAATAAACGATAGCATTACGATTAAGGGAAAGTCGGCAAAAACAGGTGTTGTACAAAAGAAAAAAATGTCTTCTTCCTCAAATGGTGTACAGATGGCTCGTATCATGGCAAATGGAGATTTGCTGTATCATGACCTTCTATATATGAGTGCCTTACAGTCAGACGGGACGTATGATTTCACAGAGAATTATCAATATGTCAAACCTTGGTTGAAAAAGGCGGACTTGGTATTAGGAGACTTTGAGGGGACGATTCGACCAAATTATCCTTTGGCAGGCTACCCGCTGTTCAATGCGCCAGAGTCGGTGGTATCCGCTATCAAAGATGCTGGTTATCAAGTTGTGGATTTGGCACACAATCATATTTTGGATTCTCAATTGGAAGGTGTTTTTTCAACGGCAAAAGCATTTGAGCAGCACGGAATTACACCGATTGGGGTTTACACTCATGAAAATCGAGATAAATCGTCACTTGTCATTAAAAAAGTAAATGGGATTAAAATTGCACTTCTAGCTTATTCTTATGGATTTAATGGCTTGGAGGAAAATCTCTCTCAGGCAGACTATAATCATCATTTGTCGGATTTAAATGAAAAAAAGATGAAAAAAGAAATTGAGCAAGCCGAAAAAGAGGCTGACATTACCGTTGTCATGCCACAAATGGGCGTGGAATACCAGTTAGAGCCAACGGAGGGACAAGTCACTCTTTATCATAAGATGATCAAATGGGGAGCGGACATTATTTTTGGAGGACATCCGCATGTTGTTGAGCCGTCAGAAGTCGTCGAACAAAATGGACAAAAGAAATTCATTATCTATTCTATGGGAAATTTCATCTCCAATCAGCGTATTGAGACTATGGACGGTGTGGAAAATAAAAAATGGACAGAACGCGGCGTGCTCATGGACGTGACAGTTGAGAAATCACAGAAAGGGACGATTATCAAGAAAGTACAGGCACATCCAAGTTGGGTTAGTCGTGTGGCGAAAGGAACGTATTCACCAGAAGGCTATCCTCTCTACACCTATCAGACCTATATTTTAGAAGATTTCATTGAAGGTGGAAAATACCGTAATCAATTAGACCAAGCCACCAAAGAACGAATTGACACTGCTTATCAGGAAATGAATGAGCATGTCAATTTGAAATGGAACGAATAAGTTTATTCCTTTAGAAAAAAGACCAGAGATTCTTGCGTTGAGAATTTCTGGCTTTTTGTTTTTGGTAAAATTCAATAGTATAGAGGATTTTTACCATGCATAATTTGGTTCAGTACAACTTACCATTGCATTTAGCAATTCTTCTGGACTCACAATTTTTAACCCTCCATAAACAGAATCTTGGACTAAATAAGATGGATCTAAATAATAGACATAAGCAACATCTGAACCATCTTCTGTTAAGACATATCCTACACCGATAACATTATGCTCTCCACTTTTGCCGGGATATATTTTGCTATTATTGAAAGTGTAGTACATTGGATAGCCGCCATTGATATTTTGAATCAGGCGTTTTTTGAATAATCTCATATCTTCTGAATCAGAATTAGGATTGGTTACAGTTGCTAAACGATATCCTGCTTGATTTCCTGATGGTACATCGTAGCCAAACAAATGGCGATTTAAAACTTTTATAGCATTGCTATTATGAGTTCCAAAAGTTTCATCTGTTCCCATTTCATTGGCTAGCTGGGCTTGGTCAACCTGAAGACCTTGACTTGCCAGTATCATAGATACGGTTGCTGGTGCGCAGTAATTCCACCGTCGTTGGACAATTGTAGAGATATTTAGTTGAACCTTTTCCCCTCCTACATGACTTTTTGGGTCGGTACTATCTATAGATTCAGAGGGGACTGTTTTATTAGTAGCTGAAGAATTGTTTTCTCCAGCAGTTGAGGTTTGAGAAGAACTTGTCTGGCTTGAACTAGAAGAATTTTGTTGAGAGGCAGAAAAATGAGAACGTTGTGTTTGCTTGGCTTTAACAGTATCTGATGGTTTTGCTGGTGCTGTGTTTCCATGAACACACGCAGTAATCACAATGAAGGCTAATAAGAAAACAATTGACGAGTATATGACTTTTTTCATAATTCTTCCCCCCTTATTTCTCAAAACTATAATGCCGTATTTCTAATTTTTGTGAATCCGTTTACATTTTTAGTGTACCATTTATGTTACAGTTTTTCAATCTTTTCTGGGTTGTAAAAAATCTTATTTACCCACTTGGAAAACTGTTTACCTAACCAGAGTGCAAAAAAGAGATTACTGATAACGATAAGAATACCAATGAGACTGAAAAAGAGCAGCTCAGATGTGTTGACACGAAGTAAAGTGCTTGCTTTCCAAATGATGATACTGCTAACTGGTAAGCACAGGATAGAGGTTGTAAGAGCTGGTATATAGCGCCTAATCCAGATAGCTTGCAGGATATGAACTACTAGATGAAAAGCAAAAGCAACAAATCCGCCCAGCCAGATGAGATAAAGTAGGCGAGTGTGGCAAATAAGAGCAAAGAACGAGACGAGGAGCACCACGACAAATTCCTCTGCCACAGCTAGCGCGAAGCCTTCTGTGGATAAGCCTTTGTGGGTATTTAGAATGAAGACGGCTTTTTTTGCCAGCAGTTTTTCATTTCGCTCTATCCACGGCATGAAGCCAATGATTTCTTCCAAATCATGAAAAATGAATAGCAGCGGAAACAACCAGATAGTATCTTTCATTGAATGTCTCCTTGTTATTTTTTCCGATATTGACTAGGAGTTATTTGGTAATACTTTTTAAACTGACGATTGAAGTTAGAAAGATTGTTAAAGCCAGACTGTGTAGCAATTTCTAGGACGGGCAAGGTAGAGTGTTGCAAGAGTTCAGCCGCTTTTCGCAAGCGAAATTGAATCACGTATTCCATGCAAGATACCCCCAGATGTTTCTTAAAGAAATTCATGAAATGTGTATCGCTATAACCACAAATTTGAGCAAGCTGATCAATCGTGAGCTCCTCTTGATAATGACTACCGATATAGTCAATAATGGTACGGATTTTTTCTTCCTTGCGATAGCCTTCTAAAGATTGCTCTTTTGAAATCACATAGCCATTTTCAAATAAGAGAAAAAAGAGTTGGTTGAGCTGGGCTTTGAGCTGAAATTCAAAATACTCTGTACGATAATAGCCTGTTTTCATGGCATCAAGTAAACACTGCCGAATGTCTGCATAGGCTGGCTGATTGGGCTTGATGACACGAACAAAATCCAGCTGACCATTATAAAGTGGCTGCAAATATTCAATACTAGCTTGATCCATCGCAGAATAGCCCATTAAGTCCAAATGAAAGTTAATCGCATCCATATAGTGGCGTTGATTTTCAATCGGGTGAATGGAGTGAAGAGCATTGGGACGAATCAGGATAATATCACCTGCTTCACTATTAAAGTAATCATAATCAATGTGAAACTGCGCAGTTCCCTCATGAACATAAACTAGCTCAACATCCGTATGCCAATGAAAGAGAATGTCCGGCTGACCGTTTTTTGTAATAGTTCGTGTGAGAGAATAAGGAGTGCCTTGATTTTTGTAAACGATATCTTTGTGTAATGTTCCCAGATCCATAAGTGTTGCCTCTTTCGTAGAATAATACCAATTTATAAGAGAATTGTGTTAGAAAATACTCTTGTCTAAGATTATAATATAATTAAGTGAAAAATAAAAGAGGTAAAAGTCATGAGTAAATTTCCAGCAGATTTTCTTTGGGGCGGTGCAACAGCTGCCAATCAATACGAAGGAGCTTACAATGTGGACGGGAAAGGTCTTTCGGTTCAAGATGTAACACCAAAAGGCGGCATGCCAGCTAAAGCAGGTGATCTCAATCCTTTGATTACAGATGAGCCAACAGCAGACAATCTCAAATTAGAAGGGATTGACTTTTATCATCGTTACAAAGAAGACATTGCCCTTTTTGCAGAAATGGGCTTCAAGGTCTATCGTACTTCCATTGCTTGGTCACGGATTTTCCCAAATGGTGATGAAACGGAGCCAAATGAAGCAGGTCTAAAGTTTTATGATGACCTCTTTGATGAATTGGCAAAATATGGCATTGAGCCTTTAGTGACTTTGTCGCACTATGAAACACCGCTATACTTGGCACGCAAGTACAATGGTTGGGCAAATCGTGATTTGATTGGCTTTTATGAGCGCTATGTTCGTACCGTCTTTACTCGCTACAAAGACAAGGTGAACTATTGGTTGACCTTTAATGAAATCAACTCCGTTCTTCATGCGCCATTTATGAGTGGAGGGATTGCAACACCAGTAGAAGAATTGTCCAAGCAAGACCTTTATCAAGCAGTTCATCACGAACTAGTGGCATCAGCTCTTGCAACGAAGATTGGGCATGAAATCAATCCAGACTTTAAGATTGGTTGTATGGTACTAGCCATGCCGGCTTATCCGATGACGCCAAAACCAGAGGATGTACTGGCTGCCCGTGAGTTTGAAAATCAAAACTATCTCTTTTCAGATATTCATGCGCGTGGTAAATACCCAGCATATATGAACCGTTTCTTCAAGGAAAATGGAATTGAGATTCAATTTGCGCCGGGTGATAAGGAATTGATGGCAGAACATACCGTGGACTTCATCTCCTTCTCTTATTATATGAGTGTGGTTCAAGCTCATGACCCAGAAAGTTATTCTTCTGGTCGTGGAAATGTTCTAGGTGGTCTGCAAAACCCTTATCTGGCAAGTTCTGAATGGGGTTGGCAAGTTGACCCAATTGGTCTGCGTCTAGTTCTCAATGCTTTCTATGACCGCTACCAGTTGCCACTCTTTATCGTAGAAAATGGTCTCGGTGCTAAAGATGTCTTGGTAGATGGTCCTAATGGTCCAACTGTTGAAGATGATTATCGTATTGATTATCTTAAACAACATTTGCAACAGGTCGGCGAAGCGATTGAAGATGGTGTTGAGCTCTGGGGCTATACCACTTGGGGCTGTATTGACCTCGTGTCTGCTTCAACAGCTCAGATGAGCAAGCGTTACGGATTTATCTATGTTGACCGAAGCGACGATGGAACAGGGACTTTGGCTCGCTACAAGAAGAAATCATTTGACTGGTACAAAGAAGTCATTGCAACGAACGGAGAAAAACTCTATGAAGATTGAGCATGCAGCCCTTTATGTTCGAGATTTAGAAGGGGCGAAATGCTTCTTTGAAACATATTTTGAAGCAAAAAGTAATCAGCTCTACTATAATCAGAAAACAGGTTTTCAGTCTTACTTCCTCAGCTTTGACGAAGGAGCAAGATTGGAAATCATGACCCGAAAGGAAGGTTTAGTGGAGAACAACCAAGAACTTCTCTTTTTGGGCTACCATCATTTGGCTTTCAGTCTAGGAAGCAGAGAAAAGGTAGATGAATTGACAGCTAGACTCCAAGCAGACGGTTATCAACTTTTAAGCGGTCCACGTTTGACAGGCGATGGTTACTATGAAAGTTGTATTCTAGTTTTGGAAGGTAATCAGATTGAGTTGACCGTATGAGTAGCTAAATTTGCTCCTTATAAATAGAGAGTGGGACAGACATCAATCATTTGAAGAATGTGATTTTTCAGCAAGTCCTAGTTTCTACTTGCTGACCTAAAACAGTCCAGTGGACTGTTTTACTCCCACCTCCGCACAGATGGTTGGGATAGCCACTATCGCCGGTACGGTCAGGGATAGGGTTATCCAACTAACCACTGCGTTTTGCAAGCTAAACGATAAAATACATGAGGCTGGGAATTTTTGTTTCAACCTCCTTTTTTGTGTTAAACAAATGAACTGAAAGTTGTAACATAGATATCAGGAGGAAAATGTCCAAGTGCCACTCTCTGTTGTTTTTACCTTAAAAATTTGCCAAATAGAGAAATCATTTTGACTTTACTCTTTTTCAGTCGTATTTATTGCCAAAGGTCAAAAAAGACAAACCTCAAAAAGAAGTTTGTCTCGCGTTTTATAAGGATTCACTAAACAGTCATAAGATGTCGTCACGTACAACTTAATCCCAAAACTTTTTAGCGATTTCTTGACCTTGTTTGATTTTGGCCCATTGTTGTGGAATAGCTAGTTCATTGCCTGAATCGCAGGAAGCAAAACCGCATTGATGTGACAGCAGGAGACGATCCTTAGGAAGGATAGTGCTGGCTTGTTCTAATAAACGAAGTACACGTTCTTCATCATCTAGATCAGTTGTCTTACTAGAAAGAAGTCCAAGAACAACTTCAGCATCTTTATCTTTAAGAGAAGCGAGGGCTTTCAAATCACCTGAGACGTCACTGTCCCATTCTAAGAAGAAGCGGTCATAGTGTTGCTCACGCAAGAATTTTTCCGCAATCGCTTCATAAGTTCCGCCTGAGGCAGAACGGCTTTCATAATTTCCGCGACAGTTATGTGTCCAAACTTTGAGTCTTAATTGATGACCGTAATCAGCTACCTCGTTATTGATCGCAATGAATTCATCAGCTAAATCAGCCAGCGCAGCATTGCCATCAGCAAAAAACGAAGCAGGATTTGATTCATCAAAAAGTTCCCAAAGGCAATCATCAAACTGGATGATTGCCCCGCCAGCTTCCTTGTATTCTGTCAAGAATTCCTTGTAGGCCTTGATAAGACCAGCTTTTAATTCGTCGTTGGTTTTGTAAACTTGCCCTTCACCAGCAAGTTTATCAAAGATAGCCAGTTCTGTGTAAGCATGAGCAGGTCCCCAAATGGTTAATTTGGTTTGCGTATTACCAGCTTCTTCCTTGAGCAATTTGTAAATGTCTAAGAAATGATGATTCTTCCCTGAAAGAGGTTCAGTGATACGGATACCAATGTCTTTGCGAGTCTCATACTGTCCGCCGTCGTGATCCTGGAAAGTGTAACCGTGGTCTGCAATATAGCGTTCAATACCTTTAAGACCCCAAACAAAGTCTAAATGCCACATGGACTTAGAATATTCACCATCTGTCAAAATATCAATACCATTTGCCTTTTCATCAGCAATGACCTTTTTAATCTCTGCTGTTTCTGTTTCACGATAACCCGGAAAACTATCATAAAAAGGATACTGAATGTCATCACGATGTTCGATTTTATTTTTGTAGGCAAGTAGGTTGGCTGGGCGAAGAAGAGAGCCAACAAGCTGAAATTTTGATTGTGTCATGTCAAAAGCCTCTTTCTAAATTTCTTACTTTTTATTGTACACAAGCTAAGCACTTTTGAAAAATAGTTAATTTAGAGGAAGGGATATAGTTTAAAACTATATCTGAAAAGACCAGTCCTTACTTGAATACAATTGTTTCCTCTTCAACTCTCTTTTTGGTAAAATAAAAGAAAAACTTTGTTTACTGGGATATATTTAGACGTAATATAATCCTTTTGAAATAAGATGTAAATGTAGCAAATAATGTTTTGCATTATCCAAGCGGAATTACAGAAATGGCAAAAGGATAGTCATACATTATGAAATAAATGAACGATGAGATTTAAATTTGAAATGAATAATTGTTAGAGGTGATAACATGCCAATTAAGATGATTGTGACTGATATGGATGGCACGCTCTTAGATGAAAAAGGGGAATTCGATCGAAGTCGGTTGAAAAATATATTGGATGAGCTGGACAAGCGGGAGATTCGGTTTGTGGTGGCAACGGGCAATGAAATTCACCGAATGCACTTGTTATTTGGTGATTTGTTGGAGCGCGTGACCTTGATTGCTGCAAATGGTGCGCGGATTTTTGATAAAAACGAGGTACTGCTGGGTACATGTTGGTCTCCAGACCTAGTGGCACAAGTCTTGTCTTACTTTGAAGGGAGAGAACGTGATGTGCACCTCGTTGTCACAGCTGAAAATGGCGCTTTTGTCAAAACGGGAACGATTTTCCCTATGATTGAAAAAGTCATGACAGCAGAAATGGCGCAAGAATTTTACCGAAAGATAAACTTTGTCGAAACATTACGTCCAGACGATTTTCCGCAAGTTCTGAAAATGAGTATGGTGGTAAACGAGCAAGTAGCAGTTCAGGCTACTCGACAGCTCAATCAGGATTTTGCAGACACATTAAATGCAGTCACAAGCGGCTATGGAGCGATTGACATTTTGCAAAAAGGGATCCATAAAGCTTGGGGATTGAAACAACTGATGCAGAAATGGAAAATTCAAGAGCAGGACATCATGGCCTTTGGAGATAGTGAAAATGACATTGAAATGCTGCAATTAGCAGGGATTTCCTATGCTATGGAGAATGCTGATCCGAGAGTAAAAACAGTTGCCGATCACCTTGCACCAGCCAATACAGAGGCAGGAGTCTTAAAAATATTAGAGAACTATTTGAGCAAAGGAGCGTGTATATGACAGTTCAATTACTAGACCAATGGCTTTTAAATGAACAAGAACAAATTAGAAAAAAATACCAAGACTTGAATTGTATATCCATCAAAGATCCCGATGTACTTTTTCTGGGAGATTCTATCGTAGAGTATTTTCCATTACATGAGTTATTAAAAACGTCAAAAACACTAATAAACCGTGGAATTCGAGGTTATCGATCCGATTTGTTGCTAGAGCATTTAGAATCTCTTTTATTTGGGCAGGCAGTTGATAAGATTTTTCTTCTCATCGGCACTAATGATATTGGAAAGGAAATTCCGCAGCAAGAAACGGTGAAAAATGTGGAAAGTATCATCCAAACGATTGCTAGAAATTATCCTCTTGCAGAAATCTGCCTTCTGTCTGTTTTACCAGTCAATGAAAGCCCTACTTACAAAAAGCGCGTTCATCTAAGAAGCAATCGAAAAATTCAAAGTCTCAACCATGTCTATCAAGAGTTGACTTCTGCTTATATGAATGTGACTTTTGTCAATGTCTACGACAGTCTGTTAGACGAAGCAGGACAATTAGCAGAAGCATTTACCACTGATGGACTGCATTTGACCGTTGCGGGATACCAAGTGTTGGCAGGGCGAATAGCCATGCAGTTATAATTTTTGCATCGACTATAGATTAGCAATTTTGACCTCGTTTCAATGAAACTAATATAAAAATCACTATTGTCATATAAAATTAATTTTATATAATTTAACTCATATGATATAATGAAAAATAAATTATAAAATGTTAAGGGAGTAGTATGAGTACATTATTAGCCACAAGATTAAAAAGTAAACGATTGGAATTAGGGCTATCCCAAAAAGAATTAGCAGAAGGGGTATGTGAACAAGGTCAAATTAGTAGAATGGAAAAGGGCAAGTATATGCCTGGTTCGGATCTTTTATATTCATTATCAAAAAAAATGAATGTTACAATGAACTATTTTTTTGATGATAGTGTACTTGGCGAGACATCTAAGTTGGTACAATTTAAAGAGTTGGTAGAATCTTTTCTAGTAAAGCGTGAGTATGATTCATTAAAATATTTATACAGTTTAGAAATTGATAAATGGCATAGATTGTCACTATCAGATCAAAATTATCTTGAATGGATAGGAGCAATTGTTTCATTTCATTGTGATAATAAAAGAGAGGAGGCTATTATAAAATTAGAACAAATGCTTGTGCGATTAAATAAAGATGAGTTAATGTACCTTCGTATCTCTAATACCTTGCTTAATTTCTTTTTAGAAGAAAAAAATAATGATGAATTTGAAAAATGTTATCAAGCAATAATATCTAAACTTCAAAATATTGATTTTACTCATACAATAGAACTGAAAATTTATATTAAAATTAGATATAATTTTTGCCGATATCTTTGGAAAAGTTTTCAGATTGAGAAGGGAATAGAAGAAACGCTTGATGTTATTGAAAAATGTAATGAATACAGTTGTAGTTATTTATTAGCAGATTTATACTGTATATTAGCGAATATTAGCGAGGATTTTTCTAGCCAAAGTATTGTAAAGCAATATTTTACATTTTCGCAAGTATTATATAAACTCAGCGGTAATGAAAAAATGGCTTTAATACTTGAAAAGTATCTTCGTGATAATTTTAAAAAAATATAAGTTAAAAATAAGATGTAATATGAGAAACACGAATAAATTTATGTCCAGTTTATGATGGAGATAATTTTATTTGTGTTTTATTTTTGAAAAAATTACATTAAAACTATGGAAACATGCCCAAATACATAAAATAATTATAGTTATAATTTTAAAAAAAATAATTATTTTTATAAAAATCTATTGCAATAGTTTATTCAAAGGGATATAATGTGTACCTAGAAAGGGGATTTAACTCTCTGAAAAACATGAAGAATGTTATCAAAGTTTTGTTGTTTCTATCGTTTGTTTGGATTATTTTTGGTCAAGTACCCAAAAAATATCCTAGTTTATTAGGTGTTGATCCGGGAGGAGTTTCTATTGTTAAACAGTAATAATTAAGATATACCAATTACTAAGAGATAAAGGAGAAATAATAATTATGAAGAATCAAAATTTTAATAAAGAAGTTCAACGCTTTTCAATCCGGAAATATTCATTTGGTGTTGCATCTGTACTGCTAGGATGCTTTCTGTTTAATGTTGCTAATGTTTCGGCAGATGAGACAACCTCAACGTCTACTGTTTCATCTACAACAGAGTCTGTTGTTTCCCATTCTGATAAAATGATAAATTCTAATGTTGAAAACAACTCTAAGAATAATCAAGCTGTGGATAGTGGTGTATCAAATAAGGTATCTATAGTTGATAATGTTCAAGTTCACAATAAAGAAAAATCAGTTTCAGTTACGGTTCAAACTAAACCAGTCGAAGATACTAAGCCGATATCAGAAAATGGAGTAACGTCTACTGTTTCAACATCTAATGTTCAAGTGGAACATGAAAATAATTCATCAGTTTCGTCCACATCAGACATGAAAGTCAAGGAGACTAGTGAATCTAACAATAATATAATTTCAAGTACTGCTTCTTCTACTCAAAAAGGCGATAATAATGTCTCAAAAAATAAGAATAACTTAGTTAATAAACACTCAAATGAGTTAAAAGAGGGCGCAACAAAAACTATGCTTGTCTCGAAAATAGCGCGTCATGCATTAGCAGTGAACAATGGAGTGGTTATCGGAGATGATTATCCAGCTGCTTGGAGAAATAATCCTAATCAAGCAGATACTTGGGGGTACGCAACAGGAAATTGTACCTCATTGCCTAATTTTCTAAAGGCAGAAAATAGAAAATACACATATGTTACAAATAAATTACAAATATTTCTAAAATGTGTTTATTTTTACAAAACAAAGTTGTATAATGATTTTGGAATTTGAGGATTCCTGAAAAAGAAAGGAAATACAATGAAAAATTCATATAAATTAGTAAGTATAACTATGTTATGCTCTTTGCTTTTACTGAGCGCTTGCCATAAAAATGAAACAAAAAGTGATTCGAATGACCATTCGACAGTAAAGACTGCACAAAGTAGTTCTAAAAAAGCAAAATCATCTAAAGCTAAGAAAAAGATGACTGCTAACGCGAGTAGTAATAAAAAAGCAGGGGACAGTACTCAATCTGCTGCTAGTGAACAGATGTCACCTGCTCAATCGTCAACTACTCAACCCTCTTCAAGTACAACTAACGCCGATAGTAATACTTCTCCTGCAGCAGAAACAAAGTCTACAGTTGACGTAAACGCTCTTGCTAGTGGTGATTTTTCAACAATTTCAGGAACTTGGAGTAATAATATTGGTGAAAGCATCACAATCAACCGTGATGGTCAAATTACTCATAGTAATACGCATATATATAAATTGCAACCCCAAAGTATTCAAAAAAATACTTTTATTGCTACAATGTATAATCTAAACTCAGAGTATGATAATGCTGCTTTTATTGTGATTCCGGCTGGTATATCTGATCCAAGTTTTGGTGAAGTTAATAATAACGATAAGATTACGCTTGGTCAGGATGCTGCAGCAGCCAATACACATCCTTTCTACAGAAATTAAGATGATAGAAATAAATTAGAAAGTAGGATAAGTGATGAAAAAAATGTTTGATCACAAAGAACAACGTTTTTCCATTCGTAAATATTCGTGTGGTGCAGCTTCTGTTTTGATTGGGTGTATCCTCTTTATGGGTGGTCAAGCAGTATCGGCTGATGAACAAGTTACAACAGACACAAGTATTGAAACGTCTCAAGTAAATACTGCCGCAAAAAATAATATTCAAAACACAACTGGATCAACTGCTGTGGCTCCTCAAACAGCAACAACTCAAAAAGAAACTGCTGTAACAACAACTGCGCCAACTAGTTCTTCAGCGGATAAAGCTGTTTCTGTAGCTACAGAGACGACACCTTCTCAAACAACGACTGTTGATGCAGCGACACAGACAGAAGACGAAACAACAAATTCATCTGTTGATGCAACAACAGACACAGCTGATTCTTCAACAACTGCAAAAGTTGAAAAGAGTCCTGTCGAAAAAGAAGCAAGGAAAGAAGAAATTGATGTTGCGAAATTGATGGATAAAACGCAAACGGCACAACAAGCTCGTCTTGCAGAATCCAAAGTAGCGCAAAGTGTACCTTCCTTACCAAGTCAGGGCTATTACACTTATACGAAACGTACGGAAGTGAAAAATGAACCGAAAGCGAGTGCAGCATTGCAGTTTTATGTGAATGCAGGCGATCGCGTTTACTATGACCGAGTTTTGGTTGCGGATGGTTATCAATGGATTAGCTATATTTCTTATAGTGGAATGCGTCGTTATGCAGCTGTTACAAAGTTAGCTCAGCCAGCACCTCAAAGACCAGCTCAAAGTCAAGTGACAGGTACGATTCACATTGAAAACAAGACTTCCCAAGGTTTCGATGTGGTGGTGACGAATGTCAGCTCGACCAAGGGTGTGAAGACAGTGAAGTTGCCTATTTGGTCTAGTCAAGGCGGTCAAGATGATGTAATCTGGTACGATGCAGTTAAGCAAACAGATGGCACCTATAAGTTGAGTGTAGATATCCGCCGTCATAAAAATAATCGCGGTGAATATAACATACACATGTATTACATTCAGTCAGATGGTAGCCTGCAAGGGGTAACTGGCACAACAACCAAAGTAGAAGAACCGAAATACAGCGTGACAGGTACGATTCACATTGAAAACAAGACTTCCCAAGGTTTCGATGTGGTGGTGACGAATGTCAGCTCGACCAAGGGTGTGAAGACAGTGAAGTTGCCTATTTGGTCTAGTCAAGGCGGTCAAGATGATGTAATCTGGTACGATGCAGTTAAGCAAACAGATGGCACCTATAAGTTGAGTGTAGATATCCGCCGTCATAAAAATAATCGCGGTGAATATAACATACACATGTATTACATTCAGTCAGATGGTAGCCTGCAAGGGGTAACTGGCACAACAACCAAAGTAGAAGAACCGAAATACAGCGTGACAGGTACGATTCACATTGAAAACAAGACTTCCCAAGGTTTCGATGTCTTGATTACTAACGTATCAGACAGTAATGGAATTTCTAGAGTAAAAGTTCCTATTTGGACAGAGAATAGTGGGCAAGACGATATTATCTGGTATGACGCTAGCAAGCAAAATGATGGAAACTATAAAGTCACTGTTAACATTAGTAAACATAAAAATGAAAGCGGTGAATACAATATTCATCTCTACTACATTGAACCAAATGGTAAAATAAGAGGTGTTAGTGGTACCAAGACAACCGTAGTGGCACCAAGTTCTGCAAGAGAATCCATTCCGTCTCAAGGAGTTTATACTTTTAAAAAGGAAGTTGAAGTCAAAAATAGTCCCACAATGACGGCTAAGACTGAATTTACCTTTGCAAGAGGAGAAAGAATTCGCTATGATAAGGTATTGGACGCAGATCATCATCAATGGATTAGTTATGTTAGCTACAGTGGAACACGTCGCTATATCCCAATTGCAACTTTAACAAGTGAAGAAACTCCTAAGCCTGTTCAAGTGACAGGTACGATTCACATTGAAAACAAGACTTCCCAAGGTTTCGATGTGGTGGTGACGAATGTCAGCTCGACCAAGGGTGTGAAGACAGTGAAGTTGCCTATTTGGTCTAGTCAAGGCGGTCAAGATGATGTAATCTGGTACGATGCAGTTAAGCAAACAGATGGCACCTATAAGTTGAGTGTAGATATCCGCCGTCATAAAAATAATCGCGGTGAATATAACATACACATGTATTACATTCAGTCGGATGGTAGCCTGCAAGGGGTGACGGGTACCACGACTAAGGTAGAAGAGCCAAAATATAGTGTGACTGGCACGATTCACATTGAGAATAAAACTTTGCAAGGTTTTGATGTGGTAGTGACAAATGTCAGCTCCACCAAGGGTGTAAAGACAGTGAAGTTACCTGTTTGGTCTAGTCAAGGCGGTCAAGATGATGTGATCTGGTACGATGCAGCCAAGCAAACAGACGGCACTTACAAGTTGAGTGTGGATATTCGCCGCCATAAAAACAATCGTGGCGAGTACAACATTCACATGTATTACATTCAGTCAGACGGTAGCTTGCAAGGTGTAACGGGTACAACGACCAAGGTGGAAGGCTCTCAAACGGGTGCAAAAGAAGTACAATATAATGGCTCTTACTACTTTATCCAAGGTAAATATGATGAAATTGTAGTAGCAAATAAAAAGCATCCGATGGCTGCTAACTACAATCCTGGTGAAAATCTAACTGCAAAAGCTGCTTTCCTTCGATTAAGAAATGATATGATTGCGAAAGGCTATAATGTTGGATATGCTTATAGTGGCTTCAGAACTTATGATTATCAAAAAGTTTTGTATCAAAATTATGTGAATAAAGATGGACAAGCTGCTGCGGATCGTTACTCTGCACGTCCCGGTTATAGTGAGCACCAAACAGGTCTTGTCTTTGATTTAACGGATAAAGCGGGCAATCTTTTAGAGGATACTGCTGCAAGTAATTGGTTGAAGAACAATGCACATCGCTACGGTTTTGTAGTCCGTTACCAACCAGGGAAAGAAGCTTCGACAGGATACATGCCAGAAGCATGGCATATTCGTTACATCGGTAAGGAAGCTGATGAAGTTTATCATTCTGGTTTGAGTTTAGAGGAATATTATGGCTTTGAAGGTGGAGATTACGCTTCATCAGTAACTTCGTCAAAACCAACGACTCCGTCACCCCAAACACCTGCTATCCCTGCTCAAGGTGTCTATCGTTTTACAAAACGCTCCTCTATCAAAGCAGAAGCTAGAATGTCAGCCCCTGAATTGGCTTATTATGACGCCGGGCAATCGGTCACTTATGATAAGGTTTTAAATGCAGATGGTGCGACATGGATTTCTTACATTGCTTTTAGCGGAAAGAGACGGTATATTGCTATCAGCTGATTCAGCAATCTATAAAGCGAGTTTGGCTTTATTGCCAGACTCGTTTTTTTCTATTTACTAAGAAACTAGTGCAAGCAAATGCTAATAATTGGATAGATTAAGTAGTAGTTTCATAAACTTTCTAGCTATTTTCTTAACAACGTAAGGTATTCTGTAGCATGTCTTCTTCCTCTAAAGCATTGATGTGTTAGTTCATTTTCTACCAAAATGCAGAGCTGTAGTTTCTTTATGGAATTTGAAATCACGATGCAAATATAAAAAGTGATTTTCTCGTCAGCAAGATTTACGCCAATGCGATAACAAAAACAATTTCTTAAAAAAATTCATGATGATTGTCTTTTGAAATTTATACGCCTCTGGATAAATAGATTCCAATTTTGTGAAAATGCAAACAATATGAAAATATAGTTGAAATTTTTCTGCCCAATAAACTTTATTTCAAGCCTTTTCTGAAATCTATTATAAAATACATTAGAAAAATCAGAAAAATCTTATTTTTGTTATGTAATAGTTATCAAGCTTTATTGAGCATATTCTTATACAGGACTATCAAAAGATGATAAATTGATATAGTAAGGTTTGTTGAAACGTTTTCATTATATTGTCTGAAAGTTTTCAATGAATCATTAAAATTTTTGAAGGAGAGTTATCATTATGACTCAAGGGAAAATTACTGCATCAGCAGCAATGCTCAACGTATTGAAAACATGGGGCGTAGACACAATCTACGGCATCCCATCAGGAACACTCAGCTCACTCATGGACGCTTTGGCTGAAGACAAAGATATTCGCTTCTTGCAAGTTCGCCACGAAGAAACAGGTGCTCTTGCAGCGGTGATGCAAGCTAAATTCGGCGGCTCAATCGGGGTTGCAGTTGGTTCAGGTGGTCCAGGTGCGACTCACTTGATTAACGGTGTTTACGATGCAGCTATGGACAACACTCCATTCCTTGCTATCCTTGGATCACGTCCAGTCAACGAACTCAACATGGATGCCTTCCAAGAGCTCAACCAAAACCCAATGTACCATGGAGTAGCTGTCTACAACAAACGTGTAGCTTACGCTGAGCAATTACCAAAAGTAATTGACGAAGCTTGCCGTGCTGCTGTTTCTAAAAAAGGTCCAGCTGTTGTTGAAATTCCTGTAAACTTCGGTTTCCAAGAAATCGACGAAAACTCCTACTACGGTTCAGGTTCTTACGAACGTTCATTCATCGCTCCTGCTTTGAACGAAACTGAGATTGACAAAGCCGTTGAAATCTTGAACAAGGCTGAACGTCCAGTTATCTATGCTGGATTTGGTGGTGTCAAAGCTGGTGAAGTAATCACAGAATTGTCACGTAAAATCAAAGCACCAATCATCACAACTGGTAAAAACTTTGAAGCCTTTGAATGGAACTACGAAGGTTTGACTGGTTCTGCTTACCGTGTTGGTTGGAAACCAGCCAACGAAGTGGTCTTCGAAGCAGATGCCGTTCTTTTCCTTGGTTCAAACTTCCCATTTGCTGAAGTTTATGAAGCATTCAAAAACACCGAAAAATTCATCCAAGTGGACATCGACCCTTACAAACTTGGTAAACGCCATGCCCTTGATGCTTCTATCCTTGGTGATGCAGGTCAGGCAGCACAAGCTATTCTTGATAAGGTAGACGCAGTTGGGTCTACTCCATGGTGGCGTGCAAACGTGAAGAACAACCAAAACTGGCGCGATTACATGAACAAACTCGAAGGTAAAACTGAGGGTGAATTGCAATTGTACCAAGTTTACAATGCCATTAACAAACATGCTGATCAAGACGCTATCTACTCAATCGACGTAGGTAACACAACTCAAACATCAACTCGTCACCTTCACATGACACCTAAGAACATGTGGCGTACATCTCCACTCTTTGCGACAATGGGTATCGCCCTTCCTGGTGGTATTGCTGCTAAGAAAGACAACCCAGACCGCCAAGTATGGAACATCATGGGTGACGGTGCATTCAATATGTGCTACCCAGACGTCATTACAAACGTTCAATACAACCTTCCAGTTATCAACCTTGTCTTCTCAAATGCTGAGTACGGCTTTATCAAGAACAAATACGAAGACACAAACAAATACTTGTTTGGTGTAGACTTCACAAACGCTGATTACGCGAAAATCGCTGAAGCTCAAGGTGCTGTTGGATTTACAGTAGACCGTATCGAAGACATCGACGCAGTCGTTGCAGAAGCTGTAAAACTTAATAAAGAAGGTAAAACAGTTGTGATTGATGCTCGTATCACTCAAGATCGTCCATTGCCAGTAGAAGTACTTGAATTGGATCCAAAACAACACTCTGAAGAAGCCATCGAGGCCTTCAAGGAAAAATACGAAGCAGAAGAACTGGTACCATTCCGTCTCTTCTTGGAAGAAGAAGGATTGCAATCACGCGCGATTAAATAATCCCTCTAAGAAAAAATTGTTATTTAAAAGAGTTTGGGACAAAAAGATTTTAATTTTTAAAAATCTTAATTATTAAGCCCTTCTAATCTATAATTAAATGCGAAAAGCGAATAAAGCAGAATTCTGATTACCAGAAAACTAGTTTTGTTCGCTTTTTATATTTGAGGTCGGACTTTTGTCCCAGCCTCTTTTAAATTGCGTATTAAGCTCTCGAGACAACATATATTCATATGTTTTTAGAATAGTGATATAATAGACTTATGGTATATTAAAAATTTGCCTGGAAAATTTTATTTATGGTAAAATAATGTACATGATGCTACGAAAGATTCATTTGTAAGAGATATACGAAGTGGTTTAAGTTGTGAGGATTTTAAACTTGTATTCTCCTACATTTGCTTTAAATCGTACTTTAAAGGAGAATATGAATTTTCCGAAACAAGACTACATGAACTAATAAATAGTGCGAAAGAAAAATTCAAAGATAAATTTAGTTTTAATGTAGATGATTTTCAGGAAGATTTAGTCCATTCTGTCTGTATGCTTGTAAAAGAAGGACTAGAGTATAGATTCTCTCATCGATCTTTTCAAGAATATTTTTCAGCATGGTATACTTGTAAATTACCTGATACTACCCAAGAAAAACTTTTAGATGGATGGCTTAGAGAATCATCAACAATTCAAACAGACTCATATTTTTATATGTTGTTTGATTTACAAAGTGAGAAAGTGAACTCCATTATTCTAAAACCTGTTATGGAAAATATTATTAGCCTCTATGAAAAAGAAGGTATACTCTCTTTTTTAAAAACATTATTTGATAAATTTTCTATTAAAAATCAGGAAGAAAATGAACAATATCATAGCGCTTTGTATATTAAAGATATGTATTTATGTAATGGTCTGAGACTGTTAATTCTATTGAATAAATATCAGAGCGATAGAAAGGATTTTGTTTCAAAAGAAGATTATGAGACTTTTAATTCTAAAATAGGAGATGGTATTCCTTATATGACGATAGATTCAGGGATAGAGCTATTTGGTGAAGAAAAATTTGCGAATATGTTTTCTTGGCTTTCAAATCAAGTTGAGTTTATTAATAATATTTATGCAACTACAAAGAACTTGAAAACCAAAAAGCGAAAGGTATCTAGTATTATAGAGGAACTATAAGTATCCTTTTAATTATATTTTAAGATCGGAGCAATCCGGTCTTTTTCTTTGTCTTCTTACTTATCACAAGATTGTGATAGTTTACATCTTTATAACAAAGGGATAAAAGGGCTTGATTGTTTTGCTCACTCAGTATAAAATATAAACCTAAAAATGAAAGAGGTTTTGAAAATGAATGAAAGACAAATGAAAACGCTGGGTTGGATTGCAACTTTTATGTCTGTTATGATGTATGTGTCCTACATTCCACAAATCATGAACAACCTAGCGGGTCAAAAAGGGAATTTTATCCAACCCTTGGTTGCAGCCATTAACTGTAGCCTTTGGGTCTACTACGGCTTGTTCAAAAAAGAAAGAGATATTCCGCTTGCAGCAGCAAATGCACCGGGAATCATTTTCGGTCTGGTGACGGCCATCACGGCTTTGATTTAAAAGGAACAGAGGGGACTGGTTTTCAGTCTTCTTTTTCTGTTTCAGGGGAGGCTATTTGCTTTTTTCGAGAGGATAATTTTTAAAAAAACTATCTGATTAACTTAAATAGTAGAATAGTATCATTATTCCGCAGTATTTCACAAGTAAAGGTCTGGATATTGGAGTATAATATAAGTAAATGAAGTAGTAAAATAAGAAAGTGAGTAGAGATATGACCGAAAAACTGACTTTTCCAGATGGATTTTTATGGGGCGGAGCGACCGCTGCCAACCAATGTGAAGGGGCCTATGATGTTGATGGTAGAGGTCTTGCAAATGTCGATGTGGTGCCGATTGGTGCGGATCGTTTCCCGATTATTGCTGGTAAGAAAAAGATGTTTGACTTTGAGGAAGGCTATTTCTATCCGGCAAAAGAGTCCATTGATATGTATCATCATTTTAAAGAAGATATTGCGCTTTTTGGCGAAATGGGCTTTAAAACTTATCGACTCTCTATCGCCTGGTCTCGGATTTTTCCAAAGGGAGATGAGCTGGAGCCCAACGAAGCAGGCTTGAAATTTTACGAAGACCTCTTTAAGGAATGCCATAAGTATGGCATCGAGCCTCTGGTGACCATCACCCACTTTGACTGTCCTATGCACTTGATTGAGGAATACGGAGGCTGGCGCAGCCGCAAAATGCTGGAATTTTACGAGCGTCTCTGCCGCACTCTTTTTACCCGCTACAAGGGGCTAGTCAAATACTGGTTGACTTTCAATGAAATCAATATGATTCTCCATGCACCGTTTATGGGAGCAGGACTTTACTTTGAAGAAGGGGAAAATGAAGAGCAGGTCAAATACCAAGCAGCTCATCATGAATTGGTAGCGTCAGCTATTGCGACCAAGTTGGCACATGAGATTGACCCTGAAAATAAGGTTGGCTGCATGCTGGCAGCTGGTCAGTATTATCCAAATACAGCCAATCCGGCAGATTACTGGGCAGCTTTGCAGGAAGATCGGGAAAGCTATTTCTTCATCGATGTCCAGTCCAGAGGAGAATATCCAAACTATGCCAAGAAGAAATGGGAGCGTTTGGGTATTGAGGTTGAAATGACAAAAGAAGACCTAGACTTGCTCAAGACCTATACGGTGGATTTTATTTCCTTCTCTTATTATTCTAGCCGTGTGGCTTCTGGTGACCCAAAGGTTAATGAAAAAACACAGGGAAACATTTTTGCTTCGCTTAAGAATCCTTACCTAGAAGCTTCTGAATGGGGTTGGCAGATTGACCCACTGGGCTTGCGAATTACCCTTAACGTCATCTGGGATCGCTATCAAAAGCCGATGTTTATCGTGGAAAACGGGCTGGGAGCAGTTGATACGCCAGATGAAAATGGCTATGTCGAAGATGACTACCGTATTGACTATCTAGCAGCCCATATCAAGGCTATGCGCGATGCGATTAATGTAGACGGTGTAGAACTTTTAGGATACACCACTTGGGGCTGTATTGACCTCGTTTCCGCTGGAACCGGTGAGATGAAAAAACGCTATGGCTTCATCTATGTAGACCGTGACAACGATGGAAACGGCACACTCAAACGCTCCAAGAAAAAATCCTTTGACTGGTATAAGGAAGTCATTGCGACTAATGGGGCAAGTGTGAAATAGAGCAATTGGGGCGTGAGACAAAATTTAAAATCATTTTAATCGGCTCTCTTATTTCAAGAATTCGGTGAGAGTGGGGCAGAAATCAGTAGCTTCGTAGAAACTTGATTTCGTCATTCCACTCTCTTTTTTGCTTTCCGTTGACTTCCGTCTTTTTCCTTGTTACACTATGGATAAGAGATTTTGCTGGAAATGGATGTAATATGGCTACTATTTTAATCATCGAAGATAACAACGATATTCATGATATTTTAAAAGATTTGTTTCAAGCTGAACATAGAGTTTTTTCAGCATATTCTGGAACGGAAGGACTTCTTGTTTTTGCGCAGGAAAAGATTGATTTGGTGCTGCTGGATATTATGTTGCCAGGGAAAAATGGCGATCAGGTCTTGGCAGAAATTCGCAAAAGCAGTCAGATTCCAGTGGTCATGCTGACAGCTTTGGGTGAGAAGTCGCTGGTTAGTCAGTATCTGTTGGACGGCGCGAATGATTACATCGTCAAACCGTTCGATCTGGACGAGCTTTTTGCGCGTGTGACAGTGCAGTTGCGTAACCACCTTTCACAAGAGCAAGCAACGGAAATTCAAGGGATAAAAAATATCCGTCTTTCACCAGACACATTTGAAGTGGTCAATGGCGAGAAACGGGTTCGTTTGGGTAAGAAAGAGTATCAGATATTTCAAACCTTGCTTCATCATCCGAAGAAAATTTACACAAAAGAAGAACTGTTTGAGTTGATTTGGGAAGAGGCATATTTTTCGGGAGATAATACGCTCAACACTCATCTAAGCAATCTTCGTAAGAAATTGGCACAAGTAGATGATTCGGAAGAATATATCGAAACGATTTGGGGACTGGGTGTACGGCTTAAGGAGGACTGAGAATGCTTGAATTTATACTAATTATGTTCATTTGTCTGCTTGGGTTCTTGCTCGTGCGTTATCATGTTGCGGTCCGTAATTTTTCACAGCAGATTCGTGAGAAACGAGAAACTGGTAGTCAAATTCGTTTGGCACCTCAAAACCACAGCCAAACGATTGTTGAGTTGGCAGATGAAGTTGAAAAGCTCTTTCAAGAAGTAGAGCAGACACGTTTTATCGCTCGTCAGGAAAAGAAAACCTTGGATATGGCGATTAGCAATATTGCTCATGATATTCGCACACCCTTGACCATTGCTAGTGGCTATACCCAACAGCTTATAAAGGGAAAAGAAAGAAACGAGCAGCTATTGAAAATTGCGACCAATCTATCCGTTGTTTCCAATCGTTTAGAAGCGCTCATGGAATACCGCCGTCTTATGGAAGGTGCAGTTCGACCACAGTTTCGACAAATAGATATTTCCAAACTGATTGCAAAGCAAATGCTTCCTTTTTATGATGCCTTTCAAAAGCAAGGAATTGAATTGCAAGTAAATTTGCAGGAGGGGTTAGTAATAAAGACAGATCCAGAAATTTTGGAGCGAATTGTCCAAAATATGCTAAGCAATGTCCTCAAGCATGGAAAGGAAACTGCCCAGCTATCTTTAATCCGAAAAGATGCGGCTATTCTTTTAAGTGTAAAAAATATAGTCCGTCAGCCAATTCAGCATTTGGAAAAATTAACCAATCGCTTTTATTCTGAAAATCTCTCTAGCACGGAAGAATCCTCTGGTTTAGGACTTTATATCACTCAGCAATTGGTAGATATTCTTGGCGGTGATTTAACTATGAAAGCTGAAGGAGAATGGTTTGGATTGTTTATCCGTTTGTGAATATTTTATACAGAAGAACAACTAATCATTTGACTAGCTGTTTTCTTTTGTTATAAATCTTTTCTTTTAAATACCTGTATACCACTAAATGTAAAAAGAAGTGTGATGAGAAGAGCGATGGTTATGGTTTTGACCACCATATCCTGTTTAGAAACCATGTCAAAATAGAATTGCATGTTCAAGTATTTCAACCAGTCAATATCTGGGTAAAAGGCAGTTGGCAGACTTAGCAGGGAAACACCGATCAAATAAGTGAAAATAGCAGCTATAATAGAGTTGGTAGCATACAGTACGAAAGAAACAAGGCTAACCCAAGCTAGGGTACAAATAAATTGAACCCCTATCGTAATGAAAAAATTAGAAAGAAAATGTTTGGGTGCGGTTCCCATGCCATTGATGAGCGTAGCTGGAATAAATGAGGAATAGGTTAGAATCAATTGAAGTACGATGAGACTTGCCAGAACAAGAAACTTAGACAAATAGAATTCTGTCCGTGAAATACCACTAGTAATAGAATTTTTATATAATTTCTGGGTGAGATCAATTCCAATCAATAAAACAACAAGGATAATAGTAAAAATAATGGTATTACTAAGATTATCAGAGGTTTTAGTGATAGCCTCAAAGCCAGTCCAGCCTCCGTTATCACCCAGTTTTTCAAAAGCTTTTGTATCTGTATGAACTCCGATACTTCCCACAACACCATAGAGAACACCTAATAAGAGTGTGGTGATAAAAAGGATTTCTGTAATCCAAAAACCTTTTGAGCGAAAAAGACGATAAAAGTCTGCTTGAATAGTATGAAACATGATAAACCTCCCTATTCTACCAAATCTGTAAAGTATTTTTCTAAATCTTGGCGAGCATAGTAAATTTCGTTAATGGTAACCTTCTCTGCCCCTAGCGTTTGAACAATCTTGTTGATTTCGTGCGAGTGAGTGAAGATGTGTATTTCATCTGTCGCATTCACGACTTTGAGACGGTAGCCTAGTTGATCGTGGAGGATTTTGCTTGCTTTAGCGAGGTCACTTGTTTTCAAAACGATATAATCTTCATTATCTTCTTCAAATTCTACTTTCGTAATTTCTTTGATGAGATGACCATTTTCAATGATGCCGAATTTTGTAGCGACCAAGTATAGTTCACTTAAAATATGACTGGAAATGATGAAGGTCATATTCAATTCTTCATTGAGGCGTTGCACCAACTGGCGGAATTCTTTGATTCCGACAGGGTCAAGCCCGTTAATCGGTTCATCCAAAATCATCAAATCTGGTTTTGACAGAAGAGCAATGGCAATGCCCAAGCGCTGTTTCATTCCAAGAGAAAAATCTCGGAATTTTTTCTTGCCAGTATTGGTCAAGCTCACGTAAGAGAGAGTTTCTTGGATAACCTTATCCGCATTTGGGATATGCCGTATCTTGCAACAATAGTTTAAGTTTTCATAGGCCGTCAAGTGATTGTAAGCAGCGGGTGCTTCAATGACAGAACCAACTCGCTTGAGAGCGTGCGTCCATTCGGAGTTATTAGAAGAGCCAAAGAGAGCGACCGTACCGCTATTGGGCTGAATCAGCTGGGTAATCACTTTGATAAGCGTTGTCTTACCAGCTCCATTTTTCCCAATCAGACCGTAAATTTCTCCTTGTTTCACGGTGAGACTGACGTCATCCAAAGCGAGTTGTTGTCCAAATCTTTTGCTGATGTGTTTCACATTTACAACAGTTTCCATAACATGACCTCCATTTTTTTATCGTAGAGTTCCCCTCTTTTCACTATTTAGTATACAAAATGCTTGTCAAATAAGTCTCAAGCAATTCTCAAATATTTCTAAAATTTAAAAAATCTGAGAAAACCTCAGATTTCACAATTTTGTAGGATAAATCTTTCAATCATAGCGGCCATTTCTTGAGGGTGGTCTGTGTTAAGTGTATGATTTCCACCTGAAAGTGTCACAAAATCTGCTTGTGGTAAAGCTGCAGCTAATTTTTTAGAGGAAGGCAGGTTAGGCCAATCTTTGCTGCCACAGATGATGAGGCTGGGAAGTTGTATTGCACTTAGTTGACTTGATAAATCTAAATTTTTCAAGTCTTTTAACAGGCCAACAAAAGATTTTTTATGAAGCCCCTCTTTTTTGAATAGGGAGTCTGGTAGGCAAGAGAAGATAAGCAGCTGGAGTTTATAGAGTAGATTGGAGCTTAGTTTATATTGAGTTCCTGATAAAACGAGTGCTTGGAGCTGAGGGAATTGTTGCCCCACCTTTAAGGCAAGAGTTCCACCGAGAGACAATCCAACTAGAACAAATGGTTCGTTAATGGCTTGAAGTTCCTGACAAAGGTGTTGTTCTAGCTGAGAGACTGTAATGATGTTGTTATTTGTGTAAAAGAGGTCTAAAGCCTCGGTGTCATATTGTGGCAGAAGTTCACGGACTTTATCCCAAGAGTGTTTATCCTGTCCAAGACCGTGTAAAAAAATGATTTTCATGAGTGACTCCTTTTTATTTTCAACAAAAGAGATGGGAACGATTGTAAGAGTAAACCTATTAAAATCTATCATAAATTGGATTACTTGATATCATTATAGCATAAAGACGGTGCTTGTGTTGCGATAGAATTAGACGATGACCTACTTTAAATGGATAAAAAGACCTTCTAAAAAATAAAATTGATTGTAGTGTTTTTTGTATCAAATTCTTACTTTGGGATAAAAAGGGTTAAATTGATGATGAGGAAAATCAAGAAACAGACAAGGCTTGCACTTTTGGGTGTTTCCAAATGGCGGTAATAGCTTCGATTGATAGTCTCATCAAATCCGTGGGCGTACATAGCTTCTACATAGGAATCACGCCAGTTAAAAGCGATAAAAATTGCTTTGATATAAAAGATTGGCGACCAGAAATGTAAGGTTTTGCCTCGCAAGAGACTAGCTTCGCGAACGGCTTGGATTTCTTTTTGAATAATTGGAATAGCATTTAAGACAACGAGCAGTCCGTAAGTAAAGTGACTTGGAAATCCCTTCTGATGCCAGTAGCGCAAGAGTTGATTGAGATTGACGCCGTATAAAAAGGTCATTCCCAGAGCCGCTAAAGCAAAAGAACGTGTAAAAAGAACAATCGCTTGACTGTTATCTCCGTGAAGTTGAATAGCCCAAAAATTTGCTAACGCCGGAAGTAATGGCAGAAGGAACACCCAGAGAATGCCCCACCATTTCCTAATATAAAAAAGGTAGATAAGTGTTCCTGCGACAATAGCGCAGTTGAGCCATGTTGAGCGGACAAAGGAGATTTCTAACGTCAAGGCAATGAGAAGGAGCAAGAGTGCTAGGACATTTGTTTCTTCTTTTTTCATAGCGACCTCCTTTCTGTCAGTCCGTCGGACGTCAGCTCTACCAAATAATCACTAATACCGTCCAAGGGTTCTAAGCGATGAGAAATGATAATAAAGTTCTGTTGTGCGGCTTTTTCTCTAATCCAATTAGCAAAAAAATCACAGGCTTTTTTATCTAAGCCAGTAAAGGGCTCATCCATGAGTATGACAGGAGTTTCCAAGGTCAGGATAGATAATAATTGAATAATTTTTTTCTGCCCGCCACTCAAGTGAAAAAGGCTGGAATCCATTTTGTCTGCTAAACCAAATAAATCCAAAGCTTCTTGTACTTTTGCTTGGTTTTCACTGGAAAGAGAAGACAGGTTTAATTCCTCTGCGGGTGTTGTCCGAATGAATTGCTTTTCAGCATCTTGTACAACGGCAGTAATATGTCGGTACAATTGTTTGCTTTTCTTGAGTTTTTGTCCCTGATAACGCATACTGCCTTTGTATTTTTGTAATTGCAAAATGGCACGAAAGAGAGTGGACTTGCCGACACCGTTAGCTCCGATGAGTGTTGTAATACCTTGCTGAAAAGTAAAATCCTCAATCGCAAAAAGTATTTTTGAGTCAAATTGACAGGAAACGTGCTGTAATTGTAAGAGAGGATTTCGCTGGGTATTTTCGCATGCCAGCTGATAGCTTGGGAGTTCCTTTTTTAAAAGAGCTACATCTCGTTCAAAAAGTTCGCCATTTTTTAACTCAACAAGGTGGTCAACGCAGTCCGCATAGAGACTGCGGTCGTGGTCGCACAGAATCACCGTTTTCCCCATTTTTGTCAAATCTGATAGTAAATGAATCAAGCGCTTGCGTGCTTCTTGATCGACAGAAGCAAAGGGCTCGTCCAATAGAATAATCTGCGAATCCATAGCCAACAGAACCGCCAGAGAGACTTGTTGCTTTTCTCCACCAGATAAGGTCAGAAAGTCTCGATGAAGCAGGTGCTCTACTTTGCCAAGTGCAATCGCATGCTGGATTTTTTCATCAATCTGTTCAGCGGGTGTTTGGAGATTTTCTAAGGTAAAAATCAATTCCTCATAGAGAGTTGGCATGGTGAATTGACGGCTTGGATTTTGAAACATCATACTGAGGTAGGTGACTCGTTCATGAATAGGTAAATGAGATAATAGTGTATCACCCAGTTTGACCTCTCCAGAGAAGTCTAGTTCGTTGAAATTCGTTAAAATCCGAAAAAGGGTTGATTTGCCAGCACCGGTATCACCAATCAAGAGCGTCATTTTTCCTGTTTCAAAGGCGAAGGTTAAATCTTTAAAGACATCTTTAAAATAAATGTGCTCTAATGTTAGTTTCATCTTATTTACCAGCAGCTTGGTTAATCTTGTCGTAAAGATTCATAATAATTTTGACTAGAACGGCGCAGAAAAAGAATACAGAGAAGAAGCGAACAATAAGCAATGCTAAGACAAAACCGGGTTTGAAAGCGTAGTAACCAATTTTGAAATATTCATAGGTAAAGCTCAAAAGGGTCGTACCAATGGCGCTATAAGTCAGAGCTAGCCAGTCGTAGCGTTTGTATCGCGTCGCAGCAAACCCAAGCTCGCTACCAAAACCTTGAATGAGCCCAGAAATCAACGTGCTCATGCCAAATTGGCTGCCATATAGTATCTCTGCGAGGGCTGCAAGCACTTCTCCAATCGTGGCGCTACCAGCTTTGTGAATGAGCATAGCTGACATAGGAGCTGCCATACACCAAAGACCAAACAAGACTTCATTGGCGAAAGGCTCCAAACCTGCTGGTGCTAAAATAGCTGTCAAAATGTTGTAAAGAAAACCTGAACCGACAAAAATCCCACCAAAAAGAATAGCCAAAAGAGCTAAGAGGATAACATCTCGTAAACTCCATTTTTCAAACATAAAAAAACTCCTTCTAACAGAGCAGATGAGGAGTTTTGGCACGACAAAATAAAATCTAATCACATAAATGATTAGAACGGTTTGGTCTTTCTTATACATTTCCCTGCGGCAGCATTAACTGCATCAGGTTCCATGGGTATAATCTCAGCCTCAGCACCCCAAATGTTCTTTTCTTTTTATTATGTTGCTATTCTAACATCTATTTTCAAAAATAGCAAGCAAAGGATTTTCAAAAATTTTGATGCATACGGCTGCTATAGCCTTAAACTATATCAAATCATAAAATGTTAAACGACACGCGATGAAATCAACGCTTAATATATATTTAGAATCTTGCCATAGTTTTTAACTATAGCAAACTCCTAGAAATTCCAATTATACAGAGCTTAGATTTTCTGTTAAGATAGTGTCAACAAGAAATTTTGGAGGATGACTATGTCAACTACGATTATTGGCTTCCCGCGTTTGGGAGAATTCCGCGAATTAAAATTCACTACTGAAAAATACTTTAGGAATGAAATTTCAGCTCAAGAGCTCCTGACTGCTGCCAAGGACCTGCGCGCCAAGCACTGGAATATCGTCAAAGAGCACGGGATTACTGAAGTGCCGTCCAACGATTTTTCTCATTATGATAACGTTTTGGATGCTGCCTTCCTCTTTAACGTAGTGCCGTCCTCTGTTCAGGTCTTGGACCTGTCTGATTTGGAGCGTTATTTTTCCCTGGCCCGCGGCTACCAAGGGGAAAAAGGGGACGTCCGTGCCCTGCCCATGAAAAAATGGTTTAACACCAACTACCATTACATCGTTCCAAAGTTTGAAAAAGACACCCAGGTCAAACTGGCCGGTCACAAGATTTTTGACGAATACCAGGAAGCCAAGGAACTGGGCCTGGATACCCGTCCGGTCCTGGTAGGTCCCTTTACCCTTCTGCAGCTGTCCGACTTTGAAGAAGGGGTAGAGGCTGCCCAGTTTGTGGCTGCCATGGCCAAGGTCTATCAGGAAGTCTTTGCCAAATTGGCCGACCTAGGAGCTGAGCGCATCCAGCTGGATGAGCCAAGCCTGGTCAAGGACCTGTCCGCCGAAGAGAGGGTCCTCTTCCTTGATCTCTACAGGAAACTCCTGGCTGACAAGAAGGGACTGGAAGTCCTGATTCAGACCTACTTCGGCGATGTTCGGGATATCTACTCTGATTTGATCGAACTGCCGGTAGACGCTATCGGTCTGGACTTCGTCGAAGGCAAGAAAACCCTGGAGCTGGTCAAGTCCGGCTTCCCGGCCGACAAGACCCTCTATGTCGGGATTGTCAACGGTAAGAATATCTGGTGCAATAATTATGAAAAGAGCCTGGCTGTCCTGGAGCAGGTTCCGGCTGAAAAGCTTGTGCTGACCAGCTCTTGCTCCCTCCTGCATGTACCTTTCACCACAGCCAATGAAGACTTTGAAGAAGCTATCCTCAAGCACTTTGCCTTTGCGGCTGAGAAGTTGAATGAGCTTCGGGACCTAGATGCCATCCGCAATGGTGGCGGAGCAGAAGCCCTGGCTGCCAATAAGGAACTCTTTGCGACAGAGCGTGTCGGTCAAAATGCTGAATTGGCAACTCGTATCGCTGGATTGACAGATGCAGACTATACTCGTCTGCCGACCTTCGCAGAACGCGAAGCCATTCAGAAAGAAGCCTTCAAACTGCCGGCCCTTCCGACGACAACCATCGGTTCCTTCCCTCAGACCAAGGAAGTTCGGGCCAAGCGCCTGGCCTTCCGCAAGGGAGAACTGTCCCAGGAAGACTATGACAAGTTCCTGGCTGAGCAGGTTGACGAATGGATCAAGTGGCAGGAAGAAGTTGGTTTTGATGTTCTGGTTCACGGGGAATTTGAGCGTAATGACATGGTAGAATACTTCGGTCAAAACCTGTCCGGCTACCTCTTCTCCAAGAACGGTTGGGTGCAGTCCTACGGTATGCGTGGGGTGAAACCGCCGATTATCTGGGGCGATGTAACCCGCCTCAACCCGATTACTGTTAAATGGTCCAGCTATGCTCAAAGCCGGACTGACAAGCCGGTTAAGGGAATGCTGACGGGACCTGTAACTATCCTCAACTGGTCCTTCCCACGGGAAGATATTTCCATCAAGGACTCTACCCTGCAGATTGCTCTGGCCATCAAGGACGAAGTTCTGGACCTGGAAGCTGCCGGCGTTAAGATTATCCAAATCGATGAAGCTGCCCTGCGTGAAAAGCTGCCGCTCCGTCGCAGCGACTGGTATGAAGATTATCTGGACTGGGCTATTCCGGCCTTCCGTCTGGTCCACTCTACCGTTGCACCGGATACGCAGATCCATACCCACATGTGCTACTCAGAGTTTACCGATATCATCCCGGCCATTGACAACATGGATGCGGATGTTATCTCCTTTGAGGCCAGCCGCTCCAACCTGGAAATCCTGGATGAGCTCAAGGCCAAAAACTTTCAGACAGAAGTGGGACCTGGAGTTTACGATATCCACTCTCCTCGTGTACCAAATGAAGGGGAAATCGACCACACCATCGAGGCCATCCTGGCCAAGGTGCCGAGCCGCAAGGTCTGGATCAATCCTGACTGCGGTTTGAAAACGCGTGGTATTACTGAAACCAAGGCCAGCCTGGTCCGCCTGGTAGAGGCAGCCAAGGCAGCGCGTGAAAAACTTTAATCAAAAAATAAGAGCTGACAGAAGGGAGGGCCTGCCCCTGCCCTTGCTGTCTTAGTAAAGGAATTGTAAAACATGTCTAGCCTAAGCCCGTCTCTCTCTTTTGAAGTATTTCCTCCCAATCCAGCAGTAGGCAATGAAAAGATTATGGCGGCCCTGAAGGAAATGCAGGATCTGGTGCCTCATTTCATCAGTGTTACAGCGAGTAATAATAAGTTCAATATTGAAGAAACGACGGTGCGTCTGGCGGACTTTATCCGCAATGACCTGCACATCCCGACCATTGCTCACCTGCCTGCGGTTTATCTGACTAAGGAAATGGTTACAGAAACTCTGACAGCACTTGATAAGGTAGGTGTTCATAAAGTATTGGCACTCAGAGGGGATATCCTCCCAGATGTGGAGCCCCAAAAGGATTTCGTCTATGCAACAGATTTGATTGAGTATATTAAGAAAGAAGCTCCTCACTTTGAGATTGTGGGGGCCTGCTATCCGGAAGGTCATCCGGACTCGCCCAATCAAATCTCAGATATCCAAAATCTCAAAAAGAAGGTGGATGCCGGCTGTTCCAGCCTTTTAACACAGCTTTTCTTTGATAATGAGAGCTTTTACGATTTTCAAGATAAATGTATCTTAGCAGGGATTGAAGTGCCCATCCATGCAGGGATTATGCCGATTTTAAACAGAAATCAAGTTCTTCGTTTGCTCAAAACCTGTGAAAACATTTATTTACCACGAAAATTTTGCTCTATTCTAGATAAATATGAACACGATCCAGAGTCGCTCAGAGCAGCAGGATTAGCTTATGCGATTGACCAAATTGTTGACTTAGTCACTCAAGATGTGGCAGGCGTTCATTTATATACAATGAACAATTCCGATACTGCTCATCAAATTTATCAAGCAACGCATACATTTTTTGATAAGTAAGCATGTCCTGACTTGTTTTGGGAACAGGATGTTCTGACCTTTGTTGTTCTGCAGTTGCAGCTAGAAACCTTAAAAGAGTGCTGAAAATGCGCTCTTTTTGGTTTTCTGATTGATAGAGAATATTGGGTAATAAAAGAATAGTATCACTATTTCTGACTATTCTACAAGAAAAGGGTTCCAAAAAAGAGTATAATAGAAGTAATCAAAGAACGAGGTGAATGAAATGACAGAAAAACAGTTTCCGAATGGCTTTTTATGAGGTGGCGCGACTGCAGCCAATCAGTATGAAGGTGGCTGGGATTTAGGTGGTCGTGGTCCGGCTACGTCTGATACAGCCAAAGCTGTACGCCCTGAGGAACGTCAAAATATGGAAGGTTTTGCCGCACCCATGACCAGAGAAAAAGTAGAAGCTGCTCTTAATGATAAGGAAGGACTCTATCCTAAGCGCTGGGACTCTGACTTTTATCATCGTTACAAGGAAGATATTGCTCTTTTTGCAGAAATGGGCTTTAAAACTTTCCGCCTCTCTGTCGCTTGGAGTCGAATTTTCCCTAATGGAGACGATGTAGAGCCTAATGAAGAAGGGCTGGCTTTTTACGATACGGTCTTTGACGAACTCTTGAAATATGGCATTGAGCCTTTAGTGATGTTGTCACACTATGAGACACCGATTCATTTGGCATTAGAGTACGGTGGCTGGAAGAATCGCCGAGTTATTGGTTTTTTGAGCGCTATGGATTTATCTATGTAGATGCAGATGATGAAGGAAATGGAAGCTATGACCGCTCCCGCAAGGACTCTTTCTTCTGGTACCAGAAAGTGATTGAAACAAACGGGGCAGCAGCCTTAGAAGAAT
>OBLF01000298.1_pt1 | contig 58906 bp, 35 predicted proteins | sample 1519231 | NCBI WGS metagenome assembly OBLF01 (sample SAMEA2602895, study PRJEB22501) | metagenome
AAGTACTGGCAGTCCGGCCTCGCCGCAGGCGCAGTCAAAGAATGATTGAACAATAAAGAAATAGGAGGACTGATGTCCCAGCGTAGAGAGCATCGTTGGCCACGGCCGTTGGAGGGTCGGAAGGCCCGTATCTGGTACGGCGGCGATTACAATCCCGACCAATGGCCCGAGGAGGTGTGGGACGAGGACATGCGCCTGATGGTCAAGGCGGGCGTGAACCTCGTGTCCGTGGGCATCTTCTCGTGGGCGAGGATCGAGCCGAGGGACGGCGTGTACGATTTCGGTTGGCTCGACCGCGTCATCGACAAACTCGGCAGGGCCGGCATCGCGGTCGATCTGGCGTCCGCGACCGCGTCCCCGCCGATGTGGCTCACCCAGGCGCATCCGGAGGTGCTGTGGAAGGACTACCGGGGCGATGTGTGCCAGCCGGGCGCCCGCCAGCATTGGAGGCCGACCAGCCCGGTGTTCCGCGGGTACGCGTTGAGGCTGTGCCGCGCGATGGCCGTGCATTACAAGGACAATCCGTACGTGGTCGCCTGGCATGTGGGCAACGAGTACGGCTGCCACAACCGTTTCGATTATTCCGAGGACGCGGAGCGCGCGTTCCGCGAATGGTGCGAGGCGCGGTACGGCACGATCGGGAAGGTGAACGACGCGTGGGGCACGGCGTTCTGGTCGCAGCGCATGAACGATTTCTCCGAGATCGTCCCGCCCCGGTTCATCGGCGACGGCAACTTCATGAACCCGGGCAAGCTGCTTGATTTCAAACGGTTCAGCTCGGACGCGTTGAAGGCGTTCTACATCGCGGAGCGCGACGCGTTGGCCGAGATCACGCCCGGCAGGCCGTTGACCACGAACTTCATGGTCTCCGCGTCGGGCACGGTGTTGGATTACGACGATTGGGGCAATGAGGTCGATTTCGTGTCGAACGACCACTACTTCACGCCGGGCGAGGCGCATCTGGACGAGCTCGCGTTCTCCGCCTCCTTGGTGGACGGCATCTCCCGCAAGGAGCCGTGGTTCCTGATGGAGCATTCCACGTCGGCGGTCAACTGGCGTCCGGTGAACTACCGCAAGGAGCCGGGCCAGCTGGTGCGTGACTCGCTCGCGCATGTGGCCATGGGCGCGGACGCGGTGTGCTATTTCCAGTGGCGCCAGTCCGTGGCGGGCGCGGAGAAGTTCCATTCCGCGATGCTGCCGCATGCGGGCGAGGATTCCCAGGTCTTCCGTGACGTGTGCGAGCTGGGCGCCGACCTGAACACGCTGGCTGACAACGGGCTGCTCGGCACGCGGCTGGCGAAGTCCCGGGTCGCGGTGGTATACGACTACGAGTCCCAGTGGGCCACCGAGCACACCGCGACGCCGACCCAGAGGGTCCATCACGTAGACGAGCCGCTCGCGTGGTTCCGCGCGTTGGCGGACAACGGCGTGACCGCGGACGTGGTGCCGGTCCGTTCGGATTGGGACGGGTACGAGGTGGCCGTGCTGCCGAGCGCGTACCTGCTGTCCGAGGAGACCACGCGGCGCGTGCGCGATTACGTGGCGGGCGGCGGCAGGCTCATCGTGACCTACTACACCGGCATCAGTGACGAACGCGACCATGTGTGGCCCGGCGGCTATCCCGGATCGATCCGCGACGTGGTCGGCGTGAGGGTCGAGGAGTTCGCGCCGTTGGGCGACGACTGGCCCGGCGTGCCGGACCATCTCGACCTCGACAACGGCACGAGCGCGCATGATATCGCGGACGTGATCGGCTCGATCGGCGAAAACGCGACCGTGCTCGCCTCGTTCAGGGACAATCCCTGGACCGGTATGGACGGGCGTCCCGCGATCGTGGCCAACACGTACGGCGAGGGCCGCACGGTGTATGTCGGAGCCCGGCTGGGACGCGACGGCATCGCCAGGAGCCTGCCGGCGATCCTCGGATCGCTCGGCGTGGACACGGCGGACACGTCCACTGCGGACCTGCTGCGCGTCGAGCGCGTGGACGAGGCGACGGGGGCGGGGTTCACGTTCCTGTTCAACCGCACCCACGGAACCGTGCGCACGACGGTCGAGGGCCGTCCGATCGTCAGTTCTCTGGCGGAGTGCGACGGCACGGGCGCTTCCATCGAACCCAACGGGGTCCTCGTCCTCAAACACTGACGACAGGTAGTAACAGGGCCGTCGGGATTAGCGATATCCGCTTTCCCGACGGCCCTTCGTCAATAATGAATTAGATTCAGGAATGGAATTCGACAGCCGACCAGCTTATCGGTGGAAGAGCACAACAGATACGCCCATCTACCACAGTAGCTGCCAGATTCTTCGGTCTGACCGCCATAGGTTGTTCGAGAGTATTACACAGTCGTGGATCATCTTCATGAAGAACCATCGACTTGTCCACTGCAAAAGCGGACGGATTGAAATGAGGAAGCCCATCAAATGAAATAGATATATCGTGTTCCTCATTCGAATCGATATTAACCATGAGCAGCAATCCATTGCGGGTTTTCTCATCCCAAGTAATCACCGCATCAACGGCATTGACCTCTCCAAATGTTTTTGTATTGACTTTTGGAGAGTCCACATCCGGACAAAACGCGTCACCTCTCGCATGATTAGCCGCTTCGGAAAATGGATAGAACACCGTCTGCCTCCAAGCCGGACCATTGTCCTGCGTCATGATGGGAGCAATCGCATTGACCAACTGGGCTCTTGACGCCGAACGAACCCTATTGCAGTTTTTCAGCAGTGTAATCATGAGCGAACCTTCAACAACGGCGTCCGTCACATTGTAGATATCTTCCAATAGGTGCGGAGCTTTGGGCCATGCATCGTGATGAAGCCCCTTACCGAATTGGGCTTTCCATTGCGCCTCTTGCTTATTCCACACGTCGGAGTACCAAACGCCCCATTCGTCGAAGGAGAGCGCGATATCATGGTCTCCGCCATTCGCCGCCTTTGCCTCATCAGCGCTTTGGGCAACAGTGTCAATGAACAACTGCATGTCATGAGAACTTGCCAAATAGTCCTGTAGTGTTTTGGCACCGCGCTCATAGTAGTAGGCGTGGCAAGATACAAAATCAATATTGTCATATGCTTTGGTTAGCACAGTTCGCTCCCATGAACCAAATGTCGGCATATGAGCGCTCGAAGAGCCACAAGCGACTAATTCCAATCCTGATTCCGCAAGCTTCATGGCGTGAGCGACACGTTCCACCGCGGACGCGTATTCATCAGGAGTCATGTGGCCCACCTGCCAGGGGCCATCCATTTCATTACCGATGCACCACATCTTGATATCCATCGGTTCTGGGATACCGTTGCTGATACGTCTATCCGCCAGTTCCGTTCCGGCGGCCCCATTGACATATTCAAGTTCCTCTAGTGCAGCTTTCAGACCACGCGTTCCCAGGTTAACCGCAAGCATGATCTCCGTACCAGTTTTCTTGCTCCAGCGGTAGAAATCGTCGATACCTACTTCATTGGTCTCAGTGCAATGCCAAGCAAGGTCTCGACGAACAGGGCGTTTGTCGCGTGGACCTGTCCCATCCTCCCAGTTGTACGTGGAAACGAAATTGCCACCTGGGTAACGGATACAGGTCACACCAAGCTCTTTGGCCAAATCAATCACATCCTGTCGAAATCCATCATCAGTAGCGAGAGGATGACTTGGCTCATATATTCCCCCGTATACGCATCTGCCAAGATGCTCTACGAAAGAACCGAAAATTCGCGGTGGAATATCGGCCACTTTGTTCTTTTTGCCAACTGCAATGGTCGCAAGCGCATTCGTCGTCATTGATCGTGCCTCATTTTGAAAATGTTGCGACAGAAGATTCTGCCATTCATATCCTGCGATTCAAGATTATCATGTTTACGTTATTTTTACAGCATACGGTAATTCGTAAACTCTTTTTAAATATCATGTGTTTGCGCAAACATAAAAGCTGTGTTAATCTGTTCATTGTCATGAATGGATGTAATGCACATCCAAATGATGAGTGGCTTAGAAAGCCAAGCTCACTCCAAAGGAGGAGGAACGATGAAGTTCAATGCAATTGGAAAAGCCGTCGCTTTAACAGGCGCAGTGGCAATGTTAGCGAGCGTCGCAGCATGCGGTTCGTCTAATTCGTCAAATTCTTCAGCAAACGGGACAACCGAAATCCTAGTGTGGGCATGGGATTCCACCCTGCCACGCACCGTTAAGGACTTCGAGAAGGCCAATCCCAACATCAAAGTCAAAGTGACCAATGCCGGAACGAATAAAACTGAGTATACGGCGCTGAACAACGCGATTTCCGCAGGAAAGGGAGCCCCAGACCTAGCGCAAATCGAATACTACGCGCTTCCCGAATACCAGATTCGTGAAGAGGTCGAAGATCTGAGCCAGTTCGGCGCAGACAAATTCTCCGATTTCTACACTCCAGGCACATGGTCCTCAGTGAATCTAAACAACGGAGTTTACGCTTTACCGATGGATTCCGGTCCAATGGCTTGGTTCTACAACAAGGATGTCTTCGACAAGGCCGGAGTGGATCCGACCCAGGTCCGCACTTGGGATCAGTTCTACGATGCCGCAAAGAAGATTCGCGCGACAGGCTCGTACATCACGTCCGATTCAGGCGACGCTGGCTTCTTCGATTCAATGACATGGCTTGCCGGAGCGACACCATTCTCGACCGGATCCGACGGACAGAGCGTCACCATCAAGCTGTCCAGCGATTCCAAAGTGAAGACATTCGTCGACTTTTGGCAGAAGATGATTAACGAAGATCTTATCGACACCAAGACCGTCGGCTGGTCCGACGATTGGAATAAAGGCCTGAACGATGGATCAATAGCATCTTTGTTCACCGGAGCCTGGATGCCTTACAACCTACTTTCCGGAGCTCCCGACGGTGAAGGAAAGTGGCGCATCACCCAAATGCCGACTGCGAATGGTTCCGAAACCAATGCAGAAAACGGTGGCTCTTCGCTTGCTGTAGTGAAGACCAAGGATAAGGCGAAGGCTGAAGCAGCGTATAAGTTCGCGGAATACGCTTGCCACAACTCCAAGGGAATAAAGACCCGTGTCGATGGCGGTGCGTTCCCCGCCGATAACGACACCTTGAAGTCCGACGATTTCCTCAACATGACTACCCTGACCGACAGTGACGGCAAAGCTCACGAGTACTTTGGCGGACAGAAATTCAATGAAGAACTGGCGAAGGCCGCTGCCAATGTCTCCACCGGATACAAATTCCTGCCCTTTGAGGTATATGCACGTGGCGTCTTCGGCGATGAGGTTGGTGCTGCCTATACCGGAAAGTCCATCACTCTTGCCAAAGGCATCCAAGCTTGGGAGAAGAATCTTAAGGACTACTCTTCCCAGCAAGGATACACTGTCAAATAAACCCATGAAGGTTTGACGGAATAATTCATCAGTCATGGATTATCTCTTGGGGGTGCCATTCTAATGGCACCCCCAAGCTCATATAGAATCATAAAATCAAATTATCAGCTTCATCCACAATCCAATAGCCTTGATTCCTTACGCTCAGGCAATCAGCATAAAAACTCTCTCTCAGCGCCGCGTCGATTCGCGGGCGATCAATCGGAAATCGGCCGTAAGCGTGCGGACAGGCAACGGCGTGCCCTTCCCATCCTCGTCGAGTCGGTCGAGCAGCAGACGCATCGCCTTGGCTGCCAAATCGTTCAGATCGGTGGCCACAGTGGACAGCGACGGTATGTAATCCTCGCATTCTCTGATACCGTCGAATCCGATCACGGCCACGTCGTCGGGCACTCGCAGCCCACGGTCCGCCAGCCCCCGTACGAAGCCGATGGCGATCGTGTCGGTCATGCAGAACGCGCCGTCGAAATCAATGCCCGAGTCGACGAGGTCATGGGCAGCGGCGCGGGCGTCGGAGGATTCCCAGTGGGGCAGGCTGACGAACTGTTCGGCGGCAGGCGCGACGCCGAGGTCGTCGAAGGCGTTGAGACATCCCAGAAGACGCCGTCCGGACACCGTCATGGAACCGCTGTCCTCGGCCAATACACGATAGTCGGCGCCAATCACCAATGGACGACGGCATCCCACGTCGACCAAGTGCCGGATGGCAGCCGCCGAGCCTTCCTCACAGGGCGTGGCGACCGAATCGAACACCGGATCAGGTGAGATGTCGTCGAGCAGCACCACCGGTTTGCCGCCGGATAGGGCGCGAATCTCATCGTCGGACACGTTGCCGGGACTGAAGATGGTGCCGTCGCATAATTGGCTGGTCACCTTCTGCAGGATGGCGACCTCGTTGTCCTTCGAGTTCGAGGTCTCCTGCACAATCGTCTCCAGACCATGCCTCGCGGCCTCACGGCTCATAGCGGCGCTCATCTCGCTTGGATAGGGATGGTCGAGCTCGAAAATCGCCACCCCGATGATGCCCGAGCGTCCGGAGCGCAGCGAACGTGCCGACAGATTCGTGGTGTACTGCAGTTCGCGCGCCGCCCGCATCACGCGTTCGGCGGTCGCCGGGACGATGCGCGGATCGCCGCGCAACGCATAGGACGCGGTGGCCCGCGATACGCCCGCGGCCTTGGCTACATCGCTCATCGTGACCATATGCGCGTCTCCTTGGAAGTCGTCTTGCACGGAACCGCCAGCCTGTCGGCTCCAGTTGTACCATGGCCACGAATCCCATGCGCGGCCGGCGATTGCACAATCGCCGGAGCATGACCCCAATAGCCCTTCGAGGGTTATTGTACGCGCCGATTTGACACGATTCAACACGGAGTGTATAAATGCTATCAACAGCTTTTGAATCGTGTCAATTAATCGATTCAACAGCTGGTTCGCGACGATGTCGCCATGGACGGAAGAAGGGCATGGAAGCCCTGGATAAAGGAGGAACACAGTGAACATGGGCAAGGTTTTGACCAGAACGATGGCAGCGGCGGCCGGCGCCGCGATGCTGCTGCCGTTGGCTGCCTGCGGCGGAAGCGCCGACGCGGGCAAGACCACGATCAGCTTCCTGAGCTGGGACAACGAGCAGATCATGAAGCCGTTCATCGACGAATTCGAAAAAGAGAATCCCGACATCAAAGTCGACTTCGGCTACGCGCCGCCGACCAACGAATACATCCAGACCCTGCAGACCCGCCTCGTCGGCAACCAGGCTCCGGACGTGTTCGTGATCACCTCGGAAAACAAGAACGATCTCATCGACAACGGCTATGCCTTGGACATGACCGGCAAGTCCTACGTCAAGAAGCTCTCGCAGGCGAACAAGGATTTCCTGTCACGCGACGGCAAACTGTACGGACAGTCCATTTCCTCGTGGGCCGCCGGCATCGCCTATAACAAGGATCTGCTCGGCCAGGTCGGCTACGATTCCGTGCCGGCCACGTGGGACGAGTTCCTCGACCTGTGCGGCAAACTCAAGAACAAGGGCATCACCCCATATATCGAATCGCTCGGAGATGGCAACGATCGTATCCCGGACTCCTTCATGGGCGCGGTCTATGCCAAGGATGGCGTGGATGTGACGACCTTGGCCGACAAGACCCCGTCGACGCCGGGCGCCAATGAGAAGGATTGCGTGAAGGCGTGGATGAAGGTGTACGAGAAGGGGTACGCGTCACGTGACAACGTCGGTGTGAGCGGCGACGATGCCAAGACCCAGTTCGCCAATGGACAGGTGGCCATGTACACCACCGGCGTATGGGACTTCTCCGCTTTCGAAGGCGCGTCCTTCGACTGGGGTTTCGCCCGCATCCCGGCTCTCGACAAGAACCATGAGCAGTATTCGCAAGGCTCCCCGTCGCCTGGTCTGACCATCTATTCCAAGCTCAAGGGCGACAAGCTCAAGGCGGCCGAGAAGTTCCTCGACTTCATGGTCTCCGACTGGGCATTGAAGCAGCGCAGCAAGAACGGCGACGCCATCACCGTCGAAGGATTCGATTCCGACGTAGCAAAGCAGTACAAGGAGATTTACGACGAGAACGTGAAGACTGGCAAGTACTTCCTGTACACGAACTTCTACAAGAAGCCCGATGTGCTTTCGTCCGCCAACACCGCCGAAATCCAGCAGCTCGTCCAAGGTTCAATCAGCGTCGACCAGTGGGCCAAGAACATCGATGACAAGATGGCCGCAGCGCAATAGGCTCGCGACCTGCACCCAACGGGAGGGGCGAACAAAGCGCGCGGACACAGGAAATCCGTTCGACGCCCCTCCTCCACAATCATCGCCAGAACCATACGAAAGGATGGCATATGAGCAACGCAACGCAAGCGGCGCCGGCACTGCCGCTCATGGACGAAACCTATTATCGCAGCCGCCGTAGGAGGCAGGGCCTGCGCGAGGATCTCAATTCATTCTGGTTCCTGCTGCCGATTCTGGCACTGTTCGTGATCCTGTTCCTGGTGCCCTTGGTGCAGACCGCCTATTATTCGTTCACCGACTTCAACGGCTATAGCACCAACATGAAGTTCGTCGGATTCGACAATTACAAAAAGGTCTTCTCCGACCCCTCAACCCTGTCCGGCCTCGGATTCACGATTCTCTACGCCATCGTGGTGATGATCGGCGTGACCGCGCTGGCCATCCCACTGGCCGTAGTGCTCAACCGCAAATTCGTAGGCTGCAACTTCGTCCGCTCCGTATTCTTCTTCTTTTCCGTACCATCGCTGGCCATCATGGGCATGGTATGGAAATACATCTTCTCCCCAATGAAAACCGGCGTGGTCAACTCGATACTCACCTCACTCGGCTTCGACCCGATTCCTTGGCTGAGCAACAACAGCTGGGCTAAATTCTGCGTCATCTTCATCGCGATCTGGGCGCAGATCGGCTGGCACGCCACCCTCTACCTCGCATTCCTGCAAGCCATCCCCGCCGACCTGTACGAGCAGGCGACCGTTGACGGCGCCTCCAAATTCCAACAGTTCATCCACATCACCTTGCCGCAGCTGACCCCCGGCATCGTCACCTCCACCTTCCTGCTGATGTCCGGAGGCCTCAAGGTCTACGACCTGCCCTACACGATGACCAAGGGCGGTCCCGGCTATTCGACCTACACCGTCACCCAGTCCATCATCCAACAAGGCATCGGCCAATCCCAATACGGCATCGGATCCGCCCTAGCCGTACTCTTCTTCATCGCCACCGGCATCGTGGTGTTCCTACAGATGAGCGTTTCCAACCTGATTTCAAGGAGGTTCCAGTGATGAGCGCCACAACCAAGCACCCGACCAAAGCCAAAGGCATGAACTTCACCACCCGCAAACGCATATCCTCCGCCATCACATCCATCGTGATGATCGCCATCGCACTGATATGCGCCATACCACTGTGGTACATCGTCATCAACACGTTCAAAACCATCCCCGACATGAGCTCCAATCCACTGGGACTGCCGAAACAATGGACGTTCGACAACTACACCCACGCTTTCGCCACCGTGCCCATCCTGCGCTCCCTGTGGAACACGCTCATCGTCACATTCTTCGGCGTGGCCATCCAAGTGATCGTCGGCGCACTCGCCGCCTATGGCATGATCCTACGCAAATCCAGGTTCACCGCCATCATCGGCACCATCCTCATGGTCGCCTTCGTCGTCCCCGCCCAATCCACCCTGATCCCGCTGTACCGCATGGAAGCGCAAACCCACATCGTGAACACCCTGGGTGGCCTGGTACTCATCTACCTCGGCGGATGCGTGTTCTGCTACTTCCTCATCGTCGGATACATGCGCTCGCTGCCGTTCGAACTCATCGAGGCCGCGCGCATCGACGGCGCCGGGCCGCTGCGTATCTTCTGGAGCATCGTCATGCCGCTCATCCGGCCGATTCTGACGACCGTGGTCGTATTCCAGACCATGTCGACGTGGAACGACTTCATGAACGCCAATGTGTTCATCAGCTCGTCGAATCTGCGGACCACCGTGCTCCAGGTCTACAACGCCGTGGGCCAGTTCTCCACCGATTGGCCGAGCTTCATGACCATCACCGTGCTCGCGCTGCTGCCGGTGTTCGTGTTCTTCATCTTCTGCCAGAAGTGGATCGTCTCCGGCCTGGTCGCCGGATCGGTCAAGGGCTGACGAAAGGACGTTTCATGAGCATCGCAACAACATTGAATGCGACCTCCGCAACAGATCGAGACTCGCTTCCGCACCGCGTCAACGACACGGCGCTCGCCACCAATCCGCTGCGCCGCTATTGCGCGGACCCGAATCTGGCGATTTTCGACAACCGCTACTTCCTGTATTGCACGGATGACGGCGTGGACGAATGGCGCACCACCGCGTTCAGCGTCTATGCTTCCGACGATTTGGCGACCTGGGAGCGTCATCCTGCGCTCGATTTGTACGACGTGCCCTGGTGGCACGGCGAGGATGGAGCGTGGGCTCCGTCGATTGTGCACGCGGCCGACGGACGATACGTGCTGTTTTTCGTGGCCGGATCGCAGATCGGCGCCGCCGTGGCCGATACGCCTTACGGACCGTTCACGCCGCAGCCGGAGCCACTGATTCGCAAGGGCACGTTTGATTGCCATACCATCGATCCCGGTGTCTTCATCGCATCGGAGGGCACACGCTGGCTGCTGTGGGGCAATGGCCGGGCGTGGGTGGCACCGTTGCGCGACGACTGCCTAGCGTTTGACGAATCGCGCGCAATCAGCTGGGTACCGGGCGACTTCCGCGAAGCCATTTGGATCCACGAACGGCAGGGTATCTACTACGCTTCCTGGTCGGAGAACGACGCGCGCGAGGAAACCTATTGCGTCAAATACGCGACGTCCCGTTCGCTTTCCGGCCCGTGGAGCGATCCGATGCCGCTTGTCATGCCGGCTCCCGAACGCGGCTTGTACGCCACGGGACACCATAACATTGTGAACATCCCCGGCACCGACGAGTGGATCATCGCCTACCATCGTTTCGCGTTCGACCCGTCAGGGCACGCCTCCCGCTGGAGCGGCGGCGACGGATGCCACAGGGAAACGGTGTTCGCTCCCCTGACGCATAACGCCGACGGCACGCTCGCCCAGGTCCGTCCCGAAGTCGGCTCGTACGTGCGCCCTCTGCGCTGAACGCGGTCCGCATGCCGAATGCATGGCAGGCGTGCGGACCGCCAAAGCTGGCGTCGCAGCCTCTCGAAGCCACCACAACCATCCATACAACCGTCACAACACCAGAAAATCACAACGCTTTCAGCGTGTGGGCGACGGCCTCCACTACCTTGCCGCCACGATCGGACGACGACGTCGGATACGTGATCTGCACGGCACGAATGGTATTGTCATCCACCAACTCACGAATATAGGTGACGGTTCCATCCTCCTCCCACGTGACCACAAAGCTCCCGCTGCCCAACGCATGGTAACTGACATCATGCTCCGAAAGATACCGCTGCATCGCACTGGACGGCGTATCACCATCGGCATTGTATGAACCCCACACTGAGATCGCGATATCATCGTCATCATCGCTGCTGAACTGCCGGCCATCGCCATTATCCGACTCATCAAACCACACGAAATCCGACGGAGCCTGAATCGAATACGCATACCGCGTGTTGACATACTCGTCCGTCTTGATACCATCCTGCTGCGATTGACGCTCAGCCTCCTTGGCGGCCTTGTCTTTGGCGGCCTTATCCTTAGCAGCCCGATCAGACGCGGTCCGCTTATCAATACTCGTCTGAACCCGCTTCGCCGCAGCATTCACCGACTTAAGCCACGCCTTCTGCGATGACAAATCCCTACGAGCCTGCTCAGCGACCGTACGCAACCGCGCCGTACCATCGCCAGCATCGCACACATAATCAGCCGCCACAATCGGCTTCTGCGAGCCAAGCACATCAGTCATCTCACCAAGCAACGATGCATCGGCAATACGCTTCGAATCGGTTTTGGCAAGCTTGACAGCCGCCCGATAATCCACCTCCGCCTTCCGCTCAGCAGCCTTCACTCTACCAACCGCACTCACACAATCCACCAACTGGCTACGATGCTGCCGATCACGCCACACCAACCATCCACACACCGCCGCAACGACAACCACAATCGCCACAGCCACCGCAATCAGTTTTTTGGAAACTCCGCGACGAGGAGCATCGCCCTGCGAGCCACGCTCCCCCGACGGCTGCACACCGACAGGCCTACCATTCTCATCAAGATACCCCTGAGGCGTAGGCACAACCGGAATCGGAACCGTCGGAGCCGGCGCATCCCGATCAACCACATCATCAGACGTCACCAACGACGCGCCACAATTGATACAAAAATCACCATTCGCGTTTGCAGTGCCGCATTGCGGGCAAAAATCATATCGTGCCATTGTCCTCTCCTCTTTACCCCCTATAGTACAGGGATGGGGTGAGACGGTAAGCGGTAGAAGAGACACAAGCCAAATAAGCGAATCGGAAAAGCGAAATCAAAACGTTGCCCAGGATACGGAAAATCAACAACCGAATATAAGGCAAAGATGAAGGTCTCAATGTCACCGAATGGTGCCAATGAGACCTCTCACAAAAGCCAGCATACCACCTGAAGCTAATCGTTGAACTACCTGAGGGTGGAATCAAAAAGCCACCCTGAGAATTCCGCATTGGAAGCTTCCACAAGCGAAATATGGGTGCCTTCATTCCTCCAAGAACATCACCCACAATCAAATGAGCACCTCGGAAGCTATCGAAAAGACGGTAACGGGGGTGCTCTTCCGTAAGAATACCACATCCCCTCAGAATTTCTAAGCATAAAAGCTTAGGAATTGACGAGGTCACGATGGTCGAGGGCGGCATGACGGTTCCTCAATGAAGTCCTAAGCATAAAAGCTTAGGAATAGGATCTCGAGGCTGGTGGAGGTCTCGCGGACCGATCCTCAATGAAGTCCTAAACATAAAAGCTTAGGAATTGCAGGATGACCAAGTAATGCTCCTCATCGAGCCACTTTCCTCAATGAAGTCCTAAGCATGAAAGCTTAGGAATTTCAGGCGGCGAGCTTCTGCCGTGTGACTGTTTCGGCTCTGGTCCTCAATGAAGTCCTAAGCGTAAAAGCTTAGGAATCGCTGCTCCGACTGGGGCTGCTCCTGCGGTTTCGAACCTCAATGAAGTCCTAAGCGTAAAAGCTTAGGAATGACACACACCCTGATCGAGATTAAGCTACACTTAACACGACCTCAATGAAGTCCTAAGCGTAAAAGCTTAGGAATGCGTGACCATCAGCATCGACCCCTACGATTATCTACCTCAATGAAGTCCTAAGCGTAAAAGCTTAGGAATTTGCCGCTCTTGAAATCAGCCATGCATGACTTGACCTCACCTCAATGAAGTCCTAAGCGTAAATGATATGAACTGATTTTTGTTCCGCATTTCCCCTAACTCGATGGGAGATGATGGAACCATGGCAAAAGGAACGAGATACACGCCGGAGTTCAAGGCGAAGGCCGTCAGGCTGTCGACCGAGTCGCGCGGCTCGTATTCGTCGGAGACCAAGGCGATCGAACAGGTCGCCAAGGATCTGGGGGTCGCGCCGGAGACGCTGCGCCGTTGGCGCGACAAGACGGACGCCACGGTCGCGGCGGAGATCAAGCAGTCGGCCGAAGACGCGATGGCGGAGTTGAGGAGTTTGCGGGCCGAGGTCGCGCGATTGAGGCGGGCGAACGAGATATTGACGACGGCGTCGGCTTTTTTCGCGGCGCGGCTCGACCCGACACGGCGTTGATGGTCGCTTACATCGACGAATTCAAGGACCGTTTCAGGGGCGGGCCGATCCGCAGGGTGCTGGCCGCTTCGCTGGACTGCGGGTTCATCACGCCGCGCGGCTACCGCATGTTCAGATCCAGGCCCGTCAGCCGCATGGCCGCCAGGCACGAGGCGCTGGCCCGCGGCATCCTCGAGATCCATGCCGATTTCTTCATGGCCGTGTACGGGTACCGCAAGACGCACGCCCGGTTGTTGGCGCGGGGCCGGGATCCGGCCGAGATCGGCCGCGACCAGGTGATGAACGTCATGCGGGAATCGGGAATCCGCGGCGTGCGCCGCGGCAGGACGCCCGTCACCGCCAAACCGGCGAAGGGCGCGGGCGGCAGGCCCGACCTCGTGGAACGCGGGTTCGAGGCGGAGGCGCCGAACCGGCCGCACGTGGCCGACATCACCTACGTGCGCATGGCCAACGGCCCGTTCGGCCACACGACGTTCGCCGCCGACGTGTTCGCCCGCAGGATCGTCGGATGGGCGTGCGCCACCACCATGGACACCGGGGAGCTGCCGCTGCAGGCGCTGGAACAGGCGATATCATGGGCCGCCTCGCATGGCGGCACGGACGGTCTCGTGCACCATTCCGACCATGGCGCGCGGTACATCAGCCTCGTGTGCACCACCAGGGTCGGGGAGTTCGGCATGCTTCCCTCGACCGGCACGGTCGGCGACTCGTACGACAACGCCATGGCCGAGAGCGCCGACGGCGCGTACAAGACCGAGCTCGTCTGGCGACGCAAGCCCTTCCGGGATTTGAGGGACCTGGAATTGGCGACGTTCCGGTGGGTCTCGTGGTGGAACTCGAAGCGTCTGCACCGGTCCTTGGGCTACAGGACACCGGAACGGACCGAAACCGAGTATTATGCAAACCAAGCGGCGCAAGCCGCCCCACTATAAGGGCGGAACAAAAATCAGGCCATATCAAAAAGCTTAGGAATTCCAGTCGTGCCAGCCGGGACCGTGCATGTGGCCGCATGGACCTCAATGAAGTCCTAAGCGTAAAAGCTTAGGAATGTGACCGCGCTGGTCATGTTCAGCCCTAACAGTTCGAACCTCAATGAAGTCCTAAGCGTAAAAGCTTAGGAATGTCGTACCAGATGCTCATATCGTCCACGCCAATCTACCTCAATGAAGTCCTAAGCGTAAAAGCTTAGGAATCGTCTCATGCAAGTAGAGGTTGTCACCTTGCCAGTACCTCAATGAAGTCCTAAGCGTAAAAGCTTAGGAATCATATCGAAGACGCCGCTTTGACGCTTTCCACGGCGGACCTCAATGAAGTCCTAAGCGTAAAAGCTTAGGAATATGGGAGCAGGTCCGGGTATTGGCGGCTCCATTCCGAACCTCAATGAAGTCCTAAGCGTAAAAGCTTAGGAATGTAAAATTCGTTCTTCAGCTGAGTGCTGGACATGAGCACCTCAATGAAGTCCTAAGCGTAAAAGCTTAGGAATTTTCCAGCGTTCCATCGATGATGTTCATCGACCCATTACCTCAATGAAGTCCTAAGCGTAAAAGCTTAGGAATTAATCCTCCTGCGACAGCCACGGCATCTCCTTCGGCCGACCTCAATGAAGTCCTAAGCGTAAAAGCTTAGGAATCTGCACGCCCGTCCATGGAGACGTCGAATTTCACTATTCCACCTCAATGAAGTCCTAAGCGTAAAAGCTTAGGAATTGGCGGTCGGAGTCAGAGGTCGTCGTTGATGTGGAAACCTCAATGAAGTCCTAAGCGTAAAAGCTTAGGAATATCGAACTGCTGTGGCACCAGCTCGACGTCATGGACGAACCTCAATGAAGTCCTAAGCGTAAAAGCTTAGGAATTAGATGTTGACACCTGAAATGACCTCACCGCGAACCTCAATGAAGTCCTAAGCGTAAAAGCTTAGGAATACGCGGCGCATGTGTGAATCCGCGAATCTCATCGTCCGTACCTCAATGAAGTCCTAAGCGTAAAAAGCTTAGGAATTCTTCCCAAGACATCTTTCCGAGCTTCTCAAGAGATGTGGCAACCTCAATGAAGTCCTAAGCGTAAAAGCTTAGGAATTCGGCACACACCTCCGAAGCGGTCTTCGCCTGATCCATACCTCAATGAAGTCCTAAGCGTAAAAGCTTAGGAATGCGCCGTCCTTGATGCCCTGGCCGGCCTTCTGGAACCTCAATGAAGTCCTAAGCGTAAAAGCTTAGGAATGTGTGGAGACTTCACCTGTTCCTGTTCCATCACGATGAACCTCAATGAAGTCCTAAGCGTAAAAGCTTAGGAATATCGCGTCCGCGGTGGCGCCCGTGGGCAGGGCGTAACCTCAATGAAGTCCTAAGCGTAAAAGCTTAGGAATTCGGCTGGAGGAATGTTGGAAACGACCCACACGCGCGTACCTCAATGAAGTCCTAAGCGTAAAAGCTTAGGAATAACGCTTACCCACATTCCATACTAACCGGCTTAATACCTCAATGAAGTCCTAAGCGTAAAAGCTTAGGAATGTCCGCGCGAATGGCATCCGCGCATCGTCGGCCAACCTCAATGAAGTCCTAAGCGTAAAAGCTTAGGAATCCCGCATAGACGCGGAACAATGCGCCGGAGCCTCGCGCACCTCAATGAAGTCCTAAGCGTAAAAGCTTAGGAATGCCGGACTGGTAGGGTGTGTAGCCGCTCTCCGACCGACCTCAATGAAGTCCTAAGCGTAAAAGCTTAGGAATCGGTCGTATACAAGCTCCTCATAACGCCCGTTCGTTCCACCTCAATGAAGTCCTAAGCGTAAAAGCTTAGGAATGTCCGACGACAACGCGCTCTATTCCGACAAGACCGTCAACCTCAATGAAGTCCTAAGCGTAAAAGCTTAGGAATTACCTAACCCAAACCGTGTAAAGGAGCAAAAAATGAACCTCAATGAAGTCCTAAGCGTAAAAGCTTAGGAATGACCACGTCCGTGCAGACGGTCCCCTTGGCGCATCCACCTCAATGAAGTCCTAAGCGTAAAAGCTTAGGAATATGGGGCGCACATGATCGTCACGGATTCGACCATCGAACCTCAATGAAGTCCTAAGCGTAAAAGCTTAGGAATACCTCACCGCCTGTGGCACGTCCTCTCTTGGTTCCGAAAACCTCAATGAAGTCCTAAGCGTAAAAGCTTAGGAATCTCAACGAGAACGTCTCCCGCGATACGATTTCGTACCTCAATGAAGTCCTAAGCGTAAAAGCTTAGGAATGGATTACCCCAGTTCGGGTTCGTGACGGAGCAGCCACCTCAATGAAGTCCTAAGCGTAAAAGCTTAGGAATCTACGGCTTCGATGCGATTGAGATGCGTTTCCAAAGTCACCTCAATGAAGTCCTAAGCGTAAAAGCTTAGGAATACGTGCCGGTCAGCACATTGCTCTTCCCCTCGCCGTCCAAACCTCAATGAAGTCCTAAGCGTAAAAGCTTAGGAATAATTGCTCGTTTTGCGCAAGCGGGCATACCGTCCATACCTCAATGAAGTCCTAAGCGTAAAAGCTTAGGAATCCAAAATCCAAATGTCGGCATCGCCAATGTCCGCACCTCAATGAAGTCCTAAGCGTAAAAGCTTAGGAATTTCGCCGTGCATGATTGCGTTGACCACGCCTGTCACACCTCAATGAAGTCCTAAGCGTAAAAAGCTTAGGAATTATGGTCGGCAACCATTTACGAGCGTTCTCACCGCCAACCTCAATGAAGTCCTAAGCGTAAAAGCTTAGGAATTGGTGGCAGTCTTGAAACTGTTGAAACTTCCTTCAAGCACCTCAATGAAGTCCTAAGCGTAAAAGCTTAGGAATTTGTCGGCTTTCAGGGTGATGGTCGAGGATGGGCTCGTGCACCTCAATGAAGTCCTAAGCGTAAAAGCTTAGGAATCATGTCGGATTATTGTACACATTCAATCTGCCTTGACCTCAATGAAGTCCTAAGCGTAAAAGCTTAGGAATCAGTCTCAACGGTGGTGAGAACCAACTATGCAGAGCACCTCAATGAAGTCCTAAGCGTAAAAGCTTAGGAATAACACCTCACTTGGAAAGAACGGAATCAACAACCGTACCTCAATGAAGTCCTAAGCGTAAAAGCTTAGGAATCGCGCAAAGCTCCGGCGTGCCTAACGCGCTTGACTACCTCAATGAAGTCCTAAGCGTAAAAGCTTAGGAATTTCAGCGCTACCAACGCGGACGATGCCGTTCGCGTCCTTACCTCAATGAAGTCCTAAGCGTAAAAGCTTAGGAATGCTCCTTCTTTTCCGTGGTCGAGTTATCAATGCCAAGACCTCAATGAAGTCCTAAGCGTAAAAGCTTAGGAATCCAAAGTGCCTTGCACGTCAATCTGACTAATAGCCACCTCAATGAAGTCCTAAGCGTAAAAGCTTAGGAATCGGGCATCCACCGCCTGCTGCGTGAGGTGCAGCGAACCTCAATGAAGTCCTAAGCGTAAAAGCTTAGGAATCAGCACAGACAATCAAAAGCCGTCGATACAAGATGGTACCTCAATGAAGTCCTAAGCGTAAAAGCTTAGGAATCCCTGATAATCGGTGACGGTGCCTACGTACCTGTCCCACCTCAATGAAGTCCTAAGCGTAAAAGCTTAGGAATAAGTATTCTGGATATCGTTCTGCAATTCCATGCCGACCTCAATGAAGTCCTAAGCGTAAAAGCTTAGGAATAGTCACACTATAAAACACTGCAATGACACGTATCTCAAAGCTTTTTGCGAGAGGTCCTTCCCCTTGTCCAGATTAGAGATACATCCCCAGAATGCCCTCACACATAAGGCCTATTGTTCTTAGGTGCGAGCGCTCACCGCGTGTCACAGAAACGATTCAGCACTCGCACCTAAAAACAAACACTCTTCACTTATCAAGCGACATAGCTATGTTGAGCTAAGAATCAAATCACCGTTGGTATGTCTAAATCCGTATACCCACGATGTCCCAAGAAATCCAATCCCTCTTCCGTCTGTGCAATCGTCCCCAAAGAACAGAACACAACGGAATCAGTTGAACCATCAATTTCCTGTTCAACTTGCATGCGAACATCAAGCATCATCGAAGGTCTGACGCGCAATAGAAACACGCTATATTGCAGACGCTCCCCATAATGCTGAAGAATCTTCGCGATATGTGAACGACGATAATCGTCGCTCACATCGTATGCGACTAAATAGCCCCGTTGCTGATTCACCATGTCGCATCTCCTTAGCGAATTCTGATTCCACGATATCCGGACTGAGTTCCATCAAGATATCCCAAAATCATTCGTGCTTGAATTTCAATCGTCCTTCGCCAAGAAGCTTTGTATTTAAATACCGGATGGATTATTTCCGTGGCCATTCGCCGTTCGTAAGCCTTGATCACTGCCTTACGCGTTTCATCAGTCATTCGCACAGAGCCAAGCACATCCGTGAATCCGGTCGCGCTGATTTCTCCATTGTTAATCGTTGTTTGTACTACGGAATCCGCGATTGGAGCTCTGAACTCTTCCATGAGGTCCAATGCCAATGCTGGTTTGTTCCGCTTGCTGCTGTGTAGAAAACCCGCATGAGGATCAAGGCCGCAGGAAATCAACGCTCGGACGCAATCCGACAATAGCAAGGTATATGTAAAGTCAAGCAAGGCATTCAATGCATCCGGAGCAGGCCTTCTCATACGAGCAATCCAAGGCCATTCGGCTTGACGGTCTATTTTGATGAGGTGCCCAAACTGTGAGAAATATAATGCCGCAGACTCCCCCTCGAGCCCAAGCACATCCTGCCAACGATTCGCATTGCCGACTTGTTTCTCAATACGACGTAGCTGCGGTAAAACCGGATTATCTGATTCCGAACGTCGCAAGAGAACGGATTGATTGTGTATTTTCGCAACGATGAATTCACGGGCGAGTCCGAGTCGTCCTTCATGCGAAGCCACATGTTGATCGACGCGCTGCTCTCCATTCGGCCCATATGATGGAACACACCATCCATACATGCGTCCCGCCCCGCTGCACCAGACGATAGGAATGTCACGCCACATCAATTCACGAATCAGACCACTTGATAGGTCCGTATTCCCGTAAATTTGCAACCCTTGCATGGTATCAATTGGAATTGACGCTAATTCCTCTCCGTCTTTCTGAACAATCATTCTGCCAGACCGAGTAAAAGCTTTTGCACCAGGAGTCGCAAGATGGGTCACCTGATTGTCTGGCGACGAAACCATGACTCTATGTGTTACCGCACACAGCTTGCGCTCTTCCGGTAAACAAATTCCCACATGCGAGCAACGCATGCATCGAGCACTATCCTCCAATGGCTCAGGAGCTTGCTCAGAATTGATAAGAGTCCGTGTTGCTTCTACAGCTTTATGCGCGTTGATAAAATCGTCTTCATCAAGTTCAACATCGACCCGCCGATGATGGGTTGTAAAGAAAATCTCCGTTCCCGCCACGTGAAAACCCATATCTTCAAGACAAGCGGCCTGCAAGGCGAGTTGCGTCCGCATCGCCTCGGTAACGATCATCGCCCGTTTCACGGGCGTTGCCTTGTATTCACGAATGACAATGCCATCATCCGTCATTTTCGCAGCATCAAGTTTGCCACTAACGCCCCATTCCTCATGCCTGATATTTACGGCTTGGAATGAATCAGCATCAGGAGCGCCACCGGTGCGATCAACCTTGCGATGATCATATGTTCCTCGCATGATTTGATCCGAATCGACTTTTTCTCCTACCGCTTCCAGCCATGCTCTACGCGGGCAGAACATGTAGTTTGCAACCAGACTAATCGGAATGGGGTCGTCGTCCATGATTTCCTCCGTATTCGTTATTCCATTTGCATCACCGGAATGATTTCGCCAGGTTCCAGCCATCGTTCCGGAGCACTCGGATTATTCGACATAAACTGGTTAAAAAGGCAACATGCCAGAACACCTTTTTCGTCAAGCCAGTCAATTGAGGCACTTGCCAACCGCGATTGCGCATCGATCGCTCGAGCGTGTTGGATACCGAATTCTGCGAGCGCACTGCTACGAACGATGGAACGATATTTTGCAGCTGTCCAATACTGATCGAACAACGGTAAAATCGCGAACCGGATTTGTCCTTTAAGTTGGAACAATGCAGCACTGCTGTCCCGGAAAACTCCGGATCCAGCAGTGGAAGCATGAGAACCGTCAGTTGAGATACGGGTCGGAAAAGCCGAGACACCAATCAACGCACACCAGGCACGTGCATTGTCAGTCTTCGATGGAGCATGTAGACCTGTCGCGGTACGACTTGTAGCCTCATTCTTACCGGCCTCATCCTCGATGCGTAGCCCCAGAAGTCCGTCGCGAACTTCATCAACGGATCTTGCCGCGACTATCTGTGACAACGGAAGCAAGCGGTCTCTGACAAATTCCTTTCCCTGGTTACGCGTCACCATCTCCCACCGAGAGGCGCCATTATCAGATTGCAGATCATCCTTGTTCTTTTTCCCTGACCAGTACGACGGCTGCCCGAGCGCACCGAAGTAACGGTAGTCACCGGCAGTCTGCATGGCATCAACTGCAGATTCCCGGTCTTTCTGCAGTTTTTCCCATCCAAAGGGGACACCCAGATTGCTGAGTCTTGGGGACATGGTGGCATGAAGCGTCTTACTCGGCTTATCGTCTTCGCCGGCAACCGTGTAGTCGTTTTCGGAAGTCAGTGGCAATGACTGTGACCATCGTTTAGCATGAGCGTGAACGACTTCGGACATCTGGTCAACATCCAAGTCATCATTAGTTTTCAGCTCAAACGCCTGCAGAGTGTCCTTCCAACGGAATACACATATCCTTTCAGCATCGGCATCTTCAAGGATTGAAGCAAGACCAATCATAAACAGATGCGAAAACGCATCGGTCGCATCCGCAGGAATAATGACGCTCATCACAGTCCCTCCTTCGAGCATGTAATATCAGCCGCGCGCAGTAGTGCTTCCAGATAGGAAATACCCCAGAAGCCATACCGCTGGTTGGTATGGTCAATAACGGTTTCCCACTCCCCCAAATCGAATAGACGTTTCGAGATATCATTCAATTCCGGACTCACATTGAGGAAATCGAATTTCTCCTGAGGAAGCAGATACGCCGTTTCATGCCTGAATGTTGCACGACCATGACCGTGTGATGTACCGATAAGACGCTCAATGAGTTGCTTATCGGCTTCGCTTATGGTTTTCAACCGCTCATGATTCTCACAGGCACGTTGGAATTCCGCAACAGAACGCTGCTCATGACGCCAGCCATGAAGCTCATACATGTTCCGAAGCTCCCGTTCTCGAGAGCAGGACAGGAAAAACCGGCTTTTTGCTCGGGGCCTTTCATCTTCCGTCTTCCTGTCATTGCGGAGTAACTTCTGAAAGCGCTCGTCTTTCTTGCCCTCATCATGGTACTCGCCAGCAATGCGCAAGTCTTCCACCATTGTGGAATCAAGTCCGACAAGAGTCCCAAGCGCTTGCGCACGGCAGGCGACATGATCCTGATGTCCTTCCCCACGAGAAGATCCATCGGAATCGTTGAAAGCTCCTCCCAGAAGCAGAGTTTTCGTTTCCTTTCCCGGCATCAAGATTTCCTGATCCGATTCAGAATCCGGCACATTCTCGGAAGCGCTGCTTACAACCCATTGAACATCACGTCGAATCGGATTATTCTCAATATCAAAATAGCAATCCTCAGGAGTCTCTCTGCCTTTCCAAATCAATGAGCATTCTTCATCCCCCTCCTGTTGAGGCAAATCCGATATATCAACAGTTGCCGTACGAAGTGGACAAAGCAATTTCTTCATGACCTTTTCAGCAGAATCAGATGAATTCTCATCATCCTTATGAGTCTTATTTTCGGTCGAATCAGATATTTTTCCTTTGTCTTTCCTATCATTATCATCTTTATTTGCAGAACTTTCTTCTGCAAAACCAAAGAACTCTGCTCTATTACTCTTAGTTAATTCTTCCTCGATCTCCTGAATCTGTTGAAGCACCTTGATTAGTGTCGGATCATTCAAAGTATCAGAACTTGTAACTAGAAGAGAAGAACCGCATTGATTGAATATATCAGCCGCCGTTTCGGAGCCTTCCGGGTCGAAGATGGCAACCCCCTCGGAAAATGTAGAGAAAACCTTCTCATAGTCATCGAAGATAAGCACGTCACCCGATTGCACGGTACCCTGCTTTGCATTATGCATGCAAACCACACGATGGCCTTCAGGATCCGAAGCACGGTACCTGAACACCCTATGATCGACCTTGACGGTATGGGCAATTTTCTTGTCGGAGTCGGTTTCCTCCTCAAAGACGACTTCGGCCTTAGCGTTTTTATTCGTCAGCTCTTCAAAAAACTTAGTAAGTCCATACCATTTCCTGATGGGGAATAGCTCATCGTTTTCCGGTTGTGTCACTTCCAATAGTTTGATGGCCAGAGCGTCGTCCCATGGTAAGTGGCGAACCGCGACACTGATCTCACGATCTTCGGATCCGAGATCGTCACGCAACCAGATGTTCAGATCCGAATGTCCCTGCTGAAGATCAGCCATACTAATATCAGCGCACAAATCCTCATCAGTAACCGACAGATTCTCAACATCCCATGGTTCCAGACGCTGGAACAAGAGCCTGCCGGGTTTTTCTCCTGGAATAGGGGACTTGCTCATAGCCAAAGACCAGGCACTGATATTAGGAGCCGCGGTTTTTCCCATATTCAGAGAATTCAACCAATCCTGCGCCGCATAGATATCCTCCGGCATGTATGGAGACACCTGCTGGGCTTGCTTCTTTTCATTGAACTGCTGCAGATCAAGACCGAATACATGCAATGAACCTTCAGGCCTCATGCCACGACGGTTTACGCGTCCTGCACGCTGGACCAGCGCAGAGCTAGGGGCGATTTCAGTCACCATATTTGCAAAGTCGACATCAATGCCGACTTCCAAGGTCTGCGTGCCAATGATGCAGCAAGGCGCATCCTGCGGATCCATCGAGGACAGATTCCGAAGCTTCTCGACCACCTTGTGTTTATCGTAGGCACGCATCGGACCAACATACACATCGATGGGACGATGGATTCCTTCTTTCTTGCACTGCTTGGCAAGTGCTTTAGCGACCGCCTTACCTTTATCAAGGGTATTGAGAACACACCCGAGAACATGAGGATCGGAATCATTCAGCCGATCGGCCTCTTCATTGTCATGAATCAGCTCAACACATTTCGAAACAATCGCATCTATCTCGTCCTTGGGCTTCTTGAAATCAAGGCTGGCAAATACGAATTTCGGAGTGCACAAACGTTTCTTCAACGCAGAATCGATGTCAAAATCCGCTTCTTCAACGGAGACTGCATCATGTGTATCGTCAGATGCAGGAGTCGCAGTGGTCTCAACAACCTGCAGAGGAGCAATCTGCCTAACAAGAGGCTTTTTGGCCATATTCTCGATACGAGCTACCTGACGAGCCGTCTTCAGCAGCTGCCTGCTGAGATGCGCTTCATCGACAATCAACACCGTATCGTAGGCGAGCAATCCCGCCTCCATGGAACGCATGGTACGGCTGGTTCCATAGCCACGAAACAGCAGCCGACTACCGAACATATCCGGCGTTGCACAGATTACAGCGCAAGTCTGCGGATAATAGCGCCATTCACGATCCGGACTGACGCCACCACGAAGTTCGACCGCAATCATTCGAGGACTCGGAGATTCTGGCTGGAGCCCATCATTAATGGCAGAACGCAGATCCAAACCTTTACGATATATATCGAGCTTGTCGCTTTCGTTGTTTTCAGCCTGTATCCTCTTTTGCAACGCGCTTGCCTCGTCGAACTGGTCATCGACCAGCGAGCGGCGGTTCACCGTCAACGCCAGACGACGAGGAATGCGCTGCAGCGGCACGCCAGCAAGCTTTTGGCTCTCGGCGCTCCCCTCGGCAGAGACAAGCCCGGCCATTGCATTGAGGAACACATGGATATCGATTACACAAGTCTTGCCCGATGCCGTCGGCGCTCCAATACCTTGTGGCCAATGCCCATGTCCAGCGACATACAGCATCAATCTAATCTGCCACTGATAGGGCTTACGGACCGGCTGATCATCACCCGATGGATGAACCACAGCAACGAATTCTTCAAATCTTGCTGTGAGGTATTGCCGCTGTTCCAAATTCATTTCAGCCATGTTGGAACCCCTTTTCCAAAATCCTCATCCGGACGAAGCGAGCTCAGGTAAAGATCAACCGGCACCAAAAGCCCCCCGCCCAAGTGACGGCTTTGCCCAATTGCCATTGCCGCGCAATCCAGCGAATCCGCACCGTCTGAAATTGCGACCAATGCCTGCATGCCATGCAGAACATTGGAGGAATCAGCATGATGCGCATAATCGGTCATGTTGACGCGATATACGGCATGCCAGTCAAAAATTCGGAAGTGCGATGTCTTCGACTTTATTGCATCCACAAGGTCCCAGTAACGTTCTTCTCTACTGGTTGCGTCGGTTTGAGGTACATAGCTATCACGCCATACATGTCCCAAAGCCAAACAAATAGCCTCTCGAACGCCCCATTTACGATTATGCTTTGAATCGGGAACAGGGCGCGTTTCGGCAATGGCCATGGGCCTAATCGTCCAGTATCGACACATTCCCTCAGCCACAGGTTTCCATAGATGTGCTGCATCGATTACCGTGGTATTCCCAAGTCGCAAGGTCGGCTTATTCGGCGAATAATACAAAGTTTTACCTTTGGCACGCACACATACATCATGCAATTTCTGGATATCGGCTTTTGCCATATCGTATGGAAGCAGAATCAAAAAGCCGGGTCTCTTTTCCGCGATCTCTTTGCGAAGCTGCTGGCCGTACGATTCCTTAAACCCAGAATCAACAATCTGAATCGAGACATTATTAGCAGGCCTCTTCGCTCCCGGAGCATATTTGCCGACCAAGGCAAGAGAAGGATCGGTGCCCCACTGCCTGACAAGAAAACGATGAAGAGCCACCGCCCAGCCAACAAATTCAGACTCTTCCGGTTTCCACTCGACCTTACCGTTCTTAGCCCGACCATTGTCAACTTGATCAATTTCCATATAGAAGGCCGTTGCCCACGGAGCTTTAAGAGCATTCTCTTCTTGCAGAGAAGGAGGAAGGTATCTAGCCTGTTCTTCCGTCTGCAGCGGAAGATACTCATTGAGGAAATTCTGTTCAGCTTCCTTGTCTCTGACAATAGGAGCTTTCTTCTTGCCTTTTGGAGCGGGATTCGCCGCAGCGAATGCCTGCTTCAAATCCTCAAGACGACCTTTCTTGGGGAATGAAAACACTTTTCCTTTCTTAAAAATGCTTGTCAATGCTGAATCGGTAGAAAGCGTCCATACATATTTTCCAGCATCAACGGGGAAACCGTAGTCCTCATGCGTGCGCAGTTCCACAACAGAACATGCTTCGCCTAGGTAAGGGACCTCACCACAGAGCGAACTCAGCGTTCGGGCTATTTCGGAAGAGGGATTCTCATGCCATACCCAAGTCAGCACCATTCCCGATTCGGGATGCTGCTTGTATGCAGTGGCGATGTAGGCCGCCGCAGGAGATTTCTTGTCTTTAGGTTTCTTCCTGTCTTGGACATTTCCCTTGTTCCGGTATGCCACAGCTTTATTCCCAGCGCTAATGACGCGAGGAAACAGTATCTCCTGCGGAGGATTGCCTTCAAGCCAATCCAAGGCAGCATGGATCTGTTCATCCGTTAAGCCACAGTCAGCATTTGGTGTTTCAAAACCAAATGTCAAATACGCCGCAGAGACAAGCGCGGAATACAGTCTACTTGGCGAGGGGTAAGATTCCGGCCTTCCACCGGAATCACTGCCTTGGTAAAATCCCAAGGGGAAGAATGCCGATATCGCAAAAGCCATATCAGTTTTCCTTTGCATCATCTTCAGCGGACGAATTGGCCAGGACTGCGGGGTTGCCCTGCACAAGGAACTCCTGGCCCTCCCAAGTAATTCCAGCTTTCTCATGCGCCTGAGCATAGGCTGTTTCCAGCAATTTTTCCGTGAGATCAACCGTAAGAGGCTCCAGTTCCTCTTTTTCCCCGTAACGCTTGTTCAGCACAACAGTCGGTTTACCCGTTTCCGAAAGGAAGCAATTTGCGCGGATAAAGGGATTGGCATCATAACCGGCAATGTCTCGCAACAACACCGCAATAATAAGGGCACGGATCGCAGCATCACCTTCAGCACCTTTTCCAAAGTGGAATGTACGCACGGTAGCAAAGCTCACAACACGAGTCGAGATGACCTTGCGAACCGACACACCGTCTAGCAAATCCTTTTTTGCGCTCGGCGGAATAGCCCCCAGTCCAATAGTCGATCCTTTACCGGTTTTTTCGAAACTTGCCTTGGTCTTATCGCTCAAATCGACACTATCGCCAACAATCTTCACGCGATCATTTTTAGAGTCCACATTTATGCTGGCACCCACAGGGTCGACACGGCCTCCGGCACGATGAATTGCAGGATCCTCATTCTGTTCGGCCAAAACAGCATATGTCTCTCCGACCAAGATAGACGGAATTCTCAGCTGATTCTTACTACGCGTCGAATCCCAACCACCAAAGATGACGGTTTCCGGAGACAAATCAAACAACGGAAGCAGATTCTCCAACGTAGAATTTCGTGCATTCGCATATGGTTCAGCCTTGGACGTGGACTCACCTTCGTAACTGCTGACACGGATATGGCCGTCAAAGCCACGATGTGGAAGCTGATTATCATAAAAAACATTCTTGCCATCATCAACATCATATTCAACAGCAATATGAGGCATCTTGGAAAGAATCCCCTCACCATTCCGCATGGCTTCCGTAGTCGTTGCCTCGGCCCGGTTCGCGAAGGAAGTCTTGGAATCGATCAGAACCACTTTTGCGGGGTTCTCTTCACCCTCCATATAACGCTTCTCGATAATATAAGTGGCATTGCCATTCGAATCAACATATTTTGCAGGGGCAATCACCCCATCAGGTCCGCTAGCCGGTTCCAGTTCCTGGCGCATAACCAAACTGCTGGCTCCGCCAACATGTGCAGCCGCATTCAAATCTTCGATGGTAAGTGCACGCATTCTTGCGTCCTTTCTTTTTCATATGGACAACCGCGTCCATATCGTTAAGCACTAGTGTAAGGGTGTATTGGTGCGCATGAAGAAAACGCCACGCGCACCAACACAGAAATGAAGTCTTTTCTGCTGAGAGAAAAGAATCAGTCGGATTTAAATCCGAAACACATAAATACAATTCCTCAATGAAAATGCTTATTCGCGGGTGAACGACGCATTCACGTCCTTCACCCGCACTATTGTTATATTTGTTCTATTTCGACACGAGAACAAGCACAACGATAGCGAGAATCAGCATTGTTGCATTACCCATAGGCTCCTCCTTTCGTTTTGCTATGTGGAAGTTCTGCTAATAACCGCTAGCCTTAGCAGAACTTCCACGTAGAGTTCATATTAACCCTCTTCAAAGACAGCTTCAAAACTCAGCATCACCTTAACAATCCAAAACAATAAAAACAATATAGTTTTTTGCAATAGAGCAATTCTAAAGAGCAACCCGCTATCAAAGAATTCATACAAAGACTGTTGAAAGCTGGTTACTCCCATCACCCCCTTCGCAATCCGGCCGCGTAATCATCAAGCACGTCAAGAATGCCGCGGTGTTCGTATACAACGCTGCGTTGCTTTCCCGTACGTGCCACCACAACGCCACGCTCACTCAAAGTTTTGATCGCACGCTCCGCTTGCGGTTTGGACAGTCCCACCACTTGCTGCAGGTATCGCGTGTTGATAATCGGCTGTGCAATCAAATTAGGCAGTACACGCCAAACGGCGGCATCGGAACGCACACCGCGCAGATTCGAACGCGCTTCATCCAACTGTTCGCATAAATCATCGATGAGTTTCCTGCCGCTTGTCGCGGCGAATCGATATAGAAAAAGCCGGACGGTGGATTCTTGAATCCACCCATATGGGCGAACCGTTGAATCCGCCGTCCGGCGGCGCGACTGCTTCTCAAGAATGTGTGCTTGACTCACATGGATGGTACTGAGAACCATTCGCTTAACGATCTGCTTCCATGCGCGCCAACCACGTAAGGAACGCGGCTGCGCGGCACGGACACAAATCAAGTCTTGCGTGGCTCGGGCCGCGGTGGGCAACGCCACGGCGGCCCGAAAGCCAAGGGATTACTCTAGCCGCAGCCTGGAATAATCGCAAGCCGACCGAACTTCGGTTCAGGCTTTGGCGACTTCCACGCTGAGCTCGGAGCCGCCTTCCTTCACGTCGAAGGAGGTGGCGAGCGTCTCGGAGGTGATGAGATCCTTGAACTGCTCGACCTTCGCCACGTCATCGGCCGGTACGGTCAGCGTCAGGGCGATGCGGTCGGAGATTTCCAGATCGGCGGCCTTACGGGCGTCCTGCACGGAGCGGATCACGTCGCGGGCGTATCCTTCGGCAACCAGATCGTCGTTCAGCTCGGTGTCGAGGATCACGAAGCCGCCGGTCGGCAGGGCCGCGGACACGGAGTTGGCGGCCTCTTCGGCGTTCTGTTCCTCCACGCTGTTGATCAGCTCGTACTCGCCCTCTTCCAGCGTAATGTCGCCGTTCGGGGTCTCGCACACCGGGGCGCCGGAAGCGTCCACATGCCATGCGCCGGACTTGGAGGCCTTGATGGCGAACTGCACGTCCTTGCGCAGGCGCTTGCCTGCAACGCGGGCGTTCACGCGCAGCTCGTGGATGATCTTCAGGCCCTGGGAGCCCGCATCCTCAAGCGTGCACAGCTCCACGTCCTTGACGTTGAGCTCGGACTTCAGAATCTCGTCGTACGCGGCCACGGCGGCGGTATCCTCCACCACCACGGTGAGCTTGCTCAGCGGCTGACGCACGCGGATCTGCTTCGCCTTACGCATGGACAGGGTGCTGGAGACGACCTCGCGCACCTTCTCCATCGCGTCGACCAGAGCCGGATCGTCGACGAGCACGCGGCCAAGTTCGGTGGCTTCGCCGGTCTTCTCGTCGGCCAGGAACGGCCAGTCGGCCAGATGCACGGATTCGCCGCCGGTCAGGCCGCGCCACACGGATTCGGCTTCCATCGGGGCAAGCGGTGCGAGAACGCGCATGAACACCTCAAGCACGGTGTACAAGGTGTTGAACGCGTTCTCGTCCTCCTTCCAGAAGCGGTCGCGGTTGTTGCGGATGTACCAGTTAGTGAGCATGTCGATGAAGTCGGACACGGCGTCGCATGCATCGGAGATCAGGAACTGGTCCAGCGAGGACTGGGTCTTTTCGACCAGTCGGTGGGTACGAGCCAGCAGGTAACGGTCCATTTCCGGCAGCGATGCAACTTCGTCGGCGCGCAGCTGGCGGGCGTCGTAACCGGCACCGTTCTTCGCCGCGTTGGCATACAGCGTGAAGAAGTAGTAGGAGCTCCACACCGGCAGCATCACCTGACGCACGGTGTCGCGGATGCCGTCGGCGGTGACGATAAGGTTGCCGCCGCGCAGGATCGGCGAGCTCATCAGGAACCAACGCATGGCGTCGGAGCCGAAGTCGTTGAACACGCCGTTCACGTCCGGGTAGTTACGCAGGTGCTTCGACATCTTCTGTCCGTCGGAGCCGAGCACTATGCCGTGGCAGATCACGTTCTTGAACGCCGGCCTGTCGAACAGGGCGGTCGCCATGACGTGCTGCACATAGAACCAACCACGGGTCTGGCCGATGTATTCCACGATGTAGTCGCACGGGAAGTGCTGTTCGAAGGTTTCCTTGTTTTCGAACGGATAGTGGTACTGGGCGAAGCTCATGGAACCGGATTCGAACCAGCAGTCCATCACGTCGCTGATGCGGTGCATGTGGCTCTTGCCGGTCGGATCGTCCGGGTTGACGCGGGTCAGCTCGTCGATGTACGGGCGGTGCATGTTGATGTTGCCCTCATGATCGCGCGGATAATCGCCGAAGTCGGCCTTGAGCTCATCGAGTGAACCGTACACGTCCACACGCGGGTACTTCGGATCGTCCGAAACCCATACCGGGATCGGAGAGCCCCAGAAACGGTTGCGGGAGATCGACCAATCGCGTGCGTTCGCCAGCCACTTGCCGAACTGGCCGTCCTTCACATTGTTCGGAATCCAGTTGATCTGCTGGTTGAGTTCGAGCAGGCGGTCCTTGATCTTGGTGACGGCCACGAACCAGGAGCTCACCGGCTTGTAGATCAGCGGAGTGGCGCAACGCCAGCAGTGCGGGTAGGAGTGCACGTAGCTCTTCTCCTGGAAGAGGATGGCGCGCTGCTCCTCAGGAATGCGGGCCAGCGGGCCGTCACCGGCGCGCAGGTTGCGCAGGATCGGCTTGTTCGCGTCGAACACGTACATGCCCTCATAATCCGGGCACAGCGACGTGAACTTGCAGCCCGCGTCGAGCACGTCCACGCTCTTGATGCCCTTGGCGTTGAGCGTGTTCATATCGTCCTCGCCGTAGGGGGCCTGATGGACCAGGCCGGTACCTTCAACGGTGTCGACGTAGTCGGCGGTGAAGATCTGGTAGCCTTCCGGCCCCGGCACCTTGCCCTCGGCGGCGTTCTCGTCGCCCGCGAAGTACGGGAAGACCGGATAGTAGCGCCAGCCTTCCATTTCGGCGCCCTTGAGCTCGCGCACGATCTCGTAGTTCTCGCCGAGTTCCTTCTCGTAGGAGCCGAGCAGCGGCTTGCCGAGGTAGAACTTCTTGCCGGCGAACTTGCCTTCGGTGGGGCGCACCTCGACGTAGTCGATGTCGGCGCCGACCACGATGGCAAAGTTGGTCGGAACGGTCCACGGGGTGGTGGTCCAGAACACGGCGTAGGCGTCCTCCTCGTCGCGCAGCTTCACGGCCACGGACACAGTGGTGTCCTGACGATCCTGGTACACGTCCGCATCCATGCGCAGCTCGTGCGCGCTCAGCGGCGTCTGATCCTTCGGGCAGTACGGCAGCACGCGATAGCCCTGGTATGCCAGGCCCTTGTCGTACAGCTGCTTGAAGGCCCACATCACGGACTCCATGTAAGTGATGTTCAGGGTCTTATAGCCGTGCTCGAAATCGACCCAACGGGCCTGACGGTGGACGTACGCCTTCCACTCGTTGGTGTACTTGAGCACGGACGCGCGGCAGGCGTCGTTGAACTTGTCGATGCCCATCTCCTTGACCTGATCCACCGAGTCGATGCCCAGTTCCTTCTGCGCCTCGAGTTCGGCAGGCAGACCGTGGGTGTCCCAGCCGAACACACGGTTGACCTTATGGCCCTTCATGGTCTGGTAGCGCGGGATGACGTCCTTGGCATAGCCGGTCAGCAGGTGGCCATAGTGCGGCAGGCCGTTCGCAAACGGCGGGCCGTCGAAGAACACGAACTCGTTCTGGCTGTGATCGCCGGACGGACGGCGGTCGATGGACTTCTGGAAAGTGTCGTCCTTATCCCAGTAGTCGAGCACGGACTCCTCCAGCTTGGGGAAGCTGGGGTTCGGCGCGACGTTGGCGCTCTGCTCGCCGGCAGCAGCCTTCGGATACACATGATTGGTGGATTCGCTCACCGTATGCTCCTCGTTTGGCGGTTTCATTACTTTACCCTTACGAGGACGATGACCTTCGTGCGATTGCCGCACGCCGCCACCGCGGTACCACCTCGCTTGCCGCGCTCCCCCGCTTTCCTTCACGGGTTCCACACGACCGCTTGACGTTCGGCTGTTCGGGCCGATCCCGCCGGTTCTACTGGGCCGTGCCATGTGCCGACCGTTCTTCCGGAAGCTCCCCGCTGATAACGGATCACTGCTATACGTTTCAGCATGCCAGCCTAGCATGCCGTGCGAACGAAGGGAAACGAAAAGCCGCATGGCGTCCACCATGCGGCTTTCCAATCGCACATCGATCGGATATCGATTGTCCATCGAATCCGACGGCAGGTCCATATCAGCCTTCGTTCAGCTGCGCTTCCAGCTTTTCGACGATCTCGGCGTGCATCTTTTCGGTGATCTTCACCTTGAGCAGGAAGACGACCCCGCTCAAGATGATGACCGCGAGCGGCACATAGAATGCGCAGATCTCGAAGGTTCTGATGTTCGCGGCGGTCATGTCTGCCGCGGTGGCGTTACCGATCATGCCCGCAGCGATGGCTACGGCCCCGACGATGCCGTTGGAGCAGGCACCTGCGATCTTATCGAGCATCGGGCGGACAGACAGGGTGACAGCCTCGTTGCGCTTGCCGTTCTTCAGCTGGCCGTATTCGATGGAGTCGGTCAGCGACAGGATGGCGGTCATCTGGATGAAGGTCTGCGGCAGGTAGAAGAAGACCAGGCCGACGGTGACGACCGGCAGGCTGGTAGGGTTGATGATGAACAGCAGGTATCCGATGACCATGAGCACCATGCCGCCGAGGTACAGGTAACGGCGCGGGATGCGCCTGTTCAGGACCGGATACAGCGGGGCCATGACGATGCCCGCGACGACGGAGACGACACCGACGACGGAGTAGGCGGCGGAGTTGTCCAAGATGAACTTGAACAGGTACATGAGCACGCCGGTGGTGGCCACGTTGGCGATGGCGTACAGCAGGTAGGACAGGGCGACCCACAGCAGCTGGTCGTTCTGGGCGATCGCCTTGAACGCGGCCAGCGGACCGCCGTTCTCCTCGGCCTTGGCGCGCAGCGAGCTGGTGCTTTCCTTGGTGCCGAACGCCACGGAGCATACGGTGAGCACGCCGAGGATGGCCACGATGATGGCGAAGCAGGTCCAGCCGCTCTGGCTTTCCTGATGCTTGCCGGTGAACACGTAGCTGAAGAAGGTGACGATCGGGATGACCACGATGGTCAGGCCGTTGTAGCCGATGGAGCCGCCGAAGGAACCGAGGGCGGTGTAGGTGGAGCGCTCATGGGAGTCGGAGGACAGCGCCGGGATCATGCCCCAATAGGAGATGTCGCGCAGGGAGTAGAACACGTCGAGCACGATGAAGGTGATGACGAACAGCACGATGAACAGCGTGGTGTTGACGTTCACCAGGCCGAACAGGCCGGTGTAGACCAGCACGAGCAGCACGGCGGAGACGGTGCCGCCGATGAGCTGCCACGGCTTGAAGCGGCCCCACTTGGTGTTGGTGTTGTCGACGATGTTGCCCAGCAGCGGATCGATGAAGATCTCGGCGATGCGGATGACCACCACCAGACCAGTGATGATGCCGATGAGCTTGGTGGCGAGCGCCTTGTCGACTCCGGAGAACAGCGAGCTGGTGACGTAGACGATGAAGTAGGTGCTGAGCGCGTTGTAGAACGCGGACTGGCCGACGTTGCCGAACGCGTAGGCGATGCGGGATGTCAGGGTCGATTTGGTTCCGGATTGCTGTGCCGCCGTTGGCGCCGTGTTAGGTTCACCCATCTTACTTCTCCTTAGAAGCTGTGCTGCAATCATCTGTTGATTCGATAAACACTATATCCGTTTATTGTTGTTTAGTAAAATTTATCGCTAAAATACAAAAGAGTCGGCGTGTCGCTTTTTGTTTGGTAATGAACAGATGCATGTCCTTTTCTGTTCTATAACAATCGGCACGAACCGTAAAATCACACAAAACAGCACAATGTCGATGGCGATCTATCATCCTTAGCCGTCACCAAGCACCGCGGATGGAATGATTTGGCGTCTTCATCGCGCCGGGGCACATCGGACGCCATCGCTCACTGCTCACGCCGCCGCGCCGCGTCATCGTTTCGGTGTCATTGTTTCGGCACGAAGCTGTCGCGCACCTCCAGCGTCGTGGACAGGTACACATGTTGCCGGGACGTCCGTTTGCTGGCGATCGCATCGGCCAACGTGAAGATCGCGACGCGCGCGAGCTCGTTCTGGTCGATCGCGAATGTGCTCAGCGGCGGTGATGTCAGCTGCGCGATCGTCTGGTTGTTGATGCTGATGACGCTGATGTCACGCGGCACAATCACGCCGACCGCGTTGAACGCCTGCAGCACGCCGACCGCGATGACGTCGGCGGCGACGATGACGGCGTCAGGCAGCGCGCCGTTATGGTCGCGGATGAACCGCTCCCCCAGCTTGTGGCCGTTCTCGACCGTGAATGGGCCGCCGGAATACACCAGCCCGCGCAGGTCCAGGCCGCGGCGTGCCATCTCGCGACGGAAATAGACGGCGCGCCCCTCCTCGTCGGCTTCGTAGAAATTCGTCATCGCGCCTTTGCCGCCGATGAATCCGACACGTGTCATGCCGGCCTTCGCGCAGGCTCCGACCGCGTCGTACATGGTCTGTTGCAGGTCGGGTTGCACGGAGTCGAACAATCCCGGCGCGGGGTTGACATCGATAAACACGCCGTACGGCATGGTTTTATGCAGTTTGTTCAGATTGGCCTCGCTGATGGCGTTGGCGCCGATGGCCATGAAGCCGTCGAATTTGGAGCCCCGACGCATCATGTCGTCAAGGTCATGGAACACGGTCAGCTCCATGCGCTGCTGGGTGGCGTTGCGTTCCAGCGCGGCACGCAGATCCGTGAAGTAGGAGTCGCGCAGCACCTCGTCGGACTCCTCATTGTCAAGCAGAGCCACCTCGTGCGGAATGACGATGCGCTTGGCTTGGGCACTGTACCCCAGCTCCTCGCTGGCCTGGATGATCGCGCGGCGCGTCTCCTCGCGCACCGACAGCGTCGGGTCGCCGTTGAGCAGACGCGATACCGTGGCCTGCGAGTATCCCGTGCGCTTCGCGATTTCCTTGATGGTCGCCATCACCTCTCCGTTCGTCTGCGGCTCAGATCCACTTTAGTAAAACCTTTACTAAACCAACATGCTACATCATCGAACGTATTCTTGTAGCCATGACACAGCCACAACAATCACAAACATCTTCATCCGCGCATCGATTCATAAAGCAAGCGGCGCAGCAGCCCGTAAAGCAAAAATCCTTTGCCCTGCGCAATATGCGCGGCAAAGGACTCTGCACCATCGGACGGCCGTTCAAGGCAACCGGCCACAAGGGCGGCATCAGCCGCCAAGGATCCAAACGCGGCTGACAGACCACAAATACGCGGCCACTCCAGTTCCACAAAGCCCGCGTAGCCGGTCGCTCGCCCTCCTGCGCGGCCCCGCCATGCGAACACGTTCGATGCCGCTGCGTTCCATGCCGACTCCACGTCTCACGGAAAGACGCACATACCTCCGGCCGTTCTCTCCAAGAGCTGTTGTGGATGAAATCATGCACATATCCACATTTTTCACGAAGCCGGTTGCAAGGCTGTGGACTTTTCATTTACCGTCGGCGCATGGAAAGTTTTGGCCACAACACATTTTTCGCACTGGAGCAGGCACGCGAAGCGGCGGCAAGACGGCATCTTGAATGTAGACAAACGCTGGCGCGCATACGGTCACGCTCCTCGGTTCCACTCTATGTAAGCCACGGCACAGCGCTGGAGCTGCATGGCATGATTGCCACCATGAATTATTTACCCGGATATGGTTCGGAGCTCGTTCACGTTTCGGTGTGCCGGCAACGTGACCTGCGGAAAATCCAGGGGATGAAATTCCATTACGCAAGGCATGGCGTAGACGTGGCGCACGCCGACGAATTGGTGTCAAGCGTCTCCTCGATGCAGGCGGTCTGCCAGATTGCGCCCTATGTCGACGAACGGAGTCTGGTGATCGCCATGGATTGGCTCACTTGCGCCAATCCCGATTTACGCGTCTGCACTCACGATGAGCTCTCCGACTACATCCGGAGTGCGCCGCGATTCATTGGGAGCGCCAAATGCAGAAAGGCCTTGCGCCTGTCCAAACCAGGTACCGATTCTCCGCAGGAAACGGTGCTTCGTTTGGAGAGCGATGCCTACGGGCTGCCTGAGGCACATGTCAATTATGAGATCATTGACCACATACGCGGCTCGGGCACGATGAAGGTGGATATCGCCTACCCGGATGACCGCGTCTGCATAGAATACGACGGAAATTACCACTACACCCATGACCGCTGGATGTATGACCTCGATAAGCGGAACCGGCTGAGGGATCTCGGTTTCACTCCTTTTGTCGCCACCCGCGAGCATCTGGCTTCCAAGCAGAAGCTGAACGAGCTGTTCGGCATGGTCGCCCGCGCAATAGCCAGTCACCGTTACGGCTTGGACTAGTTCCGTAGGTGGTTTTTCGCTTCCGTAGGTGGTTGGGTCTGAATACCCGGCATGAAAACGGCCAGAATAAAGCCTTTCTCCAACCCCGATACTCTGACCAACCACCTACGGAACACCCAAACCGCCTACGGAACCGCATGAGTAGTCCCCGCAATGGATTTTTCGCCATTGATTCGGGGAATCCATGAAAAGCCACAGCGGGCGCACCCTGCGTAAAAGGTCATGCCCGCCGATTCATGGGAGCCATATGCGCAAGGGCCGTGCGGAAGCCACATATGTGGCTTCCGCACGGCCCTTGCATTCGTTGAACACTACCGTTCAGCCTGTCCAATTCACCAAGAACGGGACAGGAACGAAGCAGAAGGAGCCTTACTCCAGTTCCACGGCGCCCGTGTACAGCTGGTAGTATTCGCCCTTCTGCGCGATGAGCTCGTCGTGCGAGCCGCGTTCGATGATGCGGCCATGGTCGAGCACCATGATCACGTCGGAGTTGCGCACCGTGGAGAGGCGGTGGGCGATGACGAACACCGTGCGTCCCTTCATCAGGTTGTCCATGCCGGCCTGCACCACCTCTTCGGTACGGGTGTCGATGGACGAGGTGGCCTCGTCGAGGATCATGGCCGGCGGATCGGCCACGGCAGCACGTGCGATGGAGATCAACTGGCGCTGGCCCTGGGACAGGCCGGAGCCGTCGCCTTCGAGCACGGTCTGGTAGCCGTTGGGCAGCATGCGGATGAAGCTGTCCGCGTTGGTGAGCTTGGCGGCCGCGATGCACTCCTCGTCGGTGGCATCGAGCCTGCCGTAGCGGATGTTGTCCATCACGGTGCCGGTGAACAGGTTCACGTCCTGCAGCACGATGCCGAGCGACTTGCGCAGGTCGGGCTTGCGGATGCCCTTGACGGAGATGCCGTCATACAGGATCATGCCTTCCTGGATGTCGTAGAAACGGTTGATCAGGTTGGTCACCGTGGTCTTGCCGGCACCGGTGGCGCCGACGAGCGCGACCTTCTGGCCGGGCTTGGCGAACCAGGTGATGTCGTGCAGCACGGGCTTGTCCGGGTTGTAGCCGAAGGTCACGTCGGTGAAACGCACGTCGCCCTGCAGCAGGGTCAGGCGCCCGTCCGGCGAGGTGATCGCGTTCTCGCGCGCCTTCCTCGCCACTTCCGCGGCCTTCGGGCTCAGCGACTGCGCGGCCTTCAGGGAACGGGTGCCGTCGTCGCCTTCCTCACGCTTCCAGGCCCAATGGCCGGTTTCGTGGTCCATTTCGGTCATGGTGCGGCCGTCTTCGCCGAGCTCGACGTTGACGAGTGTGACGGAGCCGCCGTCGTCCTCGGGCTTCTCATCCATCAGCTGGAAGATGCGGGATGCGCCGGCGAGCGCCATCATCACCATGTTGAACTGCATGGAGACCTGGCCGAGCGGGTTGACGAAGGAGCGCGACAGGGTGAGCAGGGAGATGAGGGCGCCGAGGGTGAGCTTGCCCGCGCCGGCGAGACCGAAGTTGCCCATGCCGGAGAGCGCCATGAATCCGCCGACGATGGCGAGCAGAATGTAGAGGATGTAGCCCATGTTGCCTACGACGGGCATGGTCACGTTGCCCCAGGTGTTCGCTTCGGCGGAAGCGTGGAACAGTTCCTCGTTCTTCTCGTCGAAGGTCTTCTGGGTGGCGTCCTCATGGTTGAAGACCTTGATGACCTTCTGACCGTTGACGGATTCCTCGACGAAGGCGTTCACGTCGCCGATCCACATCTGCTGCTTGACAAAGTAGCGGCCGGAGCGGGAGACGATGGCGCGCACGACTACGAACAGGATCGCGGCGAACACGAGCACGAAGATCGTGACCGGCACCGACAGCCACAGCATGGAGACCAGTGCGGCCAGTGCGGAAATCGCGGACGAGAACATCTGCGGGAAGGACTGGCTGATGGCCTGGCGCAGGGTGTCGGTGTCGTTGGTGTAGCGGCTCATGATGTCGCCGTGCTCGTTGGTGTCGAAGTAGCGGATCGGCAGCGTCTGCTGGTGTGCGAACATGTCGTCGCGGATCTTCTTCAGGGTGCCTTGCTCGACGGTGACGATGAGCCACTGCCATAGCCAGCTGCAGAAGGTGCCGGCGGCGTAGAGGCAGCCCATCAGCGTCAGCGCGCGCAGCAGCGGGCTCCAGTCGGGGTTCTTCACGCCGACCAACGGCAGGATGTAGCTGTCGATCAGCGACTGCAGGAACAGCGCGGAGCCGGCTTGTGCGGCCGCACCGATCAGGATGCACAGTACGATTGCCACGACATGCCACTTGTATTGGAAGATGTAGCCGAAGATGCGCTTGGTGGTTCCCGGCGCGGCTTTCTGCATCGGCGGTTTTGCGCCTGGCTTGTTACCCGGCTTGGTCTGCATGGTTTTTTCAGCGTTGTTCTTAGTCATTTCCGTTCCTCCTTTCACTTCAGTTCCTCAGGCTGGGCCTGATTCTTGGTCTGCGATTCGTAGATGGAACGGTATTCGTCGCAGGTCCGCAGCAGTTCCTCATGGGTACCGGATGCGGTGATGCGGCCTTCCTCCATAACGAGAATCATGTCGGATTCCTGCACGGATGCGATGCGCTGGGCGATGATGATCTTGGTGGTGTCGGGAATCTCGTTGTGGAACGCCTCGCGGATCAGCTTGTCGGTTTTGGTGTCGACGGCCGAGGTGGAATCGTCGAGAATCAGGATCTTCGGCTTCTTCAGCAGTGCGCGTGCGATGCACAAGCGCTGGCGCTGTCCGCCGGAGACGTTGGTGCCGCCCTGTTCGATGTACGTGTCGTACTTGTCCGGGAACTCCTGGATGAAGCCGTCGGCCTGCGCGAGCTGGCAGGCGTGGCGGATCTCCTCGTCGGTGGCGTTCGGGTTGCCCCAGCGCAGGTTCTCGGCGATGGTTCCGGAGAACAGCACGTTCTTCTGCAGCACCATGGCGACTTGGTCGCGCAGCACTTCCATGTCGTAGTCGCGCACGTCGACGCCGCCGACCTTGAGCGAGCCGGAGGTCACGTCGTACAGGCGCGGCACGAGCTGCACCAGACTGGACTTCGCCGAACCGGTGCCGCCGACGATGCCGACGGTCATGCCGGAACGGATCTTCAGGTTGATATTGTCGAGCACCGGCTTTTCGGAGTTATCAGAGTAGCGGAAGTCGACGTTGTCGAATTCGATGGACCCGTCGGCCACTTCCTTGATGGGGTTGGCCGGGTTGGTCACCGTGCTTTCCTCGTTGAGCACCTGGCAGATACGTTCCGCGGACGCCTGGGAAATGATGCACATGACGAAGACCATGGACAGCATCATCATGGCCATGAGGATCTGCATGGCGTAGGTGACCAGTGCGGTCAGGTCGCCGGTGGTCAGGCCAAGGGCGGCGTTGTTGCCGGATGCCACAATCTGCTTGGCGCCCATCCATGCGATGAGAATCATCGAGACGTATACGCAGACCATCATGAGCGGGTTGTTGAAGCTCATCACACGGTCGGCCTTGCTGAAGTCCTTGTAGATGCGCTGGGAGATGCGGCCGAACTTGCTGATCTCATGCGATTCGCGGGTGTAGGACTTGACCACGCGGATGCCTTGAAGGTTCTCGTCGACCACGTTGTTGAGCTTGTCGTAGGTGTGGAACACGCGCTCGAACACCGGGTGCACGTACACCGCCAGGCCGCACAGACCGAAGGCGAGAACAGGGATGCACGCCAGGAACACCAAGGAAATGGACGGGCTGATGCGGAACGAGAAGATCCACGCCACGATCATCATGATCGGGGCTCGCACACCCAGACGAATGATCATGGAATAGGCGTTCTGCAGGTTGGTCACATCGGTGGTGAGCCTGGTGATGATCGAGCCGGTGGAGAACTTGTCGATATTGGTGAAGCTGAAGCCCTGCACCTTCTCGAATTCGTCATGACGCAGGTTCTTGGCGAATCCAGCGCCGGCGATCGCGGCGAACTTACCGGCAAGGAAGCCAGCCGCGAGCGAACATAGCGAGCACGCCAGAAGAATCAGACCGAATTTGACGATGGCGGGCATGCTTTTGCCGGTGATGCCTTCATCAATCAACGACGCCATCACCGTGGGGATGAGGATTTCCAGAACACCTTCGACCACCACAAATATCGGGGTGAGAATGCTGGGCTTCCTATATTCACGCAGCGATTTGCCAAGCGTGCGTACGAGATGCCGCTTTTGTTTTGGCTGCGATTGCACCGCAGCCGTTGTCACGTTTGTTCCGCTCACTTACTCTTCCTTTCCTGTTTCGTCTTCCTGTGATGTTTTCCGTACAGTTGGTTGCGATTCGTATTCCCGCGATTGCCGTTCCCGCGATTCCGCCTCGCACAATGCCAGGCTGGAGTAGCGACTTTCGTCGCCGATCAGCCCGGTGGAGACCAGATTGGTTTGCATCACGTCGAGCACGTGCATGAATTCGCGGATCTCGTCGTCGCTCAGGCCCTGCAGCAGAATGCCTTCCATGGCGATTGCGCTGGTGCGCAGCGCTTCGGCGATGTCGCGCGATTTGTCGGTAAGCACGATTTTCTTCAACCGCGCGTCCCTCGGCACGGATTCGCGCACGATAAGCCCTTTGCGTTCCATCAATGCGAGCACTCTGCTCGACGTCGACCGGGTGATGCCGAAGCGGCGCTCCACGTCCTGCGGGAAGATCTCCCGTTCCGAATGGCGTGCGAGGAAGGTGATGATGTCGATGTTGCCACCGCTCAGACTATCCACTTCCATGGGGCGCGTCACCGCAAGATACCGGTTGATGACGTTGTGCAGCGATCGGATGGCGACGCTCGGCGGCTTGCATGCGCCTCGGTCCCACGCTTCGGTGAACGCGGGGTTCACCGAAGCTGTTCCATCGTTCTGTATATCGTTCACGGAACATACGATAACACGTTGTACATACAACAGTTGCATATGCAACATTCAGCGTGTCGTGTGTGACGGAACCGGATCGCAGCACACCGAACGCAATATTGTAATCGCAAAATCGCTTAAAAATAGCCAAAAATAAGCCCGGAACAAGCCGAAACCAAGTATGAAAAAGCCGAGGATGTGGTCCGCACCGGTTCATTCGCGGGCCACATCCTCGGTCTAAATCCTTGAAACTCCTTTTGCTTACGTCTTGTTTACGTCAATCCGTCTTATTCGGCGGTTTCGGCGATTTTGGCGTATTCATCGAGCATGAAGGCGGTGATGGCCTTGCCGCCGTCGCTCATCAGCATCGGCATGGAGTTGATCGGCATGGACTTGAGGAACATGCGCATCATGTCGTTGTCGGGCAGCTGCGGCAGATTGCCGGCCTCGCCTTCCGCATACACGGATGCGACGATTTTGGAGCCGACCGGATCGTCGGCCCATTCGCCGAACGTGGACCATTCGTCGAGCGGCAGGGCCTTGCCGTCGCCGTCGAGCGTGACGACGGCCACGGCGGCGATGTCGCGGCTGGACGTGCCGACTTCGACGGTGTATTCGCCGGCTTCGACATGCCAGTCATCGAACTTCTCGGACCAGTAGGCGAAGGCGCGCTCGTCCAGATCGAAGGAGATCTCAGCCGATTCGCCGGCCTTGAGGAACACCTTTCGGAAACCCTTGAGCTCATGCTTCGGGCGGGCTACGGCGGCCTTGCCTGGAGCCACGTAGACCTGCACGGTTTCGGCGGCGTCCACGTCGGACGTGTTGGTGACGGTCGCGGTGACGTGTGCGGTGTTGGCGCCGGTCTTGGCGACGTTCACGCCGTCGATCGCAAAGGTCGCGTAGCTCAGGCCGAAGCCGAACGGGTAGTCGACGGCCTTGTCGTACGTGTCGTAGTAGCGGTAGCCGACGAACACGCCCTCACCATAGTCGACGTGCCCCTCCTCACCCGGCCAGTTGATCATGCTCGGATCGTCGTTGATGTCCATCGGAATGGTCTGTGCCAGCTTGCCGGACGGGCTGACCTTGCCGAAGATCACGTCGGCGAGCGCCGGACCGCCCGCCTGGCCAAGCAGCCAGGATTCGAGGATGCCCTTGGCGTTGCCCGCCCATGGTGCCACGGAGACGACGGATCCGTTGGACAGCACCACGACGATGTTCTTGTTTTCGGCGGCGACGGCTTTGAGCAGTTCGACCTGCTTGGCTGGAATGTCGAGGGTTTCACGGTCGAAGCCTTCGGATTCGGCGGCTTCCGGAAGGCCGAGGAACATGAGGACGACGTCGGCGTTTTTGGCGGTTTCGACGGCTTCGGCTTCGAGCTTGGCGTCGGCCGGTTCGAGGTCGAGGGTGAAGCCCGGTGCGAACGCGACGTCCGCTCCGCGTTCGGCGAGGGTGTCGAGGAAGCTGGTCATCTTGGTTGGGGTGATGTGGGACGAGCCGCCGCCCTGGTAGCGCGGGGTGCGCGCGAATTCGCCGATGACGGCGATTTTCGCGTTTGCAGCGACCGGCAGGATGTTGCCGTCGTTTTTGAGCAGCACCATGGATTCGACGGCGGCCTGGTGGGCCACCTCGTCGTGGGCGTCCACGTCGAAACGGTAGTTCTCGACGCTCATGGCGGCACGGGTCTTGTTCACGAGGTCGACCATGCCTTGGGCCATGCGGTCGAGCTGTTCGGGCTGGATGCGGCCGTCACGTGCGGCGTAGACGATCTGGTCGTCCGTGTAGCTCGGCGGCATTTCAAGGTTGAGGCCGGCGTTGAGGGAGGCGACGCGGTCGTGGTCGGCGCCCCAATCGCTCATGACGATGCCTTCATACCCCCATTCGTCGCGCAGCACGTCGGTGAGCAGCCAGCGGTTTTGTGCGGAATGCACGCCGTTGATGCGGTTGTAGGAGCACATGATGGTCCAGGGCTGTGCGGTCTTGACGATGTGTTCGAAGGCCGGGAAGTAGATTTCACGCAGCGCCCGCTGGGAGATGTTGGCGGATACGCGCAGACGGTCGGTCTCCTGATTGTTGGCCGCGAAGTGCTTGAGCGAGGTGCCCACGCCCTTGGACTGCACGCCGGCGACGATGCCGACTGCCTCATGGCCGGCCAGATACGGGTCTTCGGACCAATATTCGAAGCAGCGGCCGCCGAGCGGATTGCGCTTGATGTTGACTCCGGGGCCGAGGATGACGGCCACCTTCTCCTGGATGCATTCCTCCGCCATGGCCTCGCCGACCTTGTGGATGAGTTCCGGGTTCCAGGAGCTGGACAGGCCGGCTGCCGGCGGGAAGCAGGTGGCGGGCACGGAGTCGTTCAGGTCGGTTTCGCCGGTGCTGGATGCCAGGGATTTGCGCAGTCCGTGGGGGCCGTCGGTGATCATGTAGCCGGGAATGCCTTTGGTTTCCACACCCTGCAGGTGCCAGGCGTCGCCGCCGGAGGTGAGGGACGCCTTCTCTTCGAGGGTCAGGTCGTTGACGGAAGGATAAGCGGTGTCGCTCATGAGCTGCCTCTTTCGTATGTCTTCTGTGTTTCTGGTGCCTTTCGGCTATTTTCTCGGCCGTCTCGCGATTGTTTCGCGGTGGGACTTCAACCCCGAATTCCCTACCTACCGATTGGTAGGTACTTTATCAAAAAACAATCCTCAACACGCCAATCATCTTTGGAAAAGAAACCGACCGACCGTAAAGTGAATTGCATATTCCAATAACCTCCAGCAACGACGGGAGCACATTATGGCCAACGACGAAGTCGACCGCAGAAGCGCGATTCTCAACGCGGCGGTCGAATGTTTCGGCACGCTCGGCTACTACGGCACGTCGCTGCAGCGCATCGCCACCATGGTGAACCTCACCAAACCGGGCGTGCTGCATTACGTCGGCAGCAAGGAAGGGCTGCTGCATGCGGTGCTCGACGAAATGTACGACCGTGAGACCGAGGACGTCACCGCCGGCATGGTGCGCGACGAGCGTCCGCTTATCGCCGAAATGTGGCGCAGGACGGTGGCGGTCAACGCCAAACGTCCCGAATTGGTGCACATGTTCTCCACGCTGAGCGCCGAGGCGCTCAATCCCGACCATCCGGCGCATGATTATTTCGCCGAACGCGAGGAACGTATCGTGGAAGTGGCCGCGAACATCCGCTGGCATGTGCCGGAAGGCGTTGACGCCGAGCAGGTGCTGCGTTCCGGATTCGCGATGATGGACGGCGCGCAGCTGCGTTGGCTGCGGGTTCCGGGGCGCGATTTGAACGAAATGTGGGCGAGTTGCGAGGACGTGCTCTTCCCCCTGCCGCAGTGGGAGGGCTACCGCTGACCATGAAATATCTGTTGGCACCGGATTCGTTCAAGGAAGCCGCTTCCGCGCAGGCCGTGGCTGAGTCGATGCGCCGGGGCGTGGCGGCCGGCGATCCCGGCGCCGAATGCCGCATGATGCCGTTGTCCGATGGCGGCGAGGGATTGACCGACGCGCTGGTCCAGGCAACCGGCGGCGAATTGCGATCGGAGCACGCGCATGACGCGCTGGGCCGGCCGATCATCACACGATATGGATTCCTTGGCGAGGGCGGTTTCGGAACATCTCACGATGGAGAGAATCCTCGCACCGCGGTGGTCGAGTTGGCTGCGGCGAGCGGCATCGAGCGCATCTCCCCCGCCGACCGCGATCCGTTGGCGGCGTCCACTTTCGGCACCGGCGAGCTGATTCGCGCCGCGATCGACGCCGGAGCGGAACGCATCGTACTTGGATTGGGCGGCAGCGCCACCACCGACGGCGGCACTGGCCTGGCCCGAGCGCTCGGCCATCGTTTCCTCGATGCGGACGATTGCGAGCTGCCGCTTGGCGGCGGCGCACTCCCCCGGCTTGCCCGCATCGACGACACCGAGGTTCCCGACGACGTGCGAAACATCCCGATCGTATTGGCATGCGACGTCACCAATCCTCTGACCGGGACGGACGGCGCCGCCGCCGTGTTCGCGCCGCAGAAAGGCGCGAACACGGAACAAGCCGCATTGCTCGACTGCGGTTTGGGCAGGCTCGCCGACGCCATCACGGCACTGAACGGTCGCAAAATAACAGATAAGCCGGGCGCGGGCGCGGCGGGCGGCACCGGCGGCGGCATGCTGGGCCTGTTCAACGCGACCATGCGCCCCGGCATCGAGTTGGTGCTCGATTTGCTGCATGCACGCGAGGCGTGCGCGTGGGCCGATGTCGTCATCACCGGCGAAGGGTCGATCGACGGGCAGACGCCGTACGGCAAGGTACCGAGCGGCATCGCGCGACTGGCGAAATCGCAAGGAAAACCGGTTATCGCCATCGGAGGAAAAGTGACGCGCGATCCGAACGTCACCGCCGCGCTCAACGAAGCCGGCATCGTCGCGACGTTCGGCATCGCACCCGGCCCAGCCGCTCTGCCGGAACTGCTCACCGGAACAAAACGCAACGTGGAGGCCACCTGTGCCGCCATCGCCAGTCTGCTGAGCGTCGCGCGCGAATGCTCATCGAGACCTCATCAATGAGGAACAGGAACCCCGCCTGTTGCACCGGTATTGAGGACTACTTTGGGGTCATCATCAACAGGCCACTCGCCTGAACTAGATTTTCACATCTGCTTACGGTAAGTATTCACGCAAGAGCGGAACCGCGAAATCAACTTCGCCGCAACCGGTCTGACGAATGACATATGCATCCAGCAACCGCTTGCGAATATGTTTGGCATTGTCGATATCAAAATTATCAAAGCTATCGAAAAACGACAGAAGTGAAGCCTTCCACCGCGCATGACCAGCTATGCGGCGCGCTTCGAGAAGCGGAACATGAGCAGGGCCAGGATCTCACCCGTCACGGCCATGCCGAAGAACACCCACATGCTGGTGGAAAACCCGGCGACGTAGGCGGCCGCGGACTTCATGCCCGCGACACGGTTCGCTGCGGAGAATTCGGCGATCAGCGTGGACGCGACCGCGGTGCCGATGGCGCCGGCGAGCTGCTGCACGGTGTTCATCACCGCGGAGCCGTCGGCGTTCATCGCGGCCGGCAGCTGGTTCAGCGCATGCGTCTGGTCAGGCACGAGCACGAATCCGGATGCGGCCATGAACAGCGCGTAGGCGATCGCGACGGCCCATTCATGCGCGCCGCCGAGCATCATCACAATATCCATGATGGCCACGCCGACAAAACCACAGGCGATGAATTTCGGCGGAAAATGCGCTTTCAGCGCACCTCCGATCAACGGCGCGGAAATCGCGCCGACCACGGCTCCCGGCAGCAGAATCAGGGCGGCGATCATGCTGGTGTGGCCGAGTCCGCGCTGCAATAGAATCGGCAGCAGGAAGTTCACACCGAGCACGCCACCGGACGATATCAGCAGAATCAGCATGCCCAATGTGAATCCGGGGAATGCGAACGTGCGCACCTCGACCAGCGGATGCTCCATCTTCAGCTGCACGGCGGCGAACACACCCAGCACCCCGATCGCGCCGACAAGCACCGTCCAGAAGCGCCAGTCGCCGTTCCACTGCGCGAAGAAGCTCGCCGCCACGATGATGCCGGCCAGACCGGCCGCCACCAATACCAGCGATGGCACCGACAGATGCCCCTTCCCGCCGTGGCGGATGTCGGGGACGGTAGCGCATCCCAGCACGAGCGAGATGAGCAGGAACGGGATCATCGTGTAGAAGATCCAATGCCAGTTGAGGAATTCCATGACGAGCCCGCCGAACACCGGGCCGATGGCCGGGGCCGCGCAGGTCACCAGACTGACCAGGCCAAGCATCATGCCGCGTCGGTTGAACGGCGCTTTCTCGAGGATGATGTTGGTCAGCAATGGCAGCGAGACGCCGGTGCCCAACGCCATGATGAGCCGCGCCGCGAGCAACATCGGAAAGTTCACGGCGAGCGCGCCGACCACCGTACCTGCCGAGAACAGCGCCACGGCGGTGACGAACAGCCCCTTGGTGGGGAATGTGCGCACCATGAACGGTGAGGTGGGGATGGCTATGGACAGGAGCAGCAGATAGCCGGTGGTGAGCCATTGCACCACGTCGGCGGAGATGGAGAACTCCCCCATCAGCGTGGAGTAGGCGATGTTGAGCGACGTTTCGGATAGGATGCCGAGGAAGGTGAGGATGGAGAGCGCCACCACCACGATAGTGAGTCTGCCTTCGCTCATGGTGCCGGCGGAGCTGGCTGCCGGTGTTGTCCGATGGTTGTGTCGTTCGTCGTGGATGCTCACGGTTCTCCTTGTCGTGTTGGCGTCGTCGGCGTTGACGGCCGCCGGCGATATCCGCATATCGTATTGCCTCGCCTATATCTAGGGAGGAAAAGTTACGCGAAATTGCATGCGCGTATTCGGACACGCCCCCGATTGCGCCAATGCTGCCTATGATGAGATGAAAGCGTGCCGATTACGAAGGGGGCGCATCAGTATAAAGAGAGACTGATGAGAAGGACACCGTTGCTTGTGTTGCGCGGCGGCGGCCGCGGCCGTCATGGCGCTGGGCGTCACCGTGCAGGCGCAATGCGCCGAACCGTATCCGTCCGATACGCAGCAGCCGGATTACACGGCATTGCTCACCGATTTCACCAATTATTACCAGCCGGATCTCACCGCGCCTTCCACGGAGCTGCGTGGACGCGTGGTCAATGCAGAGGTGCTCAAGGAAAACAGCGACGCCACGGTGTCGGTGAATCATAAGGCCAATGAGGGGCGGACCAGTGATGACGATCCGCTCAATCCTCAGCAGCAGCGCGCATTGAAGGACAGTGATTCGCTGATCGAAAACACGTACTCCGATGCGCTTGGCCCGGTTTTGGGGAGGTTTCTGAGCGAGGGCATCAAGCAGGGTGATCTGCCACTTTCCACAACGTTGTTGGTCAAACGGCCCGGAGAAAGCGACATCGGCACGGAACGGCACGCGTTGCTGTCACGGTATGTGAACGATTCCGCCGTGAAGAAGCAGTATGTCCATCCGCGTCCGTTCACGGATCGCACGAATGGCGGCTATGTGGCTGCCGGTCTGCCGAAGACCGAGAATATCATCCATCTGCCGGTGTGGACGGACGATTCCGGCACGCAGCACAACCCCGGCTATGACACGCTCGCCCCCACTGGTTCGTTCCCTTCCGGTCACACCACCGTCGCCTATTCCGGCGGTATCGGCCTGGCCACGCTGCTGCCCCAGCTCGCGCCGGAGATCATGACGCGCGCATCGGAGGCGGCCAACAATCGTCTGATCGTGGGCGTGCACTATCCGCTCGATCTGATGGGCGGGCGCATCATCGGAGAGGCCGGGCTTGCGACGCGGTGGTCCGATGAACAGTTCCGCAACGACAAGTTGATGCCGGCATATCAGGAAATGCAGGCGTATATGGCGAAGCGTTGCGTGGGCGCCAATATCGTTGCCCGCGCGGCGGATGATCCGACGACCGTGCAGAATTGCGTGACCGCGTTGAACGCGAATTCCGCCGATTCCTCCAAGCCGAGCGGCGGATACACCAACGATTTCACCGACGATTTCAGTACACAGCCGGTGACCAACCGCGCGTCGGCATTGGCCGCCTATCAGGCACGCATGAGCTATGGATTCAAGCCGACCTCCGCCACCGGCAAGGCCGCCGTCGTACCGGAAGGCGCGGAGAATCTGTTGACCACCGCGTTCCCGACGTTGAACGCCGAACAACGGAGGGCCGTGCTGGCCGCCACGGAGATTGATTCCGGCGAACCGTTGGACGCAAGCTCGAACGGCTATCAGCGGCTGAATCTCGCCGCCGCCTACAGCGCCAAAGTGACGCTGTCCGCAGACGGTTCCGTGGTCAAGGTGGAGCCGGGGCAGGCCGTCGCCTCCGTGGTGCGCGAGGGCGCCCCAGCTAAGCCCGGCTCATCCAGCGGAAGGAGCGATGCCACTGCCAGCACCACCAAAACCATTGCGAACACCGGCTCGGACATGCTGGCTCCGGCAGGCATGATGGTCGCCTGCTTCATGCTTGGCATCGGATTGATGCTGACCCGCCGACGCGCGTAAGGCAATAGGTCGGGTCACCCTATGGGAGGCCCGACCTTCACTCACCTATTGAAACGGCAACGACGCCGATGCTCATTGCAACCTGTACTCCAGATACACCTGCTCCTCTTCCATGAGCCCTTGGAGCAATGCGGCCCCCACCCTGCGATGCGGAATCCGCACCGTTGGCACAGGCGTTTCGCCGGCTCGTTATGCGCATAGGTGTCGAGGCGGACGACCGCGCAGCCGTGCCCGGCCGCATATTCCTTCGCGTATTGCACCATCCGGCTTCCATACCTGTGGCCCGCGAACCGCGGCGGCACGCACAGCGTATGCACGACAAGCACATCCTCGCCTTCGCCGGGATACTGCCATGCCACGTCGTCGTATTCCGCGGGCTGGGCATTTCAATATCATGCTGGCACGGATCTCACCATCCTCTTCCAGCACGATCATCTCCCCCTGCGGGCACGGCGCGCTTCGGTACAGCGATCGTCGGGTATACGCCCAATTCCCAATGGGAATCGCCTCCATGCTCCTGCTCGTAAGTCAGCAGGTCCTCGTAGGTCGCGGCGATCGCCGCGATATCCGCAGATGTTGCCTGTCGTATCATGCTATTTCTTCCTTTTCGAACCCCGGTGAACCGTAACCGATGTGTCATGGCGAGATTCCGTAGAGGGTTTCACTGTTCCGTAGGTGGTCGCCGGTGGTATCGGGGATGAGGAACGGCTTTATTCAGGCCATTCCTTCGGCAGGCATTCAGCCCCAACCACCTACGGAACCCGAAAACCGCCTACGGAAAGACCGGACCTTGCCGTGACTCCCGGCCCGTATGCATGCATGGAGCCGATACCGCAACCAAGAAGTCATTGTAGAACCGCCCACACGAGCAATGTCCGCCAAATACGACATGCGCTGCGGCGACTTGTGAAATTACCTGAATCATCGTAAAATACCAAGTGGTAATTAAAGGACACCGCTTCAACGAGGAAAGTGAGCAATCCATGACCAACACCACCGACCTGCCATACAAGAATCCCAACCTGCCTGCCGAAGAGCGCATCGCCGATTTGCTCGGACGCATGACCCTCGAAGAGAAGGTCGGCCAGATGATGCAGCTTGATGCTCGCAGCGGCGATCTGGATGACCTGATCGTCAACAAGCACGTCGGCTCGATTCTGCACACCTCCCCCGCGGACCTGCCCCGCGCGGTCGAGACCGTGAACACGAAGACCCGCCTCGGCATTCCGCTGATCATCGGCGACGACTGCATCCACGGCTATTCCTTCTGGCCAGGCTCCACCATCTTCCCATCCCAGCTCGGCATGGCAACAAGCTTCGACACGGCCAAGGTTCAGGCCGCGGGCCGTGCCACCGCCGAAGAGGTCTCCACCACCGGCGTGCATTGGACGTTCTCCCCCGTGCTGTGCATCGCCCGCGACACCCGTTGGGGCCGTGTGGACGAGACGTTCGGCGAGGATCCGTATCTTATCGGCGAGATGGCCTCCGCCATCGTCAAGGGCTATCAGGGCGGCGCCAAAGCTGGCGAGCCGCTCGCCAAGGATGCGATTCTGGCCTGCGCCAAGCATTTCGCCGGCTATTCCGAAACGCAGGGCGGCCGCGACGCTTCCGAAGCGGACCTGTCCCACCGCAAGCTGGAATCGTGGTTCCTGCCGCCGTTCGAACGCGTGGCGAAGGAGGGTTGCGGCACGTTCATGCTCGGATACGAATCCATCGACGGCGTGCCGGTCACCTTCAACAAGTGGCTGCTGTCCGACAAGCTGCGCGGCGACTGGCACTACCAGGGCACGCTGATCACCGACTGGGACAACGTCGGCCGTTCCGTGTGGGAGCAGAAGGTCAAGGCCGATTACGTGCACGCCGCCGCGGACGCGGTCAAGGCCGGCAACGACCTGATCATGACCACGCCGAAGTTCTACGAAGGTGCCATCGAGGCCGTGAAGACCGGCCTGCTGGATGAGTCGCTGATCGACGAAGCCGTGTCCCGCATCCTCGCACTCAAGTTCCGCCTGGGCCTGTTCGAAGATCCGCGTCTGCCGGACCAAGAGCGCATCAAGACGGTTATCGGCTCCAAAGCCCATCAAGAGCTCAACCTGCAAATCGCACGCGAATCCGTGGCGTTGCTGAAGAATGACGGCGCATTGCCGTTCTCGGCTGCGGCGGGCAAACGCATCGCCGTGGTGGGCCCGCTTGCCGATGACGCGCAGGAGCAGTTGGGCGATTGGGCCGGCAATTCCGGCCAGGTCAATTGGATGCCGGAAGGCCAGCCGCGCGGCATGATCACCACCATCCTTGACGGGTTCAAGCAGCTTGCGCCCGAAGGATGCGAGGTTGCGTATTCGCGTGGCGCGAACATCATCGATTTGGTGGACGATCCGGAAGGCGAGTTCTATCCGGATGGCCAGCCTCGTCCGAAGCTCGCCGTCTCCGCCAAGTTCGACCAGCAACTGCTGGATGAGGCGGTGGACAACGCTCGCCGTTCCGACCTTGTTGTCGCCGTCGTGGGCGATGTGGTGCAGTTGGTCGGCGAGACCTGCTCCACCGCCACACTGGAACTGCTCGGCGGGCAGAACGCCATGCTCAAAGCGCTTGCCGACGTGGCCCGCGAGACCGGCAAGCCGCTGGTCGTGGTGCTGATGAGCTCCAAGCCGCAGGTGATGCCGGCATGCGTGATCGGCACGAATGGCGTGATCGTGGACGAATCCACGGCCGACGGTGTCAGCGCGTTCATGTGGGCGCCGAATCCGGGTATGAAGGGTGGCCAGGCCATCGCCGAAATCATTCTTGGCGAAACCGAGCCGAGCGGACGTCTGCCGATCACCTTCCCGCGTCATGCGGGCCAGCTGCCGGTCTATTACAACCAGATCCGTGGCCAGCACGGCAATCGTTATGCCGATCTCACGCAGGATCCGGCGTTCGCGTTCGGCGAGGGCCTCGGCTACACGACCTTCGCATATGGCGAACCGACAATCACGAACGTTCCGGCTTCCGGCACGTTCGCCACCACCGATACCATGCATGTCGAGGTTGCGCTCACCAACACCGGCGAGCGCAAGGGCACCGAAGTAGTGCAGTTGTATATCGGCGATATCGTGACGTCCTACAGTTGGACGGACCGCGAGCTCAAAGCGTTCCAGCGCGTGGAGCTTGAGCCGGGTGAGACCAAGACCGTTGCGTTCGATATTCCGGTTTCGGAGTGCACTATCGTCGATTCGGATGCCAACCGTATCGTCGAGCCGGGCGAGTTCGAAGTGTTGATTGGCCATTCGAGCCGTCGTCGCGATTTGAAGCGCACCACGTTCACTGTGGCGTAGTTGTATGCGATAGTGCGATTGCGTTGCGTAACCACATTGCGTAATCGCACTATTCAATACCCCCTTTCGCTCACGCAAAGTAAATCAAGCCGTCAATATACGTATGTGAGCGAAAAGGGGTAATCATATGCCATTATGCAAAATCGCAAATGGCGGAATTCCAACGTTTCCTATTTCTAAAATCAGATAATTCAGCGCACGTATGCGCAAAAACGCACGTTTCCGCAATCCGTGAGCAAAAGGGTGGCTTGCGATTGAACTCGTGCAAGCCACAAACCACCAATCAAATCGCAAATCGCAATCCGTGAGCAAAAGGGTGCCTCACGCAAACCAAACCGCAAACCGCAAGTCCAAAAACCGCAGGTCGAAAAACGAAAGCAGATAGACAATCATCAGAATCACGCAATCGCAACCAACCGGCGGAACGGACACGACCAAATCAATAAATCCGAATCAGCGGTAGGCGTCCCACAGGGGCTCGGGGAACAGCAGGTTTTCCATTTCAGCCCATTCTGCGCATAGGTCGACTTCCGGTTCGCGCAGCCACCACAGCTGGATGCCATCCATGATTTCCATGGCCTTGCGCACCGCCGGCCGCATACTTTCCTCCCATGAGCCGAGTTGCGGCGGAACCAACCATGGATAACGGGAATAATGTGCCCAGATGTTGTCCATTCGTTCCATGAATTCATCATGCAGCGGATGGTCCGGGTTCAGGGATTCGGCCGACAGCACGGTGAACAGCTGCACCATCATGCGGCGGCGCGAGTTATGTTTCACCAGGTAGCGCAGGTATGCGGGGAAATGCGGCGCGGATGGGTCGCTGCCCGGCATGCCCGATGAGAAGAAGTCCTCCGGCGTGCCGGTCTGCCCGTAGTATTCGTCATATACCAGCGCCAGCATCTTGTCTTTGTTTTCGACGTATCGCAGCACGCCTTGTTTGGAAATGCCGACCCGATCGGCCACGTCCTGGATGGAGATGCCGTTGAATCCGCGTTCGCTGATGAGCTGCACCGCCGCATCCAGCACTTCCGCACGACGCTCCTGCGGCGATTTGCGGGTACGTTTCGAAGTCTCTTCCTCTGCCATGACTCCGAGTCTAATGCCCTTTGCTTCGATTGCCGTTGATTGACGGCGCCGATGCCACGTCATCGTGGGGCGCATCCGCTTGAATCCATCCATGACGCCATACGCGGGTCAGATCCCACGCTTCGAGATTGCCGCCGTTGCGCGGGTCGCGTGGCGGTTTTCCTTCGCCGCTGCCTGGTTTCGCGGAACGCGCAAGCTGATAGCTCCAATAGACCTGCCCCGCCGACGCATCCCATGCCGCGCGTTGCAACCGTGACACTTGGCGGTATGCGTCCGCCCGATTTCGGCTGCGCGGGGCCCACCGGTTCTCCACGCACCACTCGCCCACAAGTACAGGGATATGGCGGGCCGCCGAACGGATGGCGATTTCGCGCGCACCCACCAGCATTCGGTACAGCCATGGCAGGTGCCGCGATTGCAGGTACAGTCGGCGTGCCGGTCCCGCGAACAACGGTTCCTCCATGGCGATGAGATATTGGTGGGTGTCGAGCATGACGTTGCGCATGCCGGCGCGACGGAACCAGTCGCCCCAGCGGAGCAGTCGGAAGCCGTCATGGAATACGATTATGGTTTCCGGGCGCAGTATGGCGCGCAACCGAGCGTAGGCTTCGCGGTAGAAGCGCTTCAGAAAGCGCAGTGGGACATGCGTGCTGCCGGAGGCCTCGCGGACGTCCTTCGCCGTATTCGACGTGCCATGGAACACCGACCAGCTCACCGGTTCGTTGAGCACTTCGATGCTGTGTAGGGTCGGCTCGTCACGATATCGGCGGGCCAATCGTTCCAGCACATTCAACGCGTATTCCACCAAGTCCGGATTCTGCGCCCATTTGCACACGCCCGTCAGGCCGCCGTTGTCGAAACCATTCTGTGAGCCGGGCACGGTATGCAGGTCGATCATGATCTTCAGTCCCGTCTCCCGCGCCCAACGGAACGCGCGGTCGAGGTATGCGATGCAGCCCGGATGTCCGGGCCAGTCGCCGAAGATGAAATATGGTATGGGAATGCGCACGAGATTGAGCCCATGGTCGGCGATGATGCGGAAATCCTCCAGGGTGATGTAGGTGTCGCGGTGCCGGCGCAGTTCCTCGGCGAGATTCCGCTCGGACCAGAGGGCGCCGTGCGTGCGATGCATCCAGATTTCGTCATCTTCGGCAGTGCGAACGAACGGTTCCGGATCCATCCATTTCTCCAGCACCAGCCAGTTACCGAGGTTCACGCCGTTGATTCGCTCGTCGATGCCCAGCACCATGCGTCTCACCGCCTTTCTGTGCGGGGTTTCGCCCGGCTTGTCGTTTCCGCCCATTCAAACTCCAAGACCACCCGAGCCCAAACCCCATTTCAGCCCAATGGGCCAAGGAACCGCACCGTTCGCAACGTTCCTTGGCCCATTGTATGCGTCCTGCAATCAGCCACGCGGCCGGTTGGAATCGGACCACGGCCGGATTGGGGTTTCGGAATGATCGTGGCCGGCCGGGCGGGATCAGTCGACCGGCTTCGTCTCGTCCGCCTCGTAGTCGAAGAAGTCGAAGTCGGCGGTTTTCTCATGCAACGCGGCATCGGTGACGGCGACGCCGACCATGGTGTCGGTGAGCAGCTTGTAGTTCCAGTAGTAGAAGCCGCTGCCCTTGCTCCATGCGGCGAGCTGGGATTCGGCCACGCCCTGGTACAGCGAGCGCTTCTGTTCGGCGGTCAGGGTCTCGGCCTGCGCGCCTTCCTCGCCGTTGAGCACGCTTTGGCCGCCGTGGGTGTCCACGCCGCAGCCGACGGAGTTGAACAGGCACCACTCCCCCACGATCACCGGGAAGTATTCGCTCATCTCGGCGATCATCGGCGCGTAGGTGTTTCGCACGAAGTCGTCGTAGCCTTCCACGGTCTGCGGGCAGCCCATCATTTCGGCGGTCATGAGGTACTGGTGGGTGTCCACGTTCTCGAATTCCGGCGCAAGCCTGCCGTCATCCCCGCGCATGAAGTCCTTCCACTGTTCGATGTCGAAGCCGTCGTGGAACACCACGGCCTTGTCCGCCGGCAGCGCGCCCTTGTCGGCGTCGCGCAGACGGTGGTAGGCGGTGACGTAGAAGTCCTTGAGCCAGTCGAATCCGATCGGGCCGGTGCCTTCGGCGAGCTCCGGGTCGACCGCCTTGTAGCGTTCGGTCACGTTCATCATCGGCCAGGAGGTGGTGGTGTTCGGCTCGTTGATGATCTCGATGCCCATCAGCGCCTAGCGATGGCCGTACCGCTTGGCGAGGCGTTCGAGCACGGACAGCACGAATTCGACTTCGTCGGGCAGCTGCGCCCATTTGCACACGCCGGAGATGCCGCCGTTGTCGAAGCCGTTCTGGCTCATCGGCGCGGTGTGCAGGTCGATAAGGATGGTCAGGCCGTATTTTTCGGCCTAGTTGAAGGCTTTGTCGAGTTCGTCGATGCAGCCGATGAACGGCGCGCGGTCGCCGAAGATGAAGTACGGCACGGGGATGCGCACGGAGTTCAGCCCCCATGATTTGATGGTGGCGAAGTCGCGTTCGTTGATGTATTCGGCGCGGTGGGTCTTGATGCGGGCCTCGTAGACGGCCGGGTCGAGCTGCGTCGGCAGGTAGTATTCGTCGTCCGCGGTGGTGCCGTCGAACAGCGCCGGGCTCATCCACTTCTCCAGCACCAGCCAGTTGCCGAGGTTCACGCCTTTGATGTAGTCGGGATTCATGTGCACTCCTTCGTACGTCATGCAGTTTCTATTACTTAGTAACTACTTAGTTATAGTCTAATACATTTCCGTCCCACACGCAACCCAACCTCGGCGGCACCCCATCTCCGCCATCGACCTTTATATTTGAATATATAAGATCGATTGATGGAGGTGCCGGAATGCGATACGTGATGCGGATCTTCGACACTCCGCTGCTGGAGTTCGAGGCATCCTACGGCGAGGGGCTGCAGGCCGGCTGAGAAGGAACGCACGACTTCCCCATGCCGTCGATTTCCACAAGATAACACGCCGATGAGGAACTTTGAAACAGACACCCCCAAGTACATCAAAACCAAACACCCCTACATCTGGACATACCAATGAACAATTCCCATATGACCACTAGCATGAGGGGAGACATTATTTATAAAGCATAAAAGAAGGTCCGTTCAGATGGAGAAGCCGAGCGATAGTAAGAACAGCTCCATATCAGTGAATTATTTTTTGAATAGTGCTGCATATAGCGGACTTTTCTCCCTTCTTTCGGTTATCCTTACGGGTCAAGTTTCTGCAACGTCATCACTATGTGTTGGATTAGCTCTTGGAGTTTTATCCCTTTTTTCTAGGGGCAGTACTGTTTTTATAGGTGGCTTGATTGAGCGTTCATCAACGGTATCCCTCACTGAGACCGGTTTCGGATTCATAGTTTTTTCACTTTTGCTGCTGCAGCCGGCAATGGGTGGTTTTATCGGCTTCCTTTTTTTGGATTTGGCTTTGCTGGGACTTGGTCTCTCACTGGTTAATTTTGCTCTCAGAGGGCATATCATCGCTAGAGTAAAGGATAAAAAGTCTCAGGCCGCTTTGTTTGCTTTAGTGACCATGACAGCCAATCTTGGATCCGCAATTGGGCCTCTAGCTTCAAATTACATATATAAGGCTTTCGGACAAACGCTCTTTGTTATAGTCATCGTCGGACTCTATGTTTTTTCTGCTTTACTAACTCCAATAGTGCTGACTCATCATGTCTTCATACGCAATGAGAAAAGCAGCAAAGAAAATACCTCTTCCATCGTGAAGACCATTACAGACTCGTTGAAAAGTCCCGGTACGGTTCTTGCCATCCTGGCGGTGTTTGTGGGCAGCATAATGAATGGTCAGCTTTTTGCGGGAATGGCATTGGAATTCCACTCGTTATCCGATAGCCCAGTCATAAGAGGATTGTTCTATTCCATTGATGCCATATCGGTCATAGCACTGCAAATGCCCGTGAGTAAACTCATCTCGCGAGGCATGGCTAATGGGCAGAATGCCACCTCATTCATCATCAAAAGCCTAGGGATTTATGGAATTTCCTTCGCACTATTCGCCTGCGGAGTCTCGTCGTACTGGTGGATATGCATTATAGCCTTGGTTGTGTTCTCCATTGCAGAATGCATCTATGCGCCATTGATCAATATTGCTCTGGTAGAGGCACAGCCAGATAAACCTTTGGTGGACATTTTGAACTATCGGCTGATAATTGCAGCCATTGGCGAATCGGCAGGCTCATTCCTTGGCGGTTGGATCGTTCCGGCACTACGTCCTGCAGGAATGACAGCTTGGTATTGGTGCGCACTGGCGTTGGTGGGAATAATACCCGCAGTCGTCAGTAATCAAATTGGAAAACGCGGGAAAAGAATCATCCGTCGCTAAAGAAAAGTCTTGGCGAGCGCACAGGAAGGGGAATGATATGAAAATACTGCTGCTGCAACAGCCTAAATCTTTCTCGGATTATCCAGAATGGATTAAAGAGGTCCAAGAACGCTTCGGTCGTTTAGAGGTTATGGTCTTCACCTCGGACAATCGGGCCGTGCACCATCGTTGGCCGAACACCGTCATCAAGGAAATCGTGGTTTCTGATTATTCCTCCGATAGCGCTACCGCGAAATTCTTTGATATTGTCAGAAAATTTAAACCAGATAGGATAATTTCCAGCTCGGAGGAAGATGTATTGAGGGTTGCAGAGGCGAGAAGTCTATTTGGCATTCCCGGTTTGCAGTATGAACT
>OBLF01000302.1_pt1 | contig 58455 bp, 44 predicted proteins | sample 1519231 | NCBI WGS metagenome assembly OBLF01 (sample SAMEA2602895, study PRJEB22501) | metagenome
CCTCCAGCGTGTAGGGAGACAGAGAGTAGATACCGGGCAGGTCCTGGATCACGACATCATCGTGGCCCTTGAGTTTGCCCTCTTTCTTTTCAACCGTAACGCCGGGCCAGTTACCGACGTACTGGTTAGAGCCGGTCAGGTTGTTGAACAGGGTGGTTTTACCGCAGTTCGGGTTGCCGGCCAATGCAATTTTAATTGCCATTCATATACCCCTTTCTATGTTTTCCCGCTTTTGGGCGGGGAAAGCAGCCATTTTACTCGACCTCGACCATCTCGGCGTCAGCCTTACGAACGCTCAGCTCGTAGTTGCGGACGGTCAGCTCCATGGGGTCGCCCAGAGGTGCGACCTTACGGACGTAGACCTGGACACCCTTGGTCAGGCCCATGTCCATGATGCGGCGCTTGACAGGGCCTTCGCCGTGCAGGCGCTTGACCGTAGCAGTCTCGCCGACCTTAACGTCTTTAAGAGTTTTCATATACGATTCCTCCTCAATACTGTAAATCTAGCCTCCGTTTGCGCGGGGACGGATTTCCGAATTTTAGGCGACCATGATGCGCATGGCCATGGTCTTATCCAGCGCGATGCGGGCTTCCTTGACCTGGAGGATCAGGTTGCCGCTGATCTCGTTGACGACCGTAATGGTCTCGCCAACAACAAAGCCCAACTCTGCCAGGTGCAGACGAACTTCATCCTTACCGGTGATCTTCTGGATGGTGACGGTCTCACCTGCTTTTGCCATTGTCAAAGGCATAGCATAAACACCCCTTTATATGCTGTTTGGCCCGCCCATTAGCATATGCTAACAGGTCAAGCAAAAGTGGGCGGTTAGAACGTTCTAACCGCTTGCGATAGCAGTTTAGCATAACTAACACCTAAAAGTCAAGCAGTTAGAGAAAATTAACTTATTTTCGTGCAGGACGCTAGTTTTATACAACTAACCTTGTGCAATTTTATAAAAGTTTACAACATGTTCATAAGATTGGCCGGATTTGACAAAACAGGATAAACTTGAGGATGTGTATATAGATTAAGGATAAGGCATACGGTAGCAGAGATGGCCCCCCTTGAGGGGAGCCTTTAAAGTAGTACTTGCCAAATTGGTCGTTATCCTGTATAATTAAAAAGTTATCGTTTATAGAAAGCAACACTACAACGAGGTTTATTATGCTGACTAAATATCTGACTGTATTTTTCGTCTCGATGGTGCCGCTGATCGAGCTGCGCGGCGCGATCCCCATCGGCGTGGGGCTGGGCCTGCCGCTGTGGCAGGTGTACATCATCTCCATCATCGGCAACATGCTCCCGGTGCCGTTCATCTTCTTTCTGGCCCGCAGGGTGCTGGAGTGGGGCGCGGATAAGCCGGTCATCGGCAAGTTCTTCACCTTCTGCCTGGAGAAGGGCCACAAGGGCGGCGAGAAGCTGAAGGCCAAGGCCGGCCGCGGCCTGCCCTGGGCGCTGCTGCTGTTCGTGGGTATCCCCCTGCCGGGCACCGGTGCCTGGACCGGCACACTGGCCGCCAGCCTGCTGGACATGGATTTCAAATCCAGCGTGCGTGCCTGCATGGGCGGCGTGCTGCTGGCCGGGTGCATCATGGGTGTGGTCAGTTTGCTGGGCTTCTCGGCCTTTGGTGCGATTGCCGGGTAATTTTTAAACAATAAAAGGATGCAAGGAGTAAGTTCCTTGCATCCTTTTTTATCGTTATTGCGGGCCCCTAAAGCCTCCCTTGTGTAAAGGGAGACTCCCCACAGTGTGGGGAGATGTTGCGAAGCGACAGAGGGGCCCGACGCGTAAGCGGGTGGCACGGCGGTAGCCGTGACGGAGGGATTGTGATTTTACGGGGGTAGGTCGATGTATGGGGTAAGTTCACAATCCCCCACCGCTTCGCGGAGCCCCCTTTACACAAGGGGGCCTTTTAAGGGGTACTTATTCTAATCCCATCACTTCATCTACCGGCAGGGCGGCTGTTACACCGTGGGCGGGGGTGTTCAGGCCGCAGGCGGCGGTGACTGCCTGCATGACGGCGGATTTCTGCTCCTGCGGGACGACGATCATAACAAAATCCTGCTCCTCCCGAATGGAAATGCCCAAAAAGCTGCTGGCCTCCTCGGTACTGCAGCGGTTGCCTTTCAGCACTGTGCCGCCGCGGGCCCCTGCTTTGCGGGCAGCGTCCACAGCTTCGTCGCCGTGGCCCGCCTTGACGGAAACCCACAGCAGGGCGTAGGGATGGTCCTTCATGGTGTGTTCCTCCTTTTCAGCAGTGGGTCCGGCACAGTCCGCCGGGGCAGTCAACTGCAAAATGCTGTTCTGTACGCCGGTCAGCGGCAGGGTCACGGCGATGCCTGCGCCGCGCTTGTGGTAAGAAAGCGCCTTGTTGATGGCCCCGAACACCGCCGGGACGTTGGCGCGGGGCAGCAGGCCCGCCGTCAGCACGCGGGTGGTGCCGCCCAGGCCGATGGCATCCAGCAGCTCAGACGGGGCTGTGCCCTTGGCGCGGGCCTCAAAACAAAGGGGGATGCCGTTTTTTTGCAGCACTTCCACCACGCGGTGCTCATCCTCGGCCTGCGTGACCGAAAGGAGCAGCCGCAGGCAGGGGGTGCGTTTTTGCGTTGCAGCCATATCAGTATTCCTCCAGTTCCACCACGGTGTCGTCCAAAATATTGGGGGCGGTCTGCGCCTGGGTGCGGCGGGCATACAGCAGGCCCATGATCTGGATGGCGATGAGCGGAGCCAGGGCGACCAGCGCCACGATACCGAAGGCATCGGTGACGACGTTACCCCCCACCGCGCTGCATGCGCCCATGGCCAGCGGCAGCAGGAAAGTGGATGTCATCGGGCCGCTGGCGACGCCGCCGGAGTCAAACGCGATGCCCACAAACACCGGCGGGACAAAGCGGCTCATGATAAGCGCCGCCGCGTAGCCGGGGATGAGCACCCAGTAGATGCTAAGTCCGGTCAGCACGCGCAGCATGGCCAGCGCCACCGCCACGGCTACACCGGCCTGCAGGGCGCGGTTCATGGCATGGCGGGAGATGGTGCCACCGGTGATCTCCTCGACCTGTTCGTTGAGCACCTGCACCGCTGGCTCGGCCTTGACGATGTAGTAGCCGATGAGCATGCCGATAGGAAGCAGCGCCCCGCGCAGGGGGCCGCTGCCCAGGCCGCTGCCCAGCAGATTGCCTACGGGCGCGAACCCGACGTTGACACCGGTGAGGAACAAAATCAGCCCGATAATGGTATACACAAAGCCCAGCACCATACGCACCAACTGGCGCGGCTGGAAGCTGCGGGTCAGCGCCTGGAACAGCACAAACACGCCCACGATGGGCAGCGTGCTTTGCAGCACCTCGGCCGTATAATGGGGCAGGTCCTGCAAAAAGGCCAGTGCCACATCCTGGGTAGTGATGACCGGGGCCAGCTGCACGGCGTCATAAATCGTCTCCGTGGGGTGGTAGAAGATGCCCAGCAGCATGACCATCAGGATGGGGCCAACACTGCACAGAGCGATGAGGCCGAAGCTGTCGTTGGCGCTGTCCTTATCGCTGCGGGCAGCTGAGAAGCCGATGCCCAGCGCCATGATAAAGGGCACCGTCATGGGGCCGGTGGTGACGCCGCCGGCATCAAAGGCGACGGCCAAAAATTCATTGGGGACAAAAAGGGACACCACGAACAGCAGCAAATACAGCCCCAGCAGCATTTTGGACAGCGGCACGCGGTACAAAATGCGCAGCACCGCCACGGCGGTGAACACGCCGACGCCCGCCGCCACCGTCCAGATGAGCACGGCGTTGGGGATGGCCGCCACCTGGTTGGCCAGCACCTGCAGATCGGGTTCTGAGATCGTGATGATAGCGCCCATGGCAAAGCAGATGACAACGGCCAGCCATGTTTTTTTCTGGCGCACGATGCTGCCGCCTATCCCCTGGCCCAGCGGGGTCATGGAGATCTCGGCACCCAGCTGGAAGAAGCCCATGCCCACGATGAGCAGCACCGCCCCCGTTAAAAACAGGGCCAGCGTACCCACCTCCATGGGCACCAACGTGACGCTGAGCATCAGCACGATGACCGTGATGGGCAGCACGCTGGTCAGGGCTTCGCGGGTCTTTTCTTTGAGTTTTTCGTTCATTCGGCCTCCTTTTGCATGTAAGGGGGTCAGGCGGGCATCAGCGGTTTTCCAGCGGCACGTAGTCCCGCGGGGTCATGATGCTCTGGTAGGCGGGGCGGATGATCTTATCCACGTTGACCAGCTCCTCCATGCGGTGGGCGGACCAGCCCACGATGCGCGCCACGGCGAAGATGGGGGTGTACAGCTCCACGGGGATACCCAGCATGTCATAGACGAAGCCGGAGTAGAAGTCGACGTTGGTAGACACGCCTTTATAAATATGGCGTTTTTCTGCGATAACTTTGGGGGCCAGCCGCTCGATGGTGTTGTAATATTCAAAATCGAGGGCGCGGCCCTTGGCATCGGCCAGCTGGTGCACAAAGTTTTTGAATACCACGGCGCGGGGGTCGCTGAGGGAGTAGACCGCGTGGCCCATGCCGTAGATCAGGCCTTTCTGGTCGAAGGCCTGGCGGTCGACGATGCGGGACAGGTAGTCGTGCATGGCGGCTTCGTCGGCGGGGTCGGTGACGTGGGCGCGGATGTCGTCCATCATCTGCATGACCTTGATGTTGGCACCGCCGTGCTTGGGGCCTTTCAGGCTGGAAAGCGCCGCCGCAATGACCGAGTAGGTATCCGACCCGGAGGAGCTGACCACGCGGGTGGTGAAGGTGGAGTTGTTGCCGCCGCCATGCTCCATATGCAGCAGCAGGGCGATGTCCAGCACGTGGGCTTCCAGCTCGGTGTATTTCTGGTCGGGGCGGAGCATCTGCAGCAGGTTTTCGGCGGTGGAAAGCTCCGGTTTGGGGCGGTGGATGTACATGCTGCCGCCGCACTCATAATAATGGTAGGCGTGGTAGCCGTAGACGGCCAGCATGGGGAAGACGCTGATGAGCTTGATGCACTGCTCCAGCTGGGTCTGCAGGTCGGTCTTGCCGATGTCGTCATCGTAGCTGGCGAGGGTGAGCACACTGCGGGTCAGCGAGTTCATCAGGTCGCGGCTGGGGGCTTTCATGATGACGTCCCGCACAAAGTTGGTGGGCAGGTCGCGGCATTTGACCAGGCTGTCCTTGAAAGCATCCAGCTGGGCCTCGTTGGGCAGGTCACCGATAAGGAGCAGGTAGGCGGCTTCCTCAAAGGCATAGCGCTTGCCGCGCAGGCCCCGGATGAGGTCATACACGTTGTAGCCGCGATACCAGAGTTTTCCGTCGCAGGGCACTTTTTTACCGTCCTTCTCCTCAAAGGCATCAATGCGGGAGATGTTGGTAATGCCTGCCAGCACGCCTTTGCCGTCCTGGTCGCGCAGGCCGCGCTTGATGTTGTATTGGCCAAAAAGGGACGGGTCGATGCGGTTGTTGGTGACACATTCCTCGGTAAAAACGGCAGCTTCTTTTGCAATAGCAGCGTAATCGCTCATGGGTATGACCTCCTTTTCTTCTGTTCCCCTGTTTCGCGGACGGTTCGGCATCTTGTGCGCGTTTCGTCCAGATTCTTTCCCGGATATGAACTTTTTTTATACGTTGCGTACATTTTAAATTATACAGTACGGCTGTATGCCCTGTCAAACAAAGTTTTTATGAACAAGCTGTATAAAACAGCAAAAATGTCCCACAATGCAAGATTTGCATTGCAGGACATTTTTGCAAGATTAGAAGATTATATGGAAAGAAAAAAGAAGGAGGAAATGTTTATAGAAAACGCGGGGGTAGGGAGAGCCCCCTTTGCACAAGGGGGCCTTTGGGTTGCGGCACTTTTACTGCGCACTATTCCCCAAAGTGACGTTGAGAGTCAGAACCTTGCCGTCGCGCTCGACCTGCAGGGTGACGGTGTCGCCCACCTGCTTGTCGGCCAGATAGCTCTTGACGGTGGCGGTGCTGCTGACAGCCGTGTCATCGATGGCGATGATGCGGTCGCCGCGTTGCACACCGGCAGCCTCGGCGCCGCCGCCCTTGGTGACATCAGCCACGTAGACGCCCAAAGCGGACACACCGTACTGCTGTGCGGTGGAGGAATCCTGAACGTCCAGGATGCTGACACCCAGCACCGGGCGGGCCACAGCGCCGTTTTCGATCAACTGCTGGGCAATGTCCATAGCGGTGTTGATGGGGATGGCAAAGCCGATGCCCTCGGCCTCGCTGTAGCTGCTCTTGGCGTTGACCACGCCGATCAGCTCACCGTTTGCGTTGAACAGACCGCCGCCGGAGTTGCCCGGGCTGATGGATGTATCGGTCTGGATCAAGGTCATATCGTTATCTTCCACGGTGACCTGACGGTTCAGGGCGCTGACGATGCCCTGGGTAACGGTGTTGGACAAGGTGCCCAGCGGGTTGCCCACAGCCACGGTGGTCTCACCGACAGCCAGCTTATCGCTGTCGCCGATGACTGCCGGGGTCAGGCCGGTGGCATCGATCTTCAGCACGGCAATATCGGAAGTAGAGTCGACGCCGACAACGGTGGCGTCATAGCTCTGGTCACTGCCGTTGAGCTGGACCTTCACGCTGGTAGCGCCGCTGACCACATGGGCGCAGGTGAGGATGTAGCCATCCTGGCTGATGATGATGCCGGAACCGGCACCGCTCTGCACATAGTAGCCGCCAAACCAGGTCTGGCTGCTGCTCATCTGCTCGGTGGTGATGGCCACCACACTGGGGGAGGCCACAGCAGCGATCTGCTGCATGGTCATAGAGGTGCCATCGGTGCTGCCGGTGTTAGAGGCATCGGTGCTGGTGTCGCGCTGGACTTCCTGCACGACCACCTGGTTGCCGGTCAGGCCGGCACGGCTGGCCACCACGGCGCCGCCGATGCCGCTGCCGAAGCCCAGGGCCACCACGCCGACACCGGCGAGGACGCGCAGCAGGACCTTGTTATGCTTTTTTTCTTTCTTGGGGGGCTGCTGCGGGGCACTGGCGTAGCTGTAGCCATTGTAGCCGCCGTTGCTGCCGCTGAAACTGCTGGTGTAGCCGTTGTTCTGGCCGTAGGCGTTGTTCGGCTGGTTGTAGGTGTTGGCACCGGTGTTATTGGTGCTGCTGCCTGCCGAGTAATCGGTGCGGGCGGTGTTGGCGGTGTTCATGCCGCTGCTGCCCACGTTGGGGTAGCCGCCCTGCTCGGGCTGGCTGGGCTGATCAGGCCGGGGTGCAAAATCCTGGTTGGCTTCGTTCCGGGGCTGGTCGTTGTTCTGGCCCTGATTGGGGTCGGGCGTATTGCCGCCCTGGCCGTTATTGTAAAGACCGGAGTAATCGTATTCGTTGCTCATACTGGTCCATCCTTTCGCGTGAGATTTGGGAAGCGTCGGGGCAATGTCCCTGGGGCTTTCGTTCCCTTTTTGCTTTCTATGCCTATAGTATACCGGCCAATTGTGAAATACGTTTCTCGGCCGGGTGAAAAGAATGTGAAAATGCTCCCATTTCGGCGCTTGACAGGCGGTGCCGGGGCCTGTATGCTGGATGTAGTTTGTAAAAGGAAGTGCCTGCTATGAAAATCACCCACGAAGCCGGGAAATACGTATTATACAAAGAAAAGACCGTCATCGGCACGGCTGCGCTGGAGGATGGGCGGCTGTGGGTGGAGATCGACCCGGCCTGGCGGCAGCGGGGGTACGGCAGCTATCTGGTCAAGGAGATCTTGCAGCAAAACGGCGGGGATGACGTCCAAACCGAGACCCCCCTTTTCCCCCCCCCCGCCCCTCAACGAGACGCCCCGGGCTTGTTTGAAAAAGTAAGACTTTTGCCCCAGCGCCGGCGCGAGGGCTGCCGCCCCGGGCCTGGACTGTTGACGTGCGACGGCTGTGCACTCACATTTGTTAGTGACCTCCAGCCGGGCGGACTGTATGTGGACGCCACCTGCGGCAACGGCCACGACACCGCGTTTTTGTGCCGCCTGGCAGGACCCACGGGCAGGGTGCTGGCGCTGGATATTCAGCCTGCCGCCGTGGAAAACACCAACACACGGCTGGGCGCCGCCGGGCTGGGGGCCATCGGGCAGGCATTGGTGCACGACCATGCACGTTTGGCCGAACTGGTCGCCCCCGGCACGGCGGATTGCGTGCTGTTCAATTTTGGCTGGCTGCCCGGCGCCGACCACGAGGTGCACTCCACCGCCGATGGCAGTCTGCCCGCCCTGCAGGCCGCGCTGGATGCCCTGAAGCCGCGCGGTGTGCTGGCGGCGGTGCTGTACAGCGGACAGGTCATCGGTGACAGTGAAAAGCAGGCGGCGCTGGGATTTTTCCGCGCCCTGCCGCTGACAAAATACACCGTGCTGGTCTGTGAGTTTGCCAACTGGGCCAGCACCGCTCCCCTGCCCTGCTTCGTGATAAAAAAGTAACGCTTGCCCCCGCCGCGGCGGCATGGTATGCTTGTAGTATCGAACTTTTCCGCCTATGGGCGGGGCATAGAAAGAGGCTGCCTTTTGCAGAAAGAGACCTTTATCAAGCAATATGCGGCGGGACTGAACCCCCAACAGCTGGCCGCCGTGCAGGCCGTGCATGGGCCGGTGCTGCTGCTGGCCGTGCCGGGCAGCGGCAAAACCACCGTGCTGGTGACCCGTTTGGGCTACATGGTGCTGTGCTGCGATGTGCCCCCGGCGCAGATCTTAACGATGACCTACACGGTGGCCGCCACCCACGAGATGCGCGGCCGCTTTGCCGCCCGTTTTGGGGCGGACCTGGCCGGGCAGATGACCTTCCGCACCATTAACGGGCTTTCGGCGGTGATTTTGCAGTATTACAGCCGGGTCTACGGCCGCCGCCAGCCTGAACTGCTGACCAACGAGGGCGACATCACCCGGATGCTGACCGACATCTGGCAGCAGGTGAACCGGGAGTTTCCCACCGAGAGCACACTGAAAGAGCTGCGCACAGCCATCACCTACATTAAAAATATGGCGCTGGCCGATGAGGAAATTGAAGGGTTGGAAACGGATTTAGCCAACCTGCCGGAGCTGTACCGCCGCTACCAGGCCGCGCTGAAACGGGCCGGGCAGATGGACTACGACGACCAGATGGTGTTTGCGCTGCAAATTCTGCGGGCCGCGCCGCCGGTGCTGGCGTATTTCCAGCAGCGGTATAAATATTTTTGCGTGGATGAATCGCAGGATACCTCCAAAATTCAGCACGAAATTATACGGCTGCTGGCCGGGCGCAGTCTGAACCTGTTTATGGTAGGTGACGAGGATCAGAGCATCTATGGGTTCCGCGCCGCCTACCCCCAGGCACTGATGGACTTTGAGCAGGTCTACCCCGGCGCACAGGTGCTGCTGATGGAGGAGAATTACCGTTCCAGTGAGGAGATCGTGGCCGCCGCCAACGCCTTTGTGGCCCGCAGCCGCTACCGCCGCCCCAAAACCCTGCGGGCGACCCAGGGGGCGCAGTGCCCCATTGAGATACGGCGCATCACCCGGCGCGAGGAGCAGATCGACTGGCTGTTTAAGGAAGCCCGGCGCGGCGGCGGGGAGACGGCGGTGCTGTTCCGCAACAACGAGAGTGCGCTGCCGCTGGTGGACCTGTGCGAGCGGCGGGGTGTGCCCTACCGCTTTAAAAAGGCCGACCTGACGTTTTTCACCCACAAAATTGTGCTGGATGCCGTGGATTTTTTGCGCTTTGCCTACGAGCCGACCAATGGCGAGCGGTTTTTGCGGCTGTACTACAAGTTTGGGCTGGCGCTCTCCCGCCAGAGGGCGCTGGCGGCCTGCGGGGCCAGTGCCCGCACCGGGCGGCCGATTTTGGAGGAGCTGATCCGTGACTCCGAGACAAAGACTCGGATGCGGGAATCGCTGGGGGATATTTACGCGGCGTTTAAGCGCATCCCGCAGCTGAACGCCGCCGATGCGCTGGACGCCGTGCGCCACGGCTGCGGTTACGGCGCGTACCTGAACCAGAAGGGCATGGACACCGGAAAACTGGCTATTTTGGAAATGCTGGCCGAGCAGGAGCCCAACGCCCTGCGCCTGTTGGACCGGCTGGAAGAGCTGCGGATGCTGATTGCCGCGAAGGCCTATGTAAACAGCGATGTTCCGTTTGTTTTATCGACGATCCATTCCAGCAAGGGTCTGGAGTATGACCGGGTGGTGCTGCTGGATGCCTTTGACGGCGTGCTGCCCGCCAAGCCGGAGATCTGCTGCCGCACCCCCGAGGATACCCGCCAATACGAGGAGGACCGCCGCCTGTTTTACGTGGCGATGACCCGTGCGCGGCACAAGCTGGTGTTGTTCGATTGCAAGACGATGCCCTCGGTTTTTGTGCAGGAAGTAATTTTTAATTTGCCCGAGAGCCGTGCCGAACGGGAGCTGGCCAAGGCCGAAACCAACCGGGTGTTGGGGCGGAATAAGCCTGCGGCGGCCGGGCCTGCGTTGCCGCCGGTGGATGTAGCGGCTGTGACCCGCGTAGGGGCCGCCGTGCAGCATGCGGTGTTCGGGCGAGGGGTCGTAACCAAATTTGACGGACGGTTTGTTACTGTGGAGTTCTCGGGGATGCGAGTCAAGAAATTAGATTCTGCGTTGGTGGCGGAAAAGCATTTGTTGTGGGATTTGTGATTGCGGCTGATGGTTGTCACCCCCATGCGGTGACAACCGTATATAACAGCATCCTGCTGTAAGGTTCTTCTTTTTTTGTGACCAAAAGGGAAGCGAAAAAGTCTCGCTGCTGCAAGGCAGCACGAAAGGTAAAAACATATATGAAAAAGATATTACTCCTCGCCACTGGCGGCACCATCGCCAGCAAACCTACCGCCGCCGGCGGCCTGGCGCCGGCCATTACATCGGAAGAACTCCTTTCTTTCGTGCCGGAGCTGGCCAAACTCTGCGAGATCGACGCGGTGCAGCTGTTCAGTTTGGACTCTACCAACGTAGGCCCGGAACAATGGCAGCAGCTGGTCCATGCCATCCGCCAAAACTACGATGCCTACGATGGTTTCGTCATTGCCCACGGCACCGACACGATGGCCTACACCGCCGCCGCGCTGAGCTACATGATCCAGAACAGCGCCAAGCCGGTGGTGCTGACCGGCAGCCAAAAATCCATCTACAACCGCGATACGGACGCCCGCAACAACCTGTATCGCACCTTTTTGTATGCCAGCAGCGATTTTTCCTGGGGCGTGCAACTGGTATTTGACAACAAGGTCATCCTGGGCACCCGCGCCCGCAAGACCCGCACCAAAAGCTTCAACGCCTTTTCCAGCATCGACTACCCCGAGACCGCCGTGTTCCGGGATATGCGGCTCATCCCCTTTCTGCGCCGCCCTGACCCGATGCCGCCTGTGCAGTTTTACGAGCAGCTGGACCCCGCCGTCTTCGTACTGCGGCTGGTGCCCGGCATGCGGGCGGACATCATCCCGCTGCTGGCACCTCACTACCGGGCACTGGTGGTGGAAAGCTTCGGCGTAGGCGGCCTGCCCGGCGGCGAGCACGGCGAAATGTACGCCCGCCTGCAGGATTGGTGCACCAGCGGCCGCCTGGCTGTGTTTACCACCCAGGTCCCCCACGAGGGGTGCGACCTGGCGGTGTATGAGGTGGGCCGCTCGGTGAAAGAGCTGCCCGGCGTGCTGGAAGCCAAGGACATGACCCCCGAGGCCGTGGCCGTAAAACTGATGTGGGCGCTGGGCCAGACCACCGACCGCGCCGAGGCCATGCGGCTGTTTACCACGCCGGTCGAGTGGGACATTGTATAAAACAACTAAAAACACCCCACCGGGGCTGTACGCAATGCACAGTCCCGGTGGGGTGCTTTGTATCAGGAATCGCTTTTATAACGAGGAACGCGGTTGCAAGCTTAGTCGTTCAGCAGGGCGATCTTGCGGATGGACGGATCGTGGGTGTCGTTGAAGTCGAAAGCGGCCTGGGCGTCGGTCAGCTTGAAAGTGTGGCTGATGGAGCCGTTCAGGTCGATCTTGCCCTTGTTGATGAGGTCGATGACGGTCTGGAAACGGTGGTTCTGCAGGCGGCTGCCGCGAACGTCCAGCTCTTTGCTGGTGATGACGAACTGGTTGATCTCATCGGGGGCGATGCTGAAGCCCATGGTGATGACGCGGCTTGCGTTGCCGGCGGCCTTGCAGGCGGTCAGGAAACTGCCATGGAAGCAGGCGCAGTCGATGACGACCGTCGGGCCGTAGCCATCGGTCAGCTCCTTAGCGCGGGTGACGACATCTTCGGTCTTGGAGTTGATGACGTCGGTAGCGCCGTTTTGGAGGGCGGCCTCCAGCTTGGGCTCGTCGATGTCCACGACGATGATCTTGCGGGGGCTGTACAGGTTGACGATGCGCAGCATGCTGCTGCCCAGAGCGCCGGCACCGATGATCATAACGGTGTCCTGGAACTCCAGCTGGGCACGGCTGCAAGCCTGCACGGCGATGGTGGTGGGCTCGATCATAACGGCATCCTGGTAGCTCAGGCTGTCGGGCAGGACATAAACGTCGCTCTCGGGCACGGCCATGTACTCGCGGTAGCCGCCATCGATGTGGACGCCGCGGACCTGCAGGTGCTCACAAACATTGGGACGGCCCTTGCGGCAGGCATAGCAGGTGCCGCAGGCAGTGACCTGGTCCACGATGACGCGGTCGCCGACCTTGATCTTCTTGGCGTTGCCGCCGACTTCCTCAACCACACCGACGATCTCGTGGCCGATGACGCGGGGATAGGTGGCGGCAGCGTTGGTGCCGTGGTAGATGCCCACGTCAGAGCCGCAGATGCCGGCGGCCTTGATCTTGACCAGGACGTTGTTCTTGGCGTCGATGGTGGGCTTATCCATATCGATGATGCGGAGATCATTGGGCTTTACGATCTGAACTGCTTTCATGTGTAAACCTCCCGGGTTTCTCATGTACAGAAATGACTTGGTTTCCCTCATTCAGCGGACTGACATGCTGACATGTCAGTACCGACATCGTCATTGTAGCATGGCGGGTCAGGAATGTCAACACCTGTTTTGTAATTCATCAAAATAACAAAAGCGGCGGTGGTTTTTTGCACATTTTGCATAAGTGTATCGTTAAGTATTTAGCGAGCATGCGCCTATTTTTGTGTATTTGGGCAGTTGGGCTTTCTGGTTCCGTGGTTTTTCCATTTACCGCTTGCAGTCCCCTGCCGGATGTGTTACAATAGCATTAAGCCATCTGGCATGCTGACATGTCAGTTACAGAGTAAGGAGCACATCATGCCCAGCCCGACCAACAAAGCGCAGGACAATTCCATCCGGGAGAATGTCTACCGCGTTATCCGAGAAAATATCACCTCGCTGCAGCTGGCGCCCGGCACCACGGTAAGCACACAGGAGCTGGCCGCGAAGCTACAGGTCAGCCGCACACCGGTGCGGGAGGCGTTCATCCGCCTGCAGAAAGAGGATCTGGTGGAGATCACGCCGCAGAAAGGCACGATGGTCTCCCGCATCGATCTGACCCGTGCCGAGAAGGAGCGGTTCATCCGGGAGAGCCTGGAGACTGCCATTCTGCCGTTGTTTTTGCAGAACTGCACTGAGCCGGACCTGAAAGAGCTGGAGCTTTTGATCGAGAAGCAGAAAGCCTGTTTTACCGGGCTGAAGCCGCTGGAGTTCATCGCGCTGGACAACCAGTTTCATCAGCGGTTCTTTGAGCTTGCGGGGCAGGATTTAAGCTGGGACGTAGTGGCATCCACAAACCCGCACTACAACCGCCTGCGCGTGCTGACGGTGCAGAACGCCGCCACCTTTGACGGCGCGGTGCGCCAGCATGAGGTGATGATGGACCAGATCCGCCACCGGGACATCGACGCCCTGCGCCGGGAACTGACCGACCATGTAAGGAAAATTATCGCGGAGAAGAACGTTTTGCTTCAATTGTATCCTGATTACTTTGCAACGGCTCAACAGGAGATGAAGTTGTAATCGCTCTTTGGTTCCCTCTGCGCGACAGAGGGGCCCGGCTGCGTAAGCGGTCCCGCGAAGCGGGTGAGGGAAAAATCTTCGTATCCGCAGCAGCTAAAATTTTTGTCTCTCCCTCCGCCCCTGCGGGGCACCTCCCTCCCAGAGGGAGGCTCCAGGCAAAAACGGCAGACACCTATTACAGGTGCCTGCCATTTTTAATGCAAAATTTTCTTTAATGTTTCTTTTATTCGCCCTGCGGGCCTTGAGTATTGAACTTGACCCTGTGGTGTGTTATACTTTCATCGTATACTTATTTATAATAGGGAGATTGTGTGATGGAGAACCTCCGATCCAAACCGTTCTGGGACCGCTCGCCGCTGGAAAGCCTGGCGGACGGCTATAAAAAGCTTCCGCGGAACTTCAAGCTGTGCATGCTGGCGACCTTTATCATCGGCCTGGCCGCGCACATGTACTGCTACACCAATATGCTGACCGGGGCGGATGATGCGTTCCTGTTTTCCGACACGCGCACCTTTGCCGACGGTGCTTCTGGTACACGTTGGCTCCTTGCGATATACTTTGCCTTAATTAAAACGATCCGCATGCCCTGGCTGCTGGGCGTCATGACCCTGCTGCTATACGGCGTTGCGGCATGGCTTGTGTGCGAGACTTTGTCCATCACCTCTTCAGTAGGTATTATCCTTGTTTCCGGGCTGATGGTCACCTCCCCCACGATGATTTCCTCCAACTTTTACCTGACCAGCGCCCACATGTATGCCGGTGCCCTGCTGTTTGCCTGTCTGGCCGCGTATGCCTACAAAAAGTGGCGGCACAGCTGGATTGCCGCGTTTGTATTTATGCTGCTATCCGAAGGTAGTTACGCTGCTTACATCAGCATGACGCTGTGCCTGTTTTTCCTGTGCAGCTTGAAAGAATTGCTGTTTGACCAGGAGGCCAATGACAAACACAATCTTGTCCGCCATTTCGGCATGCTGTTCCTGTTCGGCGGCTCGATGGTTGCTACTACCGTGATCTGCAACCTGATCACCGCTAACAACACGGCCGGCCGTGTGCAGGATGCCCAAGCACAGGCTGCCACCGATTACATTGATAACATCATCACTTCAGTACAGCAGGTATTTGCCTTCTTTCTCCCCGGCACCTCCAACTCCTATTTCCATGGCGAACGAGTCATGTACTCGCTGTTCTTGCTCTGCGCAGCGTTATCTGCCGTGCTGGTCATCTGGCTGCTGGTAAAACAGCAGCTGTGGAAGCGCCCGCTAGGGTTGTTTTTGCTGGTGGCAGACATTGTCTGCCTGCCTCTGGCCATGAACGTCATCGGCATCGTATCCAAGTGGGTACACACCTTGATGACTTTTGCCTACCTGACGCCGTGGCTGTTTTTTGTGATGGCCGTTGAGCAGCTTTACCGCCGGGACGACCTGCGCAAAGATTGGGAAAGGCTGCTGCGGTGGGGGTATTCCCTGCTGTCCTGCGTGGTAGCCGGGCTGACTGTTTTGTGCGGCATCCGATTGGCAAACATATGTTACACCAAGGCGTATGCACGGTACACCGAAGGCCTTGCCGATTCCATCCGCTTGACAAACTTGATTGAAGCCATTCCGAATTATGTGAAGGGTGAAACGCCCGTTGCATTTGTTGGTGTCAGCGACAATGATTTCCCGTGGCAGGATGCTTATGAACTTACCAGCGACATTGCTGGCATTGGCGATTTGTATTATTGGCAAGGCATGTACACAGCGCCTTTTGTCTTGGACAGTTATGTAAATCAGCATTTGCGTGCCAACATGCTTATCTTCCCTCAAGATGCCGCTATTTTTACCGCAGATACTATAGCAGATCAGTTAAATGATGCAGGCATCAATGCTTCTGCTGATGAAATCAAAGAACTTCTGCAGGATCTGCACGCATTTCCGAAAGAGGACTGCTGGACCTGGTATAACGACGTACTTCTTATTAAATTATTTGCAAATTAAAGTGAATTGAGGATGTTCTATGATGCAGGATATGTGTATCCTTGTTGTCTCCTGTGATAAATATGCCGATTGCTGGACGCCGTTTTCGGACTGTATGCGCAAGTTCTGGCCGGACTGCCCCTACCCGGTATACCTGTGTACCGAGAGCGGCGAGCCGGAAAATGGGGCAGTGTACAGTAAGGTATTCCACGAGCCGACCCAGATTTGGACCGCCCGTGTGCGCAAAGCCTGCGAGAAAATCAAGGAGTCACACATCCTCGTCGTCCTCGAAGACCAGTGGCCTTCTCTTCCGGTTTCTACTGCTACCGTGCAAAACATCCTTGGTCTTATGCAATCGCAGGAAAACATCGGCATCGTTTACCTCGATAAAGAAGTTCACGGCATGCCGTTATGGCAGCAGAACAGCCACTTTTATCTGCTCCCTCCCGAAACTCCCTATCGCATGTCGGTCGTCCCTGCCATTTGGGACCGAGATTTTCTGTTGACAGCATTTCATGAAGATTTAAGTGCCTGGGATTTTGAACGGGTCGGTTCCTTTGAAAAAAGCACCTATTCCAAAACGGTTCTTGTCACTGTTGACCGGGTTTTTGCCCGTGTATGTGAAACCGGTGCCGTCATGCAGGGCAAATGGCTGCGCGGAGTTGCAGCCTTTGCTAAAGAGAATAATTTAAAAATCGACTTTTCCAAGCGCGAAACATTGAGCAGCAAAGACCTATTTTTAAAAGATTGCAAATCGTTTGTCTACAACCTCAATCCCGCTTTGATCGTCAAGATCCAGAACTGGCTGTACCATCACAGCCAGAAGAAGTAAAACGTCGCTGTATGCCAGGAGGTACCCCATGGCAAAACTGTCAGGCAAGCTTTCCGTACTGATGCCTGCTTATAATGAGGAAACCATCATCTATGCCAATGCGCTGGAAGCCGCACGGCAGATCAGCCCGCTGGCGGACGACTATGAATTGTTGGTCATCGACGACGGCAGCAGCGACCGCACCAAAGCGGAGATCGAGCGCGCCGCAGCCGAGAATCCGAAGATTCGCTGCATCAGCTACCAGCCCAACCAGGGCAAAGGCGGTGCGCTGCGGGAAGGCACAGCCCACGCCACGGGTGACTATATTGCTTTCTGTGATGCCGATTTGGATTTAGCGCCCGAACAGCTGGCAGATTTTATCGACCGCATGCAGCGGGAAAATGCTGATGTTGTCATTGGCAGCAAGATGCACCCGGAATCCAAGGTCGATTACCCGGCCATCCGGCGCGTGTACAGCTGGGGTTATTATATTCTGCTGTTAATTCTTTTCCGCTTGAACGTGCGGGACACCCAGACCGGCCTGAAGCTGTTTAAGGCCGAGGTCATCAAGCCGGTCATGCGGCAGATCCTGGTCAAGCGTTTTGCGTTTGATATTGAGGTTTTGGCTATCATCAATGCGCGCGGATATAGAATCACTTCCGCACCGATTGAGGTAGTGTTTCACCGGGCTTCTTTCGGGCGGATCGGATATCAGGACATTCGCAATATGTTTGTCGATACGCTGGCAATTTTTTATCGTTTGCACATTCTGCATTACTATGATAAAGCAGATACGCTGGAAAGGTCTTAATCTATGGCACAGTCAGGTATTTATTTTTTCATCGGCACGGAGGCCGAACTGATCAAGCTTTTTCCTGTTATGCTGCAATTGCAGGCGCAGCAGGTTCCCTATCATATCATCGCATCGGGGCAGAACGATATTGTAAAAAGCACCATTCTGCGCGCCCTCAACGGCGGCCATGTGGATTTGGAGCTGAGCAAGGAAAGCGACATTAAAAAGTCGGCTGCCGGGTTGATGCAGTGGTTTGCTGCCACCTGGCACAAAGGGAAAAAGGCCATTCCCGCGCATTTCGGCAGAGATAACCTGCGCGGCGCTACGATGGTCGTACACGGTGATACCGTTTCCACCGTTATGGGTGCGTACCTGGCAAAGCACTTCGGTATGCGTGTGGCCCATGTAGAGGCCGGCCTGCGCAGCCACAACTGGCTGAATCCCTTTCCCGAAGAAATTGACCGTGTACTGACCAGCCGCTGTGTACGGCTGCACTTTGCCCCCGGCCAGGAGGCTGCTGCTAACCTGAGCAAGGCCAAGGGGCTTGTGGTAAACACCACTTATAATACGATTGCCGACAGCCTTGCCTACTCCCGCACGATTCCCTGCAAGGACCCAGTTATCGCAGAATTGCAGAGCGCTCCTTACTTTGTGTTTGTCATGCACCGGCAGGAGAATCTTGCCAACAAAACGTTGGTGCGCGATATGCTGTCCCGCGCGCTGCAACAGGCTGAAAGCATGCACTGTGTGATGATCCTGCATAAGCCTACTGAAGTAACGCTGCAGGAGATGGGGCTACTGGACACTGTAAAGCAAAATGCACACGTGACCGCCTTGCCCCGTGTTGAGTATTTTGATTTCATGAAACTGCTGGAGGGCGCGGCGTTTGTCATTACGGATGGTGGCAGTAACCAGGAAGAGTTGAGTTACATGGGCAAACCCTGCTTAATTCTGCGCACTCATACCGAGCGCAGCGACGGCCTTGGCCAGAATGTGGTCATGTACCAGGAGAGCATGCAGGTCGTGGATGATTTTATTGTCCACTATCCCAACTACCAGCGCCCGCCCATCGTACCGGCACAGTCTCCTGCCCGGATGATTGCCACTGCGCTTATGAAGAGCTGAACCGACAAAGAAAGAAGCCTCTATGAACACTACACCCGAATCCCTGCCTGTTGTAACGATCCTGATTGCCACATTCAACTCGGAAAAGATTTTGCCCCGCACGCTGGAAGGTATTAAAAAGCAGAGTTACCCCCAGGACAAGCTGGACCTGTTGGCTGTGGATGGCGGCAGCACCGACGGCACCTATGCCTTGATTGAACGTTACGGCGGCCGGGTCATCCACAATCCCAGAACCGAGCCTGTGCACGCTAAACTGTTGGGCATGCAGGCCGCCAGGGGGCGCTATGTGCTGACGCTGGACCACGATGAGGTCATGGTCAACCCGGACAGTATTCTGCACAAGGTGCAGGCCTTGCAGGCCCACCCCGAATACAAGGCCGCGCTGTGCGGCGGCTATCTGCGTCCCGACGATTATCCGCTGCTGAACCAATATATTTCCGAGTTCGGCGACCCCTATTCCCTGTTCATCTACCGTTTTTCCAAAAGCTACGGCTTTTTTGAGAAAAACCTGCGGGACTTTTACGACGTCCGTTGGGAGGACGAGCACACACTCTGTGTCTCGTTCCAAGAGCTGCACCGTTTCCCGCTGATTGAGCTGGTCTGCGCAGGTACAATGATCGATAAAGAATATTTTTCGTTCTGCATGCAGGACGAGACCGAACTGGTCCACGCCTTTTACATCATGCGCGCCCAGGGTGACACCCAACTGCTGGTCGTCAAAAACGACCCGCTGCTGCACTACTCGGCCGATTCACTGAAAGCTTACTGGCCCAAGCTGCGCTACCGCGTGTGGAATAACGTCAACAAAGCCAAAGAAGACAACGCCGGCTACGCCGGGCGCGAGCGCTTCCAGCCAGGCATCGGCAAAAAGGCGTTACTGTTTGTGCCGTACACCGGGTTTATTCTTCCCGCGCTCGCCGATGGCATTGGGCTTGCCATCTCCCGCAAAAACCCGATTTACCTGATGCATCCGATTTTTTGCTGGTATGTGCTGCTGCAAATCGTTTACCAGTACACCCGTAAGCTGCTGAAAGCCCCCACCAAAGCCAAAAGCTACGATGGCAAAAAGGAAATCTCTTAATTTTCCGCATAGATACACAACAGCGCGCCCCGCCTTGCGGCGGGGCGCGCTGTTGTGTATCTATGGATTGTGTAGCGGAAATACTTTTGCGTTTTGGAAGCGATGACTATGAATAATGCTTACTCGTCTGTGCGGACACAGCGTAGCGCATACCGTGCCTGGCCGGTCGTGGTACAGGTAAACAATGTCAGGTCCCAGTTGTTTTCGGGCGTTTTGACCGCCATCTCCTCGATTTGGGTCGGCTGCAGGACCTCTGTGCCCGAGACCGCATAGTGCCATGTGTTGTCATTCATATAGGAGTATGATGTTTACTAATGTCGGCTACTCCCGTAGAGGCTGTTTTGTATTTACAACCTCAAAAAGAGTAATAGACTTTTTTGCAAAGATATGTTATAATACATCAAATGCATCGAAAGGATGTCGATTCTATGGCGAAGAAAAATTCGAAACGCGGGTTTACGCTGGTCGAGCTCATTGTTGTACTGGTGATTCTGGCTATTCTTGCAGCACTGCTGATTCCGGCTCTTACCGGGTACATTGACAAGGCCAGAAAGAGTCAGGTCGTGGCAGAAACGCGAGCGTTGACGCAGGCTGTGCAGACTGAAATGTCCACGATATACGGTCTCAATAATTCGTTTCAAGGGCAAAAGAATATTGGCAAAAACCTGACGATTGCGTCAAAAGACGGCGATTATGGAGTAGGCAACGGACAATTAGATGACTCGCTAAAAGAACGCTATGCTGAAATAGTTCACCTTTCGGAAGTGCCGATTTTGGAAGAGGAACTTGAATCCACTACCGGTAAATCCTCCTTCTTCGCTATCATAAATAAAAAGGGTGCTGTTCAATGGACCGTTTACAACAACGGAAAGGGATATATCGGAATATATTGTGGCGATGAAGGTGAAACCGATGCGTTTAAAGAAGACGAAGCAAAAGGGTATGCGACTAACTATAGCTTTTTTCTTGGAAAAATTATTTATCTTAGAAATGAAAACGACCTTCATTGGACGAAAAAAATGGTTTATGCCAGTATGGGAATAAAAGGATATGATTTTTCCTGACCGCTCATAAATTGAACGCAAAGCAGTTCACAAACAAAACCAATACACACTAAAATGCAAAAGCCCTCGGAGAAATCCGGGGGCTCATTTCTGTTACAGGGGTATAAGGAAAATCGAAAGCTAGAATTGCAAGCGGCATGCGTTTCGCATCAGAATGTCAATCGCATCTGATGCCACGAAACATTGCCGTGCGTGGACTTGTCGGTCACACCCTCGTCCGCGAATCCGAACTTGGCGTTATAGTGGACAAGTCGCTTCTTGCTGGACAGGACAAGACCCTTACGGCCCTGTTCCTTCGCATCGGCTATCACCTCATTACTTCCGCGCAGAAATGCACAACTACATAAACAAAAAAGCAGAGAGTCATCCGTAAGAGGATAACTCTCTGCTTTCTTGTAAAGCCTTTTCTGCACAAGTTTGGTGTCAATGTGGTGTCAAATCAGCCAAACCGGGTTGATAAAAGGCGTGGAATCAATGCTTTTTAGTCGATGGGCTTCATCGTGGGGAAGAGGAGGACGTCGCGGATGGAGGCGCTGTCGGTGAGGAGCATGACCAGGCGGTCGACACCGAAGCCGAGGCCGCCCGTGGGGGGCAGGCCGTACTCCAGGGCGGTGACGTAGTCGTAGTCGACCTGGGCCTTGCAGTTGGGCTCGATGGCCTTGCGCTCGGCGACCTGGCGCTCAAAGCGGGCCTTCTGATCGATGGGGTCGTTCAGCTCGCTGAAGGCATTGCCGTACTCGGTGCAGTCGATGAAATACTCGAAGCGCTCGGTGAAAGCCGGATCATCGGGCTTGCGCTTGGCCAGCGGGCTGATCTCGACGGGGTAATCATAGATGAAGGTGGGCTGGATGAGCTTGTCCTCGACGAAGGCGTCGAAGAACTCGGCCAGGATGGCGCCCTTGGTGGGAACCTCGGGCAGCTCCACATGGTGCTCCTTGGCAGCGGCGATGGCGTCCTCATCGGTCTTCCAGTCGTTGAAGTCAACGCCGGAATACTTCTTGACGGCCTCGATCATGGTCAGACGCTCCCAGTGGCCCATGTCGATTTGCTTGCCCTGGTAGGTGATTTCCAGGCTGCCACAGACCTTCAGGGCCAGGCGCTTGTACATCTCCTCGACCAGGTCCATCATGCCGTGGAAATCGGTGAAAGCCTGGTACAGCTCGATGGTGGTGAACTCAGGGTTATGCTTGGGGTCCATGCCCTCGTTGCGGAAGATACGGCCGACCTCGTACACGCGGTCCATACCGCCGACGATCAGGCGCTTCAGATACAGCTCGGTCTCGATGCGCAGCACCATGTCCATATCCAGCGTGTTGTGGTGGGTATAGAACGGGCGGGCGGAGGCGCCGATCTCAAAGGGGGTCAGGATGGGGGTGTCGACCTCCAGGAAGCCCTTCTCGTCCAGGTAAGCGCGGATCTCCTTCAAGATCTGGCTGCGCTTGACGAAGGTGTCTTTGACCTCGGGGTTGACGATGAGGTCAACATAGCGCTGACGATAGCGGGCCTCGCGGTCGGTCAGACCGTGGAACTTCTCGGGCAGGGGCAGCAGGCTCTTGGAGAGCAGCGTCAGCTCGGAGACGCGGACGGAGATCTCGCCCATTTTGGTGCGGAACACTTCGCCCTTGACACCGATGATGTCGCCGATGTCCAGCTTTTTGAAGGCGGCGTAAGGCTCATCGCCCAGCAGGTCACGCTTGACGAAGATCTGGATATCGCCCTTCTGGTCGCGCAGGTGGGCAAAGCTGGCCTTGCCCATGATGCGTTTGGACATCATACGGCCGGCCAGCGAGACGATCTTGCCGGTCTCGGCTTCGGCGGGCAGGTCGGCAAACTCGGCTTTCAAATCAGCGGAGTAAGAATCCTGCGGATATTTGGTGATGACAAAGGGGTCGCTGCCGGCGGCGCGCAGGTCGGCCAGCTTCTGGCGGCGAACGGCTGCCTGCTGGCTGATGTCCTGTTCGGTCTGGGGCTTATTCTGCTCCATGTGAGATCGTCCTTTCGTGTTTTTAAATCATGAATATGCGGCGGTTTCCGCTTACTTGGAGCGGGTGACGGTCAGCAGCTTGTAGGTGACGATGCTGCCGTTGGGCAGGGTGACGTCGACTGCGTCGCCGGGCTTATGGCCGATCAGGGCGGCGCCGACGGGGCTCTCGTCGCTGATGCGGTTCAGGTTCATGTCAGCCTCGGTGGAACCGGTGATGTCGTAGGATTCCGGCTCCTCGCCCTCCTCCTGGATGGTGACGTTCATACCGATGGAAACGGTATCGCCGGACAGCTCGCTGTCGTCGATGACGCGGGCAACTTTCAGGGTAGCCTCCAGGTCAGCGATGCGGGCCTCGACAACGGCCTGCTCTTCCTTAGCGGCGTCGTACTCGGCGTTCTCGCTCAAGTCGCCGTAGCCACGTGCAACCTTGATCTTATCAGCAACCTCTTTACGTTTAACGGTGCGCAGTTCGTCCAGGTCATGGACCAGTTTATCATAGCCCTCACGGGTAACAACGACTTCTTTCGCCATGGTAGTTTCTCCTAACGTGTAAATAGTAAAAGTTGTGCGGCCCAATACGAGCCGCACTAACTGTAATATTATAAACGGTTCAGCGCCGTTTTGTCAAGTGCATTTTGCCGGATACGAGGCGGTTTTAGCTTATTTATCCAGCTGCAGCAGGCCCACCTTGCGGTAGACTTTGTTGACGGTGCGGTTTGCCAGGCGGGAGGCACGCTCGGCACCGGACTTGAGCACCTCATCAACATACGCTTTATCGGCAAGAATCTTGCCGTACTCGGCCTGGACGGGGGCCAGCGCGTCGGCGGTGACTTCGGCGACAGCCATCTTGAAGTCGCCGTAGCCCTTGCCCTCAAACTCGGCGGCGATCTCGTCCATGCTCTTGCCGGTGAAGGTGCCGTAGATGGTCATGAGGTTGGAAACGCCGGGCTTATTTTCGCGGTCGAAGCGGACGCAGCCGTCGGAATCGGTGACGGCGCGCTTGCATTTGCGCACGATGGCGTCCTTGTCGTCAGTCATCAGGATGAAGGCGTTGACGTTGGTATCGGACTTGCTCATCTTCTTGGCCGGCTCGGCCAGGGACATGATCTTGGCGCCGGAGGCCGGGACGTAGCCCTCGGGCAGGATGAAGGTATCGCCGTAGATGCCGTTGAAGCGGCCGGCAATGTCGCGGGCAATCTCCAGATGCTGGGTCTGGTCCTGGCCCACGGGGACGAGGTCGGCGTTATAGATCAGAATGTCGGCTGCCATCAGGACGGGGTAGGTGAACAGGCCGCCGTTGACGTTATCGGGGTGTTTGGCGCTCTTATCCTTGAACTGGGTCATGCGGGACAGCTCACCGAACTGGGTGTTGCAGGCCAGCACCCAGGACAGCTGGGTGTGGGCAGGCACGTGGCTCTGGACGAAGAGGACATGTTCCTTGGGATCGATGCCGACGGCCAGCAGCAGGGCGGCCAGCTCGCGGGTGCGGCGGCGCAACTCAGCGGGGTTCTGGCGGACGGTCAGCGAGTGGAGGTCAGCGACCATATACAGGCAGTCGTAGTCCGACTGCAGCAGGGCCCAGTTGCGCACCGCGCCGATATAGTTGCCCAGGGTGGGCGTGCCGGTGGGCTGGATGCCCGAAAGGATACGTTTACGTTTTTCTTCTGCCATCGTTGTATATCTCCTATCAAAACAAAGCACCGCCCGCGCACGAAGATTCGCGCTGGGGCGGTGTCCGTTGTGTGTTTCGTGTGATACTAGTATTCAACCACAAACGGGGCGGTTTGTCAATAAATTTGGGCGAATGCAGTGGTTTTTTAGGCTCGGTTTAGGTTGGCGGGGTATTGTATGGATGTTCCCTTGTTTTAACGGCAGTATCCCATTATAAAAGGCCCTGCCGCAGGGTAGGCAGGGCCGGGGTGGCGCACTATTTACTAAAACAAAATCAACGCTTAATATCGTAATCCATATTCATCAAATCACGGATGCTCTCTACATCGTCGGTGATGTTGGCATCGCCGTGGATGGTGTGCTTGATGGCGCTGGAAGCGACCGCGAAGTTCACCATGTCCATGGGTTTGTAGTTGTGCATCATAGCGTAGATCAGGCCGCTGGCAAAGGCATCGCCGCCGCCGACGCGGTCCAGAATGTTGAAGGTGTAGAGCTTGGACTCGAAGGTGTGACCCTCATACCACATGAAGGCTTTCAGGCTGTTCTCGCTGCCGGAATGTACGTACCGCACGTGGCGGGCAATGCACTTCATGTTGGGGTAACGGTCGATGAAATGCTGGAAAACCTCGTCCTGCTGCTCGTAGCTGGGCTGCAGGGGCACGCCGTCCTTCCAGTCGCCCTTGGCGTGGTTTTCCTCGTCTTTCCACAGGTGATACGGCTCGATGCCGAACAGCACGTCCACGTAGGGCAGGCACTGGGTGCAGTAGTCGCGGGCTTCCTCCCAGGTCCACAGGCTGGAGCGGAAGTTGCCGTCGAAGCTGACGGTCAGGCCCATCTCCTTGGCCTCGCGCAGGCAGCGCAGGATGAAATCGGCGCAGTTCTTGTTCAGCGCCGGGGTGATGCCGGACAGGTGCAGCCAGTCAAAGCCCTCAAACAGCTCCTGCAGATCGACCTTGGTTAGGTCGTACTCGGTCAGGGCGCTGTGCATGCGGTCATAGATGACCTTGCTGGGGCGGATGCCGTAGCCGGTCTCGAGGTAATAGGTGCCCAGGCGGCAGCTGGGGGTCTCCTCCTTGGTGGAGAGGATCATCGGCGTACAGTGCACGTCGTTGCAGCGCAGCCAGCGGATGGCGCTTTTACCCAGGGAGTTGTTGGGCACCACGCTGAAGAAGGTGGAGTCCACGCCCAGGTTGGCCAGGGCCAGGGCAATGTTGGCCTCGCTGCCGCCGTAGCTGGCCTCGAAGCTGGATGCCATACGGATCTTTTCGTAATTCGGCGGGGTCAGGCGCAGCATGACTTCGCCAATGGTGATAAATTTCTGCGGACTATTATTGCCAAGCAGGATCGGGTTGGCATGTTCCATGGGTTGCCTCCTGTTTTTATCGGGAATTGTGCGGTGTTGCCTTAAGCTAAATTCCCCATTTTCTGTCATTTTATATTGTAAGGCATTACCAAAAGAAAATCAACAGAATACGCCCTGTTTAAAAAATATCAACTATTTCTTTAAAAGGCTTCCACCTTATATACGGTCGCGCCGCTGGCACGGGCAGCTTCAAGGCCGGGGCCGGAATCCTCGAAGATCATCGTTTCCGCCGGGGTAACGCCGAAATGCGCCATGGCTTTCAGGTAGCCCTCGGGGTCGGGCTTGCTGCGGACAACATCCTCGCCGGTGATAAAGACGCCGAACCAATCTGCGCAGTGGAAATACTCCAGCACCTCGGTGGCGTTTTTGCGGCTGCCGGTGGTCACACAGGCCAGGTCGTGGCCAGCGGTTTTCATCGCCTGCAAAATCGCCAGTAAGCTGGTGTTGGGGCGCACCATGGGCAGGCAGCTGCTGTACAGCTCCTTTTTGCGGTCGTGCACCCGCTCCACGGCTTCGGGGGCGGGGTCGCCGCCCATCAGCGGGCGTAAAAACTGCTTATAATAGCCGCCGTTGCAGTATTGGGCGTAGTATTCATCGGTGACGGTAAAGCCCTGCTCCTCCAGCGCAGCGCGGTAGGACGCGGCGTTGGCGGGGACGGTGTCCAGCAGTGTGCCGTCCAGGTCGACGCAGATCAGCATACGTTCTCTCCTTTTGCAAAGTTGGCAACATCGTTGGCCACCATGACCAGCCCGGCGTAGAACATCGGCGCACGCTTGCGGTCTTTGGCCAGTTTGTAGGGCATCAGCCGCAGCCAGTGGATGACCTCGTGCATGAGGATGCTTTCCACCTGGGCGGCGTGGTAACGGCTCTGCAGGTCGGCCATTAAAGCACGATACAGCGCATCATAGGCGGCCGAGCGGGTCAGCGCGAAGTCGATGCGGCTGCCCTGCACGGTGACCCGCGGGGTCTTCATCATGAATTCGTAGCTGCCGTGCAGGCTTTGCAGCAGCTTGCCGTAATCCAGGAAGGGACTTTCGTGCAGATTGCCGGTGTTGGGGTCGATGAGATACCAGCCGCCGTTCGCGCCGGGGTTCAGGCGGCAGATGATGTTTTCAATGGTCAGGTCGCCGTGGATGGTGCCCACGGGGTCAGCAGCGAACAAAGTTTTCAACCGTTCGCGGTCGAAAAGCCAGGCCAGCTGGTGCAGGTTTTTGTACTCGACGCCGTTGACCCAGATGGTGTCGGCGGCCATCAACTCCCGCAGGGAGCGGGCGTCCCGCAGTTTTTGCAGGTTGGCGTCCACCTTTTTATCGATGTACTGCTCGATTTTTTCCATATCCGCCGGGCGGGCGGTGGGACGGTAGAGCTTTTCTTCCAGCGTGTCCAGCACCTCCCGCAGGATGGCGGTGCTTTTCTCCACAGGGTTGGAGTGCAGGTAGCGGAACAGGCCGACAGCCTGCGGGTCGTAGACCATGTCGTACCAGCAGCAGCCGTCCTCGGTGCTGCTTTGCAGGATGTCGCACAGGGGCAGGCGGTCTTGCTGGGCGCGCAGCCAGGCCAGCTGTTCGGCCAGCTTGTCGCCGTCCGCACCAAAGGCATATTTACGGTAGAACGTCTTTTCTGCGTCCATGCAGAGCATGGTGGTGGCGTTGGAACCGGCGGAATAGTCCTGCAAAATGGTGATGCCCTGGTTCATTTTTAGGAAGCCCTTGACCCACTCTTTGTTTTGCAGGCCGAAATACTGGCTTAAAAACGCCGCACGGTCCTGCGGGTCGGCCTGGGGCAGCAGGTTGAGGTAGCTCTCCCCTGCCGGGGCGGCCTGGGTGGCCTGATTGACGGCACCGCGCACTTTTTCCGGCAGCAGCGTGACCAGCCACATGGCCAGCAGCGGCAGTGCAAACCAGCACAGCAGCAGGATGCGGGCGGCGGGGGCAGCCGCGCCCATTGCCCCGCCGGGCAGCAAAGCGCTGAGGTCGGCGGCGTTGCGGCCAAAAAGCAGGCCGAACACATCCACCAGCGCCATGGGCTGACCGGCCGCGGTGAGGGCCGCTGCCAGCGCCGTGTAGGAGCCGAGGTAGGCCGCCCACATGAGCACCGTATTAACGACAAGACGTCCAATCTTGATGCGGCCCAGGTCCTTGAAGGTGTTGATGAGGCTCCAAAAGAACATCATGCCGTCCAATTTCAGCGTATCATTGAACAGCCCGCAGAAGGCAAGGCAACCTTTTTTGAGCAGGTCCCGCAGGGCCACCACCAGCACAAGGCCCAGCGCCAGCACCAGCGAGAACACCAGGTAATACTGCGCCGCGCCCAGCACGGCCGCACCGCCCTGCCCCAGCGCCCAAAATGCGCCGAAGCCCAGCGCCACGAACCAGACATCCAGAAAACGGTCCATGATGACGGTAGCCAGCGCGAAGCCGATGCCGCTTTTCATGCGGCGGCCGGTGAACACCGCGCGGAACACATCGCCCAGGTGGAAGGGCAGCACAAAGTTGAGGGCATAGCCGCCGGCCATGCCCCGCAGCATCTGGCCCCGCAGCGGGCGCTCGTAAATTCGGATGAACTGCTCCCACCGCAGCAGGCGGAACGCATGCCCCACCAGCACAAGAAGCAGCGATAATACGAGGTAAAAAGTCATTTACAACAGTTCCTCAAAAGCGGATTTGTTTTCCGGGGCCTCGGCGGCGCGGTACTCGGCCGGGGTGCCGAAGGGCAGGTGCAGGTCGGTGGCGAAGCCTGCCACTTTCGCGCCGCGGTCAGCCAGCACGTTGTAGATGCCGGAGACGAAAAACTCCTTGTATTCGCAGTTTTTCAGGTAGGCGGCGCAGGCGTCGGCGTAGGTCTGCTTGTCCTTGAAGTAGTATGCGCCGCAGATGGCGTCGTGGCTGACCACCTGCTTTTCCACCGTATGGCAGACATTGCCGTCCGGGCCGTACTGCAGGTAGCTGTAGGCGGGCGAGTCGCTTGTGAAAGTGAGCAGCGCACCGTCCGGGCCGTGGGCGAAATCGCCCTTGTTGCAGAAGTCGTTGAAGCTGCGGCAGAGGAAAAGGTGGTCGCAGTCGTTGAAGAGCAGCGGCTCACCGTCGGGCAGACCCTCGGCCCCGCGCAGGGCGGTGATGGCTGCGCCCTCGGTAACGGCAGGCAGCGCAATGATGCGGGCGTCGGGCCAGTATGCCTTGATTTTGGCGTCGATGGCGAAGTCGCGGATGTGCTCTTCCAGCACCACAAAGGTGAGGTCGGCGCAGTCGACGTACTTCTCGATGCTGCGGGCGGCCCAATAGAAGAAGGGCTTACCGGCAATTTCGATCAGCGGCTTGGGGCAGACGAAGCCGTTCTCGAAGAACCGGCTGCCCCGGCCTGCCATGGGGAGGATGAGGTGGAGTTTAGGCATAGTTTGGACTCCTTTTGTTTTGCGGATTTTTGCCAAATTGCACGGGGCGGCGCGGAACGGCAGCCGCCATTCGCTATTAAAGTGCGGCCAGCATTTTACATTCGGCTTCCACCACGCGGGAAAGGCCTGTTTCAATATCCACCCGGGGCACCCAGCCGTAAGCCTCCCGGGCGTGGGCGTTGTCACACAGGCTGAACTTGTTGACCTCGTGATCCAGGATCTCCGGTTTGATGCCGTAGGCGCCGCCGTACAGTTCGGGGTACTTGGCCCAGTAATGGCTGCTGGGGCAGTACTTAGCCTCGATGTTTTTGCCCATGATCTTGTTGGCGATGGCGTACAGTTCCCGCACCGAGTAGCTCTGGTTGCTGGAAACGTTCACCGCATCAAAGCCGGGCTGCGGGCGCTCGACCACGCGCAGGGCCAAGGCGATGAGGTCGTCCACATAAATGTAGTCGCGGCGCTGGTTGCCGTCGGAGTGGAACTCCGGCGTGCGGTCATAGTACAGCTCGCGGATCATATAGCCCACAAACGGCGGCTGCTTGCGCAGGCAGTCGATGTGAGGGCCGTAGACGTTGGCAAAGCGCAGGCAGGTCACGGTCATGCCATAAGTGTCGGCAAAGCTTTGGGCAAAGCGCTCGGCGCAGTATTTGGTGTTGGGGTAGATCAGGGTGGGCGGGTTGAACTTGCTTTCCACGGTCGGGAACTCGGTCTCGTTCTCGTACATGGCGTTGGTGGAGGCCTGCACCACCTGTTTTACGCCGGTGCGGCGGGCACATTCCAGCACGTGTACCAGGCCCATGGTGTTGACCTCAACGGCCTGCACGGGGTCGCTCTGGCAGTCCGGCAGGGGCGCGATGCCCGCAATGTTATACACAACATCGAACTTTTCTTCTTCAAACAGCTTGGGCAGGGCTTCGCGGTCGCGGATGTCCATGCGGCGGACTTCGGGGCCGAAATCGTGGTCGTCAAACTTTAAGTTGTCGAGGTTGCCGTAGGAGAAGTTGTCGATGCCGACGACCTCGTCCCCGCGCTGCCACAGGGTGTGCCACAGCTGGCCGCCGATGAATCCGGCGGCGCCCGTTACCAGAACTTTCATAAGAGAGCCTCCTTATAAATTGGACGCAATAACGCTGCTTGTATAATTATCAATGGGCTTTTCGCGCCATTCGCGGGTGACAAATTTCTGTTTGCCGGCCAGGTACCGCCCGCAGAGTTTGAGCAGGCTGATGCCGAAGCTGGTGAGCTTGTTGTTGCTGACCTGGTCCTCCTCCCGCCAGGAGATGGGGAAGAACAGCACACGCTGTTTGAGCTGACAGAGGGCGAGGATCATGCAATCGTTAAAGTATAGTGTATCGGGGAATTTTTTGTAGTACTCAGTTTTCAGCGGCTCGACCGCGTAGAGGTTCAGCCCGCTGCCCAGGTCGGTGATGCGCTTGCCCGCCACCAGGCTGAACAGGGCGTTGAAGCCGTAGTTGCCCACTACGCGCAAGGCACTGTACCCCTTGATGCGGCTGCCCTTCATGAAGCGGGAGCCAAGGCAGCAATCATAGTTTTTGTACGTTCCATCGTTTAAGATAGGCAGCAGGTCAGCGACAGCGCCCTGGTCGTCGCCATGCAGCACCACCAGGTGCTGGTAGCCGTGGGCGGCTGCGTAACCGAAGGCCACCTTGTGGCTGCCGCCGAGGCCGTAGTTTTCATCGTTGCGCAAAAGGCGCACGGGGGCCGCCGGGTGGCGGGCCATCCAATCCTGCACGGCGGCCTCGGTGCCATCGGTGGAGCGGTTGTTGACGACGATGCACTCCCCCACCCAGGGCAAAACGTGCGGGTCCAGCAGCTGCGACAGCACGCGCGGGACCTGTTTTTCACAGTTGTAAGCGGGGATGAAAATAAGTAGTTTTTCCATGTGTTTGCTCCTGTTTATGTGGGGTTTGGCGGGCCGATGCGAGCATCGGCCCCTATAGGGAGGGCATCAGCCGACCAGAAGGACCTGCAAGCTGGCGCTGCCATGCGTCACCGTGTACCGGTCCACAATGATAAAATCAGCTTCAATCCAGGAATGAAACTCCGCCATATCGCGGACCTCGGCGTCATCGTACAGGATCACGCGGGGCGTCTTGCTGGGGACGTCGGTGTAATACTGCTCAAACCGGGGGTCGCTGTCGGTGCCGGAGATGACCGACGCCTGGGCAACATCCAACGTACCATCGGCCATTAAAAAGCCCAGGCCGTGCTGCTCGCCGATGGCCTGCAAAATCGGCTGGCCCGCGTAGGGCGCCAGCGCTTCATGCAGACACTCCTGCATGTCGGCGGCTTTGGCGTCGGCATAGATGCTCTTGGCCGGGCCGGTGGTGATGCACACCAGCGGCGTGTCGGTGATGTCAGCCGATTTCCAGCCGGTTGTCTGCACGCACCAGACGCGACAGACGAGCAAAAACGCCAGCATCGCGGCCAGGCAAAGCACACCCTCGGCGCGGCGGGATTTTGCGGCATTGTCCCCGCCATCCGCATGGTTCACCAGCGCCAGCATACCGCAGACGGCAGGCCATGTCAAGTACATAAAAGTCGGGGCCAATCCAAGCAGCGTCGACCGCAGGATCATGGCGTAGGCCGCCAGCCCCGGCAGATAACCCAGCCAGAACAGCTCGGCGTTGCCGGGCCTGCCGCGGCCGCGCCAGAACGCCCACGCCCCGGCCAGCACCACCACCGGCACAAACTGGCGCTCGTCCAGGCTGCCGTCCTTAACGGCACGCAGCAGGCACTGCACCGTGGCAAAGGCTGCCCACAGGTTGAGCAGCCGCCCCACCGTAACAGGCTGCTTTTTAATAAGGTAGAGCGCCGCGCAGACGGCGGCGGAGGCCAGCAGCGGCCAGAGCAGCGACCGTGCCACGGTCAATGCCTGGCCGGCCAGCAGGGCCATGCGCTGGGCGGTGGTGAAATTGTACTGCGGGTCGTGCAAAATCAACGTCAGGCGGCTGAGCAGCAGCGAGATGCTGAACTCCACGCCGGAGAGCGCATACACCAGAAACACCACACCGCAGACGGCGCAGCTGCCCAGCAGCACCCAGGCGCCGCGGTGTTTCGGCTCGCCATAGCGCTTTCCCAAAATCAGCATGCCGATCCACAGCACGGCAAAGGCCGCCGCGCTTTGGGGGAAGGCCAAATACCCGAAGCAGGCGCACACCGCGCCCAGCGGCACCAGCCACAGCTGCTTGCAGCCACGGGTAACATAGTGGTGCAGGCAGAGGAACGCCGCCAGCGTCCAGTGGAACTGCTGGCCGGTGTAGTCCGGGCCGAGGAACCACTTGGGCACGAAGGCGAACAGCACCAGCGCCGCCAGCAGCGCGGCGGGCTTGCCCAGGTCGCGGCGGAACTCCCGGTAAAAGACGCAGCTCATGCCCGCCTTGCAGGCCAGCACCACGAGCCGGAAGAACACCAGCACGCCGGTAGTTCCGCCCGTGATGCCGATGAACATCGCCAATAGTGCGGCGGCGGGCAGGCTGGACAATTGATGCGGCTCCCACATATCATAAAAGAGCCGGTCGCCGCTGACCAGGCGGTAGCCGAGGGACAAAGCGTACTCCTCGTCGATCTCCAGCCCCGTAAAGGCGCTGCGCAGCATAACGGCAGCGCAGACAAGTACCAGAATCAGCGGCAGTATGCGGTTTTTACGGGTCTGCGCCATCAGGCGCCGCCCCCTTTCAAGGTTTTATGCAGCAGGGTGTCCCGCAGGCAGTACCAGTAGGGCAGGTAGTTCTCGCAGAACGCCCCCCACTTGCGCTGTAGCCGGCTTTGCGGCTTGGCCTGTTTGTTTTTAACCGCTGCTACGTCGAAGTAGCGGGACTTATCCCGCACGGTGATCTTCTGCTCAAAGGGCATCTGCCAGCCCTCCGGGTACCAGTAAGCCGGGGTCAGCAGGCGGTAGTCGCTGCGCTCGGCCGCATAGCGGTTCAGCTGGCTTTCATCATGCCAAAGGGCGATGACATTTTGTTGCAGATCGGCCTCGGTGCGGCGCTCCAGCTCATGGCAGAGCGCCAAAAACGCCGGGGCCGTGCCGCCGTTGAGGCCGCCCGAAACGTAATATTTTCCGCAATTATACGGAATGTACGCTGTGCTTTTTGGGTTGCGGTCGTAGCTGAAAAAGGGCGGCCTTTTATCCCAGAAGCCCGGCTGCTGGACCAGCAGCAGGTTTTCCCCCCGGGCCGGGCGGGGCAGAAATTCTTCCTCGGTGATGGTCTGGGTGCAGGTGAGGTTGGCGTTGAAGAAAAAGAGGTAGTCCATTTTGGACAGCACAGTCTCCTGTGTCAAAAAGATGGAGAACCGCTTGAGGGTGCTGTAAGGCCAGGGGTAGGGTTCCTGATAGATGCGATGGACGCCGGGGGCGTCCTCGTACTCAATAGCGGGGGCGTCGGTGAATACGAAGTACTCTTTCTCGCAGTTGGGGAGGAATTTTTCGTTGAACGTGCGGTAAAATTCCGGCCAGAACACCGTGTACTTGCCGGTGCAGATGTACAGCATGCCGACTTTCGTCATTCCGCTTTCCCCTTTCGTTTGAGTTTGGCTGCCAGTTTTCCTGCGTAGCTGCGCAGATAAGCGGCATCCCTGCCCCAGCCGTAAACGGCCAGGTTAAGCACGTTGGGCACCACCAGCACCACCAGCACACGGGGCACCAGCCCCAGCCAGCCGCCGGGCATGTGGGCGCAAATTGCGTAGCTGCCACCCATGCACACCGCCAGCGTGACCAGATGCAGCGCCTGCACGGCCAGATAGTGGGCCAGCCCGCCCGCCATGTACCGGCGGAACACCACCACCACGCGCCCTGCCCACATGATGCAGTGGGCCACGACGGTAGCGATGAGCGCGCCGGTGATGTCGAACATCGGGAACAGGATGAAGCTGAGGATGAGGTTGACCGCCGCCGAGCTGACCATAAACCACTGGTCCTGCTCAAAATGGCCCAGCACCGCGCGGTAGGAGCCGAGCATGCGGTGGTTCCAGCCGACGTACTCGTTTAAGCAGAACACCAGCACGAAGCCGAGGGGCAGCAGCCAGCGCTCGCCCATCCAGGCCCCCATGAAGGGCTGGAACAGGCAAAAGTACGCGGTAGCGACGAAGCTTGCAAACAGGTAGCTGAACAGGTCCATGCCCCAGAACACCTGCTTGTCGTGGTCGTTGGCGGCGGCGGACTTATCGTAGACGATGTTGCCGATGGCCGCGGCGAAGCTGTCCATGACCTTGTTGCCCAGGTCGGTGGCGCTGGTGGAGATGGTGGAGTAGTTGCCAAGGTAGGTCGTCTGCACCGAGCCGCCCAAACGGGAGGTGACGATGGTATCCGACGAGCCGTAGATGGTATTGGACAGGCGGTGGACCAAATAGTACCGCAGATCATGGAAAATGCCCAAGTCCTTAAAGTCCGCCAGCGTGACCTTTACGTCCTTGACGTAGGGGAAGTCCTTTTTGAACCGCCACGCAATAAGCAGGTTGGCGCAGACATTGAAGAAGATGGACACGCTGAAATACAGCACATAGTTGGGCCACCACATCGACACGGCGATCTTGGCCAGCGAGGTGAGGACGTTGCAGCAGAAGTCGATCTGGGTGCAGCGGTAGCCCTGCTGGGTGCAGGTGTACATCAGCCGCCGGGTAACCAAAAAGTAACTGCACAGCGTGGAAACCACATTTAAACCGTAGACCGTGTAGCCGGTGGCCAGGGGCACGTCCGGCATGATCCACGGCAGGGCGGCGGCACCGCACAGCGCCAGCAGCGCAATGACGCTGCCCACGGCGCGGTAGGCCCACTTGTACATGGACATGTATTTGCTGATCTTTTCCTCGTTTTTGGCGGCGATCTGCTCATACAGGCGGTAGCTGATGACGCTGCCGACGCCGAACTCGGCAATCGAGAAAAAGTTGAACAGCTGGCTGACGACCTGGGACGCGGTGGTGACCTGCGTGCCGAAGTTATCGACCAGCAGCCGCCGCGTGACCAGCCCCAGCAAAAGCAGCAGCAGGCTGGAGCCCAGGGCGTAGGCCATATTTAATAATGTACGTTTGGTGCGCAAATGGGTGTACCTCGTTTGTGTAGTGGTTTGTAGGGGGCGATGCTGTGCATCGCCCCTACGGCCACCGATTCAGCGTCTGCTTGCCATCCATAAGGTCAGGCGGGGGCCGATGGTTTTCATCATGGTTTGGAACAGTTTCCAATCCTTGCGGGTCTGCACCTCGGTGCCGTGGGGGTAGAGGGGGCGCAGGCGGCGCAGGCCGGGCAGGCAGGCTTTGCGCAGGGCCGCGTCTTTTACGGCGGCGGTGCGGGCCTGGGGCCAAAACACATCGGCGGCGGCATCCAGCATCACAGCGTAGACCTCCGGGCGTATTTTGCCCAGGGCGGCCTGGGCCGCCAAGTGGCGCTGGGCGGCGGCAAGGGCGTCAAACCGCTTGGGCAGGTTCTTGGCGTCGGTCAGCAAGCTGCCCTGCCGGCCTACCCGGTAGTGGGTGAACACCGTGTCCAAAAAATACAGCCGTGTGCAGTGGTTGAGCAGCATCAGGTCAAAGGGCCAATCCTCGGCCCAGCGCACATCGTCCCAAAAGCGGACGCCGGTGTCGGCCAGCCAGGCGCGGCGGATGCAGTATTTCCACACCGACCAGTGCCCGGCCCGGTACAGGCTTTTCAGGCGGGCAGCGTAGTCATCGCTGTCAAAGGGGCCGGGCAGCAGGCGCAGGCCAGTGTGTTCGGTCAGGGTGCCGTCGTGCTTCCACTCCAGATGCTTGCCGATGAACCAGTCGAAATCCGGATGAGCGGCCAGTTCGCGGCGCAACGTATCCAGCAGGCCGGGGGCCATGGCATCGTCGCTGTCCAGGAACAGCACCCACTCGCCTTTTGCGGCGGCCAGCCCGGTGTTGCGGGCGTTAGCCAGGCCGCCGTTTTGCTGGTGGAGCACCCGCAGGCCGGGAATTTCCGCCGCCAGCACGTCGCAGATCTGGCCGCTGGTATCGGTAGAGCCGTCATCCACGAGGATGCACTCCCAATCCCTGGGACCGGGCTGCTCCGCCACGCTTTTGACGCACGCCGCCAGGTAGTTTTGCACATTATAAACAGGCACGATGATGGAAAACTGGGGCATGGCTTCTCCTTTTTAATCGGTCTCTATCAGCTGCCAATCCGGCAGATACAGCGCGCTTTTTTTGGTGTGGGCGTACCATTTTTCGGGGGCCAGCACCAATTTGTCCGATGTCTTGGCCAGATACTGTGCCCACCAGCTGTAGGTGGAGTTGCTGAGCACGAAGCCCCGGCACTGCTCCATCAGGGCCATGTCCCCCACCGCGCTGCCCCGGGGGGCAAAAACGGCGGGCAAGTCGGCGGTGTTCAGGTTTTGCTTTGCCCAATCCACATCGTCCGAAAACACGAATAATGTTGCATCGGGGTGGGCAGCTTTTACGGCAGCTGCAGCGCGGGCGTAGTAGGCCGGGGTGCATACCTGCAAAATCTCGTTCTCGGGGCGGCAGTAGTCGCCCCGGCGCATGTGGACGGCTGCCGGGTAAGCGGCGGCCGCGATGGCGGCGGCCAGTTCCCCGGCGGGGGCAACTTTTGGGCGAAGCTCCGCTTTGATTTCATCTGCAAAATCATCGAAGTACCGCATACTTTGGAAGTATCCCCACGCCAGAAAGTCCCTGGCACAGCCGCGATGTACGGGGGTATAGCCGTCGGTGGCAAAGTGCAGGCCCAGGGCGTTCAATGCCGGGGCACAGCGGGTTTCAAAGGGCTGCCAATCCCGGGCCATCAGGCCGCGGCGCTGCTCGTACTTGATCATCAGCGCTTTGGCGGTGTTCTGCCGGGGCAGGTGGGCCTTGGCGAAGCCGGGGTCAGCAAGGATCTGCACATCCGGGCTGATGGACAAATCGTTCAGTGCGCAGACAGTGTGGGCGGGGGCGCCGTCCTTCCAATCCTGGCGGTCCAGCAGGGTGACGGGTTCGTTGCAGCGCAGGCCCAGGGCACGGGCGAAGGCGTAGATGAACATCTGGTTGCCCAGGCCCCCGGCAAGTTCGGCGTAGATCATGCGCGCGCCCCCAGTCTGTCGTACAGTTCCTCCATGCGGCGGGCGGCGGTCTTCAGCTCGTAGCCTGCGGCGGCAAGGGTGGGCCAGTAGTCGGTGTGGTCGCCGTGGGCGGCGATCTCGTTGGCCTTGGCGGCCCACTTGGTAAGGGGCGCGGTCAGCGGCAAGAAATGCACAAGGTCTGTCACCGAGCCGTCATTGGGCACATTGGTGGAAGCAAGGCAGGGCACGCCGCAGCCCTGGGCCTCCACCAAAGTGACGGGGCTGCCCTCGAAATTGGAGGGCAGCAGGAACAGATCGAAGGCGTTCATAAACGCAGGTACGTCCTTTTGTACCCCTGCAAACAGGATGCGATCGGTCAGGCCGTGCTTGACCGCAGCCTCGCGCATGGGCTGCTCCATCTCGCCTGCGCCGACGAGAAGCAGCTTCCAGGCAGGATCGGTCTGGGCCATGGCGGCGAAGACTTCGACGAGGAACAGCGGGTTTTTCTGGTGGTTGAGCCGGCCAACGAAACCCGCCAGCTTGTCGGAATCCGCCACGCCCCAGGCAGCGCGGGTGGCGGCGCGGGCGGCAGCATCCGGGTGGAAGCGCCCTTGGTCGACGGCGTTGCAGGCCACCGCAAAGTTGGGCTTGCTGTCGATGTGGTCGCCAAAAACGAACCGCCCGGCGGCGACGCCGCAGCCCAGAAAGTAATCGGCAAACAGCTGGTAGACCCCGTGGGCAGCACGCCAGGTCAGCGTTATGGGCGGGTAGACGATGTGGCTGTGGACGATGATCTTGGCGCGGGGGCAGAGGGCGCGCATCATGGCGCAGACGGGTGCGCCGATCTTGCTGGCGGTGTGGTAGTGGATGATGTCATAATTTTTATGATTTTTCAGGTGCCGGTACAGGGCCCGGATGCGGTCCTTTTTATGGTCCGGCACACCGATGATGTTGACCCCATGGGCGATGAGGGCAGGGGCGGTGCTTGCCTGGTCGGCCGGGCAGAGGCCCACAAAGAGGTCAACTTTATATTTAGTTGTATCCAGATTCAGCAGCAGGTTTTGCACATAACGCTGCACGCCGCTTTGTACACCTAAGTGGTTGCTGATCATGAGAATACGCATAGATACATCCTTTTATTGGTTTCCGGGCGTCGGACACTTTACCAGTAACTGCCGCCCTCCACTTTTTCTTTATGAGCCAAAGTCTCCTCGGGCCGCACCCAGGCATCGTTATAGAGTTTGCTGATGATCGGGTGGTCATCCCAGCGTTTGCCGCGGATGCCAAAAAGGAGTTGCAGGGCGCCGCTCATTTGGATGGCGGCGTGGCCGGTGTCGCGGGCGTGGGCGGCCAGAGGCAGGCCGTAGGCACCGGCACCGATGACGGCCACATCATACGGTGCAGCGTCCATTTGCTGTTCCATGGCGGCCAGGGCATCAAACCAGCTGGCGTAGCCTGTGTCGGCCCCGGCCAGGCCCTGCACGGCCTGCACGATGCGCAGGTCGGCAAACTGCGGTAAAATATCGGTGCCGGGGAACAGCTCGGCACGGCGTGCATATTGTCGCTCTATCGTTGTTTTAAAGGGGTGCACCACCAGCACACGCTTTCCGGCCAGTGCGGCGCTCCACGGGTGGGGGTGGTAGTAGGGCTCCAGCGCGCGCAATTTGGCATAGCGGGTGGTTTCTGCGCAGCCACGGATGACCTCACGCTCAGCCCCCACATTCCACAGCGCCAGCAGGTCAGCGGTATGGGCGGCCTCAGTGTACAGGCGGCAGAACTTTGCCAGCGTGGCATCATCCGTGGGGAACACGCCGGAAAGGTTCTGAATGTCCTGCCGTGTTTTTTCGGCAAAGCCCACGCCGCCGCAGCGCAGGTAATCGGCCACGGTACGCATCTCGGTAGCGCCGCAGCGGGCGGCCATGTAGGGGGCGCCGGCGGCGATGGCCGCGGCGATGGCATCGTTGCCGGCCTCAGCTGAAAGAATCGTCAGGCCGCGATATTTCATGCTGAAGCGCAGGCTGCGGTAAAGGTCGGCGGCTTTTTGCACCAGTTTGTTGTCGTTATCCATGGCGGTTTCCTTTGGCGGGCAGCAGGGTCAGCGCCAGCTCGGCACTGTTCTGCCACAGAAAATGCTCGTTGATACGTCGTTGTGCAGCAGCGCCCATCTCGGGCGTGATGCGGCCCAGAGCCTCGGCCAGCTGGGGCACCGTGCTGCACAGCCAACCACTGAGGCCGTCCTCGATGATGAGGTCCGGCCCCGGCGCGTGGCGAGCCACTGGCGGGCAGCCTGCAAACATGGCCTCCAGCAGGCTCATGCCGAAGATCTCCTGATCGTTCAGATTTACAAAAGCATCGCAGGCATGATAATAAACGTGTACAGACTCGTTGGGCAGCTGGGGGATCATCCGGCAGCGGGCGGCCAACCCCCGGGCGGCCAGCAGGCGGGCCAGCTCCGCTCCCTGGGTGCCCTGGCCGATGATGACGGCCTGCCAATCGGGCGCGGCCTCCAGCAGGGGCACCAGGTCCAGCGGTTTTTTGTAGGCATCCAGCCGCCCTACAAAGACGAAGATCTTCGCGTCAACGTCCAATTTCAGGGCGCGGCGCAGGTCGGCCCTGGTGCCGGGCACGTCGGGGATGATGGCAGTGTCCAGCCCCACGGGCATCAGCCCGGCGCAAGGCACGCCCAGGCTTTGCAGCTCGGCGGCGACGGCGGGCGTTTTGGCGAAGGTAGGTGTTTTTTTGTAAACGGCCAGGTTGCGGCGCAGCAGCAGGTCCATCACAGCGCGGACAGCGGCGCGGCCGGAGGTGCTTTTCAGCGCGCCCAGCTGGCTGTAAAACAGGATGCCGTGTTTGCGGCAGAAGCGGTAGAGCGACGGCACGCCGGGGGAGTTATCGCCCATGACGTGGACCGCATCGACCTGCTCGTCCAGCAGCACCTGCCAGCCGGAAAAGAACGCCTGCGCGCCCAATTTTCGTACCGGGAGGTAATAAATCTTTACGTTCGGCTCCGGGTTTTCCACCGTGGGGGCCGCAGCGCCCGGCGCAGGGTACAGCACCACGGCGCGGCAGCCCAGGGCCGCAAAGGCGCGGGCCAGGCCGACTTCCTGCCGGTTATACAGGCCCTTCTGGCCTGAGGGACCGCAGTAAAACTGCGGTATAGCGATCGTTTTCATTCCTTGCTCGGTTCCTTATTTTCCGGCGGCGTCAGCTTGGGCAGGCGGGTCAGGTAGCGGGCGTCGATGACTTCCAGCCGCTCGTCCCGGCTGTAGGTGTGGATGCCGACGATGTCCTCGGTGCGCAGGCCGGTGATGGTCACGTTGTGGGGCATGGCGGCGCAAAGGGGCACCTCGCTGCTGCCGCGGCGGGCAAAAAATTGCAGGTAAACGCCATAATCCACCTTGGTGCTGACCTGGGTGGCGTGGATGACCTGCCCGCCCAGCACAAACAGCGGCCCGGCGTTGCGGCTGGTCAGGTCGTTTTCCCGGTGCTGCAGGTTGTAGGCTTCGTCCGGCAGCAGGGCAAAGGGACCTGCCGGGGCGGAGGCGGCGTCCGCCTGGGCGCCGGGCACGGTGTCGACAGGGGCCTCGGCGCGGCGCAGAGTGTAGCGGCGGTAACGCACCCAGAGTTGGTTTTCAGGCAGGGTCTCGCTGCAAAGCAGGGTCAGCTCGTTGGGGGTGCGGTTGACCAAAATCGTATCGCAGAGTTCGGCTTCCACGGCAAAGCGCTGCACCAGCTCCCACTCGGCCGGGAAATTTTTGCAGCGGTAGATGCGCAAGCTGTGGTCGCTGCCGGTCTCGGGGATCATCCAGGTCTCGCCGTTCCAGTCAAACACTGTGGGGAAGGAGAGGTGGAAGTCCTCCTGCAGAGCGACCTGCCACTCCCCTGCCGCGCCGTCGTCGTGCAGCTCGCAGACCTCGATGCGGCCGAGACCTGTGGCCAGATCCATGGCCTCGGCGTAGAGCCAGCGGCGGCCGTCCCGGTGGTAGAGCAGCGGGTCGGCGTACCAGAAGCCGGGGCGGGCGGGCAGCATGGTGTAGGGGGTGCCGCCCAGGGCGGGCAGCGGGTCGGTGCCCTCGGCCTTAGGCACGGGGCGCACGGCGATGGTGTAGATCTCTTTTTCGCCCGAAAGCTTGCGCAGCAGCCGTTTGGGCGGGATATGCAAAGCGCGGTAAAGCTGGTTCATTGGATCGTTCCTTTTGTATAAAAGCGCATCAGTGCGTTATAATTTTCATCTTCGCTGTAGGTGCGGCGGGCACGGGCAGCGATGGCATTGCAGTCAAAGCTCATTTGCCCAAAGGCGCGCACGGCACCGGCCAGAGCGTTGGCGTCGCCGGGGGCGAAACAGAGGCCGTCAAAGCCCGGCTGCACCGACGCACCCACATTGCCCAAACCGCTGGCCAGCACCGGGGTGCCCAAAGCGTGGGCCTCGGCGGGGACAAGGGCGAAGCTCTCGTAGCAAAGGCTGGCGGCGACAACAGCGCGGCTTTCGGCCATACGGGCGTGGAGTTCCGCGCGGGGGAGCTGGCCCAAAAACTGCACGTTGGGTAAGTTTTGGGCGCGGGCCCAGTCACCGAGGGGGCCCTCCCCTGCCACCAGCAGCGCGGGGGCGGCATCGCCCAGCAGCCGCCAGGCTTCCAGCACGGTGCGCAGACCTTTGAGTTCCTCCAGCCGGCCGGCGAAGAGCATTTGATTTTTGCGGTCTCCCCACGGGTTGACGGGGCCGGACGGCACGCAGACCGGGTTGGGCTTGACCACCAGGCGGTCAGCGTCGAACATCGGGTACTGGCGGTTGAATTCCAGCAGTTTTTGGCGGTCGAATTCGGTCAGGGCCACCATGGTAACACCGCGCCAGGTGCCCAAGCGCCGGTGCAGACCGTAGGCGGCAGCGACTACCAGCGTTTGGGCCAGGCTGCCGCGGTAGCAGCGGTGGCGGATGGCGCAGGACAGGCCGTGGCGTGGGCAGTCCTCACAGACCCGGCCGTCCCGCAATAAAATGCCGTTGGGGCAGAAGAGGCGGAAGTTGTGCAGCGTTTGCACCACGGGCACGCCGGTGCTTTTGGCGGCGCGGACCACCGCTGGGCTGAGCAGCAACAGCGTATTGTGAATGTGCACAGCATCGATGTTTTGTGTTTTTATAATGTGTTTTATATCCCGGGCAGCGGCGTGGTTCCACACGGCATGCAGGGGCAGCAGGGCCTTGGGCAGACCGTGGGCGGCTTCCTCGTTGCTGCGCTCATACACGATGACCTGATGGCCGCGTCGTTCCAGCAAGGCGCGCTCGGCCGCAAAGACGGCATCCTCACCGCCCGGCAGCCGATAATGGCAGTGCACCAGCAGAATTTTCACCGCGGAAGGCCCCCTTTTGTACACATTTTTCGCCCGAATGGGTAGAGATGGGCTATTATGTTATTATAACCTTTTTTGGGGCATAACGCAAGATTGAGGGTGGGGGATTTGGCCTGCGGCAAAGGGGCTTTTTAAAGCGTGCGGCTTTCGGTGTTCCTTTTGGATCACAAAAAGGAAGGCCTAATGGAAGGATGCCATAAAAAAAGGGCGTCACCGCATAGTGGTGACGCCCGCAAGGCTGCACTTAATTATCAGAATCAGAAGAAGAATCCAGCTCCGCATCGCGGATGGCTTTGATCTGGCGTTCCAGGTCGAAGGCTTTGTTCAGGACGGGGTAGATGGCCTGCATGGTCAGGACGGCGGGCAGCCACAGGCCCGTGAGGACCATGGCAAAGCCGCTGATGGGCCACAGCAGCAGGATGATGCTCCAGTAGACAAACTGCCACACTACGCCCAGCGCGGCGCGGGGCAGGTAGCCCAAAAACAGGAACAGCGAGTTTTTGACCAGCCCCGCAAACGGCAGGTCCAGCAGCACGACCTGGGCAAACAGGAACTCGCCCAGACCCAGCAGCAAAAACAGGCCTACGGCCAGCAGCGCCCCCGGCACTACACCGGCCGAAACGTCATAATGGAACACCGTAAAGATCTGCATGGCCAGCAGCAGACCGCAGATAGCACCCGGCAAAAGCGACGCCCTGACGTTACGTTTCCAGGCGCGGCGGTAGGTAGCCCACCAAAAGCCCGGCTCGTCGCGCAGGCTGCGCAGGATGGTATCCAGCAGGCCGCACAGCTGGGGCGCGGCGATCATGCCGCCCAGCACGCCTGCCAGCAGCAGCGGCACCAGAGAGTGGGTATCGACGGCGAACCACACACCAAACACGAACGGCAGTGCGCTGACCAGCGCCAGCAGACCCGCCAGGTAAAAGGACATGAGGTCACGGCCCAAAATCTCGAAAAAGCGGGCGGGGCCTTTTTTGCGGGGGGCGTCCGGCGAGACACCGGGGCCGGGGCGGTCGAAATGGAAATTGAACAAAGCCATGGGGGATTCTCCTTTGCTCCGGGGCAAATTGTCACGGATTTAACATTATTGTACCTATTGTAGCACGATGGGGCGTGCGTTGCAATGATTTAACAAAAAAGACACGCTTTGGCGGAGCGTGTCTTGAAGCGGCATAGGATTAAAAAGGCAAGGATGCAATGATTTTAATGTCTCCCCCACCCGCTTACGCGGGAGCCCCCTCACGGAGGGGGCCGGGCGCACAATGTGCGTCCCTACGGGATGAATGGAAGATACATAGAAGAGAACGGCAATTTTAAAATTATCTTCTCCGGGCGTCGGCGGAGAGGGCGTGGAGCTCGGGGGCGTACATGTGGTAGTTGAGCAGGTAACGGCCATGGGCGGGCACGCGGTAGAAAGCCGCCTTGATGCGCTCCAGCGGGGTGCTGCCGTTCTCGGCGCTGCTGTTTCCGCTGATAAGCAGCACATACTGGTTCTCGCTGTAACGGGCCATGGCGTCGCACTGGCGCAGGCTCTTGTGGATCAGCTCGCCCAGCTGCTCCATCATGGAGCCGGTCTCGGCGGGGTCAGCGTTCTGGGCGGGCGACATGGTGAGCAGCGCCAGGTAGACCGGCACGCCGAAGCGGCTTTGCACGCCGCGCTGCAGGTGATAGATCTGGCGGAAATTTTCGAAGCTGCAATACGCAGCGCCGGGGGTGTCGTCGGCGGACAGTTCCTCGGCCAGGCGGGAGATGTCATTTTCCAGGTTGCGGTCAGCCTGGCGGGCCTGGCGGGAGACCACACCCACACGCTCCGGCTCGACGGCATGGTGCAGGCAGCCCATCGCGTTGCCGCGGCGGGTCATCTCCAGCGCTTCCTCATGGCGGCCCAGGGCCTCCAAAGCCTGGATCATCTCCAGATACAGGCGCTCCTCGTAGGGGTCCAGCTCGATGGCGCGGCGGCACAGCTTAACGATGCGCTCATTCTCACCCTTGCGCTTGCAGGCTTCCAGCACCTGGAACAGCGCGATGCGGTACTGCACGTGCAGGGTCAGGCTGCGGGTCTCGACCCAAGGCTCGTTGCAGGACATCGGCAGCAGACGGCCAGCATACAGCTCCAGCACGCGCTCGTAGCGGGCTACGGCGGCGGCGGGGTTCAGCTGGCGGCGGGCTTCCTCCATCAGGGCTTCCATCTCAAACACGTCCACACGGCACTCCATGGTGGGGTTCCACTGGTAGTAGCCGCGGCTGGTGATGATGCAGGTCTCCAGCTCCTTCAGGCCCTCGGCATCGATCATGTTGCGGAAGCGGTGCATGATGGCGCGCAGAGCCATATCCGGGTTGGTGGACCGTTCGCCGTTCCACAGGGTATCCGTCAGGTCTTTGTGGGTCACCTTTTCGCCCTTTTGCAGGACGAGGTACTGGATCAGCATCGTAGCCTTGCGGGACTGTTTCAGTGCGGCTAGGACCGGCTTGCCGTCCATAAGGATCTCAAATTTTCCGAGCATCCTGATCTCAATGTCTGCCATGATAGGTCTCTCCTGTGCGTTTGTTTCACGATTGACACACCTTGCGGTGTTATTTTTAATTAGTATACTGTTTTTTCACCCGATTGTCCAGTGCCCACACAACAATTTATTCGCCAAATTATTGGAACTCCGGTGCGCCGGGCAGCGGAATGACCGCGGTCTGGGTGTAGACGGGGGTGCCATCGGGCTTAGCGACGGTCAGTTGCATAGACAGCGAGGTCAGGCAGATCTTCCCGGTTTCCTTCTCCTCTTTCCATCCGCGGGCATAGAACGCAAGATCCGAAACGACAAGCCCCATATAATCTTTGTTAGGATAGGCCGTTGTATAAGCGTAGGTCGTGTACTCTTTTTTCTTTCCGTCCTTGCCCTCCGTTTGCTTGTAAAAACGCATGTGCAGGTAGCGGTTCAGCTCGGCAAAGGTGTCGTCGGCGGGGTCGTAGAGGACCTTGGTTCTGGTGGTGTTGTCGGCGTTCAGGGTGGTGGCGGTCAGCTTGGGCACATAACCGGCATCAAGTATCTCGGTATAGCTGCTTTCCACTGTAAAGCGCAGAGCAGTGCCTTCCGTCAAGCGGGCATCTTCTATAAAAATATTATTTGCCGAATCCGCGTCTGCCGAATCCGCGTCGCTCTCTGTTGCGGCGTTTACGATAGAGATCGTGCCGTCGGCATCGGCCAGCTCGCCCCGGATGGTCTCGGTGAGGGCATCGGCCAGGTTCTGGGCGCGGGTCAGCTGCTGCACCTCGATATAGGCTTCGGCGCAGGGCTTGACCAGCGTGACCGCCGCCGTGCCAAACAGTGCCAGCAGCACCAGGCAGACCATCAGCTCCACGAGGGTAGTACCTTTTTTGTTGTTCAGCGGGGTGGTCATGGGGTCGTGTCCTCTTTTGTATCGTCTTTATCTTCGTCCACTTTTTTGTAGTAACGGGTGAAGGTATGCGTGGCAACAGCCTCATCGTTATCGTCTTTGATCTTAGCCTGTATGGTCTGTATTTCCACATCCTTGACGGCAAAGACCGTGCGGTCACCGCGGCTGAAGCTCATCATGGTCTTGGTGCCGGATTCGTTTTTCCACTCGGCCGCATCGTCGTTGACCGGGTAAAGTGCTTCGGTAAGCAGGTAGGCGTTATCGCGGGTGGTCTGCGCCTGGGCCGAGGCCCGCCGGGCAAACCGCAGCGACGCGGTAAACAGCGCCAGAAACAGCATAAGCAGCACGAAGGCCACCAGCACTTCCACGATGGTTTCGCCCCGGCGGTCACGGAGGGCGTTTTTCAATCTTTGCATAGTGCCACTTCCTTACTCATCATTGCCGTTGATGCGTGTAAAAATGCACGCACTATCCGTATCCATGCTGTAGCGCAGGTATAGTGTAGAAGCATCATTTTTTGTGACGGTACGTTCCTCACGGGTTGCCATGTTGGTCAATTTCAAAGCTGTATCGCCCTCGGCACCACTGAAGCTGTAACGAGTTACATTATCATCCAGCGTGTAATAGTAGCTGTAAATGCCGGTGTGCTTGTACTTTCTGGTGTAGCTGTAGCTCTGGTCTCCCTTGACCACTTTGACGGTCACACGAATGACATAATCATCCACATTCATAGTAGAACCGTTCTCGCTCTGATTTCTCAGTTTGATGAGAAGGTTGCTCAGGTTCTCTGTGATGGGTTCGTTATCGATCACGTTGCCGCCTTCGTCCACATCGTCGCTGGGGTGCTTGTTCAGGGTGACGGTCATCTCGTCGATGCCCTCGGGCGCCTGCAGGGTAAACGTGTGGTCGGTGTCGTCGCCGTAGGGGTTATCGATAGAGCCTTTTTTAACGTAGATATGGTTGATAAAGTAGCCGATGCTCTGGTCGTTTTCCTCGGTCATCGCGCCGTCTTTTTCTTTAGCGCCGGTGTAATGCAGCAGTTCCTGCTCCAGCACGTCGGAGAAGCTGACGGCCAGCTCGTAGACGTCCTGCTCCGGCAGCTGGCGGTCGGCGTTGGCCATCATCAGCGAGGCCGCATACACAAGGGCGGCAGCCAGCGCCACAAACAGCGCGCCCAGGCACAGCACTAAGATCATGGCAAGGCCCTGCTGGTCCCGCAGCGGGTGGTTGCGTTTTGGGGGCATGGTGCGCCCTCCTTTCTGCTTTACATCACGGCGGTTTCGGGGGTAACGGGGGTATCCTCTGCCCCGGGGTCGTTGGCCGGGGGCGTGGGGTCTGTCTCCTCTGCCCGGCCCGTGCTTTGTGCGGGCCGGGGGTCGGCTTCCGCCATGGCGAACACCGGGCGGGCGGCATCCTCGGTCATGGCCTGGCCCTCTGTGCGCAGGGAGACTTCCAGCCGGTCGGAATCGACGGTCTTTTCGCCGTTGCCCACAGCCCAGATGGTGACCTTTTCGGTGTACTTCTCCAGTGCTCTGGTCTCGTCGTTGTCGCCGTCGGCGCGCTGGGTCATATCAGGCAGGGTAAGGCGGTAGCCCAGGGAATAATCGGTCATCTCGGCCTGGCGCAGGGCAGGCACGGTCTTGATGCGGTAGCTGGGGTTATCGTTGTCGATAGCGTGGTGGCCGGTCAGCGTGATGGGCTGGCTGACCAGCTCCGTCACTTCGGACGTCGTACCGTCATCATTCGTCACCGTGCGGGTCACCTGCACAATGCTCAGATCGTACCAGACATACTCATCCTCGGTGCCCTCGTTTGCAATGCTGCGGGCGGCCTTGGTGATGTCCAGCCAGTTGGCCGGGTCGTTTTCGTCCAAGCCAGACGGCAGTTTTTCCACCTTCAAAATATCGCCGCGGTGGGTCGTTATGGTTTGCGTACCATCGTCATTTTCCGTTACCACATCCGCCGGGGCCACGGTAAAGCGGATGTCGTAGCCTTCCTTGTTCGGGTCGTCAGCGGGCATATCCGCGGCAGGCGTCACGTGGAAGCGGTACTTCTCGGCAAAGTTGCGGGTGGTGCCGTCGGTATCGGTGTACTCGTTGACGGCAGGCCACTGCACAGCGTACTGGTGGATGGTGATCTCTGCGCTGTCAGGTTTCCAGGCTTCGCCCTCGGTGCCGTACAGCTTGCCCTCCACCGTGGATTCCACCGAGGTCACGCTGAGAACGCCGTCTTTTTCCGGCTTGTCCAGCTGGATCTTGGGCAGGTGCAAAGCGCCTGCGGCCCCGGCATCATCGTCCGGCACGTAGAACTTCCAGGAGGAGGAGGTAGCTGCCGACTCGCTGTTGGCCACCATGGCGCGCAGGGCGGGCAGCAGGTAGCGGTTGGCGTCGGCGGGCTGCATGGTAAAAGCGTTGGCGTTGGGCGTGACCGTGTAGGACACGGTGGTGCCATCGCCGCTGACCTGGGTCTCGCTGCCCACGGTCTTGGAGGCTTCGGGGATCATCAGCGTTGCCTTACCCTCACCCAGGGCGGCATTCAGGGCGTCCAGATTTTCCTTGGTGGGGTCGTCCATCCAGGTCTTGGCCTTGGCGCAGGCGTCGATGTAGGCGGCCTCATCATCAAACAAATAGCCGGTAAAGAAGTAGCTGGCGGCGTCGGCCTTGTCCACCGTCATCCGGATGGTCAGGTCATTGCAGAAAGCGTTCATCAGCGGCAGGGCGTCATTGGCGGCCTTGCCCGTCCAGGTAAAGTCCACCTTGCGGATGGCCGGGGCCTCGGTGCGTTGGATGATGGTCTGCGGGTCGCTGACCTCGCCGTTGGGGCTGCGCAGCACGGTGGTGTCGCCGTCTGCCGGGCAGGCCACCACGTAAAACACCAGCGTTTCGCCCTGGTAAGCTTCCAGGTCCACGATGGTCTGGGTGTCTTTGATGAGCGTGGTGCTGTCGCCATCCGCCGGGTGCAGCTTAAAAGCTTCGCCCAGGGTGGTGCCGGCGGCGTTGGTGGTCTGCACCTGTGCCCACAGCTCATAGTGGTCCACGCGTTCATCCGAAACGGCAGGCCAACTGATCTGATAGCGGGTCTGTTCGGCATTGCTGGTATCCACGGGGAACACCTGGCCGGGCTCGCCCACCTGCTGCAGGCGGCGCAGCACGGTATAGACGGCGGTGTCGGCCGCGCCGATGCCCTGGGTGGTGCCGGTGGTATCGCGGGTGACGCGCAGGCGCACTTTATCAAAGCGCCAGCTGTTGCTGCCGCCCGCAAGGTCGGTATCGATAGGGAGGGTGTAGCTGTAGGTGCCGTCCTTATACTGGACTTTGCTGTTGGCATCATCCGGCAGGGTGATGGTTTCCTCCGCCGTAGAAATTACATTGCCGTTTTCATCCCTGGTTTCGGTCACACCGTACAGCGTCAGCTTATACTTGGTGCTGCCGCCGCTGGCAGCCGCCTCGCCGGGTTGGGTCCAGGTAAAGGTGTAGGCCAGCTGGTTGTCGTTGGCCAGCTTGTCGGCGTCGTAATTCAGGTACAGGTCGCCGTCGGCAGGCACGCCTGTCAACTTCGGGGCCTGGGCAACGGTGATGTTGTTTTGTTCAAAAATGACCTGGTTCGCGGCATAGCCAGCCCAGTTGCTGTAGTCTGTCAGATTCTTGCTTACAAAATACAGCGGGGTCAGGTTGGCAAAGCTGTAGCCGTTGCTTTCCCGCACGATTTCCAGGCCGCCGTACCAGGACGCCGGGCGGTCGGCAGAGGAAGCCTGCAGCTTGGCCAGCGCTTCAGCATCGGCAGCATCCCAACGGGTGACCACATCCCCCAAACCGCTGGTGACCGGCACAGCCACGACCGTCCAGTTATCATAGTTGGTCAGGGTGTCGTCCGGCAGGTTATTGAAGGTAAAAGTAGTGTTGCTGTTGGGCACAACGTTCTGGCGTGCAGCCAGCGTGATGTACTGGCCTTTGAGAGAGACCTTCTCGCCGTTCAGCGTGACGGCTTCATCGCCCAGGCAGCGGCCCATGAGCATGACGCGGTAGGTTGGCTGTGTGCCGCTGACGCTGGCGGTAAAGTTCAGCGTAACCGTTACGGTCAGGTCGTCGATGGTAGCGCCGGTAATTTCGACATTTTTGGCAGCAAGTCTGCCCTCGGCCAGGCCGGAGTTGCTGTTGCCCCATGTGTTGTCGCCGGGAACCACGACCCAGGAGACCGGCATATACACCGTCTCGTCATACTGGCCGGAACGCATCCAGCGCTGGTCGCTGCTGGTGGCTTCCGCCGTCATACGCTGGCTGCTGCCAAGTCTCTCCGAAATGCGTTTGGGCGTGGTATTCCCGTTGCTGAACCGGTAGGTGTCGCCGTTATCGCCGCCGACCTTGACTGTGACGCTCCAATCGGCCAGGCCGCTGTTCTGCATCAACTTATCGTATTCATCGGCATTGGTCAGCACCAGCTTTTGGCTGAACTGAACATGGCCGCCCTCCTCCGGCGTGGGCATCAGGCGAACCTCCAGCTCCGGCGTGGGCAGGGCGCGGACAAACTGCTGTCGGCCCGAAGCAGCTGCCGTGCCGGTACCCTTGCTGTTGACGCCGGCCACGCTGACCTTGAAATAGCGGCCCTTCCACTCGGCCTTACTTTCAAAGGTAAAGCGGGTGTCGTAGGCATCGGCCTCCAGCAGGGAGGTATTGCCGATACGGTCGCCGTTTTCATCGGTCTCGTAAACGGTGATATGGTAGTAGATGGCCGGGCTGCCGGTGGTGGGGGCATTCCAGGTCACGTTATAACGGCCGTAAATACTCTCGTTACCGGAACCGGTAGCATCACTGCGTTCGATTTTCAGCCCTGTGGGGGCATCCGGGGCACTGTTGTCCAGGATATTGCTGTAGTAGCGTTGGAGCACCTCATCGGTAATATCTTCCTTGCTGGTCTTGTTGTCACCGTTGACGTCGTCGAAGAGGAGCAGGATCTTGCCGACATAGCCGACATTCCATTTCTCCGGCACAGGATACTGGGTCAGATCCTTGGCATCCGCTGCAAAGATATAACGCACAGACGAAGCTTCCGAGAAGTTTTGGCCCGGCAAGGTGGTAATATACGAGCTGCTCTTTTTTACAGCCTGCATCGAGACGACCGGTCTGCCATCGCTTGAAATCTTTGGCAGCATCGCAAAGAAGTGATAGAAGTTGTCGCCATCCTGGGCGGCGTTGGCACCGCTGTCCACACCGGCATACAGGCGATGCGCTTTTACGGCGGTAGTCGCACCGCCGCCTTCTTCGCTTTCATTGGTACCCTGGCTCCATCCCCCTGTAGCTTTGGTGCGGCCCAGGCCCTCTTGCAGCCCAGCAATGCCGGAATAACCATCGAAGCTCTTATCCAGCTGCATGTAGTAGTTGTCGGAACCGGTCAGTTGTTCATTGCCTGTATGGCGATAGGCAATCGGGTACCAGATGCTGCCCGTATTGTTCTTGCTTTTATACAAGGCAAAACAATTGGTGATGGTCGTTTTCTTGTTAGAGGTGCTGCCTTTGCCGCGGTTGCCCCAGATGCCAGCTGAACGGACGGGGCCCCACATTTCGGTGCAATAGTTACGGCAGCGGTCAATGTTGACCTCAACGTTGGGGATAGCCGCCCACGGACCAATATAGCAGAAGATGCCGACAGACATCGACTGTGCCTGTAGTTCGACATTGGAGCCGTTGACGCACTCGATCACGTTGATGGTCATGGCATCGCTGTTATGGTCATTCGCCAGCTGTACCTTACCAAAAACGCCGCCTACGTCGTTTGCACCATTGGTCATCTTTTTTACGCTTCCATAGTTGCTGCAGCGATACAGGTTGGCCGCCGTACCGGCAACAGGATTATTGAAGTAACCTGCCACGCCGCCAACGGTGCCGGAGCTTTCGCCGTTGTTGGCGTTGGTGGTGATCTCGCCAAAGTTATAGCAGTTGGTCAGCGTACCGCCGTAGCTGAGCCAGTAGGCCAGCACACCACCCGCGTTGTTGGAGCGGCTGTTGAACACCGTGCCAACATTGATACATTTTTCCAGCGTCCAGCGGTCGCCGGTGCGGTTTTCCTGCGTACCAATAACGCCGCCTACATAGTTATCTGCTGCATTGTCACCTTTGGTGGTAGCATAGCGGTCATTATTAGCGTTGATATTGTCATCCGCCGTTCCCCGCGTGCCGCGCACAAAGCGGCGCACGGCGGCAAAGTTGACCAGGCCGCTGGCGGAATCCGCATTGGATTCGTTCTGGCCGATGACGCCGCCCACGGCGCCCCAGCTCTGGTTGATGTTATCGGCGTAGACGAACCACTGGCCGCTGGCACTGTTGGTGATCTGGCCGGTGACATCGTTAAAGCCGGTGATGCCGCCCAGGTAACCGTCGGCCAGGCCGTTGCCATGGCTGGTGCTGCCCCGCAGCGAGACCAGCAGCTGGTTGACGCTGCGGTTGGTATAAACTGTATTATAGTTTTTATCGCCATAGGTCAGGGTATCAAAGCCCTGCATGGCCTTAAAGTCGATCTGCAGTTTTTTCTCTGCCTCACCGCTGGCCTTGCCGGTCAGTACGCGGACCATCTGGTTCAGGTTGGCGTTCTGTTTGTCGGTGTCTACCACTTGGGCAGTGACTTCGTTGCCGTTTTCGTCGGTGGTGGTCTCGTCTTTATAGGGCACATCCAGCCAGGCGTTGATCTGTTTTACAAGGGGCTGTGTGTCCAGGCCGCCGCTGGTGGAGATGCTGCCGCTGTTGGAGCCGGCCACGCCGCCCACAAAGCCGCTGCGGACGGTGATGATACTGCCCGTTTTGTCTTTGGTGGCGACGGTGCTGCCGGTGATCTCGCCGCGGTTGCGGCCCACGATACCGCCGATATGGGCGGCGCTGTTCATCTTGGTGGCAGCGTCCTGGCTGGCGCCCACGTTGGAGGCGCCCTGCACTTTCAGCTCGATATAGCCGACCTTGCAGTCCTTCACCTTGCCGGTGGCGGCGGCAGTGCCGTCGGTGTTATACACCACGTCGTTGCTGCCCACGATGCCGCCCACGGTGCTGCCCACGGTGGTAAAGCCATTATCCTTACCGATGGCGCCCGTATAGCTGCACGCACTTAAGGTGCCGCTGCTGCTGCCAGCAACGCCGCCCAGGTTGAGATATTTTGCCATGCTGTCCTGCAGGTTGGTGCTTACGGTCACGTTCTCAGCCGTGCCGGTGTTTTCGCCCAGCGCGCCGCCCGCCGTGACAGTGCTGTCGCCGGCCGTCAGGTTGGCAAGGCTGAGAGAATTTGCACGCACATTGCCCTTGCTGAGGGAGCCTGCGTTATAGCCGACCAGGCCGCCCACCCGGGTAGCCGGGCCGTACAGGCGCACGTCGCCGCCGAAATTTGCCATATTGAACAGGTTCGCATCGCTGATCACTGCACCGGCTTCGTTGCAGGCTGTAATGCCGCCGATGGCGTCCGACGTGCCGCGAATATCCGAGCCGTAGACCCGGGACATTGTGATGCTGCCGTAGTTATGGGCGGTCACGCCGCCGGCTTCGCCGTTGGCTGCTGTAACGCTGCCGTTCATGGTAACGTTCTCCAGCTTGCCGCCGACCTCGTTGCAGCCGGCGATGCCGCCTGCAAAGCCACCGCCGGTATACAGCACACGGCTGCCGCTGGCTGCGTGCATGCAGAAGCAGATGCGGCCGCTGTTGCTGCCGGCAATGCCGCCCGCATACTGGTTTACCACCTGGATAGAGCCTGCGCGGTTCGTGGCGTTCTGGATCAAGCCCTCGTTGCGGCCTGCTACGCCGCCGCCCTGGGTGGTGGAGGAAACGGTCGTGCCGTTTTGCACGGTGATGGATATGCTGGTCGGGGTCCTCGGGTCCTGGCCAATCGTACCAGATGCCGCATTCAAGCCCGCCACACCGCCGGTCTGGGTGGTGCCGCTGACTTTTACCGTCACGCTCCTGGCGGTGACGGTGCCCAGGTTATAGCCTGCCACACCGCCGGTGGCGGTGATGCCGTAGACATTGCCGCTGGCATTTTCCAGCGTAATAACGCCGGATTTACTGTTATAACCGGCCACGCCGCCGATGTCCAGCCCGCCGCGGATGCTGCTGCTTTCCGCCGGGGCGGAGTTGGTGATGGTGCCGTTGTTGATGCCCGCGATGCCGCCCAGGTAGCGGTAGCCCTCCTGCTGGCTGCCCATGGAGTTGACCATCCGGCCGTCGGTGATGGTGCCGTTGTTGACGCCGGTCAGGCCGCCTGCGGCCACGGGGTGCTGCACGCCGCCGTAGTTGGTGCAATTATGCAGCGTGGTTTTGGCCGTAGTGCAGCCGATGATGCCGCCCGCAAAGTAGCCGTTGTGGTCGGGGTCCAGCTTGCCCAGCGAGACACCGCTGTCCAACCTGTAGGCCCCGCCGTTGGCCGCGTCGGCCCTGGGGCTGAGGGCCAGGCCGCCGTAGGACTGTGCCTGGCTCTGGTTGCCGTTGCTGGCGTTTTCCAGCGTGAGGGTAGTGTCGGCTGCGTTGTAGCCGATGATGCCGCCCACATAGGCGTTGGCGTAAATGTTGAACTGGTTGCTCAGGCCCGTCAGGGTGATGGCACTGCCACTAGGGTTCAGCGCCGGCTCGTCGAGGGCGTTGCCGCTGCTGAACTTAGGCAGCAAGGTCTGCAGGTCGGCCGCGATGGTGCCGTTCTTGTTCTGCAGGGCGTTTTTCAGCGTATCTGCGTTGACTACGCGGTTGTAGCCGATCATACCGCCCGCCACGCCGTCGGCCACGATGCGTCCGGTGCCGATGGTGGCGGCGTTGGCCGCCGCGCCGCCGGCGTTGACAAATTTGAATTCGTTCGCGGGCAGGTTGGCGCCGATGACGCCGCCCACAAAGTGGACGCCCTCGATGCGGTTGGCGCTGACCTGCACGGTGGGCAGGCTGGCCGCGCCGTTCAGGCCGATGACGCCGCCCACGCAGTCGCCGGTGGCCACGATGGTGCCGGTGACGCTGAGGATGGTGACTTGGCTGTTTGTGATGGTGGCGGTGGCGTCGTTGTAGCCCGCCACGCCGCCTACAAAGCTGCCGCCGTACAGCACCGCGCCCAGGACCGCGCCCTTGTCGGACTCGGCCTGCCAGCTGATCTGACCGTGGGTGCCGTTGCAGCCGACCACGCCGCCCACGAAATCGGCATAGCGGGGGGTGCCGTCCCCTGTCCGGCTCAACTGCTGCAGCAGCGCAATTTTGTTTTTATCCGTTACCTCAACAGTAGACATACTGTTGACGCTGTCCACCAGTTTGGCGGTCTCGTTTTTGGCGAGGGCCGCGCTGTCCTGCTTGCCCCAGGCAGCATCGTTGACGCCCGCAATGCCGCCCACGTAGGCCGCATTGGCGCCCAGGCCTGCCACCAGGCCCTTGTTGGTCATGTTTTCGATGGTGCTGTTCAGGCCGTTGACCGAGACGATACCGCCCACGTAACGGTTGCCGAACACATAGCTGTTGTTGGTGCCGCCGCTGGTGTACAGGTTGCTGCCCACAAAACCGCCGACGAAGCCGCCCACAAAGCTGCGGCCCAGCACATACCCGGACTCGGTGTAGCAGTTGGTCATCCGGACGTCGCGGCCAAAGCCCACCAGGCCGCCGACAAAGTCGCCCTTGAGGGGGCTGTTCTCGTTCAACGTACCGTCGGCGTTATAGCCCGCCTGCACAAGGTTGGTCAGGGTCGTCTCACTCAGGCCGCTGCGGGTGGCGCTGTGGCACTCATCCAGTACAAGGCTGCGCGCATAGCCCGCAATGCCGCCGAAGAACTGGCCCAGCACGCGGCTTTGGCCTGCGGTACTGCCCTGGTAGTTAGCCCCGGCCAGCACGGTGCCCTGGTTGGCCAGGCCGGTCAGGGTGTTGGCGTCGCTGTCGTTCTCGGTGGTGGCGTACAGGTTGCCCGTGATGCCGCCCACGAAGGCATTGCCCACCACGGTGGACTTGTTGGTGATGTCCTTGAGGTTTTCGGCGTTCCCGGTGCCGGTCAGGTTGGTGGCGTCCAGTACACCGGCCACGCCGCCCACGCCCACGGCGCGCCAGAGGGTCTGGCTCTCGTTTTCGTTAGCGATGGCGTTATAGCGTGCTTTTTCTGCTATATCGGCGCTGGTGCCGGTATCCGCACCGCTGTTGTTGGCGGCGTCCTCATCCTGGAAGATGCCCGCCACGGTGACGTTCTGGTCCAGCGTCAGGCCGGTGAGTTTGGCGCCGGTTTCGGGCATGGCAAAGCCGACGAGCCCGCCGATGCCGTGGGGTTCGTCTTTGTACAAGGTGCCGTCCACCCGGTTCACGCCGGTGGTCTTGCTGCTGAAGGTCAGCACAGCGGTGACCTTGGCCTCAGCGCCGCGGCGGCTGCTGCGGTCAACGGTGCAGTTGGTCAGGCTGCCGGTGTCCACGCCCGCCAGCGCGCCCACCGACCAGATCTCGGTGCGGTAGTCGGGGTCGGTATCGGCCAGGGCCTGCAGGTATTGGGTGCCGTTGGCATCCATCGCCATGGCGGTGTCGGCGTTTTGCCCGCCTGCGGATCTGACCTCGGCGTTGATCTGCACATCGGGGTCGCGCAGGGTGATATTTTTCAGTGTACCGTTATTTTCACCCACCAGGCCTAGGTAGTGGTCGCGGGCCTTGTAGGTAGCTTCACCGGCATATTTCCGCTCCACGGCAGCGATAGAACTGCCCCGCAATTGCAGGTTGCTGATGACCACTTGCCCGCTGCCGCCGGTGCTGCCGTTGAGGGTGACGTCCTTGCCGATGGCGGGGATGGTGGGCCAGGCCACGACCTCGCCGGTGCGGCTGGGCACCTTGGCCACAGGCTCCGCGTTCTTCTTCTCGGGCGAGCAGTAGACGGTGACGCCGCCGTCGGTCCAATCCAGGGCGGTGTTTTTACCCGTAAAGGCATATTCGCCGCTATTTACCCAGCGCAGGTTGTACAGGTGGCGGAAGTATTTCAACGTGCCGCCGCTTGCCTTGCTGCCTGCGGCAAACAATGTATTTTCGGTATTGGACTGCTGCGGTTTGCTTTCGGTATAAAGATCCTGAAAGTTCGCGTTAGGACGTGCTTTCATCTTAACGTAAACATCCTTAGGAGCATTGTCCGTCAGGCGTGTAATGCTGAACAGGGTGGTCTTGGTGGAGCTCAGGTCGGCACCGTCATTTTCGGCGGCGCGCAGCAGGTTGGCGTCGCACATGGCGTCCAGCGTCAGGATAAAGCGGCCCTTGCTGTAGCTGAGGGGGAAGGTGTAGTCCTGGTACGTTTCGCTCCAGCCGTTTCCCTCAGCGTTGGGCCGGTACACCTTGATCTGGGCGTTGTTGTGGGTGGGGTCGGCAAGGACGCGGCTCCACTCGATCTCCAGCTTAAAGAGGGACGCATTGGTCGTTGCATCGTAGAATTCAGCGTCATAAATGGTGTCGATGTCGCCGTTTTTGCTGTTGCCGCTCCAGTTTAAGGTCAGGGTCTCGTTGTTGATGAGCTGCGGGTTTTTGACTTTCAGGCGGGTCTGGCTCAGGGCCACCACATTGACGGTGTCCTCGGCCGAGTAGTAGCCCACCAGCGAATCACCGCGGCGGTGGCCGTAGCTGCGGTCGTCAATAAGCATCGCGCCGTCGGCACCTTCATCCGAGGCAAAGCGCAGCTTATCGGACGCTGTATCGTAAAAAGCGGAGTAGACCTGCCCGGTCAGGCTGTCCACCTCCACCACAATGGACGCGTTGAAAAGCGACTCATCGTAGACGTAGGGGTCCAACAGGCCGCGCACCATCCTGCTGGCGTCGCTGTCGGGGTTCGCCTTATCATAGTACAACGCGTAGATCTGGCTGTTGAAGGCATTGGCTTTTTCCGCGGCTCCGTCACCGAACTGTTCGCTCAATCCATCAGCGCTGAAGTGGTCGCCCAGCGTGCCGACTTCGCGCAGCTCCGTCAAAAATGTATCCATATCGCCGCTGGTATCCTTGCGGGTCAGGGCGATCTGGGCGGTCTGGAACACGGTGCGGGCGCCGGATTCGTTATGTTCGAACCGGGCCAGGCGGACATAGGCGATCAGCCCGGTGCCCGCCAGGGCAGCCAGGATGCCAAGAATGAGCAGCACGACCATCAGCTCCACCATCGTGAAGCCCCGGGCGGTGCGCAGTTTTTGTTTGATTTCCTTTATAATAGGCAGCACAAGTGTACCTCGTTTATATCCGGGCGGTCGACGAAAATCGACAGATTTTCCAATATAAGTAGGTTCATTATAGTATAACAGTTTGCAAGTTGCAAGAGGAAATATGGTAGTTTGCCTTGGCGGCGGGCACTAATTGTAGGGCTGCCCCTTGCCGCCGGCCAAAAAATTCCGTTCTTATATAACATAAAATTTGTCGAATCGCCTTGCATATTGTCGCAAGGTACAGTATACTTTAGTCTGTATAAAAGCAAAGGCAACACCGCACAATTCCCGCCTAACGGCTTAAGCACCGCTCCGGCGGCTGCGGCACGGCATCTGCGTTGCCAAAATGCTCGATAATGTCGGGTTGCGGT
>OBLF01000308.1_pt1 | contig 58007 bp, 63 predicted proteins | sample 1519231 | NCBI WGS metagenome assembly OBLF01 (sample SAMEA2602895, study PRJEB22501) | metagenome
ATGTCGTGTAATCGGCAAATACTCATTTCAGATGAATTGTGAAGCCGTTGCCTACGGGTGGTTTTGCGAGTTGAAATCTGGGAGAGGAAAAAAACAAAAAAGGAGACATTACTCATGGCAGTAATTTCAATGAAACAACTTCTTGAGGCTGGCGTACACTTTGGTCACCAAACTCGTCGCTGGAACCCTAAGATGGCGAAGTATATTTTCACAGAACGTAACGGTATCCACGTTATTGACTTGCAACAAACTGTAAAATTTGCAGATCAAGCATACGACTTTATGCGTGATGCGGCTGCTAACGATGCAGTTATCTTGTTTGTTGGTACGAAAAAACAAGCTGCTGATGCTGTAAAAGAAGAAGCAGAACGTGCTGGTCAATACTACATCAACCACCGTTGGTTGGGTGGAACACTTACAAACTGGGAAACGATTCAAAAACGTGTTGCTCGTTTGAAAGAAATCAAACGTATGGAAGAAGACGGAATTTTTGATGTTCTTCCTAAAAAAGAAGTCGCTCTTCTTAACAAACAACGCGCTCGTCTTGAAAAATTCTTGGGTGGTATTGAAGAAATGCCACGTATTCCAGATGTGATGTATGTTGTGGATCCACATAAAGAACAAATCGCTGTTAAAGAAGCTAAGAAATTAGGTATTCCAGTTGTAGCGATGGTGGATACAAATACAGATCCAGATGACATTGATGTCATCATTCCAGCTAACGACGATGCTATTCGTGCTGTTAAGTTAATCACTGCGAAAATGGCTGATGCAATTATCGAAGGCCGTCAAGGTGAAGATAACGTTGAATCAGTAGAAGCAGAATTAGCTGCAACTGATTCACAAGCAGATTCTATCGAAGAAATCGTTGAAGTTGTCGAAGGCTCAAACGAATAATCAAGTAACGAACCTATGGGGCGGGGCCTAGTCCTCCCCTTTTTATTAAATAAAACCGTAATATCTTAATTGGAGGATCAAAATGGCAGAAATTACAGCTAAGCTTGTAAAAGAATTGCGCGAAAAATCTGGTGCTGGTGTCATGGACGCTAAAAAAGCACTTGTAGAAGTAGATGGCGATATCGAAAAAGCAATTGAATTGCTTCGTGAAAAAGGTATGGCAAAAGCTGCTAAAAAAGCAGACCGTGTTGCTGCTGAAGGATTGACGGGTGTCTATGTAAACGGCAATGTTGCTGCTATCGTTGAAGTGAACTCAGAAACAGACTTTGTAGCAAAAAATGCTCAATTTGTTGAATTGGTAAATGAAACAGCTAAAGTTATCGCAGAAGGCAAACCAGCTAACAACGAAGAAGCTCTTGCTTTGACAATGCCTTCAGGTGAAACACTTGAAGCTGCTTATGTTAGTGCAACTGCTACAATCGGAGAAAAAATCTCATTCCGTCGTTTTGCAGTTGTTGAAAAAGCAGATGATCAAGTATTTGGAGCTTACCAACACAATGGTGGACGTATCGGTGTTATCACAGTTCTTTCAGGCAGTGACGAAGATCTTGCAAAACACGTGGCAATGCATGTTGCAGCTATGAAGCCTTCTGTTCTTTCATACAAAAAATTGAGCGAAGAATTTATCCATGATGAATTGGCTCAAATGAACCACAAAATTGATCAAGACAACGAAAGTCGTGCAATGGTTGGTAAACCAGCGCTTCCACACTACAAATTTGGTTCTAAACTTCAATTGACGGATGAAGTGATTGCACAAGCTGAAGAAGACATCAAAGCTGGTCTTGCAGCTGAAGGTAAACCAGAAAAAATCTGGGACAAAATTATTCCTGGTAAAATGGATCGCTTCATGCTGGACAATACAAAAGTTGACCAAGCTTACACATTACTTGCGCAAGTCTATATCATGGACGACAGCAAGACTGTTGAAGCATTCCTTGAAAGTCAAGGGACTACAATCGCTAGCTTCACTCGTTTTGAAGTAGGTGACGGTATTGAAAAAGCTGCCAACGATTTTGAATCAGAAGTAGCTGCAACTATGGCTGCTGCTCTTGGTCAAAACTAAGGTAATCAATAATTAGCATTTAAATCATAAATAAAAAGGTTAGAGAGCTGGTGTAACTCTCTAGCCTTTTCTAGTAGCGTCTGCTATTATTTTACAATTTTTTTCGTGAATCCCTTGTGAGAAATCACAGAATCTACAAAGATTAAAACGATTAAAGAAATTAGTAGATAAGTAATTTCAGAGTAAGTGAAAGCGATTCGGTAAGTTTGTGTAAAAAGAATAGCAAAGACACTAGCGACAACGATGGCTAAGTCAATTGTCCATTTTGTTTTAGGGTTTATTGAAGATGGTTCAAATAAAAACGGGGCAAATAAGCAGATGACTAACGGGACGACTTGGACATCCACATAATCAGCAGAAATAACTGTAAAAAAGAATAAAGTTGAAACCAACCAAACCAGTACATGACGTGTATATTTGAACCAATCCATTTTCATTCATTTGGCCTCCTTTTATTATTATCGTCAAATTTTCATCTATATTATAACGCTTTAAAATTAAAAGGCAAGCGTTTACACTCGAATTATTCCTATTCTATAAGCTTTTTCACTTGCTTGAATAATCAGACTTTTCAGTTTTTCATTTAGGTCTTTTTCTTTCAAAAATAAGAGATTTTCGGTATAATATTAGTCAAAGATAGTCAATGTCAGTTGCTCATTTATGGAGCAAAAGAAAGAACTGGAAGAAAGGGTTGTCATGAGCCATAAGAATACGTCAGACAGTATTGAGGAATATATCAAAGCGCTTTTAGCTCAAGCTGGGATTGCAGAGTTGAAGCGCAGTGAAATTGCGGATGTTTTTCAGGTTGTTCCAAGTCAGATAAATTATGTCATCAAGACACGTTTTACGGAAAGTCGTGGCTATGTTGTTGAAAGCAAGCGTGGTGGAGGCGGCTACATTCGGATTGGTCGGATTGAATTCTCTAATCATCATGAGCTACTTTGTGATTTGCTGCATAGCGTTGGCGAGCAGATTAGTCAACAGGTCTTTACAGATATCATTCAGCTATTGTTTGATGAAAAAATCATGACAGAACGAGAAGGGAATCTTCTTTTAGCGACGACAACTGATAGAGTATTGGGAGTAAATGCTGCACAGATTCGTGCGCGGATGTTAAAGAAAATTTTACAACAAGTTGATAGAAAAGGGAAAAACTAATATATGAAATATTCAAAAGCTTTGACAGAAAGTATTGAGTCGGCGCAACTGCTAGCAAGCCATTTTGAAACAGATTATTTGGAGTCTTGGCATTTGTTGATTGCCATGGCGAATAATCCTTATAGTGTTGCGGGTTCTGTTTTAAATGATTATCCGCTTGAAATTGATGATTTTGAGAAAGCAGCCTTTCATATCACAGGAAAGATTTATCAACAAGAGGGGAGCTTTACCATTTGGCCATTTTCTCATCGTATGAAAGTGTTGTTTTTGACAGCTGAGCGAATTGCAGAGGCTGTACATGCTAAGAATCTTGGGACAGAGCATGTGTTGTTAGCTATGCTATTTGACCGAGGAAGTTTGGCGGCACGTCTCCTTGAATTCACAGGATTTAGCTATGAGGATAAAGAAGGCGTTTTGCGCATGACCGATCTTCGGAAAAACTTAGAGCATAAGGCAAGCTGGAATAAAGAGGATTTAAAGGCGATTCGTCACCTAAATAAAAATGCTGCAGCAACAAGACAAACGATGGCTAATATGATGGGAATGCCTCCTGCAACCAGTGGCGGACTAGAAGATTATACTCGTGATTTAACCGAAATGGCTCATACGGGTCTTTTAGAACCGGTCATTGGGCGGGATAAAGAGATTTCTCGCATGCTTCAGATTTTAAGTCGCAAGACGAAAAATAATCCAGTGTTGGTAGGAGATGCAGGAGTTGGGAAGACAGCATTAGCCCTTGGTTTGGCGCAACGTGTGGCAGCTGGTCAAGTTCCAAATGAGCTTGCAAAGATGAGAGTTTTAGAGCTAGATTTAATGAATGTGGTGGCTGGAACTCGTTTTCGTGGTGATTTTGAGGAACGGATGAACAATATTATCAATGATATTGAAGCAGATGGACATGTCATTCTTTTCATTGATGAGCTTCATACTATTATGGGGTCGGGTAGCGGGATTGACTCGACATTAGATGCAGCGAACATTCTCAAGCCAGCTTTGGCTAGAGGGACGCTCAGAACGGTCGGCGCAACGACACAAGAAGAGTACCAGAAATATATTGAAAAGGACGCAGCTCTTTCACGGCGATTTGCCAAAATTACTATTGAAGAGCCGACGGTAGCCGATAGTATTGCGATTTTACAGGGGCTCAAGAAAAGTTATGAAGAACACCACAAAGTGGTGATTACAGATTCAGCGATTGAGACAGCTGTTAAGTATGCTCATCGTTATCTAACAAATAAACATCTACCTGACTCGGCGATCGATTTGCTAGATGAAGCTGCCGCAACGGTACAAAATAAAGGTCCGCAAAATCATGTAAAAACAGAATTGAGTGCAGCAGACGAGGCTTTAATGGCAGGCGATTGGAAAAAGGTTGGCACTTTGTTGGAGAAAGAAAGTCAGCCAATTGTCTACAAACTAAAGGTTAAAGATGAGGATATTTTGGCAACACTCAGCGGTTTATCGGGAATTCCTGTGCAAAAGTTGACGCAAACAGATGCGAAGAAATACCTCCATTTAGAAAAGGAACTGCACAAGCGGGTCATTGGGCAAAATGAAGCAATTTCTGCTATTAGTCGAGCGATTCGGCGCAATCAATCCGGTATCCGCACTAGCAAGCGTCCAATTGGCTCCTTTATGTTCTTAGGGCCAACCGGGGTCGGAAAAACTGAGCTAGCTAAGGCTTTGGCAGAAGTTCTCTTTGATGACGAAACAGCACTGATTCGTTTTGATATGAGTGAATACATGGAAAAATTTGCTGCCAGTCGCCTCAATGGAGCGCCTCCAGGTTATGTTGGTTATGAAGAAGGGGGCGAATTAACTGAAAAAGTTCGCAATCGTCCGTACTCTGTACTCCTCTTTGATGAGGTAGAAAAAGCACATCCTGATATTTTCAATGTGCTTCTCCAAGTCTTAGATGACGGGGTGCTGACAGACAGCAAGGGGCGTAAGGTGGATTTTTCCAATACCATTATCATTATGACCAGCAATCTTGGTGCGACAAGTTTGCGGGACGACAAGACGGTTGGTTTTGGAGCACGTGATGTTCACTTTGATCATGAAAGCATGGAAAAACGGATGATGGAAGAGCTTAAGAAAAGTTATCGTCCAGAATTTATTAACCGAATTGATGAAAAGGTTGTTTTTCACAGTTTGACTAGCGAAGACATGCAAGAAGTGGTAAAAATCATGGTGAAACCACTCATTGTCAGTCTCGCTGAAAAAGGAATTAAACTCAAATTCCAGCCGAGTGCTTTGAAACTTCTGGCTCAAGAGGGTTATGACCCTGAAATGGGAGCTCGTCCACTGCGCAGAACTCTACAAACTCAGGTAGAAGATCATTTATCCGAATTACTTTTAGCTGGTGAGTTACAGATGGGACAAAGTTTGAAAGTCGGTGTCAAAGCTGGACAGCTGGAGTTTGAAGTGCTATGAGTTTTTCCTTGAAACGTTCAGGGATAGATAAGGACTTAAAAGATGAACATTCGTGAAATGGCAGAAACGGATTATGATCAGGTTTATCAATTGTGGTTATCATGTGCAGGCATGGGATTGAATGATTTAGATGATTCAAAAGAGGGAATTGCTCGGTTTTTGCAGAGAAATCCTCAAACTTGTCTGGTGGCAGTAGAAAATCAAACGATTATCGGAGCGATTTTAGTTGGTTCGGACGGACGAAGAGCCTATATCTACCATACAGCTGTTCATCCGAACTATCGCAGGAGAGGGATTGCAAGACAGCTGGTTGAAACGGTTTTAACCGTCCTAGATGATTTGAAAATTCATAAGGTTGCCTTGGTTGTCTTTAAAAGGAATGCAGAAGGAAACAAGTTTTGGGAGAAATTAGGATTCTCTGTTCGAGAAGATCTCATTTACCGCAATCAAGCAAGGACTGAAATGGTTCGGCTGGATACCTAGTAGAAATGACTAATAAAAAACATCAACCATTTAGGAATAATTTCCCAGATGATTGGTGTTTTTTTAATGTTTAAACTTGTAGTAATTCTTCAATTTCTGCAAGACTGTTGGCTTGGGAAATAGCGCTGCGGAGTTTGGCAGCACCAGCTGTTCCGCGGAGGTAATGAGGTGCTAAGCCACGAAATTCTCTAATGGCGATATGCTCTCCTTTAAGGTCAATCAAGCGCTTCAAATGATCGTAAGCAATGTGCATTTTATCCTCAAAGCTGAGGTCGGGCAAGATTTCTCCCGTTTCAAAATAGTGATTGATTTGATGAAAGAGGTAAGGATTGCCCATGGCAGCGCGTCCAATCATGACTGCGTCAGCACCGACTTCTTCTATACGCTGTTGAGCATCTTGGACAGTACGAATATCGCCATTGGCAATAAAAGGAATCTTGGTTAAGGCTTGCGCAACATTGTGGAGGGTTTCAAGATCAGCGTGACCAGTATACATCTGCTCGCGTGTACGTCCATGCATAGCCAGCGCTGCCGCACCAGCAGCTTCAGCTGCAAGAGCATTTTCCACAGCTAGTGAAGCATCTGCCCAACCAGTACGCATTTTCACGGTTAACGGAATATCTAGAACAGAACGAACTTTATTGATAATAGAATAGATTTTTTCTGGATCTTTGAGCCATTTTGCCCCAGCTTCGTTTTTAACAATTTTATTGACGGGACAGCCCATATTGATGTCCACAATATCTGTTTGGGTATTTTCTTGGATAAATTCGGCTGCGCGCGCCAAACTATCTTCGTCACTGCCAAACAACTGAATGGAAACGGGATGTTCTCCTTCATCAATATGCAGCATGTGAAGTGTCTTTTCGTTGTTGTACTGAATGCCCTTGTCTGAGACCATTTCCATGACGACAAGACCTGCACCCAGCTCTTTTGCAATCGTCCGAAAAGCTGAATTGGTGACGCCTGCCATAGGAGCGAGAACTGTTCGATTGGGAATTTTTACATCGCCAATCAGAAAAGGGGTATTAAGATTTGTCACGAATGAGTTCCTCCAAGTCTTTCTCGTCAAAATGATACGTGCTTTGGCAGAATTGGCAAGTGATTTCAGCTCCGTGGTCTTCGTCTCGCATTTCTTCAAGGTCTGACTTAGGTAGGCTTGAGAGAGCATTTAGGAAGCGCTCTTTGCTGCAATCGCATTGGAAGCGAACTTCTTCTTCTGACAATCGTTTGTAAGGTTCGTTGCCGTAGATAGCTGAAAGCAGGGCTTCAATATGGTCTTCGGATTCCAAAAGTGTTGAAATAGCAGGCATTTCTTGGATTCGTTTTTCAAAGCGGGCGATTTCTTCTTCTTTGGCACCTGGAAGGACTTGCAAGAGGAAACCACCAGCAACCTTGACCTTGTCATTGGCATCTAGTAGAACATTTAACCCGACAGCTGACGGAGTTTGCTGGCTTTCTGTTAGATAGAATGCCAAATCTTCGCCAATCTCACCGGATACAAGTGGTGTCATAGAATGATAAGGATTTCCAGTTCCATAGTCTGTAATGACGAGGAACTCGCCGTTTCCAACAAATGGTCCGACCAGCACTTCGCCAGTCGCGGTTTTTTTAATGTCTACGCCGGGATTTTGCACATAGCCTTTGACCGTACCTTTTGTATCTGCGACGGTAATAATAGCACCGATAGAGCTTGTCCCTAGCACTTTGACGGTGATTTTTGTATCTCCTTTTTCATTTGCGACAAGGATTTGACTGGCAATGAGCGTACGGCCTAGTGCTACAGTTGAGCTGGCCTGAGTATGATGCTTTTCTTGAGCTGTCCGAACGGTTTCAGTACTGTCCAGTACATAAGCTCGGAAAGCACCGTTTTTTGAAATAGTTTTAATAATCTTGTCCATACCCTTTATTGTAACATAAAAAAAGAAAAGGGAGCGGGACAAAAATCGGTATTTCGTAAGAAATTGATTTTGTTGTCCCACCCCGCATAGTTGACGAGGCTGTTGTCATTCTTTGCATAGCAAGGAATAACAACCACCAAGCACCTATTTCGTTTCGGTGAAAAAATAGTATATTGTAAGAATTTAGGAAATTTTTGTCCTAAATTCTTGTTCCAGTCCATTAGTTTTCGTTTGTAGTTCGTTCATCCACTTCTTTTTGAGTTTCTTTTCCCTGATCTAGCAGAGCCTGGATAATCTTGTGGTCGCGTAGTTTAACAGAGTCGTTAATGGTTTCAGCGGATTGGATAACAGTCGCTTCAAGGAGAGCGCGTTTCTCCCGTCCTTTGTCAATGGCTTCGATAATACCTTGGTTTTGAGCGACTAAGCTTTCAGCCAACTTAGTAACAGATTCGACAGCAATTGTTGGATTTTGCGAGATTCTCTCCATTTGTGGAATGACTTCTTTGCTGGTTTCAGCCAGCATTTGAAGCGCTGCATTGTTGGCATTAGAAATGGCGTCCGCTACCTGACCAGATTTCATTGATTGTTGCAAAATACCTAGTTGAGCAATAGAGAGCTTCATGGTCGGAATGGTATTGCGACGGAGCATGCCGAGTTTTTGGCGCATATCAGAAGACACCTTCACGAGATTACGCATTTGCGGGGTAGTGGCCCAAGCAACATACAGACGGCTGATGTATTCTGTGTGCTGCTGTTCCAATGTATTGACAACTTCAGTCAAGCGGGCCAATTCTTGTGATTTGGTTTGGTAATCTAGAGTGGCGGTATCTAATTGTGCCACTTCATTTTGAAGAGTCAAGGCACGCGCACTGGCTTCTCTTTGACTGGCTTCAATAAAGGAAATGACACCGACTAGATTTTCAATGGATTTGGTATTGTCTTCAATCAACATCTCAGCAGAAACGATATTGCGTGCGAGTACATCTTCTTGCTTGACGACAGTAGCAGCCATTCCGTCCATTTTTTGCTCGATATTTTGTGAATCAAAATAGAACTCTTGCAAGGTATTCTTGCTTTGTTTAAAGAGTTTTTCTAAGAAATTTGGCTTTTTATCTAGTTCTGCAATTTGAGCATCCTTGTACTTAGCAACAAAACCATTTAACTCTTTATTAGTATTTTTTAGCAATTCATCGACTTGTGGGATTTGAAGTTTCTTTTGCTCGGCTAAAATACGGTTGACAGTGTTATTAACATCTTCGACCGCGGCTTGTCCAAAATCTAAAAGAGCATTCTGGTCAGAAATAAAGTTATCTACCAACTGTGGGGCTTTTGCCATGATAGCATTTTGTTGTTCAGGAGTTAATTTCTCCAAAAAAGTTAACTGCCCATTTGCTTGAGTTTTGGTTGATTCAATAATCTCGGTGGTTTTATCCGTTTTCGTAATGGCATTGTTAGCGATTTTGTCAATGTCGAAGTTAAATTCTTGGCTCATAAGGTCTCCTTTTGATGTTATAGTTCTGTGTTCGTTTCTTTTTTAGTTAAAATCCGCAAGCTGATGTCAAAATCTCGTAGATCAGCTTCGTTGAGCTGACGGAGTGTTTCGTCCAAGTCTAAATCAAACTGCTCAATAGCCGCTTTGGCGCTGGACAGTCGTTCTTCGGCATTGTAAAAATCTTTCGGGGAAGCCTTGATTTTTAGGTAGCCTTCCAAAATATCCTCATAATGCTCCATTTGAGATTGATGAATAGCGGTTAATTCTTCCTTGTTGTTGCTTTCTGATTGAGAAATTTTCTTGAGAATAGCTTCATGGTCGGTTTGGATATTGTGAATGGTTTCGAGCAATTCTGGTACTAATTCTTCAAGGATTGACTTTGTACTCTCAGCATTTTGCGTGCGGAGATTGTAAAGTTGAGCATGAATGTCTGCTGTTACGTCTTGCACTTTCCGTTGAATCCGCTGGTAAATCTCAGGTGAGATATGTTTTTTCAAAGTATCAGCCCGTCCTTGAATATAGCTTAATTGAGGCAAGAGCTGTTCAGCCAACTGTTGGTATTTTTCATAAGCCTTTTCTTCTAGATAAGCATCTAATTGTTTGATTCGACTATCTGCGGCACCGATTTCCTCTTTCAAATCTTCAATTTGCTGACTGGCGCTAGGTCCTGTGATTTTTTTCGGCTGATGGGTTGCATAGTAGTAAATTCCGTAGCTTACACCGACAGCAAAGAGGATCGGGATGAGGTACTGCATAATAATACCAACTGCGATAAAAATAAGCAATATACCAATCCATCTTCTAGAACGTACATTTCTATAATCTCTTCTGGACATAAATTATCTAATCCTGTTTCTTCTGAAATTTCTAAGTCTATTTTAGCATAAAAAAGCATCAAAGACGGAACTGAACGATATTTTTAATAAAAAGTTTGGCTGAAAATAATCATGGAATGATCAGATTTTTCAAAAATTTCTTGACTTAGAGTGAACTCCAAGGTATATAATAAAAGTGTAAATATTTTACCTTTTTGATGAATGTGGAACATCATCTTTTTAATAGAGAAAGGAGCAATAAAATGAAAGCAGCAGTTTTTGTAGAACCAGGAAAAATGGAGGTGAGAGAGGTTGCGCGTCCCGGTGCTGTTGTCGGACGCGTCGGTGTGCCACATACAGGAGACATCAATATCGGTGACTACTGGATGGTCAACTTGGCAATGGCTGGTGGACCAGCTTCTTGTACAACTTATGACAAAGAAATCTTGCTAAAAGCAGTTCTAGACGGTCAAATCAATCCTGGTAAAGTTTTCACTCAATCTTACAAATTGGAAAACATTGACCAAGCGTACAAAGATATGGCTGACAGAAAAACAATTAAAGCGATGATTGTGATGAATTAAGAATTCCGAAAGAGGTTGGTAGAATCCGACCTCTTTTATGGTTGTGAATGTTAGTCCAATAGTTCTCAAATAACTTCATTTTTGATAAAATAAAAGAAAAGCAGTTAAAAGGGGAGAAAATCATGTCTTTAACTAGTCAGATTGTTACAGCTGAATTTCCAGATTTAGAAAAAGTGGAACGACTCAACACGGAAGCTTTTCCTGAGGAAGAGCGTACACCGCTATCCGAGTTGCTACGCTATGGAGATGGGGAATATTCTCATTTTTTTGCCTTTTATGATGGCAATGAATTTGTCGGTTTTGCCTTTTCAGTTTACAATGAAAGAGCCTTTTATATCAGTTTTTTTGCGATTATGCCTCATTTGCGTAGTCATGGTTATGGCGGGAAGATTATTGATAAGTTGGTGGATTTTTATCAAAGAACCATGGTTTTAGAAGTAGAACGGCTGGATGAGCCTTGTGATAATCTAGAACAACGAAAAGCTCGAATGGATTTCTACAAGAGAAATGGTTTTCGCTCTTCGCACGCCTACTTAGAATACGACGGTTTAAGTTTTGAAATTCTTTATAAAGGACCGTTTTTTGATGAAAAAGCCTATCGGGACATTTTCAAAAAGATTCAAGAAGATGGTTATTTTGAATTTGAAATCAAGCATGGACATGGCAGGGACTGGGAATAAACTAAGAATCACTATCGAATATTTCTATTTTTCGTTAATCTACCTAAAAAACGAGCTGTTGTTTTCGGCTCGTTTTACAGTGTATCTAGTGTTTAATGGATTTCTGGGAAAAGTTTAGCCAATATTTTAGGTGTAATGCTTTGACCGGGACCTTCTGCACAATAAGTGTGCATATACATAGAAGGATTGAAATTGAGCTCAATGCAGGTACAGTTAGAATTGTTTTTGCTGGCTGGAAGTGTGCTATTCGGGATAATTAAATCCACGCCACAGACCCAAGCTCCCATAGCAGCTGCCATTTCTGCTGCTAGTTCCTTATAGGAGGTGTGCATGGTTTCAGTCACATCTACTGAGTCTCCACCAGTAGAAATATTAGAATTGCGACGGAGAAAGACTTGAACCCCTTGCGGTAGGACATCATCTGCTTTATAACCTTGCTGGGCTAGCATGAGTAGCTCAATCTCACCAAGCTCAATCATTTCCAGTGGAGAGCGATGGTCGCGCCCTCGTAGGGGATTGGTATTTTTAAAAGCTACCAGTTCTCGAATGGTGTGCCGACCGTCTCCTACAACATTGGCTGCTAAGCGCAGAAGCACCGCCTCACATTTGCCGTCTAGGACAAAGAAACGGTACTCGGTTCCTGCGATAAATTCTTCGACAAGGACAGAGCTGTCCTCTGAAAAGGCAATTTCCAATGCTTTTTGGTAACTGTCTCGATTGGCAGGTGCTTGAAAAATAGAAATTCCTAACCCGAAGTTGGTGGATTTGGGTTTGACAACAATCGGCATATTTTTGATAAGGGGATAGTAAGCTAGCCCTTCTTCCAGAGTGGAGAATTCAGCTCCAGCAGGAACGAGAAAACCAGCAGCAGATAAAATTTTCTTAGTCACCGTCTTATTTGCCATCGCAAGAGGCACGATATAGTTGTCCTTTGAGGTCATATTGCCATTTTTGACATACTCGATGTGATCTTTATGTTGAAGTTTTAAAAACTGGTCACTTTCGTCCAATATTTCGACCTGCAACCCTTTTTGAATCGCATCAAAGAGCAGCATCTGGGTAGAGAGCTCCATTTCCTCGTAGCCTTTCAGAGCGTATGGAGCAGTCCAGGCGTAGTGGTGATATTCTTTAGCTTTTTCCAAACCAAAGGCTTCTAAGGATTGGTTATAAATATCAGGCAAGAGCTGGGCAGAAAGGGTCAGACTGGGATTAGCAACTGCATCTTTCACATGATGAAGCAGGTCTTGATAATAGGAGCTTAATCCGAACTGGTGGATGACAGCTTGCATGGCTCTAAGGAGCAGATTACTATCAGCTTCAACAGGCAAAGGAGTCAGAGGGTGGCTAAGAGCGATTTTTTCATTTAGATCATGAGCTTGCTCTAGGATTTCATCAGGGTCTGCTATATCATCTAGCCAGAGCAAGGCAAGCAAAAAGAGATGAACCGTGTCCATAGTTTCTTGGCTGATTCCCAGCACCTCAAAAGGATTGAGGTCAAAGCAGCGGAATTCCAAATAGGTAATGCCTTTTTCCAAGTAATGCCGATTTTCTTTTTGCCCACGGAAGCGGACGGGTGTGTAGCATTCTTTCTCGGCAATTAAATCGCCTTGTGCTACGTATTTCTCTATATCGCTTACATAAGACTCTAGTGAAGCATAGGAAATGTGAATCTTTTTATCGTTTACATATCCCAAATCACTGTTGCGGATAGAGCGTACAGGCTGAGAAATCTTTCTCGTCAAAAACCCTTCTTCAGCAATTGGTGCTGCCCCGTATAAATAGGTCAGAAACCAGCGGAACCGTAAAAAGTTTCGAGCCAATTTAAGATAGAGGTCATTTTTAAAAAGCCGAATATTTTGGTAATCACTGACCTTGAAAAGGGCTTGAATCAAGTCTGGTCCTAATTCCATGTTGTAGTGAATGCCTGAGATAGCTTGTAGCGTTTTTCCATATTTTTTTGCTAAACTTTCTCGATAATGCCGTTCAAAGTCATTTTCTAAATGAGCGATTTGAATTTCTGCTGGCGATAATTTTGGGGGCATAGAGAGTGGCCAAATCACTTCGTTTTTAGGAATGGTTCGTCCAGCCACATCAGTAATTGCAGCAAGAAAACGCCTTGCTTCTTTTGTAGAAGGAGCAATTGGAGTGATGAGTTCTAACTGCTGCTCGCTAAAATCTGTCTGAATCGTTGGATGAAAATTGCGACTGCCAAATGCTTTTGGATGAGAAGTTTGTGCTAATTTCCCGTTTTGATTGACGCGCAAGCCCTCCCTTTCCAACCCGAAAGTAGCTTGTAAAATAGGTGCATCTGCTGCTAATTTTTCGAATAAGTGATTGATGTTCATGGGAAATACCTGTTTGTTTTCTAATACTTTTAGTCTATTATAAAAATGCTCAGAAAACAAATTTCTACTACGTTTTCCGAACCTTTTTTAAAAGAAAACGATTCTATTTTAGATAGGATAAGAATTTTCCAAAAGAGGGGGTCTCAAACTTCGTCATTTGCAAACAACTGCGATAGTCTTATCTTGAAAAAAGAAGGAATTTTTCTTATAATAGAGTGTAAGACATAATTGCAGGTGAAACTCCTGCCATGTAGACAAGAAAGGATGAGCGCTTAGCTCAGACAAGATTATGACATCAGTTGTAGTTGTAGGAACCCAGTGGGGAGATGAAGGAAAAGGAAAGATTACAGATTTCCTTTCAGCTAATGCCGAAGTGATTGCCCGTTATCAAGGCGGAGACAATGCCGGTCACACCATTGTAATTGACGGTAAAAAGTATAAATTGCACTTGATTCCATCCGGTATTTTCTTCCCAGAGAAAATCTCTGTTATCGGAAACGGAATGGTAGTCAATCCCAAGTCTCTTGTAAAGGAATTGGCTTATTTGCACGAGGAGGGTGTCACAACAGATAATCTGCGCATTTCAGATCGTGCACATGTGATTCTTCCTTATCATATCGAGTTGGACCGTCTGCAAGAAGAAGCTAAAGGCGATCACAAAATCGGAACGACTATCAAGGGGATTGGTCCAGCTTATATGGACAAAGCAGCTCGCGTGGGAATCCGCATTGCGGATTTGTTGGATAAAGATATTTTCAGAGAACGTTTGGAGCGCAACTTAGCTGAAAAAAATCGTCTCTTTGAAAAACTCTACGACAGCACAGCTATCCAATTTGACGATATTTTTGAAGAATACTACGCTTATGGTCAACAGATTAAACAATACGTGACAGATACGTCGGTTATCTTGAACGACGCTCTTGATCAAGGTAAACGTGTCCTTTTTGAAGGAGCGCAGGGAGTGATGCTAGATATTGACCAGGGCACTTATCCATTTGTTACCTCTTCCAATCCTGTTGCAGGTGGTGTGACGATTGGTTCCGGTGTGGGTCCAAGCAAAATTGACAAGGTTGTTGGGGTTTGCAAAGCCTATACCAGTCGTGTTGGTGACGGACCATTTCCTACAGAACTGTTTGATGAAGTAGGCAACCGCATTCGTGAAGTCGGACATGAATATGGAACGACCACAGGGCGTCCTCGTCGTGTTGGTTGGTTTGATTCGGTTGTTATGCGTCACAGTCGCCGTGTGTCTGGGATTACCAACCTTTCTCTCAATTCAATTGACGTTTTGACGGGACTGGATATAGTTAAAATCTGTGTAGCTTACGACCTAGACGGTGAACGTATTGACCATTACCCAGCTAGTTTAGAGCAACTCAAACGCTGCAAACCAATCTATGAAGAATTACCAGGCTGGTCAGAGGACATTACAGGCGTTCGTAGTTTAGAAGAGTTGCCAGAAAACGCCCGCAACTACGTCCGCCGTGTGAGTGAACTTGTTGGTGTTCGCATTTCCACTTTCTCTGTTGGACCAGGTCGTGAACAAACTAATATTTTAGAAAGCGTTTGGTCAAGTTTGTAATAGAAATTATAGTCGGAAGCGAGTTCAAGCTCGCTTTTTATGCGTAAAAAACAAAGAATTTAAAAAATTTTAAATAATACATCTCTTCTTAAGTTAATTTTAAGCTAGCGGGTTTATACTAACATCATCAGATGAAGACCTCCTAACTTTATTTGATAGAAATCCTAAACTTTTTCATAATAATCTCCTGAAAGTCACTGTAAAGTGGCTTTTTTTCTTTCTCTTTGTCTTATGATATAATGGAAAGCAGAGTGAAAATGAACTGAAGAAGAGATGAGAAGATGGAATATACTCGCGAAGAAAAAGAAGAATTCATGCTAGAAGCCTTGAAAGAAGCAGAGATTGCGCTTGCTAATGATGAAATTCCGATTGGTTGTGTTATTGTCAAGGACGGGAAGATTATCGGTCGTGGACATAATGCACGTGAGGAGCTGCAGCGCGCTGTCATGCATGCTGAGGTGATGGCGATTGAAGAAGCCAACGCTCATGAAAAAAGCTGGCGCTTGCTAGATACGACTCTATTTGTCACTATTGAGCCTTGTGTCATGTGTAGCGGTGCTATTGGTCTAGCTCGCATTCCGCAGGTTATTTACGGAGCAAAAAATCAAAAATTTGGTGCTGCCGGTAGCCTCTATGATATTCTAACAGATGAGCGACTTAATCACCGAGTTGAGCTTGAAAATGGGATTTTGGAAGCAGAATGTGCTCAGATGATGCAAGATTTTTTTAGAAAGAGGAGACAAAAATGAAGCGTTTTGTTAAGAAGGCTATGCTCTTATCCAGATAGTAGCAGAGTTAATGTTATTATTGGTAGATTAGCAATTTTTCGCTCTGAATATCTATTCTTTTTTGAGAAAAAGAAAATCGTGATTGGCACAAAAACAAATTTATGGTATAATACTTATCGGAGCAACAATTCTGCGTGAAGCGGGTCAGGGGAGGAATCCAGCAGCCCTAAGCGAGTGTGAATTGTGTGCTCTTTTTATAGTATGAAGAATAGGAACAATTGCTAAAGTGTGTGTTGAAAGAATTTTTCAAAAGACAACATTCAGTGATGAATCAATATCATTTTTCAGTAAAGGAAAGATATATGTATTACATGGGTGAAATTTTTAGAGAACTGCGAACAGGTCGGCACATCTCTCTTAAAGCCGCAACAGGAGAAGAATTTTCCTATTCCATGCTTAGTAAATTTGAAAATGGAGATTCAGATATTTCGGCTTCAAAACTGTTAATTGGTCTAGAGAATATCAGAACAGAACTAGAAGAATTTGTCTATTTGGTACGTGGCTTCCAGCCCACTTCCTATACTTTGTTAAAAAATAAACTGTGGCAAGCTCAAGAAAAGAAAGATATGAATACATTGTGGGAAATGTACCACAATGAAATGAATCAATATCAGTCTGAACAGGAAGAAAAGTATATCCTAAATGCGATTGTTATCAAAGGTCACATGTTTTTCTTGGATGAAACCATTCAAGCAACAGAGATTGAGTTGAATTTTTTATATGATTATTTATTTTCTGTTGAAATCTGGGGAGAGTATGAATTACACTTGTTTTCAGATATTGCCGCCTTGCTCCCTCTTGATCTTTACTTTCGATATGCTCGAGAAATGCTTCAAAAGATTGATTTTTTAGGAGATTTACAGAAAAACAAAAACTATATTTACACGATTCTTTTAAATGGTTTGTTTAAATCCATTGCAGAAAAAGGTTTAACAAAAGCTGCTTATTTTGATAAAAAAATCAAAGAAAAATTTTTTGATGAAAATGATGCATACCTGAGAATTGTCTATTTATTTGCAGATGGACAGCATGATTATATTTTGGGAAAGAGAGATGGAGGTCTTATAAAAATGAAAAATGCTATATCAACTCTTGAAATCATAGGTTGCAAGCAGAGTGCTGATTATTACTCCAAAAATATGTCTGATTGGTTAAAAGAATGTGAATAAATGACAATCGGAACTTTTTTGCAAAAAAATTTAAAGTGAGGAAATGAGTCTATGGAATAAAAAATAGACTGCTTTCCTTATTTTTTTTTGCTCAAAAACGGAGTTGAATATATGACAATTTTGTTTTGGAAGTCGCTTTTCAAGTTATACTTAGTGCAACAAAAGTTTGAAAGGGAACTTGATATGAAATTATTCTTCTCAAATGCATTATATAGAAGTATTACGCTCTCTCGGATGCTTAACCTAATGGGATCTTATTTATACAATATTGTGTTTGTGATTTATGCTGCTAGTCTGCCTTATGCCAATACAGCTGTGTTTATTGCAAATATCATTACAATTATTCCTACACTTTTCACATTTTGGATAGGAGTACAAGCTGATAGGACAGGTAGAAAAGGCGATTTCATGATTTTTATCGGCTTTGTTCAGGCACTTCTATTTACAGGGGTAGCTTTTCTGATTTCTAATAAGACATTTCTCATTTTTGCAATCATCTGTTTGTTGAATGTGATAACAGATATGTTAAGTGACTATGCTGGTGGGTTAAGAATGCCGATTTTGCAAAAGAATTTAGAAAAAGCTGATTTATTTGAAGCCTATTCCTTTACGCAATTTATCACTTATTTATGCAGCATTACTGGACAAACAGTAGGGGTCTGGTTGCTCGCAACTTCAGACAATAATTTTGCACTAGTTGCCATAATCAATGCGCTGTCATTTTTAGCTTCTTCTTTAGTGCTTTTGCACAAGCGTCGTCAATTAACTCATGAAGCTGTGGTAGCAACTCCTGAAAAAACTTCTCTTTTTACGCAATTTAAAATGCTTTATCAAAATATGGAGTTGATTTTTCAAGAATCCGAAAATGCTTCATTCATTCACTTGTTACTTGCAATTTTAACCCTGAATATGATAGGAGGAGCTGTTAATAGTATTTACAATTTTTATTTTTTAAAACATGCCATTTTTCACCTGACTTATGCACAATCTCTTCTGATTGTAGAAGTAGTGTTATTGGTTGGCGCTATTTTAGGAAGTTTAACACCTCACGATTATTTTTCAAAAAAATCATTTTCCTTTCTGCTCATAATGAATAGTTCTTCATTTGGACTAGTTGGCATCAGCAACTTAGTAGGATTGCCACTCATCATTGGGATTATTATCTTAGCTTTTTCTGCTTACATAATGGGGAAATCCACGCCTAAACTAGATGCTATGTTAATGGCAAATCTACCATCTGATGTCTTGGCTCAAAGCAATAACTTTCTCGGATTGTTGTTTACCTTCTCTTTGCCTTTAGGAACGGTCCTCTTTTCAGTTCTCTCTGCCTACAATATCTACTTGTGCTGGTTTATTTTTGTTGTCTTTTCACTGTTGGCACTTTTGCTGTCTCTGCAAAATAATCGACTCAAAAAAGGAAACATTAGTTAAACTCTAGAACCTAAGATTAGGCTACTATTTATTTTCCTCTATTTTTTATTTTAGAAGTATTCTGTGGGTGATTATTTTTTGATTTACGCAAACGATTGCTTTAAAGGTTGGTATGAGATTGCGATTTTTGAAAGTTAATTATAAAAAAACAATTTGGAAACGTTTTAGTCAAGAAAATTGCTTGATAAAAAAGTAGTAAAGCGGTATCATAGTAGGGAAGAAAAATTGGAGGACTATAATGACACATATTCAGTTTAATTACTCAAACGTTCTTGGAAAATTTGTTGCACCGCATGAAGTAGATTACATGCAAACACAAGTTTCTGCAGCAGATGAACTGTTGCGCAAAGGAACTGGTGCAGGAAGTGACTTCCGTGGCTGGCTTGACCTTCCAGAAAACTATGACAAAGAAGAATTCGCTCGCATTTTGAAAGCGGCAGAACAAATCAAATCAGACAGCGATGTTTTGGTCGTGATTGGGATTGGTGGGTCATACCTTGGAGCAAAAGCAGCGATTGATTTCTTGAGCAATCATTTTGCAAACTTGCAAACCAAAGAAGAACGCAAAGCTCCACAAATCCTTTATGCTGGAAATTCTATTTCATCTACTTACCTTGCAGACTTGGTAGAATACGTTTCAGATAAAGATTTCTCAGTTAATGTGATTTCTAAATCAGGGACAACGACAGAACCTGCTATTGCTTTCCGCGTCTTCAAAGAACTTTTGATTAAAAAATATGGTGAAGCTGAAGCTAACAAACGTATCTATGCGACAACTGACCGCCAAAAAGGTGCAGTTAAGGTGGAAGCAGATGCCAATGGTTGGGAAACATTTGTGGTGCCAGATGACATTGGCGGACGTTTCTCTGTATTGACAGCAGTAGGACTTCTACCAATTGCAGCATCAGGCGCAGACATCAAAGCCCTTATGGAAGGTGCCAATGCTGCTCGTAAGGACTACACTTCAGACAAGATTGCAGAAAACGAAGCTTATCAGTACGCAGCTCTTCGTAATATCCTTTATCGCAAAGGCTATGCGACTGAAATTTTGGTTAACTATGAACCATCTCTGCAATACTTCTCAGAATGGTGGAAACAATTAGCTGGTGAGTCAGAAGGAAAAGACCAAAAAGGTATTTATCCAACATCTGCTAATTTCTCAACAGACCTTCACTCTCTTGGGCAATTCATCCAAGAAGGTGCGCGTATTATGTTTGAAACAGTTGTCCGTGTGGACAAACCACGCAAAAACGTGACGATTCCTGAATTGGCAGAAGACTTAGACGGACTTGGATATCTTCAAGGAAAAGATGTTGACTTTGTTAACAAGAAAGCGACAGACGGTGTACTTCTGGCTCATACTGACGGTGACGTGCCAAATATGTATGTCACTCTTCCAGAGCAAGACGCCTTTACTCTTGGTTACACTATTTACTTCTTTGAGCTTGCTATCGCTATTTCTGGCTACTTGAATGCTATTAACCCATTTGACCAACCAGGTGTAGAAGCATATAAGAAAAATATGTTTGCTCTTCTTGGAAAACCAGGATTTGAAGAATTGAGCAAAGAATTGAACGCTCGTTTGTAATTTGTATACAATGGAACGACTTCTGAAAAGGAGTCGTTTTTTATACGCCAAGCATATAATTGAGTGAAATTTTCACAAAAACAGAAGAAAAAGATAGAAAGAAAGCGCTTTATTGTGTATAATAAAAGCAGATTATACAACGGAGGCGCTTTATGTCACAAGAAACTTATATCATGGCGATTGACCAAGGAACAACCAGCTCACGGGCGATTATTTTCAATAAGAAAGGTGAGAAGGTTGCTACGAGTCAAAAAGAGTTTACTCAGATTTTTCCACAGGCGGGCTGGGTTGAGCACAATGCAAATGAGATTTGGAATTCTGTGCAGTCGGTCATTGCAAATGCTTTTATTGAAAGTGGCATCAAGCCCACAGAGATTGAAGCAATTGGCATTACCAATCAACGGGAGACAACAGTTGTGTGGGATAAGAAAACGGGTTTGCCCATTTACAATGCCATTGTCTGGCAGTCTCGGCAAACAGCTCCTTTAGCAGAAAAGCTCAAGCAAGATGGATATGTAGATTTCTTTCATCAAAAAACAGGTTTAATCATAGATGCTTATTTCTCTGCGACCAAGGTACGCTGGATTTTAGATCAGGTAGAGGGCGCGCAGGAACGTGCAGAGCGAGGAGAATTGCTTTTTGGTACGATTGATACCTGGTTGGTTTGGAAATTAACGGATGGTGCGGCTCATGTGACAGATTATTCAAATGCAGCGCGGACCATGCTATACAATATCAAAGAGTTACAATGGGATGATGAGATTTTATCCTTGCTCAATATTCCTAAGGCTATGTTGCCAGAAGTTCGCTCGAATTCAGAAATTTATGGCAAAACAGCACCCTATCATTTTTATGGTGGAGAGGTACCAATTGCAGGAATGGCGGGCGATCAGCAGGCAGCTCTCTTTGGGCAATTAGCATTTGAGCCAGGAATGGTGAAGAATACTTATGGGACGGGCTCTTTCATCATTATGAATACTGGTCAGGAATGCAATTTATCAAAAAATAATCTTTTGACGACTATTGGTTATGGGATAAATGGCAAAGTGACTTATGCTTTGGAAGGTTCGATTTTTATTGCGGGTAGTGCCATTCAGTGGCTTCGTGATGGGCTTCGTATGATTGCTAGCTCACCTGAGTCTGAGCGATATGCAAAAAATTCCACCAATGAAAATGAAGTGTATGTTGTTCCAGCTTTTACGGGACTTGGAGCGCCTTATTGGGATCCAGAAGCAAGAGGTTCTATTTTTGGCTTGACACGTGGAACGAGTAAAGAAGATTTTATCAAAGCAACTTTGCAATCCATTGCTTATCAAGTGCGCGATATTATTGACACCATGCAAATGGACACAGGTACAGCAATCCAAGTTCTGAAGGTAGATGGTGGTGCTGCCATGAATGATTTTCTCATGCAGTTCCAAGCAGATATTTTGGGAATTGAATTAGCGCGTGCGGCAAATTTGGAAACAACAGCTCTTGGAGCAGCTTTTCTGGCAGGTCTTGCAGTTGGCTATTGGAAAGATATGGAAGAACTCAAAACATTAAATGCAGTTGTGGAAACGTTCCAACCTGCTATGCTAGAAGCAGAGCGCCAAAAATTGTACAAAGGCTGGAAAGCAGCAGTTGCAGCTACGCAATTTTTTGCAAAAGAATCTAGCAAATAGTTGAAAAATATAACTATGAGTTACAAGTGTCGGTAATCATTTAGTATAAGATACAAGAGGAGGGACTAGGAGACAATCTTAGTCGCTCTTTTTTGGCTTTACGATTCCTTTAACAGAATAAGAGTGAATTAAATGCCTTTTCGCTTCCGTTGGAATATGTCAAAATGGTGAATATACCTGCTCTTATTGGTTTTTTTGAAAATTATGGTATAATAGATATAATTTTGGTAGATGGAGTTGAGTTTTGAAGAAAAGCTATCGCGTCAAGAGCGAGAAAGATTTTAATGCGATTTTCAAAAGTGGGCAAAGTTTTGCCAATAGAAAATTCGTCATTTATACATTAGAAAAGAAGCAAAAACACTTTCGAGTTGGGATATCCGTCAGTAAAAAGCTAGGAAATGCGGTAATGCGCAATAAGATTAAACGCCGTATTCGACACGTTTTGATAGTTCATCAAGCAGAGTTAGCAACGCTTGATTTTGTCGTTATTGCTCGAAAAGGTGTGGAAATTCTGACTTATCAAGAATTAGAGCAAAATTTGCTTCATGTACTAAAAATAGCAAAAATTTATCAGGAAGGTTTGAGTAGTGAAAAAGAAAAGTAAACTGGTGGGGCTTTTAATTTTAGCTTCGCTCATCTTAACAGCGTGTGGGACGAGTGAGGTCACAGCGAGTTCGCCGGATTTATGGGAGAGATTTGTCTATTTCTTCGCCGTAACGATTCGTTTTCTGTCATTCAATGGAAGTACAGGAATTGGGATTATCCTTTTCACATTGATTATTCGGACAGTTCTTTTGCCTGTTTTCCAATTGCAAATTAATGCTTCTCGGAAAATGCAGGAAGCGCAGCCGTTAGTGAAAGAATTGCAGGCGAAGTATCCAGGACGCGACATGGAAAGTCGCAGTCGTTTGGCAGAAGAAACACAAAAGCTGTATAAGGAATTAGGAGTAAAGCCATCGGCATCATTTTGGCCCTTGCTCATTCAAATGCCTGTGTTGATTGCCTTGTATCATGCCTTGACACGCGTTGAATTTCTCAAAGTAGGGCATTTTCTCTGGCTGAATCTGGGCGCGACAGACCCCTATTATATTTTGCCGGTTTTAGCAGCCGTTTTCACCTTTTTGAGTACTTGGTTGAGCAATAAAGGAATGGCGGAACGCAATGGCTTGATGACAGGAATGATGTTTGTCATGCCGCTATTTGTCTTCTTCTTTGCCATGAGTGTAGCGAGTGGGGTTGCTTTGTATTGGAGCACATCGTACGCGTATCAAGTGTTCCAAACGCTTTTACTGAGCAATCCATATAAAATCATTGCAGAAAGAGAAGCGAAAGCGACTGCTGAGCGGGAACGTGAAGAAAAGAAAAAACGTGCTTATCGTAAAGCACAAAAAAAGAAAAAGTAAGGAGGCGCTTGTATGGTATTATTTACAGGAGCGAGTGTTGAAGAAGCTATTCAAAATGGCTTGCGCGAGTTAGATATTCCACGGATGAAAGCACATATCAAAGTGATTTCTCGTGAGAAAAAAGGATTTTTAGGATTATTTGGCAAGAAATTAGCCCAAGTTGATGTGGAACCTATTAACGAAACAACGGTAGTAAAAGCTAACCAAAAAGCTGTCAAAGGTGTTCCGGAAGAAATCAATGCTCAAAATGAGCCCGTTAAAAGCGTGAGTGAAGCAACTGTTGACTTAGGACATGTTGTTGCAGCCATTAAAAAAATCGAAGAAGAAGGCAAGGAAATCTCAGATGATGTGAAAGCTGAAATTTTGAAGCACGAAAAAGAAGCCAGCACGATTCTTGAAGAAACAGGCACAATTGACTTATTGAAAGATAGTGACATCGTAAATTTTCAAAAATCGGTCGCTCAAGAAGAAAAGCCAACTGACAAGATTATTGCTTTTGGGCAGGCTGTAGAAAAGCACTCGGAAGTCCAACCGATAGCTGAGGAGCCGGCTGATTTTGAAGATTTGGGCATTCAAGTGGAAGAAGATTATGATGTTGAAGAAGTTGTTGCGAGTGTGACAGGTTATGTGCAAAACATCGTGGACGAAATGGACGTTGAAGCTAGCATTGCAAGTGCTCATAATCGTCGGACAATCAATATGCAGATTGATACCAATGAGCCTGGTCGCATTATCGGCTATCACGGAAAAGTGCTGAAAGCTCTTCAATTGTTGGCACAGAATTATCTTTATAATCGCTATTCTAAGAGTTTTTACATTTCTATCAATGTTAATGATTATGTAGAACATCGAGCAGAAGTTCTACAAAGCTACGCTCAAAAATTGGCTGACCGTGTGTTGGAATACCAGCATAGTCAAAAAACCGACCCAATGTCCAACAATGAGCGGAAAATTATCCACCGTATCATTTCTAAAATGGACGGACTTACCAGCTATTCAGAAGGTGATGAGCCAAATCGTTATGTTGTCGTGGATATTGACAGTGAATAATAAACTGAGGACTGGGAAGAATTTCTTTTCAGTCTTTCTTTCCGCTTGATCTGCTATTTGCGGCACTTGGGATTGAGAAGAAGGGAGCTTATATGTCTATTTTTCTAGCTATTGAAACATACTTAGCATTACAAGGAAATAAATATATTTCTCCTGATAAAGCGGGAGAATTGAGAGAAATGATGCTTGATTTTAAACGGAAAGGTCAGGCAGCACGCGCGGAATTTTCGGACTTGGTTAAGCAATTTCAAAGATTTTATCCAAAATTAACTCTGGAGCGTACCAGCAACTGGATGAATCAAGCACAAATTTTGCGTCCCCATTTTTGGAACTATTTGTGTGGTTATGGCGATATCACAGAACCAATGTTTGCGCTGCGTTTATATGGGAAACCAGGAGATTTTGGAGTATCGTTAGAAGTTAGCTTTATCGAGCGCAAGAAAGATGAAACCAGTCTGACGAAGCAAAATCGAGTGTTGCAGGTGCCAATCACAGCTCCAGTTTATTACTTGACTCAAATAAATGGTATCAGTCAACGATTTGCTGGGGCAGAAGAGAATCGGCAGTATTTGAGCCGACAAGTAAAAATAGGGCAAGTTCGTAAAGTCTTAGTAAAATACGATGTAGATTTAGCCCAAGCCACATCGGTAAGACAAGTGTTGGAGCAACTCCAGAAGGCTATGACAACTCTCATTCCTTTTTATGAGGCAACCAGAGAATTATAAGAGGTTTAAGCAACCTTTTTTTAGATTTAGCAAAAACAATTTCGCGCTGCTATTGACAAAAGGCTTAGAATCATATAGAATAGTAAAGTATGTTTAGTAACTGATCACAATAGCCGGCTAAACGAATACAAGAATCTAAGAGGAGGTATTCAAAGTGAAACGTACTTATCAACCAAGTAAAATCCGTCGTGCGCGCAAACACGGTTTCCGTCATCGTATGGCAACTAAAAACGGTCGTCGCGTGCTTGCTAGCCGTCGTCGTAAAGGACGCAAAGTTTTGGCTGCATAATCCAAACGAATACAAGATGAAGAACCAACGGAAACTCGAGACCGCTGGTTTTTTTGTTGGAGAACAAAGGGACAATCTGCATTTGCTCAGAGATTTTGATATAATAGAAACTGATATAAAGAGGAATGAATGATGAACATTTTTGATACGCATACTAAAGGCTAGAAAAGTGCATTTCAAGAGCTTATAGGAGCTATCAAAGTACAAATTAACCAAGAAACTAACCAAGGGAAAGCAAAAGTAGCATACAAAAAGAGGAATTCATAGCGAGTTCCTCTTTTATTCTATATTTTTGACGATTTCGTTGAAGGATAAAATGATTTTAGACTGTTTCGTATGTGATAGGTCGGATATGTTTTCAACCAAGGTGCTGACAGGGACAGAGTTATCAGAAAAAGGAAAATCAAAAAAATCTTCAACGGTCATGTTTAAAGCGGTGAGAACTTTTTCAAGTGTTTGTATTTTAAAATCGTACTTTAAATTTTCAATATTTTGTATCGCTTTAATGCCCAGCCCTGCTTGGCTGGAGAGTTGCTCTTGACTCAGATTTCTTTCTTTACGGCATTCTCGTATTCGTTCTGAGATATATTTTTGTAGTTGATTGGCTTTCATTTATAAATTCCTCTTTGGTACTATTTTACTATCCTTTTTATCGAAAAATAAGCACAATAGACTATCTAAAAAACCAAAATTGTATAGCTAAATATACATTTTTGTGTTAAAATGGATAAAAAACAATACAAACGGAGTGGAATATGGCGAAAGAAATAGCAGTTTATAAATTGCAAGAATGGGATATGGGTGAGGGCGAGAAAAAATATTCTCCATTAGGTATCTTAGAAGCTCACTATTATTTTGCAAAAGTTAATGGAGGTAAGTTTTTGTTTACAACACCAATCAATTTGCCTCGCCAAGAAGGAGTCACTCATGTATTACTGACACTTCCAAATGGTGAATATGGATTTCTTTCTAAAATCATTGATAAAGGAACTTATCCTAAAAAGTCAAATTCATCATACACAGTTCCAACTCAGTGGAAAGAGATAAATGAAACAGAGGAACAAGAATCTGGGTTTAATTGGATTGAGTTGGAAGTTGTTTCTAAGATTATTGTGGGTATTGAAAATGTACCTCATTTTCAAAGTCCAAAGTATATGAACAAAGAAGAATTTAATAAATATATTTAATGTTAGTTGAGCAGGTATTTGACAAATAATGGATAAAAAAGGAGAATCATAAAATGACAAGTAAAGAATGGGTAGAAAATTTTGAATCGCTGAATGGACGTAAGCCAACCCCTGAAGAATACTCGGAAGCGATGAAAAGTGGGGAGTTTTTTCAAAATGTTCAAACTTCAGAAACTACCTTTGAAAAAATATCTAATAAATTTCAATTTCTGTTATTTCGAATGATGCATGACAGGAGCGTGCCATCATATACGGAATTCAAAGTAAAAAAGACAGGTGGTTGGTTAAATATTTTCATAGTATTAACCGATTTTATCTTTTTATTTGCGGTTGCCAGCCTTTTTCAACAGTATGCATATAACTCTATATTTGTTTCAATACCTTTTGTTGTGGCTCTTATGCTATTATCAGCTCTTAATATGCTACCGACATTGATTAGCTATACAAATTGGAAGTACCTTATCTTCGTATTGAACATATTTTTAGGTCCAACTATTATCGGTTGGTTAATTTTGCTAATCGTGGCTATTTTTACAAATAACAGTGCAAAACGTGACCAAGAGATGGCGTACTTGTTAAGAAAAATGACGGATAAGTTAGGAGAAGATAAATGAAAAAGAAAGAATGGATAGTCTATTTTGAAACTGTTAATAACCGAAAACCGACAGCAGAAGAAATTAGTCAAGCTTTAGGCAATAAAGAATTTAAAGCTAGTTTATTTGATAAAATACTAGCATTTATATATGGAAAAATACCAAATAAAAAAATGAGAATAACGATGGGAATCGTTATTCTGGTTCTTGATGATTACGATTATATTTTTTCCAGAGTTTAGGAAAATTTACAATAACTCAATGAGTAAAACGTATGATGAAAAATATGCAGAAATTATTGAGCAATATCAAGAAGGATTAGATAAAGATAGTAGCAATAAATTAGTTCAAAAAATAATAGAGCAGCCTAGTCGTCAGCCATCATATGCTAAGATAGATAGTGATGGAGATAATAAAAAAGAACTATATATTGCTTTTAAAGATGGTGAAGAAAAGTATGAGATTCTAGCTGTCTATGAGGCAGGTTTTAACTCGGTGAAAGAAATAGATGTTTCTGATACGGATGTATCTGACGAACAATTAGGAAATGCAAATTGGGATTATTTTGATGTAAGTCACTTATTAACGATGAATCTTGACGAGTTAGAGAAAGATGATTATTCTAGTATAGCAGGTACTTGGGTAATGCCAAGGGTGCAGGGATTGGCTACTAAAGTTCGCATTACTGAAGATGGTACAATGTACTGGGATAATTCAACAACCGCAGGTAAAAAACTACACGATATTGTTAAAAACTCAGATGGTAGTGGATTGGGTATTTCAGGAGAGGAATATACACGTCAGTCAGCACCTACGGGAAGCTATGTTAATTTCTTCCCTGCTGGTGTTGTTGTAAAAGGTGGAGAAAATAGCGACAGTAGTAAAGACCGCATAGCCTTTGGAGGCTCGACAATGTATTACAACGACCCGTATGTCTTTTACCGTTTAGATGAATAAATATACTAAATAAGCGATAGTCTTGCGGAATAAAAATGAATAACAGCTATACATTTTGGTATAGCTGTTATTTTTTATACATCTGCTTGTTCTCGTTCTAAAAACGTTAATGTTGGGTCTCTCCTAGACCTAAATAAATCTTCCCTTTGTGTAGTGTTGATAAATCCAACAGGAGGAATCAACAAATGGAAGAAAAAAGCAAGGTGGAGCAACGAAGAGAAGAAGCAATTAGAAGAGCAGTTGCCAATGGAGATTGGGGGAGGGTTGATGATTTATTAAATCAACCCTACGAGAACTTAACTAGAAAAGATAGACAGTATGGTCTACTTAGTTTGGATAGCAGTATCTCAGGTGATGCAGATGGTTTAATCGATATGATAACAGATAATAGTGACCCTCTTACTAATCTAATTAAAAAAGAAGAGCGGTGTCGTATGCGTGAGGTTTTCAGTAGGAAATTGAGTGAAAGGGAGAGAAAAATCCTATTTGGGCGTGTTTTAGATGGTAAAACATATTTGCGTCTTGCGAGAGAGGTTGGTTTAAGTGATAAGACTGTAAAACAACATTATGAAAAAATTATAGAGATTTTGCAAAAAGAACTCAAAAATTTTTAAAATCATCCGAAAAGTTTTAAAATTTCTCCTTAAAAATGAGGGGGAATTTAATTATTGTTATCTGTAATCGTCACAGAGCTTATTAGATTAAAAGTAGACGATTTGCTTTTGATTAGTTCAGAAAGGCTTATGTTATGGCACTTAAAAATCTGTCGCATTTTACAGCATTTAATGCATCTCAATTTCTATCAAGAAAAGAACTTCGATTCATTTCTGCAACTCGCTGGGTTGAGAAAAACGATACGGGTTCAGAGGTCGAAAAAGGGGTTAAGGTCTCACTTCTAATTTATAAGGATAACAGTGAGTATCCAAATGACAAGACGAATCTAGGTGAGCAAATCACAGTTAAGGTTCCGCTTGCTTCGCTCGAAGACTATACTGTTTTTCAGCCAATGGTAACTATATGCGATGTTACAAATATCGAAAAAGCTGTCGTCTTTGGTGAATACCGCAATCAACTTAGTTTGACTGCTACAGTAATTGAATCCGATGAAAACATTGAGTTATAATTTTTGGAGGTTATAAATATGGGTATGATTTTATTTTTTCTTTTGGTAATTATGCTATTTGCATTTCCAGAATTCAGACGCAACTGGCTTCTATCTTATCGATGGATAGAAAAGCAAGAAGCAGGTGGCGACATCATTTGGAAGATTCTTGCTAGTTTTGGTGCAACCTTTGTAGCTCCTGTGATTACTATCTTTATTTCAATTCAGAATCAGTTTAATGGCACTACTATTGAGACACAATCCACTCAATCTGAACCATCGCCACAAGACCGATACAACACCTTCGCCACTTGGTTCGATTCTGTTTTCTTAGCAGACTGGAATACTGATGAGAGCTTGAAGACAGTTGTTTGCGGGAGAAATTGGTTTAATGGTAGCCTGGTGATTCACTTTCATAGTAGACCTAAACCGAATGAGCTCAATGAGCTCAGAGAACGTTTTAAGTCATACGGAACGGTATCAGGTTGGGAATTCCAAGACTTTGATAACCTTTATCTTCATAATTTTGGTACATCTTCTAACTGGTCTGCGCCTGTGTTATTTGTAGATAAAATATCGGAGAATCATGGAATGAGAGTTGCTGAGTTAGCTCGTATTGAACGTGAAAGGGAGCGTGATGTTTTACCTATCTATTTACTTAATCAGGACAGAGAAAATATCAAAGAGAAGACTAATGGTAAATTTCCTTTATGGGCTAACCGAAAAGGTAAGTATCAATTTATAGTTCTGAACAGTCATATGCTCTTAGTCGGTTCGACTGGTGCAGGTAAAACGGGAGCGTTAACCTACTGGTTATGGCTCATAGATACTCTAAAGGAAGAGTCTGATGAACTTTATATTCTTGACTACAAGAAAGGTAAAGATTGGGCACCATTCCATGGAGACACTAGCGGTCACTACGCATCAGCAGAAGAAACAAAGAACCTGTGGGATAAACTATATCATCAATTCAAAGCATATCAAAATGGCAGTAAAGATATTGGCGATAAGGTAGTTTATATAATCTTTGATGAACTATCAAGTCTTGTTGAGAGCTACGATACTAAGAAAGAGCGTGACGAATTTTTGAGACAATTCAAGGATATGTTACGACTCTCTCGTAATCTAGGTACAGGTCAAGGTGGCTACCGCATTATTGTAGGCCTCCAGCAAGCTGACTCTACTTATTTTGGTGGGACAGAGGGACGGGGTAATCTTGGAATCAGGGTAGCTCTTGGCGGTATTACTGTTGAAGGTGCACGAATGGTCTTTGAGATTACTGAGGAATCCTATAAGCCTGAATCGTCCCCGACAGGTAAAGGTTTCGCTCAAGTTTATGGGGAACCGGTCCAACCTATTATGATTCCTTATATAGAGGATAGAGAGCAAGTCGTGGATGCTATTGCAAGGCGGTTTCTGGGCAATACTCTGGAACAACCACTGTCAGATGATTAAATTTTTATGCTGTGAAAGTTGTTGATATTAGGCTAAGATAAATTAGACTGGTTGGGGCGGTGCGGTCGAACTCTGTTCGTCCGTGCCGGCACAATCAGCTTAATCATCTTAGGGAACCTGATGTCAATAAATCATGGAATAAATCTAAATTTAATCATCGTAAATTTGACGCCCTTAACTTGATAAGCGTCAAACAATAGCACTTGGAGGAAAATTTTGACACAAATTGACTCAGAACGAATTGTTAAGTCATATGTTTATGGAGATACAATTGAACTTACCACAGCGAATGGACTTCAAGAACAGACCATCAAAGTAATAGAGGGTAGAAGATATGTAAACCTGCAAACTGGAGAAATCTTTTATATGGATACATCAAACCAAACTCGGCTTGATAATCTAAAATCCACTAAGCAGACAATGAAAAAACTTAGAAGATTAGTTGCTCATAATTTTACTGGAGGAAGTAATCAACTTTGGGTTACATTAACTTATAGGGAACACGTGACTTCACCAACTCTAATTTACAAAGACTTTAAGGCGTTTATCAGAAAACTTCGAGCTAGTTTCGGAAATGTTGAGTACATAGCAGTAATAGAGCCACAAGCATCTGGTAGGTGGCATCTACATGTTCTTTTGAAAAATGATTCAACATTGTTAATCCCAAACGAAGACATGGCTAAACTATGGAGTAAAGGATTCACCAAGACAAAAAGATTGCGTAGGGCAGATAAGGTTGGAAATTACCTGATTGCTTATCTATCTAATTTACAGATAGGTGATGAGAATTCGACAAACAAAGCAATTGTAAAAGGTGCTCGCTTGTATATGTACCCAAAGGGTATACGCATATTCAGGACAAGCCGAGGGATAGAAAAGCCTTTAGAAGTGACGGCAACCAAAGGTGAATTGATGGAGGTTTATAAGATAAATTGTTTACCTAATTTTTCTAGAACTACCAGACATGAAACTCCCTACGGCATGAAAGAATATACCACTGAGTTCTACGATAATGTAAAAAGCCTGTCAGACACTTTTAGCGGAGCAACTGACAAGCCAAGTAAGTGATAAAAGAAATTGTCTTTTATCATCTCCATTATATCAAACAAGAGAGTATTATGGAAAATTTATATAAAACTAAGAAGAATATTTCAGAGCTGTTCGATGTTCCCTTAAAGACATTGAATAATGACTTAACTGAAATGAGACGGATAGAACGATTTCAATGCTATATTTTAAAACCATCTCATAAGAGAGTGTATATAAGCATTGAGGGATACAAGCAGTTTTTGCAATATAAACAGAAGAAGTATGAGGAAGCTATGTAGTTGTGTTATAATTAAGCTATGCTACATAGCTTTCCTTTGCTTAGTAAGATAAGTAAAAGGAGAAATAATGTTTTATAAAGAGTTAGATAATGGCAAATATCGCTATTATGAGAAGTTTTATGATGAGCGAGAACAGAAGTGGAAACAGGTCACTGTGACTCTGAAGTCAAAATCTCGAGTTTCACAAGCAGCGGCTAAACGGTGTTTAGCAAGGAAGATTGATAAGATTCTCACCACTCCTACAAAGGAGGAATTAAAAAATCAAAAAATCAAGGATACGCCTTTTAGTCAGCTATTGGCAGAGTGGGAGGTCATTCGAGCTAGCGAGATTAAACCGTCTAGCTTTAAAAGTGAGATGAAATGTTTGAAGTTTTTCATGGATTCAGTGGGAGATTTGAGGCTATCCGATTACACTACGCAATCAATTCAAACCTATCTCATGAGTTTAGATATTCAAAACTCAACACGGAAAAATCGTAAGATTTATTTGAATGGTATTTTCGGTTATGCTGAAAAGGTTGGATATATCTCAGAGTCGCCTGTGAAAAGTGTAGTGATTCCCAAGCAAAAAGCTGATTATGAAAAGCTAAAGAAGGCTAAGGAACACTTTATCAGTAAAGAAGAGTTGAGCGTAGTCTTGTCTTACTGTGAAAATCATCATAAAGATAGGCGCTATGCTTTGGCAATGGAGTTTATCTTTCTAACAGGTCTTCGCTTTGCTGAATTTATTGGGGTTCGCTATCAGGATGTGGATTTTGAAAAGCATCTTATGAAGATTGACCATACCATCGACTATGTTGCTCATAAGTATGACGAGAGGGTTTTACAGACAACAAAGACGGTTGGTTCTGTTAGAACGATAGTTCTTAGTGAACGTTGTTTAGAAATTATTGACTACTTCCGACGGAATTGTCTTGATGAAGATTTTATCTTTGTAACAGAGCAAGGAAATATTATGAGACAACCTTTGTTGTATCGGTTTATCAAGGATATTTGCGATACAGTTTTAGGCGAGGGACGAGCTTATAATATTCACATGCTTAGGCATTCTCACATTAGCTTATTGGCTGAACTGGGTGTGCCTATCAAAGCGATTATGGAGCGTGTAGGTCATAGAGATGAGACTATTACTTTGAGGATTTATAGTCATGTGACTGAAAATGTACAGGACGAGTTGAAGGAAAAACTTAATCATGTTCGTCTGTAAAATGCTAACCATAGAACTAACCAGATACTAACCCAAGCTACTAGTAAATAAAGGAAATATGAGGAAGTTTCAAAAAATCAAATCCTTTATTTTCAAGGCTCAGGGAACTTTTAGGAATGAGGAGGAAATATAGTTTGAACATTTTTGACACACATACACACCTCAACGTGGACAATTTTGCAGGCAAAGAAGCTGAAGAAATTGTTTTTGCACGCGAGTTAGGTGTTACCAAGATGAATATTGTGGGTTTTGATGCAGAAACCATTGAAAAGTCGCTAGCGCTGTCTCGTCAATATGATGAGCTTTACAGTACGATTGGCTGGCATCCGACGGAGGCAGGTTCTTACACGCAGGAAGTGGAGGACATGCTTGTCAGTCATTTGCATGCTCCCAAAGTTATTGCCCTTGGTGAAATTGGATTGGATTATCATTGGATGACAGCACCGAAAGAGATGCAAGAGCGAGTTTTTCGGCGGCAGATTCAATTATCAAAAGATCTTGACTTGCCTTTTGTAGTGCACACTCGTGATGCCTTGGACGACACATATGAGATTATTAAAAGTGAAGGTGTTGGTCCTCGTGGCGGCATTATGCACTCTTATTCAGGTTCTTTGGAAATGGCAGAGCGTTTTATCCAGCTTGGTATGATGATTTCATTTTCGGGTGTGGTCACGTTTAAGAAGGCTGTAGATGTGCAGGAAGCTGCGCAAAACCTCCCTTTGGATAAAATCCTAGTTGAAACTGATGCACCTTACTTAGCTCCTGTTCCAAAACGTGGTCGTGAAAACCGGACGGCTTATACTCGCTATGTTGTAGACAAGATTGCAGAACTTCGTAGTTTGACTGTCGGAGAAGTTGCGCAAGCGACCTATGAAAATGCGCTGCGAATATTTAATTTGAAAGAAGATTGATGAAAGAAAAAATTTCTCAAGTCATCGTTGTAGAAGGTCGAGATGATACAGCTAACCTTAAAAGATACTTTGACGTAGAAACTTATGAAACGAGAGGGTCTGCGATTTGTCAAAAAGACATTCAACGCATCAAACATCTCCATAACTTGCATGGAGTGATCGTTTTTACCGATCCAGATGTCAATGGCGAGCGGATTCGTAGAATGATTATGACCGCTATTCCTAGTGTTCAACATGCTTTTTTAAGGCGTGATGAGGCCGCTCCTAAGTCTAAAAATAAAGGGAAGTCATTGGGGATCGAGCATGCTTCTTATGAAGATTTGAGGACAGCTCTTTCGCAGGTGACTAAGAATTTTGGGAAAACGACTGATTTTGACATTACGCGCTCAGATTTGATTCGTTTAGGATTTCTAGCTGGAAATGATAGCCGCAAACGTCGTGAGTTTTTAGGGAAAGAACTCCGTATTGGCTATTCAAATGGGAAACAATTGCTTAAACGCTTGGAATTATTTGGGATAAATTTAGCAAAAGTTGAGAGCGTGATGGCGCATTATCAAGAAAGTGAAAAGTAAAGGAATAGTATGAAAAAATGTATCATAACAGGTGGAAATAGCGGGATAGGTTATCAAGCAGCTAAACAGCTAGCTGATAAAGGCTGGCAGGTAACGATTTTTTGTCGTAGTAAAGAGAGAGCTGAGAGCGCCTGTGAGACAATCATTAGTGAAACTGGTAATTCTCATGTCAGCTACCTATTAGCAGATCTTTCTGACTTAACGAGTACCAAAACAGCTATTGAAAATTATATCCAGACTCAAGGAGCGCTTGATGTCTTGATAAATAATGCTGCTGACTTTGATTTATCAATTAAGCAACCAGTTTTAACCAAAGATGGATTGGAAAAGCAGTTTGCGACCAATGTTGTAGCTCCTTTTTTGCTATCCCAGTCTTTTATTCCCTTATTGAAAGAGTCCGAGAGTGGTCGCATTCTCAATATTTCATCGCAAGGTTTACAAGCCTATCCTTTTATTAAATTGAATTTTGATAATCTAAAGGGCGAACAATCTTACACCCATTCAAAAACTTATTACCAGAACAAATTAGCGCTTCTGATGCTGACCTTAGCGATGAGAGCAAGGTACAAAGACGTTACAATTCAGGCTATCAGAGTACCTAGTGTTAAGGTAGATATGAAGCGTTATAGTCACCTTTCTTCCTTTATGAAAAACCTATACAAACTGAAATCTCGATTCTCAATTTCGCCTGAAGAAATGGCACAAACCTATGTCGCTCTCGCCACGGGAAACAGCTATAACGGCTTTTTATACAATGAAAAATGCCAAGAGGTCAAAGCCAATCGCTCGGTTTATGATCAAGAGGCACAAGAGAAACTCTACCGAATTTTGACGCAACTAACCACAGAGAAGACCGGAGAATGATAGTCGAATATTATAGCGTTTAGTATGTTTTTTAAGCATGATGAGTGGTAAGAGGGATTTAGCTGGCGATAATATGTCAACTTTGATATTTACAAAAGATTATGTTTGAAGTGCTTGACAGTGATGATGACTGATGTCACTAATGAAACATTATGTACTACTGGTTTCACATGAAGTTGATGTCCAAAAATGTTGTGAATTCTGAGTTGAAGAATTCTGCATGGGCTATCCAAATGAGAAACAATTGCTCAAACGACTAGAATTATTTGAGATTGGATTGACAGATGTTGAGATGGAATGAAAAAAATACGAAAGGAAGCGAGATGGCAAATAGAAGCTATATTTATTTAAAAAACGGAGATGAGGCACGTGTTTTAGCGGAGGGAATTTATACGATTCCTTATTTCTGGCAACTATTTTGGGGTGAAGAAGAACTGCAAGCAGCCATTGATTTGTGGCAAAAAGCAGAAGAGCTTGAAAAAAAAGATAAAGAGAAGGCAGAAGAATTTTATCGGACACAGGATATGGGGATTGCTCTTTCTGTTGAAAATTTTCATCAGAATGCTCGTCGCAATCGCTCCTTTTTAGAGCAGCATGCTCCACAGACTTTGCAACTGTACGATGACTTTGTGTGTTACATTACTGTAAATATCAAAGAGGGTGATACGCTAGGATTTGACGTTTTAGAAATTATTTCTATGGACGAGTTGCCTATTGCTTCTGACAAACTTTTAAAAAATGTCCGTGCTATTCAGCAAAATCAACCGAAAGATTTGGATTTTTCTTTAACAGATAAAGATTTGCTTGGGATAGCTATGGGTTTCCCAGATGATTATGCTTCAGACATGTTGCCAGTAGATAATATTCTAAATTCGGTTGCCTACCAAGATGAGTTGAAGAAAGGTAAAAATCAAAAAAACAAGCAAATGACTGATGTGACTGAATCTACTTCAACAGAAACTAAACGCCGTATTCATCCGGCATTTTGGATTTTGCTTGTGCTGGGAATTATGCGAATTTTATATATTTTATTCAGATAACAGATAGAAAAGAGATTTATGAGAATTGCGGATTATAGTGTGACGCGGGCTGTGCTTGAGCGTCATGGCTTTACTTTTAAAAAATCGTTCGGTCAGAATTTCTTGACTGATACCAATATTTTACAAAAAATTGTGGACACAGCTGAGATTGATGAGAATGTTAATGTTATCGAAATCGGACCAGGCATCGGGGCACTGACTGAGTTTTTGGCGGAAAATACAGCCGAAGTTATGGCTTTTGAAATTGATGATCGCTTGGTGCCGATTTTGGCAGATACTCTGCGGGATTTTGACAATGTGCGCGTGGTCAATGAAGATATTCTTAAGTCAGACTTGCAAGCCCGAATCAAGGAATTTGCTAATCCAAATCTTCCTATCAAAGTGGTGGCCAACCTGCCCTACTATATTACTACTCCTATCCTCATGCACTTGATTGAGAGTGGCATTCCTTTTAGTGAATTTGTCGTGATGATGCAGCGAGAAGTGGCTGATCGTATCTCGGCGCAGCCCAATAGTAAATCTTATGGCAGTTTGTCAATAGCGGTGCAGTATTATATGACCGCAAAGGTTGCTTTTATCGTACCACGGACGGTCTTTGTTCCCGCTCCAAATGTGGATTCGGCTATCCTCAAGATGGTCCGCAGAGACCAGCCAGCAGTTGGGGTCAAGGATGAAGCCTTCTTCTTCAAAGTCTCAAAAGCTAGTTTTACCCACCGCCGGAAAACCCTCTGGAATAATCTGACCAGTTATTTTGGGAAGTCTAATGAAGTCAAAACAAAGCTAGAGTCCGCTTTGGACAATGCTGAGTTATCTCCAAGTGTACGAGGAGAAGCGCTTGATTTGCAAGAATTTGCGCATTTAGCAGACAGCTTATATGACGAGGGATTCAGATAAGTTGGATAATATTGTAAACAAAAAGCCTCACTAAGTTCATTTTAGTGAGGTTCTTTATAAGGAAAGGACGGGATTTGAACCCGCGCATGAATAAAATCCATTTGCCGGATTTCGAGTCCGGTGCCGTACCAAGCTGGGCCACCTTTCCAAAATTTAGAATAAGGAATTTTTGAATGGGCTCGATAGAAGCATTCAAAATAGGGTATTTCGTTTTAGGAGAGAAAGCAAAGCGCAGCATAAGCTGCAATACCAAAACACCTAACAAAATAAAAATGCGGAAAAAGGGATTTGAACCCTCACGTCCGAATGGACACATGCGCCTGAAGCATGCGCGTCTGCCGTTCCGCCATTTCCGCTCGGTATCTATTATACCACATTGGCAACGTTTTTCATCATTTTTTTGCACTAAAAAGCAAAATACTTGTTTTTTTGATATAATGAACTTATTAAGGTTAAAGGAGTTCATTTGAAAGGAACAATTGTGAAAGCCTTGGCTGGCTTCTATTATGTAGAGTCAGAAGGCAAGGTGTATCAGACCAGAGCAAGAGGGAATTTTCGCAAGAAAGGTCAAACTCCCTATGTGGGAGATGAGGTCGAATTTTCTGCTGAGAAAGATTCTGAAGGATACATTTTAAAAATAGCAGAGCGAAAAAACAGTCTGGTACGCCCACCTATTGTTAATATCGATCAGGCTGTCGTGATAATGAGTGCCAAAGAGCCAGATTTTAATCCCAATCTTTTGGATCGGTTCTTAGTTCTTTTGGAGCAGAAAGCCATTCATCCGATTATTTATATCAGTAAATTGGATTTGTTGGAGGACGACAAGGAGCTAGATGTTTTCCTTGAGGTTTACCAAGCTATTGGTTATGATACTGCCAAAACAGTAGAAGAACTATTGCAGTTTTTAATCAGAAAAAAGACGGTCTTTATGGGGCAGACAGGAGTTGGTAAGTCCACTTTGCTTAATAAAATTGCACCGGATCTGAAATTGGAAACAGGGGAGATTTCAGAAAGCCTTGGTCGCGGTCGTCATACGACACGAGCTGTCAGTTTTTACAATCTTAATGGAGGAAAAATTGCGGATACGCCGGGGTTTTCTTCCTTGGATTACGAAGTGGACAATGCGGAGGATTTAAACCGAGCATTTCCTGAAATTGCTGAAGTCAGTCGCAGCTGTAAATTCCGAACCTGTACCCATACGCATGAGCCAAACTGTGCGGTGAAACCTGCCGTTGAAAATGGAACAATTGCAGCCTTTCGATTTGAAGATTACTTGCAATTTTTGAGTGAAATTGAACATCGTCGTGAAATCTATAAAAAAGCAGTTAAAAAGCAACCTAAATGAGGAGGAAGCTAAATGAAATCTTATAAAATTGCACCGTCTATTTTAAGTGCAGACTATGCAAACTTTGAATCAGAATTGAAAAAATTAGAAGCCACAGGGGCAGAGTACGCTCATATTGATATTATGGACGGACATTTTGTTCCCAATATCAGCTTCGGCGCAGGTGTGGTTGCGAGCATGCGACCACACAGTAGATTGGTATTTGATTGTCATCTTATGGTCTCCAATCCAGAACACCATATTGAAGATTTTGCTCGTGCGGGTGCAGATATTATCAGCATCCATGCTGAAGCAACACCACATATTCACGGAGCTTTGCAAAAGATTCGGACAGCTGGTGTCAAGGCAAGTGTTGTTATCAATCCGGGAACGCCTGTTGAAGCGGTGAAAAACGTACTTAATCTGGTTGACCAAGTCTTAGTAATGACTGTCAATCCGGGCTTCGGTGGACAAGCTTTTCTACCAGAAACAATGGATAAAGTACGCGAATTAGTCGTTTTGAGAGAAGTGAACCAACTAGACTTTGATATTGAAGTAGACGGTGGTATTGATGGTGAAACCATTCGCATTGCCAAAGAGGCCGGTGCTAATGTCTTTGTGGCAGGTAGTTATGTGTTCAAAGGTGATGTCGCTCATCAGGTTCAAACTTTGAAAGAAGCATTGCATGACTAAAATTGCTCTCTTTGCTGGTGGGACGATAGATAGCTTTCAAATGGATTTCGACCTCTTTATCGGAGTAGATAGGGGGAGTCTACTTCTCATTGAACAAGGTATTTGTCCAGACCTAGCGGTCGGTGATTTTGATTCCGTTTCGGAGAAAGAGTTGGCTTTGATTTATTCTCAATCTAAAGAGGTACTTCAAGCACAATCTGAAAAAGATGATACGGATTTAGAGTTGGCTGTCAAAGCTGTTTTTGCACGTTATCCACAGGCGCAACTAACGATTTTTGGTGCTTTTGGCGGGCGCTTGGATCATACTTTGGCAAATATTTTCTTGCCGAGCGATCCAGAAATCACGCCTTATATGCAACAAATTCGGCTTTGTAGTGCGCAAAATGAGCTCAGCTATTGTCCTCAAGGGCGTCACGAGATAAAGCCAGTAGCTGGTATGAATTATCTAGCCTTTATGCCTGTGAGCAATAGTCAGTTAACGATTGAAGGAGCCAAATATCCTTTAAACGAATCCAATTATTTTTTCAAAAAAGTGTATGCTTCTAACGAATTTATAGATGAACCCGTTTTTTTAGAGTGCCAATCAGGTTATGTTATTGTCATTTATAGCAAAGACAGGAGTTAGTATGGAGTTTATAATTATCCTCTTATTGCTGGGAGATCTTATTGTGACCTTTCTTTTGTGGCAAAAGAATCAGCAACAGACAGACCAAGCGAAGAAGATTTTTGAAGATCAAGCCGATCAATTATCTGATCAGTTAGATTACCGTTTTGAGCAGGAGCGGCAGCAACGCCTTCTAGCACAGCAACAACTGGAATTGGCTCTGGGAGATCGTTTGGGTGAGGTGCGTACGGATTTACATCGAAATTTAACGGAAATGCGGTTAGAGATAAGCGAGAATCTAACTAAAAATCGTGATAAGACAGACGAACGAATGCGTCAGATTCAAGAGTCAAATGACCGTCGTTTAGAGCAAATGCGCCAAACAGTGGAAGAAAAATTAGAGAAAACGTTGCAGGCGAGATTGCAAACGTCTTTTGAAACAGTTTCAAAACAATTAGAGTCGGTCAATCGTGGCTTGGGAGAAATGCAAAATGTAGCGCGTGATGTCGGCACTCTAAATAAAGTGCTCTCCAATACCAAAACGCGTGGAATTTTAGGTGAATTGCAACTCGGTCAGATTATTGAAGATATTATGACACCGAGCCAGTACGAACGCGAATTTGCGACAGTTGCAGGCTCTAGTGAACGCGTAGAGTACGCGATTAAATTACCGGGGCAAGTGGAAAAAGAATATATCTATTTGCCGATTGATTCCAAGTTTCCGCTTGCTGACTACTATCGATTAGAGGATGCTTATGAATCAGGAAACAAAGAAGAGATTGATTTGTATCGCAAGTCTTTGCTAGCGAGCGTCAAACGTTTTGCCAAGGACATCAATAAGAAATACTTAGCGCCTCCTGCAACAACAAACTTTGGCGTGATGTTTTTACCAACGGAAGGGCTTTATTCAGAAGTCGTTCGCAATCCGGAATTCTTTGACAGTTTGCGTCGAGACGAGCAGATTGTGGTCTCAGGACCGTCTACGTTGTCTGCCCTACTCAATTCGCTTTCGGTTGGTTTTAAAACGCTCAACATTCAACGAAGTGCAGATGACATCAGTAAGGTTTTGGGCAATGTCAAATCAGAATTTAATAAATTTGGTGGCATTTTGCTCAAGGCACAAAAACATCTGCAACATGCTTCTGGCAATATTGATGAATTGCTGACGCGCAGAACCAATGCTATCGAGCGAACTTTGCGCCATATTGAAATTTCGGATAAGTCGGACTTCAACGGTCTACTAGATTTCCAAGATGAAGAGGAAGAATATGAAGATTAACCAAATGAAAAAAGACGAGCTGTTTGAGGGGTTTTACCTCATCAAATCCGCTGAACTGCGTCAGACAAGGGCTGGAAAAAATTATTTGGCATTTACTTTTCAAGATGACACAGGAACGATTGAAGGAAAATTGTGGGATGCACAACCACACAATGTAGAAGAGTTTACTGCTGGGAAAGTCGTTCGCATGCAAGGGCGCAGAGAAGTGTATAACAACACCCCTCAAGTCAATCAAATTACCTTGCGATTGCCTAAAGTTGGCGAGCCAAACAATCCGGCTGATTTTAAGGAAAACCCACCGGTTGATGTCCAAGAGTTACGTGACTATCTCTCGCAAATGATTTTTAAAATTGAAAATCCAGTTTGGCAGCGTGTGGTACGGGCTTTGTATGCTAAATACGATAAAGAATTTTACTCCTATCCAGCAGCGAAAACCAATCACCACGCTTTTGAGGCAGGACTTGCTTTTCATACTGCGACTATGGTGCGGCTGGCAAATGCTATTGGTGAGATTTACCCGCAACTAAATAAGAGTTTACTTTATGCAGGAATTATGCTCCATGATTTAGCAAAGGTGCTGGAATTGACAGGCCCAGAGCAAACAGAATACACTGTTCGAGGCAATCTCATCGGACACATCGCTTTGATTGATGAAGAAATAACAAAGGTGTTGGCAGAATTAAAAATTGACGACACTAGAGAAGATGTCATTATTCTCCGTCATGTTTTGCTAAGTCATCACGGCCTGTTGGAATACGGTAGTCCAGTGCGTCCGAAAATCATGGAAGCTGAAATTATCCACATGATTGATAATTTAGATGCGGAAATGATGATGATGACTTCGGCTCTAGCCTTGGTTGGCGAGGGTGAGATGACCAATCGAATCTTTGCTATGGACAACCGCTCTTTCTATAAGCCTAATTTTGATAAGTAAAAAACGAAAAACGAATGTTATTGCAAAAATAATGTTCGTTTTTTGGACTGATTATGATATAATGAAGAAAATAAAATAAATTGGTGAAAAAATGAAATTAAGAAGAAGTGAACGCATGGTAGTTATTTCTAACTACCTAATCAATCATCCGTACGAATTAACAAGTCTCAATACATTTGCTGAAAAGTATGAGTCCGCAAAATCTTCCATTTCCGAAGATATTGTCATTATCAAACGTGCTTTTGAAGAAATGGAAATTGGGCACATCGAAACCATTACAGGAGCAGGAGGAGGCGTTATTTTTACTCCCTCTATCTCGGATAAAGAAGCTAGAGCAATGGTGGAAGACCTCCGCACGAAATTGTCTGAAAGCAATCGAATTTTACCCGGTGGCTACATTTACTTATCGGATTTGCTGAGTACGCCTTCTATTTTAAACAACATTGGGCGCATTATTGCCAAGACGTTTCGAAATCAAAAAATTGATGCCGTAATGACTGTTGCCACAAAAGGAGTGCCGTTGGCAAATGCAGTGGCAAATGTGTTAAATGTTCCATTTGTCATTGTCCGTCGCGACTTGAAAATCACAGAGGGCTCGACGGTTAGCGTCAATTATGTGTCAGGTTCGAGCGGTGACCGTATTGAAAAGATGTTCTTGTCGAAACGCAGCCTGAAAGCTGGAAGCCGTGTTTTAATCGTAGATGATTTCTTGAAGGGCGGTGGGACAGTTAATGGGATGATTAGTCTTTTACGAGAATTTGATTCAGAGTTAGCTGGTGTAGCAGTCTTTGCGGAAAATGCACAGACGGAGCGTGAACATTTGGACTACAAATCATTGTTGAAAGTGACAGCTATTGATGTGAAGTCCAACAAAATTAGTGTAGAAGTTGGGAATATTTTTGACAAATAGATGAGGTGAAAATTTGAAAAATATATTGGATAAATTGGATCAAAGCTCTTTGTGGCTAAGAATTTCGATTGTTACAGCTTTGGCGCTTATTCTTGCTGCTGGATTGTTTTTCGTTAAAAAGCAAGATGACGCGACGCGTGCAGCTGCTCCGACTGTAAGGCAAACCATTTCAACATCAAAATCTTCAGAATCGAAAGCAGAAAAAGAGAAAAAAGAGCAAGCCAAAATTGCACAAGAGGCAGAAGAGGCTGTTAAAAAACTGGAAGCGGAGCAGACGACGGCTAATGTAACGCCTGCTCAAGAAAAAGTGGACAAGTTGAAAGACGAAGCTCAAAAAGCTCAACTTCAACAACGGATTAAGGCAGTTAGTGACGCGATTGCTGCGCGTGCAGCCAGCGAAGCAGCTGCTACAGCAAATCAAAACGCTGTGACGCCTCAAACAGATGCAGGGCAAACGTACCAACAAACTTATCCTCAAACCTATCAAGCTCCAGCAACTTCAGCTACCACAGGACAGGCTGAGACCAATTCAGCTCAAACTCCAACGACTAACGGAAACGGAGCAAGTGTCCCAACCACAAATACTACTGGACAATAGCTGGGATTTCAATAGGAAAACTATAAAAAATATATTGACAAAGAAAGTGCCGTCGTGTTATACTAATAGACGGTACTTTTTACTTTTGGTCTCTCAAAAGTGTACAGAGACGTGCTGACAAATGTTGCAAAAGTACACGTAGATGGTAGCTGTCACCAAGTGTATCATCACCAAAATTAAAAAAATACAGGAGAAATGTAGATGCCTACAATTAACCAATTGGTTCGCAAACCGCGTAAATCAAAAGTAGAAAAATCTAAATCACCAGCTTTAAACGTTGGTTATAATAGTTTGAAGCGTGTACCTACTCGTGAAAACTCACCACAAAAACGTGGTGTAGCAACTCGTGTTGGTACTATGACACCTAAAAAACCGAACTCAGCTCTTCGTAAGTTTGCTCGTGTACGTTTGAGCAATCTGATCGAAGTAACTGCATATATCCCAGGTATCGGACATAACTTGCAAGAACACAGCGTTGTGCTTCTTCGTGGTGGACGTGTAAAAGACCTTCCAGGGGTACGTTACCATATTGTTCGTGGTGCACTTGATACTGCAGGTGTAACTGATCGTAAACAAGGCCGTTCTAAATACGGTACGAAAAAACCAAAAGCATAAGGAAAGGGGATAAAGATCAATGAGTCGTAAAAACCGTGCGCCTAAGCGCGAAGTATTGCCAGATCCGCTCTACAATTCAAAATTAGTGACACGTCTTATCAACCGCGTTATGCTTGATGGTAAACGTGGTACAGCAGCTTCAATCGTATATGGTGCTTTTGAGCAAATCAAAGAAGCTACTGGAAATGATGCACTTGAAGTATTTGAAACAGCTATGGAAAACATCATGCCTGTACTTGAAGTACGTGCTCGCCGTGTCGGTGGTTCTAACTACCAAGTCCCAGTTGAAGTTCGTCCAGAACGTCGTACAACTCTTGGACTTCGTTGGTTGGTAACTATTTCACGTTCACGTGGAGAACACACTATGCAAGATCGCCTTGCAAAAGAAATCATGGATGCAGCTAACAATACTGGTGCAGCTGTTAAAAAACGTGAAGATACTCACCGTATGGCTGAAGCTAACCGTGCTTTTGCTCACTTCCGCTGGTAAGATTGCTTCTCTTTTTAGAGAATTGCAAAAGCTCTTTCAAAGGCTTAATACTCTTACTAATTAGCATGAGTAATCAACAAGCGGGTAGGATTTGCCTACTCGCTTTTCTTAAAATATGTTATAATAAACTGTAAATAAAATAATAGGAGAAACAACCAAATGGCTCGCGAATTTTCACTTGAAAAAACTCGTAACATCGGTATCATGGCTCACGTCGATGCTGGTAAAACAACAACGACTGAACGTATTCTTTACTATACCGGTAAAATCCATAAAATTGGTGAAACACACGAAGGTGCTTCACAAATGGACTGGATGGAACAAGAACAAGAACGTGGTATTACTATTACATCTGCTGCAACAACAGCACAATGGAAGGATTACCGTGTCAACATTATTGACACACCAGGGCACGTGGACTTCACAATTGAAGTACAACGTTCTCTTCGTGTATTGGACGGTGCTGTAACTGTTCTTGATTCACAATCAGGTGTTGAACCTCAAACGGAAACAGTTTGGCGTCAAGCAACTGAATATGGCGTTCCACGTATCGTATTTGCTAACAAAATGGATAAAATCGGTGCAGACTTCCTTTACTCAGTAAGCACTCTTCACGATCGCCTTCAAGCAAATGCTCATCCAATTCAATTACCAATCGGTGCAGAAGATGATTTCCGTGGTATCATTGACTTGGTTCGCATGAAAGCTGAAATCTATACAAATGACCTTGGAACAGATATTCTTGAAGAAGATATTCCAGCTGATTATCTTGAACAAGCCCAAGAATGGCGTGAAAAATTGGTAGAAGCAGTTGCTGAAACTGATGAAGACTTGATGATGAAATACCTTGAAGGAGAAGAAATTACTGAAGCAGAACTAAAAGCTGCCATCCGTAAAGCAACTATCAATGTTGAGTTCTTCCCAGTCCTTGCTGGTTCTGCTTTCAAGAACAAAGGTGTTCAAATGATGCTTGATGCAGTTATTGACTACCTTCCAAGCCCACTTGACATTCCAGCTATCAAGGGTGTAAATCCAGATACTGAAGAAGAAGAAACTCGTCCTGCATCTGATGACGAACCGTTTGCAGCACTTGCTTTCAAGATTATGACAGACCCATTTGTTGGTCGTTTGACTTTCTTCCGTGTGTACTCAGGTGTCTTGAACTCAGGTTCATACGTTTTGAATACCTCTAAAGGAAAACGTGAACGTATTGGACGTATCCTGCAAATGCACGCAAACCACCGGAATGAAATCGAAACTGTTTACGCAGGTGATATCGCTGCAGCTGTTGGTTTGAAAGATACTACAACTGGTGACTCATTGACAGATGAAAAGGCAAAAATTATCCTTGAATCGATTGAAGTTCCAGAACCAGTTATCCAATTGATGGTTGAACCTAAGTCAAAAGCTGACCAAGACAAGATGGGTATTGCCCTTCAAAAATTGGCTGAAGAAGACCCAACTTTCCGCGTTGAAACTAACGTTGAAACTGGTGAAACAGTTATCTCTGGTATGGGTGAACTTCACTTGGATGTCCTTGTAGACCGTATGCGTCGTGAATTCAAAGTGGAAGCAAACGTAGGTGCTCCTCAAGTATCTTATCGTGAAACCTTCCGTGCCCAAACATCAGCACGTGGATTCTTCAAACGTCAATCTGGTGGTAAAGGTCAATTCGGTGATGTTTGGATTGAATTTACTCCAAACGAAGAAGGAAAAGGCTTTGAATTTGAAAATGCTATCGTTGGTGGTGTCGTTCCACGTGAATTCATCCCAGCTGTAGAAAAAGGTTTGATTGAGTCAATGGCAAACGGTGTCCTTGCAGGTTATCCAATCGTTGACGTGAAGGCAAAACTGTATGATGGTTCATACCACGATGTCGACTCATCAGAAACAGCCTTCAAAGTTGCTGCCTCTCTTGCTCTTAAAGAAGCTGCTAAGACTGCGCAACCAACCATTCTTGAACCAATGATGCTTGTTACAATCACTGTTCCAGAAGAAAACCTCGGTGACGTTATGGGACACGTAACAGCTCGTCGTGGACGTGTTGATGGTATGGAAGCTCATGGTAACAGCCAAATCGTACGTGCTTATGTACCACTTGCTGAAATGTTCGGTTATGCAACGGTTCTTCGTTCAGCATCACAAGGACGCGGTACTTTCATGATGGTCTTTGACCACTACGAAGATGTACCGAAGTCAGTACAAGAAGAAATTATTAAGAAAAACAAAGGTGAGGCTTAATCAAGTCAAGCCCATACGTCCGCACCGCAATTGCGGGCGTTTTTTATAAACAAAGGAAGCTGGGACAATGTACTCAGCTTCCTTTGTTTATATAGTCAGAATTATAAAACGCAGTAGTTTGGAGAAGCTCTATTGACTTTAGTCAATGTAGAGTTTCCCATGCACAGTTGATTAGGCGCTTTAGCGCCAATCAATCACTGCTGAGTGGACTCTAATACGTTGATAAATCAACTTGTACAGCCCTACTCAACCGTACAGAGGTGGGACGATGAAATCAAGTTTCTACGAAACTACTGATTTCTGTCCCACTCTCTTTTTGCATATCTCCCACTTAGCTTCCGGAAATGAAAGAGAAATGAAAATCTTTGAAAGAAATGATATTCCTTGTTAATAATGCTGAAATCAGTTGCAATTTTAAGGGATAAAGTATATAATAGATATGTTGAAAGGTGATTTGTAGCAACTCAAGTTACTCTTTTCACATAAAAATTTTTTGATTTTCATAAGGAGGAAATCACGAATGGTAGTTAAAGTTGGTATTAACGGTTTCGGTCGTATCGGTCGTCTTGCATTCCGTCGTATCCAAAACGTAGAAGGTGTTGAAGTTACTCGTATCAACGACCTTACAGATCCAGTTATGCTTGCACATTTGTTGAAATATGACACAACTCAAGGTCGTTTCGACGGTACTGTGGAAGTTAAAGAAGGTGGATTCGAAGTTAACGGTAAATTCGTTAAAGTTTCTGCTGAACGTGACCCAGAACAAATCGACTGGGCTACTGACGGTGTAGAAATCGTTTTGGAAGCAACTGGTTTCTTTGCTAAGAAAGATGCAGCTGAAAAACACCTTAAAGGTGGAGCTAAGAAAGTTGTTATCACTGCTCCTGGCGGAAACGATGTTAAAACAATCGTATTTAACACTAACCACGATGTTCTTGATGGTACTGAAACAGTTATCTCAGGTGCTTCATGTACTACAAACTGCTTGGCTCCAATGGCTAAAGCACTTCAAGACAACTTCGGTATCGTTGAAGGTTTGATGACAACAATCCACGCTTACACTGGTGACCAAATGATCCTTGACGGTCCACATCGTAAAGGTGACCTTCGCCGTGCTCGTGCTGGTGCTGCAAACATCGTTCCTAACTCAACTGGTGCTGCTAAAGCTATCGGTCTTGTTATCCCAGAATTGAACGGTAAACTTGATGGTTCAGCTCAACGTGTTCCAACTCCAACTGGATCAGTTACTGAATTGGTTGCTGTTCTTGAAAAGAATGTTACTGTTGATGAAGTAAATGCAGCTATGAAAGCAGCAGCTAACGAATCATACGGTTACACAGAAGATCCAATCGTATCTTCAGATATCGTAGGTATGTCATTTGGTTCATTGTTTGATGCAACTCAAACTAAAGTTCTTGATGTTGACGGAAAACAATTGGTGAAAGTTGTATCTTGGTACGATAACGAAATGTCATACACTGCACAACTTGTACGTACTCTTGAATACTTTGCAAAAATTGCTAAATAATTCATCAGTATAGAGAAGAGAGGTTCGCCTCTCTTTTTTGTTGTCATTCGCTCCTCAGCTTATACTTGTGGAAGTTGGGAGTTGAATATGTATAAAAATCAAATTAGAATGTTGATAAAACTCCAGAGTTTCCACTCGTTTGGTCGTTATGACCAAGCTACAATAAAAACAACTTGACTTTACCCAAATCAAGTTGTTTTTTTTAGTATGTAAGGATTATATTGCTAGATTTATTCATCTGGTGTTAAAATCATTGGGATGATAATAGGCTCGCGTTCGGTATTTTCATATAAGAATGGTCGAAGAGCATTTACAATAGCTCCGTTGACTGACTGGATGCTGGCATCTTTATTTTTCAATGCAATACGTATCGCATTGAAAAGAATACGCTGGCTGTGACGAATGAGATCGCCTGATTCACGCATATAGATAAAACCGCGACTAAGAATATCAGGACCAGCCAAAATCATTTTTGATTTAAAGTCAACGGTAGCTACTGCAAGGACAACGCCATCTTCGGAAAGGTCACGTCTGTCGCGGAGGACTGCAGCACCGATTTCTCCGATACGATTACCGTCAACATAAATATCTTGGGCATTGAAACTTCCTGCGATGCGAGCCGAATTGGCAGTTAAAGCAAGGACGTCTCCATTACTCATGATAAAGATATTCTTTTTAGGGATGCCTGTATCCATTGCAAGTCCAGCATGAACTTTTTGCATGCGGTATTCACCATGGACTGGCATGAAATACTTAGGTTTTATCAAACGGAGCATCAATTTTTGCTCTTGTTGTCCACCGTGTCCAGATGTATGGATGTTATTGATTTTTCCATGGATAACATCAACGCCAGCTTCTGAAATGGTGTTGATGAGCTTATTGACACTGGTGGTATTTCCAGGGATAGGACTAGAAGAGAAAATCACTGTATCACCTGGTTGGAGTTGGACTTGACGATGGGTTCCATTCGCAATGCGTGAAAGAGCTGCCATCGGTTCTCCCTGACTTCCTGTACACATGATTAGAATTTCATTTGCGGGATAATCTTTGATTTCATTTGGTTCAATGAACGTTCCTTTTGGGGTTTTAATATACCCTAGTTCAATTCCGTTGACAATGGCTTTTTCCATTGAACGTCCAAAAACAGCAATTTTTCGGCCAGTTTTAACCGCAGCATCCGCAGCTTGTTGGAGACGGAAGATATTTGAGGCAAAGGAGGCAAAAATAATCCGCCCATGAATGCCTTCAATGATTTTCATAATAGACTGACCAACGACTTTTTCGGAATTTGTGAAAGTTGGAATTTCTGCATTGGTGGAGTCAGAAAGAAGTGCTAAAACACCATCTTCACCAAGTGCTGCCATTCGATGTAAATCTGCTGGCTCGCCAACAGGTGTAAAGTCAAACTTGAAGTCACCCGTACAAACAATTTTCCCTTGAGGTGTGTGGATGACAATTCCCAAAGGCTCTGGGATGGAGTGAGTTGTGCGGAAGAAGGTTGCTTTTAAATTTTTAAATTGAAGTTCGGTATTTTGATTGATTTCGTAGAGTTTAGCGTCACGTAAAAGTCCGTGCTCTTCTAATTTACCACGAATCAGTGCAAGGGCAAGTGGTCCAGCATAAATAGGAACATTTGCTTGCTTGAGAAGGAAGGGAATCCCTCCGATGTGGTCTTCATGACCGTGAGTAATCAACACTCCTTTGATACGGTCAATATTTTCTACGATATAAGAATAGTCAGGAATGACATAATCAATCCCTAAGAGGTCATCTTCAGGAAATTTAATCCCTGCATCAACGATGATAATCTCATCTTGGTATTCAATCCCGTAGGTATTTTTCCCGATTTCTCCTAAACCACCAATGGCAAATACACCGACTTCTTCGGATTTTAAAGTATATGACATGGTTTAGAGCTCCGTAATTGTAAAGTTGCCTGATTCTTTTTCGTATTCTAAATGTTTGTCAGACAAAAGTGTAATCAATTCAACATTGTAAGGTGTTTTTTCTTCGACGAGTTTCCGGGCTTTGATGCGTCCTTCTAATTCGTTTTTGGCGTCAATATCCAAGTAGAGAGAATGCGTGTTTTCCCGACGTGGATTGCGTTCTTTTGTTTCTTGATAAAAAACTTTGTAAATCATTTCAATTCCTTTCTCATTCATGATCAATCTACCAGAAAATAGCCACCTTATTTTCAAGGGCGGTCTTCATCTATTTGATTTTCCGGGTAATAAATTGATTTTGATACGTTACAATTATAATTATTATATCATAAAAAGGTTATTTAGTAAAAGAAAGAAGTGAGAAAATCTAGGAAAGCGATTTTCAAAAGGTCTTGTTTTTTTGGAAATCATATTAAGGAAATCCGTATTTTTTGTAGTATAATAGAAAGTAGATTATCACAAAGGAAAGATAAGAATGAAAGTTTTAGCTTTTGACACATCCAGCAAAGCCTTAGCAATTGCGATTTTAGAAGATAATAAGTTGCTTGCTGAGATGACGATAAATATTAAGAAAAATCATAGCGTTACATTGATGCCGGCTATTGATTTTTTAATGGAAAGTTTGGATTTGAAACCAAGTGACTTAGGTCGCATTGTAGTTGCAGAAGGTCCTGGTAGTTATACAGGTTTGCGAATTGCTGTGGCAACGGCCAAAACGTTAGCACATACGCTTAAAATAGATTTGGTGGGAGTTTCTAGCTTGCGGATTCTGGTGCCAGAGGACATTGACGGCTTGGTCATTCCTCTCATGGATGCTAGACGAAACAATGTCTATGCTGGTTTTTATGAAAATGGCAGAGCAACTCAGCCGGAAGCTCATTTATCTTTTGAAGAAGTTTTAGAAAAAGCCAAGTCTGCTTCTCAGGTAACTTTTGTAGGAGAGGTGAAAAATTTTGCGGAGCAGATTCAATCCGCTTTGCCAGAAGCTCTTATCAAAGCAACTCTGCCAAGCGCTGTGCTCCTTGCTAAAATTGGTCTGCAACTACCAGCTCGCTCTGTTCATGATTTCGTGCCGAATTACCTCAAGCGAGTGGAAGCAGAAGAGAATTGGCTGAAAAATCATCAAGAAACAAAAGATTCTTACATCAAGCGTTTATGATTGAGATTAAAAAAGATGAAAAAAAGCAGGTTGCTAATTTAGCGGAGCAAATTTACCAAGTATTGAAAGATGTGTATGCTGTCAGTCCTTGGAATATAGAGCAGATTGAGAAAGATTTACAAAATCCTTTGTCAGTTTATGTTTTGGCTTTGCAAGCTCAAAATTTAATCGGGTTTCTGGCTTTTCAAGAGTCGGACTTTGAAGCAGAAGTTTTACAAATTGCGGTTAAGAAAGCCTATCAAGGAAAGAAAATTGCGACCGCTTTGTTTGAATATCTACCGATTGAAAAAGATATTTTTCTCGAAGTGAGAGAATCCAACAAAGCAGCTCTGCTATTTTACCAAAAAGAGAAATTTATAGAAATCGCTCGGCGCAAGAATTACTATCATGAGCCAGTGGAAAATGCGATCGTAATGAAAAGAGAAAACAATGAATGATAAATATATTTTAGCTTTTGAGACCTCCTGCGATGAGACTAGCGTAGCGGTTTTAAAGAATGGCGATGAACTCTTATCCAATGTTATTGCCAGCCAGATTGAGAGCCATAAACGTTTTGGTGGCGTGGTACCGGAAGTGGCTAGCCGTCACCATGTGGAAGTTATCACGGCTTGCATTGAGGAAGCTCTTGCGAAAGCCGGTATTACAGAAAAAGAGGTAACCGCAGTAGCAGTAACTTATGGACCAGGGCTCGTAGGCGCCCTCTTAGTCGGACTGGCAGCTGCTAAGTCTTTTGCGTGGGCACATCATTTACCGCTTATTCCTGTCAATCATATGGCAGGTCATCTTATGGCGGCTCAAAGTGTTGAGAAATTAGAATACCCTCTTTTAGCGTTATTAGTCAGCGGGGGGCATACTGAGTTGGTTTATGTCAGCGAAGCCGGTGATTATCAGATTGTCGGGGAAACACGCGATGATGCAGTTGGAGAAGCTTATGATAAAGTTGGTCGCGTGATGGGCTTGACTTATCCAGCAGGGCGTGAGATAGATGAATTGGCCCATAAAGGACAAGATATTTATGATTTTCCGAGGGCGATGATCAAAGAGGATAATTTGGAATTTTCCTTTTCTGGGTTGAAGTCTGCCTTTATCAACCTCTGTCACAATGCGGAGCAAAGGGGTGAAAGTTTGTCGAAAGAAAATTTGGCTACTAGTTTTCAAGCTGCTGTTTTAGATATTCTCATGGCAAAAACAAAAAAAGCTTTGGAGAAATATCCTGTTAAGACCTTAGTCGTTGCGGGCGGTGTTGCTGCTAATCAAGGTTTACGTGAACGTTTAGCAGCTGAAATGACAGATATCAAGGTAATCATACCACCTTTGCGTCTCTGTGGGGATAATGCAGGAATGATTGCTTATGCGAGCGTCAGTGAGTGGAATAAAGGGAATCTTGCAACATTGAGCTTGAATGCTAAGCCAAGTCTGGCATTTGACACAATGGAAGAATAAATATGATAGGAAAAAGTTTTAGGGATGGGGCTAAGGCAGCGATGCCAACGGCTCTTGGGTATGTTAGTATTGGACTAGCTTGTGGAATTATTGGTGCTTCTTATGTCAGTCCTCTTGAAATGACACTGATGAGCAGTTTAGTCTATGCAGGAAGTGCTCAGTTTGCTATGCTAGCACTTCTTGCGATTCACGCCCCGGTAACAGCTATTGCTCTGACAGTTTTTTTAATCAATTTGCGTCTATTTTTGCTAGGTCTTCATACATCTACTTTTTTTCGGCATGCAAGTCTCTTGCAAAATATTGGTATCGGAATACTCTTGACAGATGAAACATACGGCGTTTTACTAAGTGAGCACGTCCATACAAAATATATTTCGCTTCAATGGATGTACGGCAATAACATTACGAGCTATCTCGCTTGGTTCGTCGGATCTGTAGTCGGAACGACATTAGGAAGCCTTTTGCCAAATCCAGAAATGTTTGGCTTGGATTTTGCGCTGGTGGGTATGTTTATTGGGATTTTTTCTTCCCAATTTTTAGTGATGTTACACAAAACAAAATTTCAAAAACTATTAGTGATGTTGTCTGTGGTAGCGTTATCGTTCTATGCTTTAAGCATGCTTGTTTCTTCGTCTTTAGCTGTTTTAATGTCGACCTTATTAGGCTGTGCTGCGGGGGTAATGCTAGATGATAAATAATTATATATTTGTCGCCATTCTTCTCTCAGCCTTGGTGACATGGTTATCACGGATTACTCCGTTTATATTGGTAAAATATCGCGGGTTACCTAAGATTGTCGAACGTTTCTTGCAATATTTACCGGTCTCTATTATTTTTGCGTTGATTTTATCCAGCATTACCAAGGGAGGAGTAGGACAGTTGCCAACCTTTAAATGGCTAGATTTAATAGCTGTTTTTCCAACAATTTATATTGCTTTTCGCTATCGTAACTTAGTGGTAACTGTGATTTTTGGTGTGGTATTGGTGGCTGGTTTGCGATTCATCTTTTAAATTTATAGAAATAACTCTGTCTTAGGAAATCACTAAGGCGGAGTTTTAGTTAAAAATGACCGTTTAAGACCTAAAACAGACCATTCAGGATTTTAATGAGTTTTTTATTTAGATTGGGTGCAATGAGAGTTTGTTGTAAAGTAGATTTGCGGTTACTATTTTCATTTCCAAAGGGGCTTTTTCCGAGTCTGCCAAAAGCAGTATTGAGACTTACTTTGCAAACTCTATCTATAACCTCAAGTTAGTGCTTTGAGCAATTATCTACTTCATTAAGAATTTTGGGTATCAAAAAGTAAGGCAGGGATGATATTTTCCCTGCCTTTTACAAGTTATTGTTTTCCCAACAAATGTAGTGATTGGAAAAGCACTTTTGATTTTAATCAATTAGAGTTCCTTGGAACAATTGATTAGGAATAGGTGCCACCCATCACAGCTATCTGTTAGTTTTCTTTTTTGTCTAATTTCTTGCCTAACTCAATAATGTATTGTTTCATATCGTCTTTGACTTGAGGATGTTTGAGGGCATAGTCAATAGATGTTTTCATAAAGCCAAATTTGTCGCCGACATCATAACGGTCACCTGTGAATTCACGAGCGAATACTCTTTGTGTTTTGTTGAGAGTATCAATAGCATCTGTCAGCTGGATTTCATTTCCGGCACCTGGCTTTTGTGTTTCCAAGATGGAGAAGATTTCAGGCGTCAGTAGGTAGCGTCCGATAATGGCGAGATCACTTGGTGCGTCTTCTGGTTTTGGCTTTTCAACGAAAGTTTCAACGCTGTAGAGTCCATTTACTCCTTCACCTTGTGGATCAATAACGCCATAAGAAGAAACTTCGTCGTGTGGCACTTTCATGACAGCAATAGTTGAAGCGTGTGTTTCCTCGTAATCGTTCATCAATTGTTTGGTAAGTGGTACTGCTTTGTCATTTGTAATGTCCATTAGGTCATCGCCTAGCATGACAACGAAAGGTTCGTTACCAACGAAAGCCTTAGCTTGCAAAACAGCATCGCCAAGCCCTCGTGGATGGCTTTGACGAATGAAATGAAGACCGATACCAGTCGTTTCATCTACGAGTTTTAAAAGATCAGATTTACCTTTTTCTTTGAGGTTGTACTCCAATTCAAAATTTGAATCAAAGTGGTCTTCAATAGAGCGTTTGGATTTACCTGTTACAACCAGAATGTCTTTGATACCGGATTTTAACGCTTCTTCAACGATAAATTGAATAGTTGGTTTGTCAACAATAGGCAGCATTTCTTTTGCGAGTGCTTTTGTGGCTGGTAGGAAACGAGTTCCAAGTCCAGCAGCAGGAATGACTGCTTTTCTTACTTTTGTCATAGAACGACTCCTTATTTAATGTGGCTAATCACGACCATTCGTTCTCAGCTTTGAATTCATTATTCATTATATCATAAATGGCATCTTTTATGTTAAGGTTTTCATAAATGACATGATAAATGGCTTGGGTGATAGGCATGTAGACGTCTAACTCTTGTGCGAGTTCATAGGCCGCTTTGGTAGTGGAAATGCCTTCGATAACCATGCCCATGTTAGCTTCGATATCTTCTAGCTTTTCACCGCGACCAAGAGCGTCACCAGCGCGCCAATTGCGTGAGTGAACGGAGGTCCCTGTGACAATTAAATCTCCCACTCCGGATAAACCGCTATATGTTAAAGGACTGGCACCGAGTTTGACACCGAGACGGGTGATTTCTGCTAAGCCGCGCGTGATAATAGCGGCTTTTGCGTTGTCACCATAACCGAGACCGTGAAGAGCCCCTGCTCCGACCGCAATGATGTTTTTTAGGGCTCCAGCCGTTTCCACACCGATGACATCTGTATTAGTATACAAGCGGAAGTAGTGATTGCTGAAAAGATTTTGGACATATTTAGCTGTTTTTAAATCTTTTGAAGCTGCTGTGATGAGAGTAATGTCGCGAACGATAGTTTCCTCAGCATGGCTGGGACCAGAGACGACGACGATTTCGCTACGGAATTGTTCAGGCAATTCTTCCTCTAAAATCATGGAAAGTCGCTTATGGGTATCAGGCTCCAGACCTTTTGAAGCGTGCATGACTTTAACTGGATGATCAAGCACCTCGGCGACTTGTTTGGCTACAAGACGTGTAACCTTGGTTGGAACGACGAAAAGGATAGCATCCACGCCATCAAGGGTTTCTTTTAAGTCGTAATACGCTGTGATCTTTTCATCAAGAACAATATCTTTAAAATACCGTTTGTTAGTGTGGTGCTCGTTGATTTCAGTAATTTGTTCGGCAATATTGCCCCAAATACGAACTTCATGTCCGTTGTCATTTAATACTTGTGCCAAGGCAGTACCCCATGAACCAGGGCCTAAAACAGCAACTGTTTGTTTTTCCATGTTCTTCTCCTTATAGAGTTTTCTAATTTCATTTTACCATAGAAAGCGATAAATTTCTTGTTTAGTAGCAGCTTGTTTTTATAAGTTATTATTTTATAAGAATAAAGTCTGATTAAAGTGCATAAAAAGAGTGTAATGAGGCAGGAGTTGCGGCTAGTATAAAAACTATTTATCACGACCTTTAAAAAAATCAATTGGACGACTAGCTGAGGAAGTGGTAAGCTTGTGTATATCAATGAGGAGGGAATCGTATGAGCAGACCGATAGTTGGAGTGACCGCTAATCTTTGTCCTGTTGATAAGGAAGGTAAAAATATTCACTCGTCCGTTTCTAGTAAATTTGCTGAGAGTATCAGAATCGCTGGCGGATTGCCTATGATTATCCCTGTTGGTGACAAAAATTTGGTGAGGGATTATGTTGAAAGTATTGATAAATTGATTTTGTCTGGCGGACAACATGTGCACCCCACTTTTTACGGAGAAAAGCAGACGATTGAGAGTGATGATTACAATATGGTGCGAGACGAATTTGAGCTGGCTCTGTTAGTAGAAACTATTCGGCAAGAAAAACCAATTATGGCGATTTGCCGAGGCTTGCAGCTAGTCAATGTTGCTTTTGGTGGAACGCTGAATCAGCATATTGACAACCATTGGCAGGGCTTACCTTTTGGAACTTCTCACTCTATTCAAACTGAGAAAGGCAGCATTGTTGAAGAACTATTCGGTCGTGCTAGTCAGATTAACTCTGTCCACCGACAAAGTATTAAAGATTTGGCGCCGAATTTTCGCGCAACAGCTTTTGATCCTAGGGATAAAACCATTGAAGCGATTGAGTCGCTAGATGATAGTCGGATCATCGGGCTTCAATGGCACCCAGAGTTTTTAGTCAATGAAGAAAAAGGAAATCTAGAACTTTTCCAGTATCTTTTGCAGAAATTGTAAATTTAAAATGCAGCTTAAGCTTCATTTAAGAAAATCATTTTATAATAACATCATCAAATGAAGACCTCCTAACTTTGTTTGATAGAAATCCTAAACTTTTTCATAATAATCTCCCTATAAGGGCCACCAAAGAGGTGGTCTTTTTTCTACCATTTGTCAAGCAATTCAATGTTTTTCAGTCAAAGAATTGATGATT